>ENA-OSEY01001290-OSEY01001290.1-marine-metagenome-genome-assembly--contig:-NODE-1290-length-17560-cov-4.277470_pt1 | contig 17560 bp, 15 predicted proteins | sample MGYA00248465_ERZ534230 | MGnify/ENA primary metagenome ERZ534230 (study PRJEB26409, sample SAMN06344110) | marine metagenome | isolation source: Sea water from surface | place: Atlantic Ocean:Southern...
ATCTGCAGCAGCGGAGCAAGCTAAGATTGACCGCAAAGACTCTGTGGCAAGGCGTATGGCTGCTGCTGAAGAGCGTATTTCAACAGCACAGGCATCTGCTGAGAAAGAAGTGCGGGATGCTGCAATTAAGGTTGCTGTAGCGGCTGCAAGTGAAGTGGTTGCGAAACAGCTTACGTCAGCCGAGTCCAATAAACTAATTGACGCTGGAATCTTAGAAATCGAAAATAAACTTCATTAGATCAGTAAGACGATTTAAGCGAGTTGCTTCCGTAGTTTTGCAATCTGTGATTAAATATCGTTTTCTGCGTATAGGGATAGGGCTCGCAAAAGTTTAGATGGGCCTTATCGTTTCCCATAATAAAACCCGACCACGTGTTCAGCTTCGGCAAAAAATAACCAACGAGAAATGAACAAACCCACTACATGACTTATAACTGCTAGTGCAGCGAGTAGATGGGAAAACGGTAACGAAAGCAGCAAAACCGGTGTCCCAATCATTAAGATAAGTGTTATTATTCTCAACTTCGCGGAATGATTACGACCAACAATGTAAACAAATTCTTTTAGCAAATAATTGGTACCAGTGTGTGGCGGTTCAAAAGCACGAACGTCTCCAAGGGTACCCAAACCAGTACCACTTCCAATAGTGGTCCCAGATAACGCCAATGCCCGGTCACCTTTGATCCATACAATCAACTGAAATAAGCCTGCAATGATAAGTAAGAAAAGACAAACTTTAATTTGGCCTGCCAAAAGTGCACCACCGCCCACGGACAATGATAAAAAATATACAGGAGTTAATTTTGTGTTCCATCTTGGTATCGATTTTAATTGAGCGTAGATCATTGAAGTAGTGAATACTGTCACAAGGGACATAATTGCGCCTAAAACTCCAAGTATTCGAATGTCATAGTCGAAAAATATTCTGCCTATCGCATAAATTGCCATTACACAAAGTGTAAAAATTGCTGCTATAGCTTCCCTGCTGAGCCAACTACTTCTCCATTGTTTAAATGCCTTTAGTGATCTTTCAGGCCGTCCTAAATGGAAAGTTGATGAAATAAGACCACCAACGGCCAGCCCAAATCCGATAGCAAAAAAGATAAATGCAACACCACCCGTCACATCAGGCATTTGTAAGCCTAAAAATACTAAAAGACCAAATCCTAGACCAGAAAGTGCTGTAAATATTATTACGGATGGAGTTGGGTGCATTAAATCTTATCCAATTGTTTATTCAGCCAACCAATGAAAGTATCAGGTTTCTCTGCAACAGGCTTAAGCAATGGTGCGAGTATATCTATTTCTTCCAAAGTATCTTTTGGCCGCGGCGGCAAATATTTGTTTACTGGTTTTGTTTCTTGTTCTGGCATCAAATCAATTCCACCACGCTCTGTTACTAATTTACTCACTTGGCTTTCAGGGTCATTGAAATCGCCAAAGTGTCTAGCCCCGGCTGGACAAGTACGAACACATGCAGGAATTTGATCATCTGGTTCTAAATTTTCATTATAAATTCGATCTACGCACAGGGTGCATTTTTTCATTACTTTTTCGACGCTATCCATTTCACGTGCGCCGTATGGACATGCCCACGCACACAAACCACACCCGATGCAATCGCTTTCGTTAACAAGTACAATACCGTCTTCATATCTCTTATAACTTGCCCCAGTAGGACAAACTGTAACGCATGGGGCATCTTCGCAATGTAGGCAAGACTTTGGAAAGTGTACTAATTGGGGAGTTCCTTCTTCTGGTGTGACTTCATATGAGTGAACACGATTAAGGAAGGTTCCTACAGGGTTTTTCCCGTAAGCATCTACATCAGCGAGTGGTGCGCCGTAATTTTCAGTATTCCATCCTTTGCAAGAAACGACGCATGCGTGACACCCAACGCAAGTATCCAGGTCAATCACAAGGCCTAATTTTCTTTCTGTTTTTTCTGGTAATGTCGTCATACTAATACCTAATAGTCATTTCCGACTTGATATTTAATAGAAATGCCATTTGTTAACTTTGTCCCTGTAGAATAATGTTTGGTCCTGGCTCCACTGGAGATTTAATTTCTTGAAACACAGGTTCGCTTGAAGAAGGTGGTTTAACCTTTTCTAATTTAACTTTGAGATCAAACCAAGCAGCTTGCCCAGTAATAGGGTCTGAATTTGACCATCGTAAACCATCTCCTTTTGAGGGTAAAAGCTCATGTATCAGATGGTTGAGTAAAAATCCTTTTGTCGCCTCTGGAGCGTTCTTATCTAGTGCCCAAGTTCCTCTACGTTTTCCAATTGCATTCCACGTCCAAACAGTATGCTCATTAAGAGCAGCCATTTCAGCTACAGGTACAGTTATTTTTCCGTGAATAGACGTTAACCGGACCCAATCTCCATCTTTTAAAAAATGCGACTTCATTAGTTTTGATGGAACATATAGAGGATTAATGCCATGGATTTGACGCAGCCAAGCATTTTGTGTTCCCCATGAATGGTACATAGCCATTGGCCGCTGAGTTAAAGCATGGAGAGTAAATTCATCATTATCTGTTACTGTCTCTTCGAAAGGTGGATACCAAATTGGAAGTGGATCCATACTCGTTAGAATACGTTCACGTAGGTGTTCTGGTGGTTGCTGCTTTCCATGCCCCATAGCTGCTAATTGAAATTTCCTCATCGGTTCAACATATAACGAAAATAAATATGGCTGAGGACTATTATACAACCCCGTTTCTACGGCCCAATTTTGGTATCCAAGATTCCATGGCTTGTAGTATCTCGCATTTTTGGGCACATGTTTTGTCCAAAACCCACCATTTTTAATGTATAGTTCGAGCTGTTTTTGATTGGGTGGACCCTTACCCGTATCTGATTTTGAACGCCAGCCAGCTAGCGGGCCAATCCCAGGTTTTCTTTCATGGTTTACTATATAATCTGCATAGTCTTTAAACTTTGCATTACCGTCATCATCTATAAAACCAGGTAGTTTTAGCCGTGCTCCCAAATCACACAACACACTTTGGAACCCTCTGACATCTCTGTCCGGCTTGATTACTGGCCACCGAATGGAGTCTGCGACAGCATCAGCTTCACAAATAGGTCTATCGAGTAAGCTAATACAATCATGTCGTTCTAAGTAGGTTGTATCTGGCAAAATCAGATCTGCATAGGCAACCATTTCTGAACTGTAAGCATCAGAGTAAATAATGTGAGGTATTACATAATCGCCGCTATCAGTCGTATCGGTTAGCATTTCGATGACACCTTTTGTATTCATCGAGCTGTTCCAACTCATATTTGCCATGTACATAAAGAGGGTATCAATTTTATAAGGGTCACCTGCATGTGCATTCGAAATTACCATATGCATCAGCCCATGTGCTGACATAGGATTTTCCCAAGTGAATGCTTTGTCAATGCGAGCTGGAGAACCATCTTGCTTAAGGCATAGATCCTCAGGTCCATGCACAAAACCTAAGTGAGGGCCGTCTAAAGGAGCCCCTGGCGTTACTTTACAGTGTGGTTTTGGATGTATCGAACTCGGCTTAGGGTAAGGAGGCTTAAATCGAAAGCCTCCAGGAACTTCAACCGTTCCAAGAATAATTTGCAGGACATGTAAAGCCCTACAAGTTTGGAATCCATTGGAATGTGCTGATATTCCACGCATAGCGTGAAAAGAAACTGGTCTTGCAACCATTGTTTTATGCTTTTTACCTCTAAAGTCTGTCCACGGTTCAGCGATCTCGAAACTTTCTTCAAATGCCACTCTAGCAATTTCAGTCGCAATAGCCCTAATCTTCCCAGCCTTGATCCCCGTTCGCTCTGAAACTGATTCAGGGCTGAACTCATCTGATAAGTATTTATCGATCATATGATAAAATACTGTTTGGTGACCGTTATAGCTTGCTGTCAGGCTCGGACTTATATTTTTCGTGTCGTAGGTAACGAGCTTTCCAGACTTTTGATCTATCACAAGCTCCTTATTATTTTTATCTTTTAACAACAGGCCCGTGTCATTATCCACTAATACAGGTGCATTTGTGAATTGGCTTAAGTACGCTAAATCAATTTTTCCCGCCTTTAACAAAAGGTGGATAAGTGACATTATAAATAAGCCGTCCGTTCCTGGTGTAATACCCACCCAGTCATCAGCGACAGCACTATACCCAGTTCTTATCGGGTTGATGCCGATAATTCTTGCTCCTCTGGCTTTTAGTTTTCCTATGCCCATTTTTATCGGGTTGCTATCATGGTCCTCTGCGACCCCAAACAGCATAAAAAGCTTTGTATGCTCCCAGTCTGGTTGTCCAAACTCCCAAAACGCGCCACCCATTGTATAGATGCCTGCTGCAGCCATATTAACCGAGCAAAAACCACCATGCGCCGCATAATTAGGCGTGCCAAAGTTTTGTGCCCAAAAAGATGTAAAGGATTGAGATTGATCCCTACCAGTAAAAAATGCCAACTTTTCTGGATTTTTTTCACGGATAGGCTTTAACCACGTAGTCGCTAAATTTAAAGCTTCTTCCCATGTGATTTCCTCAAATTCACCCGACCCTCTTGGCCCAACCCGTTTAAGGGGAGATTTTAGTCGCGAAGGCGCATTTATCTGCATAATCCCAGCAGACCCTTTTGCGCATAACACTCCCTTATTAACAGGATGGTCCTTATTTCCCTCAATGTAAGACACTTTGTTATTCTTTACGTGCACATTTATGCCACAGCGGCAGGCGCACATATAACAAGTGGTTTTGCGAATTTCGTCGCTTACCTCGGGAGATGTGTCCAAATATGGTTGGTCCTTCATGTACACCCTTTGCTTGGCTTTGATAAAAATGGCTTACTTATAGTCAGGTTGTAATCGTGCAGCCGCCTGAAGTACAGTAACTGCTATCATTTGAGTAATGTCATGCGGCGATGCACCGCGTGATAGGTCATTCGCGGGTTTTTCTAATCCTTGGAGAATTGGCCCGTATGCTTCAGCTTCACCGAGCTTTTGCGTGATTTTATATGCTATATTCCCTGCATCTAAATTTGGGAAGATCATTACATTTGCATTTCCTGCAACTTTTGAGGCAGGTGCCTTTTTGCTTCCGACTACAGAATCAATTGCCGCGTCGAATTGTAGTTCTCCGTCTATCAGTAAATTAGGCAGGAGTGCTTTTAATTTTTTCAGTGCTCCTACTGTTTTTTCTATATTTCTATGGTTTGCGCTCCCTTTGGTCGAGAAAGATAGTAATGCAACTCTTGGGTCGGACTTTAAAAGGGCTCTACAAGTTTGGCTGGCCGCCATTGTTATGTCTACTAGCTCACTTTCATTAGGTTCTACAACCAGGCCACAATCTGCATAGATCATAGGTTCATATGTTTTTGGAAAAATTAAAAAACAGCTTGAAACTGTATTCACGTTTGTCGCTTTTCCAATTACCCATAAAGCTGTTTTTACGACATTTGATGTAGTCTCTACTGAGCCGCTCAAAGTGCCGTCAGCGTATCCGTGTCTTACAAGTAAGGCAGCATATACAAGATTTGATGCAACTTGTTTTTCGGCTTCAGACCTTGTGATCCCTTTATGTTTTCTCAAATTATAAAAAGACTTTGAAAATTCCTCTTTCAATGGAGATGTTATTGGATCGTGTAGTTCAATATGATCAGGTTTTGAACATGAGTACTGTTCAAGCCGTTCTTTAATTTTAGCTGAGTTTCCTATCAAAATTATTTTGGCTATTCCGAGGTTTACCGCTTTCACTGCTGCTTCAGCCACTCTTGGATCAGCGCCTTCACTGAGAGAGATTTTGAATGGGCTGGATCTGGTTATTTCCAAAGCCAGATCCAATGGTCTTTTTAGACCCGGTTGCATTACTGTTTCAAGCCACTTGTTCGCGCATGTCTGAAGCAGAAACACCGGCAACGGCGACTGGTTTTTTCATTGCATCACGACGAAAGGGTTCGCCAAGTTCTTGATTAATCATTGCCTCAATTAACGTCGTTTTCCCATTTTCCATCTGATCCTTGATCGCCGTGTGAAGTGCCTCTGTCAATTCATCCATTGTTTTTGCTATGACGCCTTGTAAACCGCAGGCTTTGGCAATACCGGCATAAGAAACTTGAGTATCTAACTCTGTACCAACAAAGTTGTCGTCGTACCAAAGTGTTGAGTTTCGTTTCTCAGCACCCCATTGATAGTTTCGGAAAACGATCTGTGTTACCGCTGGCCACTCTTCTCTCCCAATTGCAGTTAATTCATTTACGGCAATTCCAAAGGCGCCATCTCCTGAAAAACCTACTACTGGAACGTCTGGTCGGCCGATCTTGGCGCCAACGACTGATGGTAATCCATAACCACATGGGCCAAAAAGGCCTGGTGCTAAATATTTTCTTGTCTCCTCGAATGTTGGATAGGCGTTTCCAATAGCGCAATTATTTCCGATGTCGGAAGATATTATTGCTTCTTTGGGAAGCGCAGCTTGTATAGCTCGCCATGCCTTTCGCGGGGACATCCAGTCAGGTTTATCTGCCCGTGCTCGTTGGTTCCAGGTTGTGCCGGGATCATCTTCTTCATGGTCCATAGAGCTTAGTTGTTGTGCCCATCGGGATTTTATTTCTGCGATCTTCTGTTTTCTTTCAGTCCGATTAAAATCACCCGCAGTGTCAGATAGCTTAGATAGAATTTTGCTCGCTACCAGTGATGCGTCACCAATGATACCTACACTCACCTTCTTAGTTAAACCTATTCTGTCAGGGTTAATATCTACCTGAATTATTTTTGCGTCTTTTGGCCAATAATCGATCCCGTAGCCTGGCAGTGTAGAAAATGGGTTTAATCTTGTTCCCAAACATAAAACAACGTCAGCATCTTTGATCAATTCCATTGCAGCTTTGGACCCATTGTATCCTAAAGGACCAGCAAATAGTGGGTGTGAACCGGGAAATGCATCATTGTGTTGATATCCGACACATACTGCTGCATCCAGGCGCTCAGCGAGCGCTTTTGATGCATCTATCGCTCCTTCAGACAAAACAACTCCTGCTCCGTTCAAGATTATAGGGTTTTTCGAAGAAGATAACATTTCAGCAGCCTCTGAAATTGCATTATCACCACCGCTTGGGCGCTCAAATTCAACCATCGCAGGAAGATCAATGTCTATTACTTGAGTCCACATATCTCGCGGTATATTGATTTGAGCCGGAGCGGAAGCGCGTTTTGCGTTCATTATAACACGATTGAGAACTTCAACTATACGAGTTGGGTCTCGAACCTCTTCTTGATAGGCGACCATGTCCTCAAACAATTTCATTTGTTCTACTTCTTGGAAGCCACCTTGTCCTATTGTTTTATTTGCAGCTTGAGGGGTTATTAAAAGAAGGGGTGTGTGGTTCCAATATGCTGTTTTAACCGCAGTTACAAAGTTGGTAATACCTGGTCCATTTTGAGCAATCATTACAGCCATTTTCCCGGTTGCTCTCGTGTATCCGTCCGCCATCATTCCAGCAGAGCCTTCGTGAGCACAATCCCAAAAATTAATACCTGCTGTTGGGAATAGGTCTGAAATTGGCATAAATGCTGAACCGATTATGCCAAAAGCATGCTGTATTCCATGAGCTTGAAGCACCTTTATAAACGCTTCTTCAGTTGTCATTTTCATCTTTTTTCTCCTAATACAATTGGGATCATTCAGACATGGGGTATGGTTGTATATCTCAATGTTATGTGTGATTATTTCATGCTTCTCCAGCGCTACTAAGCCGGCGGCTATGATTTATTTGTTATAATCGTTTTTAAATCTACTAAGGTTATATCTCTTCAGAATTAATTTACAGCGGTCTTCATCCAAATATCTTCGCAAGTGACTTGTCTACTGCATCAGTAATTTGGTCGATATCATCGGGAGTTGCAATAAGGGCTGGACTAAAACATAGCGTATTATTGAGGTTGGGAAGTGAACGGTTTGTTGCTCCAATCAATACACCTTGTGCCGCGCAGTCAGCTACCACAGCTTGAACTAATTTTTCATCCTCAGGTTCTTTTGTACGGCGATCTTTAACCAACTCGGCTCCACAAAATAATCCTGCCCCGCGCACATCGCCAATTACCGGATGTTTTTCTGCCAGATGATTAAGGTTATCGATCATTCGAGCACCCATTTTAATTGTATTTTCCAATAAATTTTCATCTTCAATTATTCGCATGTTTTCGATAGCTGCTGTTGGTCCAGCGGTACATCCGCCAAAGGTAGAGATATCCCTGAAATAATTCATTTTGTCGCTAGGGTTGTCTTTAAAACTATCAAACACCTCTTCAGTGGTAACCAGACATGCAATAGCAGCATAGCCAGAAGCTACCCCTTTTGCCATTGTTACCATATCAGGCTTAATTCCATAGTTTTGGTATCCAAACCATGTGCCCGTTCTGCCAAGGCCACATACGACTTCGTCAAGATGGAGAAGTATATCATACTTTTGACATATTTCTTGAACCCGGTCCCAGTATCCTTCAGGGGGCGTGATTACTCCACCGCCTGCTGTTACGGGTTCAAGACACAACCCACCAACTGTTTCTGGACCCTCTGCCAAAATAACTTCCTCTATGGCATCAGCAGCACGCTTTCCATATGCTTCGCCGCTCAAGTCCCATTGAGCTCTATATTCTAAACAATGGGGAACCCGGATGAAACCCGGGGTGAATGGCCCATATTGAGCATTTCGTTCATCTTGCCCACCAGCTGAAAGAGCCGCTATTGTTGTCCCATGATAATCGCGGTCTCTGTAGAGTATCTTATTTTTTTTCCCGCCATATTTTTTGTGAGCAATTTGGCGAACCATTTTAAAAGCTTTTTCGTTGGCTTCAGAACCTGAGTTGCAATAATAAACTCGGGATAGTCCCGGCATTTTCTCAATAAGTTTTTCAGCAAACAAAGCTCCAGGCACTGATCCAGCTGCTCCTGCAAAGAAGTTCAACTTTAGCAATTGATCGCGCACTGCATTTGCTATGCTTTCTCTGCCATATCCTACGTTAACCGTCCACACACCTCCCGAAACGCCATCAATGTGTTCTTTGCCATTTTGATCCCAAACTCGCATACCTTTGCCCTCAACGATGATCCTTGGTTCACCAGTTTCGAAAGGTTTATGCTGTATCAAATGGTGCCAGATGTGAGCCCTATCGGCCTCTACAACATGACTGATGTCGTTTTGATTCAAAGTGCCATCCATGCGAATACCTTACTATACAGTTGTTTTATAAGAGCAATACAAACGAAGCTAAAACATTTTTTAAAATAGGTCCAGATATATACCCACTGTACGGCCAGCTGGTTCTTTTTGCCGCGTTAAACATAAAAGTCATGACTAACTTGATGAAATCCAACTCATACCGTAAAAATCAAAAAAAGTTTAAAAGATAGTTTACAGAGCACATTTAAGTAATAATTATAAAATTTAGTATAATGTTTTTTAAAATTAGCTTTATACTACTTGGCTTCGATTTGTTTTAGCGGTCAGACTTATTGTGGGAGTTTAAAGTTGAACAATATTCCAAAAATAAACCAGGCTGATCCTATCCCAGAAGCAGCGCGGTCCGATATAGAAAACTTATTATCAACAGGTGATCTGTTCCGCTACACTAACCACAATTCGGCTGTATTCACATTGGAACAGAATTTTGCCAATAAGATTGGTGCACCTTATGCACTGGCTGTATCTTCATGCTCAGCAGCTCTGTTTTTAGCCTTAAAAACCTTAAGTCTTCCTGCAAATGCTAAGGTACTTATTCCAGCTTTCACCTTTGGCGCTGTACCATCGGCAGTAGTGCATGCGAATTGTATTCCTGTGTTATGTGAGTGTGGAACGGATTATCGTATCGATCTGGATGATTTTTTAGTCAAACTTCAACTTGTGGATGCTGTACTGATAAGTCATATGCGTGGTCATACTTCCGACATGGATAAAATCTTATCACAGTGTGAAAAATTAGGTGTGCCTGTTATCGAGGACGCGGCTCATTCACTGGGTACGACTTGGAGGGGTAAAAATATTGGTACTTTTGGAAAACTTGGCTGTTTTTCGTTCCAATCTTACAAACTATTGAACTCTGGTGAAGGTGGGATGTTGATTACAGATGATCCAGACTGCTTTGCTAAAGCTGTTGTGATGTCTGGTGCCTACGAGCATAATTGGAAGAAACATCATGGCGAAAGACAGTTTTTTGAGAAATGGCAAAATCAATTACCGCTCTACAACATGCGGTTGAATAATCTGTCTGCTTTAATCGTAGATTCACAGATACCCTATTTGGATGAAAGAATTGAGAATGGACGCCGTAATCACGATATTGCTGCGAAAAAGCTGAGTCATAGCGAATGGATACATGTTCCTGAAAAATTTGAGCATGAAGCTCGTGCCCCAGACTCAATACAATTCAATCTTGTTGGATTAACGCCGCTGGAGGTTAGTCAGTTTTGTGATCTGATAAATAGAATGGGCGTTGCACTTCAGGTTTTTGGCAATTCAAAGGATAATGCCAGGGCCTTTTGGAATTGGGATTTTTTACCAGAAAGATTTAATTTACCAAAAACGCGAGGAATGTTAATGAACGCGTGCGATGTACGGCTTCCGGCTCGACTTAACGTTGATGATTGTAAAAGTATTGCAGAAATGATCTTAGAAGCGCTGAGGCAGGTTAAAAGCAATATGGCCGCGGAATGAATAAAGTGTAAAGAAAAACAACTCTGTAGTATGTTTTTACTTATATAAATATTACTTAAATTTATTATCCCTTGGAAAGCCTCTGGGAGCCATGCGTCCGGCGGTAGCTCTTTTCGCCGTCCAATCCGCTAGGTTTGATTCAGTTCGCGTTCTGCCCGCGGGGTCTAACCAAGTTAGTCCGTCTGAAAGATTGAAAGTGGTTAAGTCTGACAAGCCTCCATCTTTATATTTTTGTAGTCTTACACCCTTGCCTCTGGCCATTTCCGGCAGTTCAGAAATTGGAAAGATCAACACTTTTCTATTTTCTCCAACTACGGCAATATGATCGCCATTAATATTGCAACAGACTTTTGCTGTGGAATTATCCTTTACATTTAGAATTTGCTTTCCACTCTTGGTTTGAGCAATTACGTCGTCATGTCTGACTATAAAACCGTCCCCAGCCGACGATGCAACTAAAAGTGTCTGGTTGGAAATATATGGTATTATATTTACTATTTTTGCTTCGTCTGGGATATCTACCATTAACCTAATCGGTTCACCCATACCCCGTCCGCCAGGCAGATTAGAAGCCAGAATTGTGTAGAATCGACCATTCGACCCTAATGCTAGTAGTTTATCAGTAGTTTGAGCATGAAAAATAATTCCGGGACCATCGCCATCTTTGAACTTTAACTCTCTTTCAAGATCTATGTGCCCGTTCATAGCTCGTATCCATCCCATGCTTGAGCAAACTACTGTTATTGGCTCTTTTTCAATCATTGCCTCGATGGGTACCTCTTCGAAATCTTGTGCCTCTGCAAAATCAGTGCGTCTTGCGCCAGCCACAAAACTTTGGCCAAACTGTTTTTTTGTTTCGCGAATTTCTTCGGCAATTTTATTCCATTGTTGCATTGTATCAGCGAGCAAATCTTCCAAGTTTGCTCTTTCTTCCATCAAACTATCCCGCTCTTTAACCAATTCTACTTCTTCTAATTTGCGAAGAGAGCGCAGTCGCATGTTTAAAATTGCTTCAGTTTGTGCTTCGCTTAGCTCACCTTCGATTGAGACATCAGGCCTTTTATAGTCTAGTTCATCTTTAGCCCGTTCGTGCCGTTTCCCCCAGTCTTCTGACATAAGTGCTAATTTGGGATTCTCATCATATCTAATGATATCAATTACGCGATCTAAATTTAGGAAAGCTATAATAAGACCTTCTAATATTTCCAGTCTAATATCTATTTTGTTCAACCGGAAGTTGGATCTACGTTTTAAAATATTGCGCCTGTGATCCAGAAAAGCTCTGAGCACCTCATTCAAATTACAAACTTTTGGTACTAAGCCATCTATGAGAACGTTCATATTGAGGGAAAAGCGAACTTCAAGGTCTGAAATTTTGAATAACGTCTCCATTAGAATGTTTGGGTCTACATTTTTGCTCTTTGGTTCCAGTACCACTCGAACATCTTCTGCACTTTCATCTCGAATATCTTCTAATATTGGTATTTTCTTTGTTTGAATGAGCTCTGCAATTTTCTCAATCAGTTTTGATTTTTGAACTTGAAATGGTATTTCTGTAACCACTATTTGCCATTGACCGCGCCCTAAATCCTCTACGGAGTAACGCGCTCTTAGTCGAAACGAGCCCCTGCCAGTTTTGTAAGCATTAAGTATATTTTCATAAGGTTCAACAATAGTCCCACCGGTTGGAAAGTCTGGACCAGGAATGTATTTCAATAATGTTTCAACGCGCGCTTCGGGGCTCTTTATCATATGGATACACGCATCGCAAAGTTCTGAAATATTGTGAGGTGGGATATTAGTCGCCATACCTACTGCGATTCCGCTTGATCCGTTTGCGAGTAAGTTAGGAAAGCTGGCAGGTAAAACTATAGGTTCGGACAAAGTTCCGTCATAATTCTCCCTGAAGTCTACGGCATCTTCATTTAATCCATCAAGTAAAGCTTCAGCGACAGAAGTCATCCTTGCTTCTGTGTATCTGCTAGCGGCCGGGTTGTCTCCGTCTATATTACCAAAATTACCCTGCCCATCGACTAGTGGGTATCTAACGTTAAATTCTTGAGCAAGCCTGGCCATTGCGTCATATATCGCGGCATCGCCATGGGGATGATAATTACCCATAACATCACCGCTAATTTTAGCAGATTTACGAAATCCACCGCTCGCAGTAAGTTTTAATTCACGCATTGCATATAGAATGCGTCTATGAACCGGTTTTAAGCCATCTCTTGCATCAGGAAGGGCTCTATTCATTATTGTGGAAAGAGCGTAGGTGAGATAACGTTCACCGATGGCGCGGCCAAGCGGTTCGGCTAGAATACTTTTATCTCTCAAGTCATCTGATGCTTCATTCATGATTTGTTTGATAAACAAGCTTGACAGTGGGGTAAAGGAGAAGACTGATGAATTCAAAAAAATATTTCTAATATTTTTGGGTTCATCGTCTTAATATTAAAGCGTATGAAAGGTTTACTCGATGGATCGTTCTATTCTTATCACTGGTTGCTCTTCAGGGATTGGATATGATGCTGCACATGGACTAAAAGCAAGAGGGTGGAGAGTTTTTGCAACTTGCAGAAATGAGGTGGACTGCGAGAACCTGCGTAAAGAGGGCTTAGAAAGTTTTAGGTTGGATTATGATGATACTACCTCGATTCAGTCTGCTGTTAAATATATTATTAATAATAACAATGGTGTTTTGGGCGCTCTATTTAACAATGGTGCTTTTGCATGCCCAGGCGCTCTAGAAGATCTTCCGCGAGATGCTCTGAGAGCGATATTTGAAACTAATCTTTTTGGTTACCATGAATTAACAAGAGAAATCATTCCTATCATGAGGGCTCAGGGATATGGAAGAATAATTAATTGTTCATCGGTTCTCGGTATCGTGCCTTTGAAATGGCGCGGTGCTTATAATGCGACAAAGTTTGCTCTTGAAGGGCTCACTCAAACACTCAGGCTCGAAATGCAAGACACTCCGGTTAAAGTAATATTAATTAACCCGGGTCCTGTAACTTCTAAAATTCGAGAAAATTCTATACCACATTTCGAAAAATGGATTGACTGGGAAAATTCAAAAAGAGCGGAACACTACAAAGCGACGCTCATTGGTCGTCTGAGACAAAAAAGTTCTATAAATAAATTCGAACTACCTGCATCAGCGGTTACAAAAAAACTTGTATTAGCTTTAGAAAGTCAAAAACCAGCACCTGCATACTATATAACGAAACCAACGTATTTCATGGCTCTGATGCGTCGCATACTGCCAATTATTTGGTTGGAAAAATTGCTTGCCAAAATTTAATTTATTTAAGTCAGGTTCACGTGTTCACTTTTGCCAAATTACTACTAAGATCACAATAATACAACCGACTCTTAGGAAATCTCATGTCTCAAGATCCTTTATTTATTCTCGTCATTCTTTCTATGGCTGTTGTTCTTATTGTTCTAATGATTGGAATCGGTGGTTTTGGAAGAGGCGGTGAGTTCAATAGAAAATATGCAAATAAACTTATGCGTTTAAGAATTCTTGCTCAGTTTTTAGCAGTCGCGATTATTTTGTTATTTGTGTATTTAAGTGGATCAAGGGGATAAAAAATGGTCACAATAAACAAAGTTTATACAAAAACTGGGGATGATGGTGAGACGTCTCTGGGAAATTTTGAGCGTGTAGCCAAATATGATTTGCGAGTTGAAGCTTATGGAACGGTTGATGAATTGAATTCTCACCTTGGAATGGCAAGGCTTGTTTCTACAGGTGATATGGCTGCTAAATTATCGTCTATTCAAAATGATCTTTTTGATTTGGGCGCAGATTTATGCAGGCCAAATATGGATAAGGATAAAGACGCTGAATATGAAGTTTTGCGCATAGTCCGCTCGCAAGTGGAGAGGCTTGAGCAGGAAATTGACACGATGAACGAGCCCATTGAACCACTAAAAACATTTATTTTGCCAGGGGGAAGTCAACTTGCAGCGCATCTTCATGTTTGTCGTACGGTCGCCCGAAGAGCAGAACGTTTAGCAGTAGAGCTTGCATTTCATGATCATGTAAATCCAGAGGCAACTAAATACTTGAACCGACTGTCAGATTGGTTTTTTGTTGCATCTCGAGCTGCAAATAATAATGGAGTTGATGATTTAAAATGGATTCCAGGGGCAAATCGTTGAGAACTGATGTGACTCTTTGGTATTTGAAATCGAAATAAAATAATGTTACGCGACGTCGATTGTTAACGAGTCGACGCTTTTCCGCTATTTACCGCAGGTGTACTTTGATAGGAGATAGGTCGGGAAGTCTGGCTTAAAGTGTAATTGGCGATACAGGGAGATAATGACAATGAAGGTGCTTGTGCCTGTCAAAAGAGTGATTGACTATAACGTCAAAGTACGCGTCAAAGCGGATGGTGCGGGGGTTGACCTTGCAAATGTAAAAATGTCAATGAATCCATTTGATGAAATTGCGGTCGAAGAGGCAATAAGACTTAAAGAAGCTGGAAAAGTGGATGAAGTGGTGGTCGTTTCTATTGGCGTGGAAAAAGCGCAAGAAACTTTACGTACTGCATTAGCTATGGGCGCAGATCGTGCAATCTTGGTTGTGGCTACTGACGATGTGCACAATGATATTGAGCCGCTGGCAGTTGCAAAAATACTTAAAAAAATTGTCGAAAAAGAAGAACCAGGCATAGTTATTTGTGGGAAGCAGGCAATAGATAATGACTTGAACGCGACAGGGCAAATGCTTTCAGCTTTATTAGGGTGGTCTCAAGCGACCTTTGCCTCAGAACTAAGTATTGAGGGTGACAAAGCGATCGTAACGCGAGAAGTAGATGGGGGCCTTCAAACAATAAAGGTCAACCTCCCCAGCGTTGTAACGGTCGATTTAAGGCTGAACGAGCCGCGATATGCATCCCTACCAAATATAATGAAAGCAAAGAAAAAGCCTTTAGACGTAGTGAACGCCGAGGATTTAGGGGTCGATGTATCGCCTCGACTGAAAATTAAAAATACTGGAGAGCCCGAAGCGCGTGCGGCGGGTATAAAAGTTGGTTCTGTGGATGAACTGGTTGAGAAACTGAAAGAAATGGGAGCGGTGTAATGGCAGTTCTAATTCTCGCTGAATTAAATGGAAATCAGTTATCTGAGGATGCAACTGCGAAAGCAGTTTCCGCTGCTAAGGAGCTAGGTGAGGTTCATGTTTTATGCGCGTCATCTGATTGCTCTGGTGCAGCACAATCAGCAGCAAAATTGAGTGGCGTCGCCAAAGTTTTATGTATTGATAGCGGAGTTTTTGGTAATGGCATGGCTGAACCAATCGCTGACTTAGTTGTTTCTATATCTGATGATTATGAACATATTATCGCACCGGCCACGAACTCTGCAAAGAACATACTACCTAGGGTAGCCGCACTTTTAGATGTGATGGTAATTACCGATATCACGGCAGTTGTTAATTCTAACACGTTCGAAAGGCCTATCTACGCCGGAAATGCAATTCAGACGGTTGAATCGTCTGATCAGAAAAAGGTGATTTCGGTTCGAACTGCAAATTTCGAAGCTGTTGCAGCATCTGGTAATGCAAATATTGAAAATATAAACTCTGGGATCGTTTCTTCTCTTTCTGAGTGGATGGAAGATAAAGTCGCAGCGTCAGACAGACCAGAGTTAACATCTGCCGGTGCAGTAGTATCGGGTGGACGAGGTGTCGGGTCAGACACTGATTTTGCAATGATTGAAAAACTTGCTGATAAATTGGGAGCTGCGGTTGGGGCTTCACGGGCAGCTGTTGACAGTGGATATGCTCCGAACGACTGGCAAGTCGGCCAAACTGGTAAAGTAGTTGCTCCAGATTTATACGTTGCGGTAGGTATATCGGGTGCAATCCAGCACCTTGCAGGAATGAGAACATCAAAGGTTATTGTTGCAATTAACACCGATCCCGATGCCCCGATTTTTACAAAAGCGGACTATGGCATCGTTGGAGACCTTTTTAAAATTGTCCCTCTTCTGACTGAAGAGTTTAAAAAGACGCTTAGCTAAGCTTCATTTACCGCAGGCCCTAATACCTTTAGGGCCTCTTTTTTCCTCAAAGACACTAAATAATTTGTTATTTCGTAATCATAAGCAAAGAGTTTGAGTAAATGTCAGCTACCTTTGGGGATAAAACGATGTTACATAAAACATCAAATTCCTCAGGTAAAATCTTTTCTCCAGCTATAACGAAAGCAGAAGAAACACCTAACCTAATATCTATAGGCGGTTTTAACTTTTTTGTTTTACTTTTCATGACCATAATTAAATATTAATAGGCAGCAATTATGGATGAAAATAAAAAAGAGAAAATGAAAAACTGGTTAGAAACCGGTATCCGTGAAACAGATAAAGAGAGATTAATTCGAGAAAAACAATCTGTTGAGAATTTTGAAAGACAGGAAAATCTTATCAAGCATGGAAAAAACATGACAGATATGGAAATTATTCAAGAAGCCAGTTTAAAAAAGATTGTAAATGAGTTATTGAATAGGTTAGCTGAAATTGAGCAACTTAAAACAACATCTACAGATAGAAAATTTCTTCGCTTACTTAGAAAACTAAAAAAACTTGTCGAGCTTACTTTAGACGAGATTCAGGGAGGACAAATTGACTTAAGAATTGATAAAGATGAACTTAGTAAAAAATTAGAATTTTTTAATTTAGAGTTTGAGAAAATCAAAAATTATAAGGATACGAATCTAAAAGAAACTAATAAAGAGAGAATTGCGCGTGAAAAAAGAATTGAAGACGCAGCACCTTATAGACAATACGGAGCACCCTTAACTCCAAGAGACAAGGATTATTTTTGACGAAAATTATAGAAATACAGT
>ENA-OSEY01001291-OSEY01001291.1-marine-metagenome-genome-assembly--contig:-NODE-1291-length-17524-cov-3.141400_pt1 | contig 17524 bp, 16 predicted proteins | sample MGYA00248465_ERZ534230 | MGnify/ENA primary metagenome ERZ534230 (study PRJEB26409, sample SAMN06344110) | marine metagenome | isolation source: Sea water from surface | place: Atlantic Ocean:Southern...
AGACCAAAAACTATTTCTGAGGAAAAGGCTATATCCGTTAAAATAATCAATACTTCTAAAAAAGGGTACTTGTTTGAATATTCATTCGTTGGGGATAAGGAGAATAGGGCTCGAGGAAACGCCTTTAAAGTTGATTAAAACTTATTTCTAGCAAAGATCTTTAAAACTAAGTTAAGTCCTACGTAAATTATTATTGATATACTAAAAAAACTTAATAAATCTTTTTCAATAATTATCAACCCTAGAAAAATAATAACATAAAGCATTAATAAAATTAGCAGAAACCTCATATTATCTTTAACGTTTATCTTAATTGAATAAAATTCTATACTACTAACCATCAAAAATGAAAAAATAATAATCAGGATTATTAAAATTGTATGAGATATATCAATTTGTAAAAATGGTAAACTCATAAAAAACAAGCCTACTGCAGGTGTAGGTAATCCCTGAAAATTAATCATTGAAATACCGCTATTAAATCTTGCCAATCTGTACATCGCAAATGGAATTAGCAGAAACGAAAAATAAGGTATTAATGAACCTTCCTCAAGAGCAGAACTCATAAATCTTTCACTATTCTGCATGACATCAAACATCAAAAAACTAGGAGCAATCGAAAATGATATTAAATCTGAGAAAGAATCAAGTTGTAATCCAATTTTTGAAGAACTTTTCGTTAACCTTGCAACAAACCCATCAAAAAAATCGAAAATACAAGCAATAAATACTAACAGAAACGCAATAAAGTAACTTACTTCTTTTGGAAAAGAGTGATCCAGATAATCAGTAATGAACACTATTGACAAAACACCACAAATTCCATTAGAAATGGTTAAAATATTAGGAAGTAGGCTAATTAATTTCAAATGTTATTATTAGTTTTTATTTTCGTTGCTAAATTAATCAGTTTTAATTGAAATATAGAAATTCCTTTTTTTTAAGCATTTTATCTGGTTTAATGCTTGGAATATCATGGCCAACATATGGTTTTTATTTTTTGATATTTATTGCCTTTACACCACTAATTCACCTAATACAATCAAACAAAAATGAAAATATTTTTAAATTAACATTTTTCTCATTCGTAACATTTATGGTGTGGAATATAATAACCACGCACTGGCTTTATTACGCCACATTGACAGGAATGTTATTTGCCATAATTGTTAATTCTATTCTCATGAGTTTAATTGTTCTGGCTTCCTTGTCTATTTGGAAGAAATTAAGTTACAAATTGTCCATTATTTTTTTTATTTCACTCTGGATATGTTTTGAAAAATTTCATCTAAATTGGGATTTTTCATGGCCTTGGCTGAACCTAGGCAATGTTTTTTCTGAAAACATAAATATCATACAATGGTATGAGTACACCGGAGTCTTTGGAGGGAGTTTGTGGGTCTTAATATCGAATTTCGTTAGCTATAATTTGCTAAAAAAATTGATTAATAATGAAAATTTTAAATATGATATCATTTATTTATCTGTTATTATTTTAATCCCCACAATTGTATCTCTTATAATTTACACAATCATCGATATAAAAGAAGAAAAAATTAAAACAGTAATAATTCAACCAAATATAGATCCATACAATGAAAAGTTTAACAGATCTAATGATCAAAATTTAAGATACTTAGAATCTATACTTAATGATGTAAAAAACAGAAATTCCTTGGTTGTTTTACCTGAAACATATTTTAGTGATGGTTCCTTGATTAGCTCCCTCAACTATTCAACACTAATAGAAGGACTTAAGATAATTAGAGAAAGATACGATACTGAGATCTTAACAGGAATTGAACTATATGAGGTTTTTAATGATTCGAGTAAGGTTAAAAAATATTCAAATAGACTTGAAAATAATAGATGGCTTGATTTATTCAATGCATCAATATTCATTTCTGAAGATATTGATATTTACAAAAAATCAAAATTAGTTGTTGGTATTGAAAAAATGCCATATAAAAATTTTTTAGAACCATTGTTAGGATCTCTTTTAATTGATTTTGGGGGATTGTCATACTCAAGAGGTTACCAAGATTACAGAACAGTGTTTAAGTCAAATACTGGAACAAAAGTTGCACCAATAATTTGTTATGAATCTATCTATGGTGAATATGTTAGTGAATACGTAAGGAACGGAGCAAATTTATTAGCAATAATTACAAATGATGGATGGTGGAACAATACTGAAGGTCATAAACAACATCTCTCATACGCAAGATTAAGATCAATAGAGACAAGAAAAAACATCGTCAGAAGTGCGAATACTGGAATATCTGCCGTTATAAATTATCGAGGGGAAATTTTAAAAACTATTGGATATGAACAAGAAGGTCTAATCAACAAAAATGTTGGAATGAATGACAAAATTACGTTCTATACAAAATACGGAGATTATATATTTCGGTTATGTTTATTTTTTATAATAATAATATCTGCTTTTTATTTGGCGAACTTATTGAAAGTTAAAAAATGAATTTTTTGTTATTTTTTTAACAAATTATTGTATAAAAAAATTAAAAAATTATTTTTGCAAAAAATTATTTCGAATGTATTGGACACTTGAACTAGCTCAGTATCTTAGCGACGCGCCTTGGCCAGCAAACAAAGATGAACTTATTGACTATGCAATTAGAACTGGAGCCCCCCTTGAAGTTGTTGAAAACTTGCAAGCGATTGAAGATGAGGATGGTGAAATTTATGATTCAATTCAAGATATATGGCCAGATTTCCCTACTCAGGAAGATTATCTTTGGAATGAGGAGGAATATTAAATTCCGTGTTTAAAATAATCAGAACTCCTTTTTTCATTAAATTTATTAGCTGTAATCAATGAGTTTATTAAATTCCTTTCTAAAAGTATTCATACCTAATAAATCGAAGAAAGATTTAAAGGAAGCTGAACCCGTAATTAAACAAATTCATGAAAAAGAGAGAGTTTTAGAAGAACTTGATAACGATCAGCTCAGGGCAGTCAAAACTGATTTAAAAAAACAAATTACTGATTTAAAAAAACCATTTCAAGATAGAATAGATGCGATTAATGATATAATTTCCAAATCCACTAACATTGATGAAAATGAAAAAAATTACACTGAAATTGATAAAATTGAAAGTGACTATCTCGATCAGTTAGATACTTTTCTGGATAAAATTTTACCAACTGCCTTCGCACTTGTTAAAGAAACTGCGAAAAGATTTACAACATACGAATCCATTGAGGTTACTTGTTCAGAAATGGATACCAAGCTTGCAACCACGAAAAATTATATCAAAATTAAAGGAGATAAGGCCATTTGGAGTAATTCTTGGGACGCAGCTGGCAAAGAAATCGTTTGGGACATGGTTCATTATGATGTGCAGTTGATAGGTGGAATCGGCCTTCACAAAGGAAAAATTGCGGAAATGCAAACGGGTGAAGGAAAAACACTAGTTGCAACATTACCCGTTTTTTTAAATGCATTGACTGGAAATGGAGTGCATTTGGTTACTGTTAATGACTATTTGGCCAAGAGAGACTGTACCTGGATGGCACCTATCTTTGAATTTCATGGATTAACAATTGATTGTATTGATAGATATAAACCTCACTCTAAAGAGAGAAAAGATGCTTATCTAGCTGATATCACATATGGAACAAATAATGAATTTGGATTTGATTATTTGCGCGATAATATGGCAAATAGAGAACAAGACAGGGTACAAAGAAGACATAGTTATGCCATTGTTGATGAAGTAGATTCAGTATTAATCGATGATGCTAGAACCCCACTAATTATTTCCGGTCCAGTGCCAAAGGGTGATAATCACGAGTTTGAAATTCTTAAACCAAAAATTTCTTCACTAGTACAAATTCAAAAACAGCTTGTCACAAAAATTTTGTCAGAGTCAAAAAAGTTGATTGTCTCTGGTGATAATGAAAATGGAGGGTTTAAACTTTTACAAGCTTACCGTGGTTTACCAAAAAGCAAAGCCTTAATAAAATTTTTAAGTGAGGAAGGAGTAAAACAGACTCTTTTAAAAACTGAAAATTTTTACATGCAAGATAACAACAGAGAAATGCCGAAAGTTGATGCTGAACTTTACTTCACTATAGATGAGAAAAATAATCAAATTGAATTGACAGATAAAGGAATTGATCATTTATCTGACAATGTAAATGACCCTAATTTTTTTATACTACCCGATTTATCATCTGAGATTGCACAAATTGAAAATGAAAATTTATCAAGTGAGGAAGAGGCAAACAAAAAAGATAAAGTTTTTAATGACTTTAATGAAAAGAGCGAGCGGATTCACACAATGAATCAACTTTTGAAGGCATATACACTATTTGAAAAAGATATTGAATATGTTCTAATGGATAATAAAGTAATGATTGTAGATGAGCAGACTGGAAGAATAATGGAAGGCAGAAGGTATTCAGATGGTTTACACCAAGCAATTGAGGCTAAAGAAAATGTGAAAATTGAAGATGCTACACAAACTTTTGCAACCATAACTTTGCAAAATTATTTTAGGATGTACAGAAAACTTTCTGGAATGACAGGAACTGCAGTAACTGAAGAAGGTGAATTTTGGGATATTTACAAATTAGAAGTAACAGAGATACCAACAAATAAACCTGTAATTCGTGATGATCGGAATGATTTAGTTTACAAAACAAAAAGAGAAAAATATAATGCTGTAATTGAATGTGTAACAGAATTGTCAAACTCAGGAAGACCTGTTTTGATAGGGACAACCTCTGTTGAAATTTCAGAATTACTTTCTAGAATGTTAACTAGAAGAAAGGTTCACCACAATGTTTTGAACGCAAAACTTCATAAAAAAGAAGCAGATATTGTGGCTGAGGCTGGAAAAAGTGGAGTAGTAACTATAGCAACTAATATGGCGGGACGTGAAACAGATATAAAAATTTCAGATCAAATAAAAAGCAAAGGTGGTTTAGCTATTATTGGAACTGAAAGACACGATTCTAGACGGGTTGACAGACAGCTAAGAGGAAGATCTGGAAGACAAGGTGACCCTGGAAGTTCTCAATTTTTTGTATCACTAGAGGACAATTTGATGAGGTTATTCGGAACAGAAAGAGTATCCAAAATGATGGATAGAATGGGACACAAAGAAGGTGACGTTTTAGAACACTCAATGATGAACTCTGTGATTGAGAGGGCACAAAAAAAGGTAGAAGAAAATAACTTTGGTATAAGAAAAAGACTACTTGAGTATGATGATGTGATGAACATGCAAAGAGAAGTAATTTATAAAAAGAGGAAAAACGCACTTGACGTAAACAGGTTGAAAGTTGATGTGGCAAATATGATTTTTGAGAGTGCTGAGAGTATATATTTAGATGCAAAAAATAAAAATGATTATAAAGAATTTGAATTTAATTTAATTCGATATTTCGGAATCACTTCCTCAATCAATAAAGAGGATTTTGAATCACAAGATCAATTAAATTTAGTCAATAGATTATACAAAGATATTTTAGAGAATTACAAGAAAAAAAACCTTGAGAATGTCAATAAAGTTTTTCCAATAATCAAAAATGTTTACGAAAACCCAAAAAATAAATATGAGAGAATTGTTGTGCCTTTCACTGATGGAAAGAAAACCATGAATATAGTTACCAATTTAAAAAACGCTTATGATTCAGAGGGTAAAGAATTAATTGATGATTTTGAAAAAAATATAACATTAGCAATTATTGACGAAACTTGGAAAACTCACTTGAGAAAAATGGATGAACTCAGACAATCTGTGCAATTGGCCGTTCACGAGCAAAAAGATCCACTCTTGATATATAAGTTTGAAGCTAAAGAGCTATTCTTCTCTATGATTGATGACTTGAATAAAGACATATTAACTTTTTTGATGAAGGCAGACTTACCTACTAGAGATCCGAATCAAATAAGAGAAGACAGACAAACACGCAGACAACAAAATTACAAAACGTCAAAAGAAGATGTTTTAAATAGTGATGAGTTGGCAAGACGCAACAGAGAAATTGGAGGGAGTGTGTCACAAAGAAATAACGTTGTTGAAACTATTACTCGTGAATCCCGAAAAATTGGTAGAAATGAACGTGTAACAGTTAAAAATATACAAAATGGTGAAAAAAGAGATTTAAAGTTTAAGCAAGCTCAAAATCTTATTAACTCAGGTAACTGGATTTTAGTTGAAGAATAAACCGAGAATTTTAATTATAGGACCTTATCCCCCAGTCAGAGGAGGTATCTCTGAATTTAATTACAACACTTACAAATATTTAAAAGAAATCAGTACTGTATTTGTACTTTCAATTAAAAAAAGTTACCCAAGTCTTTTGTTTCCAGGTAAATCACAATTTTATAAATCAAAAAATAATCTTGAAAATTTTGAAAATTTTAACATCTATAATCCTATTGAATTTAGAAAAGTTTTCAGAACAATAAGAGAAAAACAGATTAATACAATTATCACAACACACTGGAATCCCCTAGTTTCCTTTCTATTTGCTATTATTAACAGACTCAATAAAAAATCAATTAAAAAAATTGGAGTTATTCACAATGTTTTGCCTCACGAAAGATTTCCTCTAGACTATTTAATGCTAAAATTTTATTTAAAATCTTTAGATACAATGATTACTTTATCTAAGAATTCAACAAACTCTTTACATAAAATTTGTTACAAAAAGGCAATCATTAAGCAGTTATATCATCCAATAGAAAAAAAGAAGAAGCTAAATCGTGAAAAATCATTAAAGATTTTAAATTTAGATCCAAAAAATCAGTACCTACTACATTTTGGTTTAGTAAGAAAATATAAAGGTCTTGACTTATTGATTGAGTCTATGACTGAATTAATAAAAACAAATAAAAATTTAATTTTATTAATAGTTGGGGAATTTTACAGCAATAAAGAAAAATACTTAAAGCAGATTACTCGTTTAAAACTCGAAAAAAATATTAAAATTATTGATGAATATGTGGAAGGAAATATGATTGATCAATGGTTTTCCATTGCTGACCTGGTGATTCAACCAAACATAATTTCATCACAAAGTGGTGTTACTGCTTTGTCAATCAGTTTTGAAAAGAAAATAGTAACCACTGGAACTGGTGGAATAGGTGAAGTTATCAACTCAAATAATGGATATATATGTGAATCGAATGTTGATAGCATGAGTAAAACAATTAATTATGCACTAAGAGATAAAAATTTTAATTTTGATAAACTTAAAGAGTTAAAAGACAAATTTAACTGGAATAGTTTTGCTAAAAAGATAATGAGCTTTATTAATGAAATTTAAACTTCCAATTTTAATTTTTTTCTTAGTGTCGTTTTCACATGGACAAAATGAAATTAAGCAAGCATATTTTGCATCTGGTTGTTTTTGGTGTGTTGAATCGATTTTTGAAAGCCTTGAAGGTGTTAACAATGTGGAATCAGGATATTCGGGAGGGTGGCTTAAAAATCCTTCCTACAACCAAGTATTAACTGGAAAAACAGGTCACGCGGAAAGTGTAAGAATATCATACAACCCAAATCAAATAAGTTTTTCAAACCTTGTTGAAGTTTTTTTCGCATCACATGACCCTACAACCTTAAATAGACAAGGACCCGATGTTGGTACACATTATAGATCAATTGCTTTTTATGAGTTTGATGAAGAAAAAAAAATTATTGAACAAGAAATAAAAAGATTATTAGAAAATCAGATATATCCTGTTATTGTCACTGAAATCAAAAAATTTGAAAAGTTTTACGTTGCAGAAAACTATCACCAAGATTACAAAATAAAAAATCCAAACAACCCATATATTTGGAATGTTTCTGTTCCTCGAATTGAAAAATTTAAATCCAATTATACTGATTTACTTAAAAAAGAATAATTTTTCAATAAATAATTGTAAAAAACAAAAGCTAAATACCCAGACGCTAATCCATAAGCACCTCCAATAATAACATCTGATGGAAAGTGAACCCCACAATAAACCCTGCTATATGCTATTATCGCTGCCCATAAAAAAAGAAATTTTCTCCATCTATTGGAATTGGTTAATGAAAAATAAAAAAATCCAGCAACGGCAAATGAATTGGAGGAATGGGCTGAAAAAAATCCATATAAACCTCCACAACTTTCTTTAACTACTCTAATGAGCCCATAAATTTCTTCATCGTGGCATGGTCTTAAAATTTGAAAATATTGTTTGCTTAAATTACTAGACTGATCAGTAAATAGAATCATTAATCCAATAACCACAAAAAAAACAAAAATGGATTTAGGTTTTAATTTTACTGAATTAAAGTATAAGTATATTAAAAAAAGATAAAAAGGTATCCATGTGTACTTATTAGTTATTGCTAGCCATAAAAAATCAAATTGCTCACTTCCTAAGTTATTTAAGAAGATCATGAGATCAGTATCTAGGCTTTTTAATTTATCAAACATTAATTTTGAACACCATATTTATCAAACAAATAAACTAGTGAGGCCACAGCAGCTGAACCCAATTCCAACTCTCGTTTGTTAACATTTTCAAAAACATCAATTTCGGTGTGATGGTAATCAAAATATTTTTGTGAGTTTGGTCTCAAACCTGCTAGGATATTATTTGGTTTTCTTAAATTGGAAATATCTGCTCCGCTCCCACCCTTGATGAATACATTAACATAATATGGGGCAAAAAACTTTTTCCATTCTAAAATCTTTAAGAAATTACTATCACTACAAGTAAATGAAAAACCAAGAGGTCTAAAACCACCCGCATCAGATTCAATTGCAAAAATGTGATCAATTCCATCTCTGTCAGCTATTTCTTTATACTTGTTAGAACCTCTCCCTCCATTTTCTTCATTCATAAATAAAACAACCCTTATTGTTCTCTTTGGTCTGTATGAAATTTTATTAAATATATTTAGCAAGTCCATGGAATGAACAACACCTGCACCATCGTCATGTGCACCATCACCAATATCCCAAGAATCTAGATGTCCACCAACAAGAATGACCTCTTCAGGAAATTCTGAACCTTTAATTTCAGCGATCACATTATAAGATTGTGAGTCTCTTAAAGTTTTACTCTGTTGTCTAAAGAGGAATTTTAAATTGGGTTTAATTTTGAGCAAATCACTTAATTTATTGGCGCCCTTGGTACTAATTGCCGCAGCGGGGATTCTTTTACTTAATGGTAAATTTCCATATGTTAATCCACCAGTATGTGGATAGTCATCAACCCGAAGGGTCATTGACCTAACAATGACTCCAATCGCTCCGTATTTGGATGCCTCTAAAGCACCCAACGCTCTTTGGTCAACGGCAGTACCATATGACGTGAAAGTACTAATGTATTTCGGGTCCATGGGTCTATTAAAAAAAACAATTTTACCATCAATTTTTTCTTTTCCTAAAGCCTCAAGCTCCTCTAGACCAAAAACCTCGATAACATTTGCTTTTAATCCAACAGAGGGAGTAGCTACCGAACCGCCTAAAGCAGTTATATTAACATTGAAAGTAATACCTGGCTCTGTCTCAATCAAAGCAAATTCTTTTGGACCACGAACCCATGTAGGTACCATAACAGGCTGAAGATAGACTTTATCAAATCCAAGTTTGTCTAGTTCAGATTTTGACCATTCAACAGCTTTTTGAGCTTCAAGTGAACCAGAAAGCCTTCCACCTATCTGATTTGATATATGGTCTAACCAATTATATGATTTACTTTCGGTGAGCGCTGTTGAAAATATCGAAGAAATAACTTCTTCATCACTTTGTGAAAAAAGACTGAAAGAAAGAAGAAATAAAACTAAATATCTCATTATTTTTTTCCGGAAAATCTCTTAACATCATCTGAGCTAATATTATTATTTTCCGAAAGTATAGTTAATCTCTCTACAACATTTCTAAGTTCTCTCACATTACCCTTCCATGAATATGTGCTTAATAGCTTAATGGCTTTTGAATCCATAGTAAAGATTCCATTTTCATTTGAGTTAGATAATTGCTCCAAAAAGTGATCAACCAAAAGAACTATATCATCCTTCCTATCATCTAATTTTGGGACATTCAATTCAATAACGGCTATTCTGTGATACAAGTCTTCCCTAAATTTATTTTCTTTAATTAAAGTTTTTAAATCTTTATTTGTAGCTGCTATGATTCTAGAATCAACAAAAATATCCTTCTCACTACCAACTTTTTGTATTTTACTTTCTTGAATAGCACGCAAGACTTTTGATTGAGCCGATAAACTCATATCCCCGATTTCGTCCAAGAAAATTGTTCCATTATTGGCTGCCTCAAACTTACCAACACGGTCCTTGTGAGCAGATGTAAAAGAACCTTTTAGATGTCCAAACAGCTCACTTTCAATCAATTCAGAGGGGATAGCAGCACAATTAACTTCAATAAATGGTCCATCAGACCTTAAACTATTATTATGAATTTGTCTGGCAACCAACTCCTTTCCGGAACCATTCGGACCTAAGATCATTACTCTAGCATTTGTTGGTGAGATCTTTTCAATAATCTGCTTTAGTTCTTTTATTTTCTTTGAATCACCAACAATTTCGTACTTAGATTGTTTTGACGTTTTTACTGAGCTCTTTTTGACCTTTATCTTGTTTTTTAAAGATTCTCTAACTGAGGATAATAAACTGTTTAAATCTGGTGGTTTTTCAATATAATCAAATGCTCCTTTTCTCATTGCCATAACTGCTGTTTTCAAATCACCATGACCAGAAATCATAATAATTGGAATTTTGTCATCATATGACTTTAAGAAGTTTAAAACATCTAAGCCATCTTTTTTAGGCATCTTAATATCACAAATCACAAGCTGAAGATTTTCTGTTTTGATTTTATTTATTGCTTCTACTCCATCTGAGGCTTCCAAAATATTATTTTTGCTATCATCTTCAGAAAGGACCTTCTTTAGAACCCTTCTAATAGCTTCTTCGTCTTCAACAATTAGGATATTTGGCATTGTTTTTTTTTACAAACTTAAGAAAACATATCTTTCACCTTATCAAAAAAAGATTTTTGATTTTTATCTGGGTTAGGTTTAAAATGCTCTTCATCTCTCATATTTTCAAAAAACTCTTTTTGCTCCTTATTCATTGTTTTTGGAGTCCATACATTAACATGAACCAATAAATCTCCTGTAGGACCGTTCAAAGATTTTAAACCTTTATTTTTTAGCCTCAAAATTTTTCCAGATTGGATTCCTGGTTCCAACTTGATTCTTACCTTGCCCCCAACTACATCAATTTCTTTACTAGAGCCAAGGACAGCATCTGGAATACTTATGTATAAATCATAATGAAGATTATTACCCTCCCTCTTTAAATCAGAATCCTCCTTCTCGTCAATAAGAATTAATAAGTCTCCACTAATTCCATCCGAAACTGGTTCATTCCCCTTTCCTGATACTCTCAATTGCATGCCATCTTCTACTCCAGCTGGAATTTTTACATCAACTGTTTCTTCTACTAGAATCTGACCATTCGCATCACTACCGGCTGGTTTTTTTGTAACTATCTTTCCTGTTCCACCACAATTATCACATATTGATGTTGATTGCATTCTACCCAAAATTGTATTGGTTATTTTGGTAACCTGACCGGTACCATTACAAATATGACATGTGGAATACTCTAACCCTGGGGCCTGAACTTTTCTTTTTACTTTTATTTTTTTGTTTGTACCATTAGCTATTTCGTCAATTGTCAATGAAACTTTGATTCTGAGGTTGGTTCCCTTTGAAGTTCTGGACCTACCGGAGCCACCAAAACCGCCGAAACCTCCAAATGCACTTCCAAAAATGTCTCCAAATTGACTGAAAATGTCTTCCATATCCATTCCACCAGAACCAAATCCTCCACCTTGGAAGGCTGAGTGGCCAAATTGATCATATTTTGATCTTTTCTCAGGATTTCCCAAAACCTCATAAGCTTCAGCAGCTTCTTTGAATTTTTCTTCAGCTTTTTTATCTCCAGGATTTTTATCAGGATGATATTTTATGGCGCATTTTCTGTAAGCTTTCTTTATTTCCGAATCTGATGCGTTTTTATCAAGACCAAGTATTTTATAGTAATCTTCTTTCATTTTTAATTTCCAACCACAACTTTTGGATATCTTAAGATTTTATCTCCTATCAAATAGCCATTTTCAACAACATCGATAATTTTTCCTACCATTTTTTTTGAGGGAGCTTTAATTTGTGTAATGGCCTCATGTTTTTCTGCATCAAATATTGTTCCTGCACTAACTTCAATTTTTGATAAGCCATTGCTAACGAGAGTATCATAAAATTTGTTGTAAATTAATTTGAAACCAGTGTAATCAACACTATTATCTTTCTCAAACTCCTTCATGGCCCTATCCATATCGTCAAGCACAGGCAATAAAGCTGACATCAATTCCTTAGATGCTGTTTTGAAAAGCTCGATCCTTTCCTTAGATGTTCTTTTTCTAAAATTCTCAAACTCTGCAAAAAGCCTCAAATATTTATCTTTTTCTGATTCAAGATCATTGTTTAAAGATTTTATCTGGTCTTTTAATGTAGGTTTTTTTGAAGTTGATTTTTTATTTTTTTCTGCCATATTTCAAAAGTTATTCAAATTTACTGCCAACAAAGATAAATTGTCAAAATGTCATGGAAATTTTATAAATCCTTTAGACTGGTATATTTTAAATTTGGATGTACTTTATTTATACGTTTAGACACAACATTTTTATTAGAATTGGCTATATCTTCATAAAAATCACCAAGACATAGTAATCTGAAAAATGATTTTAAAATTATAGCTGGGATAAACAGCTTAACCTTTAACTTATATTTATTTGTAAGATTCGTGATTAAATCCAACATGGTTGTCGGATTATTGTTCACCGCATGAATTAAACCATTATAATTTTTTTGGGATATTTTGTAAAAAAGTTCTGTAAGGTCGTTCAAATGAATCCATGAAATTTTTTGATCGCCATTTCCAATAAAGGATAAAAATCTGGATTTTGAAATCAACCTTAAAACTTTAATGATACCTCCTAGTTCACAAAAAACCATTCCAATTCTTACTGTTGTAACATTAATTTTAAATGCTTTTAAACTTTCAATTTCTCTCTCCCACTCTTTTACAACATTGGCCAAAAAAGTATTTCCTTTTTGGGTTGAATTTTCGTCAAAAATAATTTCTTGAGAGTTTGGAAAAATACCAATTGCAGATGCAGCAATTATCTGTTTAACATTGTTGGGTCTATTTTTTATTAATTTTTTTAGCAATTGTAAGGATTTAACTCTGGACTCTAGAATCTTTTTTTTCTTTGATTTTGTCCATAATCCAAAAATATTTTCACCTGCAAGATTAATAATTACATCAACATCATCAATACAAGTAAAATCAATTGTTTGATTTTTTGGACTCCATTGATAATATCTTACTTGTTTTGTGTCCTCTCCCCTTTTTCTTGAAAGAACATTAATATGATGATTTTTTTCAATCAATAATTGAACTATACTTTTTCCAATTAATCCTGTGCCTCCTGTGATTAGAAATTTCATTTTAAGATTGAATTGATACAAAGTTAATTTGTAATTTTACATCACAATATTTTTAGATGAAAATTAATCGCGTTGAGAAATCAAGAATAGACAGTGTAGATTTTGAAAATTTAACTTTTGGTAAAATTTTTACAGACCACATGTTCATCTCCAAACATAAAAATGGTGAATGGTCTTCTGGAGAAATAAAACCTTATGAAAATATTTCTATCAGCCCTTCCTCAAGGGCACTTCACTACGGGCAAGCAATTTTTGAGGGCATGAAGTGTTTTAAAAGTGAACAGGATGAGCTTTTTCTTTTTAGACCTGAAGAAAATTTTAAAAGATTTAATAAATCATCGATTAGATTAGCCATTCCTGAAATTCAAGAAGATATTTTTTTTAATGGTTTGAAAGAATTATTAAAGATTGACTCTGAATGGGTAAAAAAAGGAATTGGAAATGCTCTCTACATCAGGCCTTTTGTGTTTGCATCAGAACCCTCAATAAATGCATCTGAAGCTAACGAATACACTTTTATGATTATATGCAGCCCAAGCAAATCTTACTATGGTGATATGGAAATAAGTGTAAAGATTGAGGAGAAATATAGTAGAGCTGCTAAAGGTGGTGTTGGTTACGCTAAAGCTGCTGGAAATTATGCTGCTGCTTTCTACCCAACAAAACTTGCCATTGAACAAGGATTCCAGCAGATTATCTGGACAGACTCAAACAACCACAATGCCATTGAAGAGGCAGGTACAATGAATTTGTTCTTTGTCATTGGAGATAAATTAATAACCTCACCAACAAGTGACAGTATTTTAGATGGAATTACTAGAAAAAGTATAATCGAACTTGCTAAATTTCATAACATTGATGTGTTGGAGAGAGAAATTACTATTGATGAAATTTTAAAAGAGTACAAATCAGGAAATTTAAAAGAAATATTTGGAAGCGGAACAGCAGTTGTTGTCTTGCCTATAAAATCATTTGGACACAGAGATCAATTGTACACACTCAGCTCTGAAAAAAGTTCAGTATCGAGTTTTTTAAAAGAAAAATTAAACAACATTCAGTATAATATTTCCAATGAGTTTAAAAATTGGAAATTTAAAATCAACTAAAAAATTTTGAAAAGTTTGGTTTGAAGTAGTTTGGACCTTTCATTACTTTTCCATCCTTTCTATAAATTGGTTTTCCATCAGCTCCCAATTTACTCATATTACTTTTTTGAATCTCATCAAAAACATCCTCAATAATGTCAGACATTCCATGCTCAATTATCGTTCCACATAAAATATAAAGCATATCCCCAAGGGCGTCAGCAACTTCAATAATGTCGTTTTTTCTTGCAGCTTCAATGTATTCTTCATTCTCCTCTTTCATTAAGTTATATCTTAACTCAATAATTTTTTTTTCTAAAGCAACAGTTGGTGAATCATTGTAACTTAAACCAAATGTATCATGGAAATCTTTAACAGCATTCATTTGTTTTTTCATGTGAAATAATTTTTGATTAATTATAAATTTAAAATAATAGGGTGGAATATTTTGTTGATATTCTTAGATTTTTTGTTTAAAAATTAAAAATCCTTAAAAGTGAATTAAATAAAGATTTATTAACACCATAATTTGCAAAAAAAAAATATATTTATGAAAATTAAATTTAAAGTACTCAAACAATGAAAAATATATACTCACTACTATTACTATCAATTTTTATTTTTATCTCATGTTCCCCTGATGACAACGGTAATCCAACTGCTGAAGATGTAACTGGTGTTACAGATGGAGGAGCAACTATAACTGTCAAATTAATGGGTTCGGATCCTGATGGAGACAGTATAATTTATGCACTTGAATCTTACGCGAGTTTGGGTACCGGTTCAGTTTCAGGTGATGTTTTAACTTACACGCCTAACGACAATACAAATGGTGTAGATAATTTTTCATACAGAGTATATGATTCTGAAAATAATGTTAGTAATATAGCTAGCATTACAATCACGATTACTGGTAATGTGAACAATCCTCCTACTGTTGATAACATATCAGCAACATCAGATGGTTCTGCAATAACAGTTACTTTAACAGGATCTGATCCAGAGGGCGACAGCATCACATTTTCAATTGTTGGACAACCCTCTAAAGGTTCAGTCAGTTTGAGTGGCAGTACAGCTACCTACACACCAGGCGCAAATGCATATGGCTCTGACTCCTTTACATACAAAGCCAATGATGGTGAGTACGATAGCAACATAGGAACTGTATCCATTACTTTGCCTGATGCACCCGATCCAGTTGCTACTACAACAATATTTTTCAGCGAATATGCTGAAGGGTCAAGCAACAATAAATACCTAGAAATTTATAATCCAACAGGAGCCGAAGTTGATTTAACTCAATATGCATTTCCAAATGTTTCAAATGCTCCAACCACACCAGGTCAACATGAATACTGGAACACATTTCCTGCAGGAGCGAAAGTTGCTGCTGGTGGTGTTTATGTCATTGCACACCCACAAGCTGATGCTTCCATATTGGCTAAAGCTGATCATGAATTCAGATACTTGTCTAATGGTGATGATGGATTTAAGTTGGTTAAGGGCACAGAAAGCAGTTTTACAGTTATTGATGTTATTGGTGACTGGCAAGGAGATCCTGGTTCAGGTTGGGATGTTGCTGGTACAACCAACGGTACGAAAGACAAGACACTTGTTAGAAAACCAAATGTTAAACAAGGGAACTCAAATTGGGACAACTCGAGAGGAACAAGTGAGAGTGACTCAGAATGGATTGTTTATCCACAAAATACTTGGACATATTTAGGTGGTCATACAACTGACTAATAACATAGTGTAATGAAAAGATATTTTTTAATTTTTACGTTAATATTATTATCATGTAGCGATGGTTCTGACGATTCTTCTGATACAGGTAATGGGGGGACTGACAATCAAACTGTTAATTTATTTTTTTCTGAGTATGCAGAGGGAACTTCAAACAACAAATATGTTGAAATATACAATCCAAGTTCTACAACTGTTAATTTAAATAACTATCAGATTAAGGGTACAAATAATGGTACCGCTTGGGGAGACAATGGTGAAAGAGAGTTGGCGCTTGGTGGAACCTTAGCTGCCAACTCAGTATATATTATATGTACTGATGCAGCTGACCCTGCTATCATAGCCAAAGCAGACTTAGCTTTACCCTATGAAAGTCCTGTTCATTATAATGGTAATGATGCAATAGCTATTTTTGGTATTGATGGATCTGGAAATTTCACCGTTATTATGGATGTTATTGGTGTCCAAAGCTCCGACCCTGGTCCAGCTGGATGGAATGTTGCCGGAGTAACAGGTGCAACAAAAGATCACACCCTTGTTAGAAAATCTTCGATTAGTAAAGGAAATACTAACTGGGAAAATTCTGCAGGTACAAGTGCCTCTGATTCTGAGTGGGAGGTTAAAGATGTTGATGACTGGACGAGTTTAGGATCAAGATAAATTAACATATTTTTTATGTTTTCATCTGGTCAAATGGTTTTTGCTATCTTTTTTGTGGTAGCATTTACAATCATAATAACCTACATGTACAGAAAAGATTTGAAGTTTCTTAAAAATACCTATAAAGGAGTTCATTGGGTTTTAATCGGTTTCATTGTTTTTTTCTCATTGCTGTTGTTTTTAAAAAAAATGGTCAATGATTAAGAATATATTTTTGGTTTTTATTGGAGGAGGTTTAGGTTCTGTTTGTAGATATTTAATTTCAGACATAAATTATTTCAAAAAATTTGTCTTTCCCTACCCTACTCTTCTGACAAATTTGTTGGGATGTTTTTTAATAGGTTTGGCTCTTGGTTGGTCAATCAAAAACTCTAACATTGATTCATCTCTTGTGATCTTATTTACAGTGGGGTTTTGTGGTGGTTTCACAACTTTCTCTTCTTTTCGTCAAGAGAACTTAACATTAATCAATAA
>ENA-OSEY01001292-OSEY01001292.1-marine-metagenome-genome-assembly--contig:-NODE-1292-length-17523-cov-12.741603_pt1 | contig 17523 bp, 10 predicted proteins | sample MGYA00248465_ERZ534230 | MGnify/ENA primary metagenome ERZ534230 (study PRJEB26409, sample SAMN06344110) | marine metagenome | isolation source: Sea water from surface | place: Atlantic Ocean:Southern...
ATTTTTCAATTATATTTCGCATGGAGTTTGAGCCCATAAACATTGTTAGCTTTTCTCCTCTTAAATTTAACAATCTTTCAGTAAATATATGGCCTCTTTCGTGGTCGCTACACATTTGTATTTCATCTATTCCAACAAACTCTAAAATCTTATCTACCGGCATAGACTCTACGGTGCAAAAATAATACTTAGCATTAGCTGGTATTATTTTTTCCTCTCCAGTTATTAGAGCAACTTTTTGTGGGTCAACTTTTTTAATTACTTTGTCATAAACTTCTCTAGCTAATAATCTTAATGGAAAACCCATCATTCCAGTATCAAATGAAAGCATCGTTTCAATTGCTAAAAAAGTTTTTCCAGTATTTGTCGGACCTAGAACTGCTGTAATTTTATTTTTTTTCATTTCTATTATTTGTGTGTCAAAATTTTTACCTACTATATGTTGTTACCCAGTAAGAACAAAAATGGTCTAAAACATGACCGAATCGAAGAAAAAAAAGTTCTCATTTTCATATATTTTATAATTAATTTAAATTCTAATACCTTTATATTTTCTCATACATACGTTTGCTAATAACAAATTAGGATCTATAAATATTTTTGATTTCTTAGCTTTTTTGAAAGACTTATATGCAAAAATTGCAATTGGTATTTCTGTACATCCTAGAATAATTTTCTTACACCTAATTTTAATTAAATATCTTACAGCAGGACCAATGATTTTTTCAGCTTCTTTAACCTTGCCAGATTTAACTAACTGAATAGCTTTGTTGACGCATTTTTTTTGTAAATTTTTAGTTGGTGTAACTAATTCAAAATTTCTAGATAAATAGTTATGATAAATCTTTGTATTTATAGTGGCTTCGGTTGCTAATAATCCAATTTTACAATTTTTTTTACATGTTTTCTTAGTATGAAGAAAAACTTCTTTAGGCATACTAATTATTGGAATTTTTATTTTTCTTTGTAAATCATTATACCAGTAATGTGCTGTGTTACATGGCATTACAATAAACTTACAATTATTTTTCTGAAGTAATCGACAACCTTTAACAAGCTCATCAAGAACATTAAAATATCTTTTTAAATTCTCTGGTCTTTTTGGAGTATCAGATTTATTAAATAATATAAATTTAGGATATTGTTGGTCTTTTTTGCCTCTATTTAAAACTGCAATTTTATTACAAAAATCCAATCCTGCTTGGGTTCCCATACCACCTAAAATTCCAATCATATTTTCCTAATCACTTTCCAAACCCCTGTTGCAGAGGCAATTAATTGATCTTTTTTTTTTAGGGTACAATTAACGAATACCATACTTTTAGTTTTTTTAAGTATTTGTACATTTCCTATCAACTCATCCTCTTTTCTTGATGGTGCTATAAATTTGATATCAAGCGATACGGTAACACAAGATTTTTGATTAGTTGTTCTATGTACAGCAGTTCCTGCTCCAGCGTCTATCAATGAGCAAATAAAACCACCATGGGTAATTTCTCGTTTATTTAAATGAAACTCCTTAATTGTAGCTTTAAATTCATATTCATTTTCAGAAATTTCTCTAAAATAAAGACCACCATTGTGGTGCATAAATCCAGATACTCTACTAATTTGTTCAAAATCTTGTTTCATATATAATTAAAGAATTACAGTTAGTAACAACAAAAATAAAAATACAATTGCAAAAAAAACTATTACACTTTTCTGTAAGGAAATTTTCATATAATTGGTGCGCCTGCTAGGAGTCGAACCCAGAACCTCCTGGTCCGTAGCCAAGCGCTCTATCCAATTGAGCTACAGGCGCTAATAAATTAACATAAATCATCTATATTTTAATGTAATTTTTAAATTTAAGTTTATTCTATCGTAATGTCAAAAAATTCTAAAGATATAGTTTTAACATCTGCTTTGAGAACATCAGTGGGCAAATTTGGTGGCATTCACAAGAAACTTCAAGCCCATGAATTAGGCTCAATTGTTATAAAAGGTATTTTAAAAAAAACCAACTTAGATCCTTTAGAAATAGATGAAGTCATACTTGGCCAAGTTTTACCAAGTTTAGGTGGACAAAATCCTGCAAGACAAGCGTTAATAAAATCTGGAATTCCACAAGAAAAAACTGCTTTTAATATTAATCAAGTTTGTGGATCAGGACTAAGAGCTATTGTTTTAGGATACCAATCAATTGGTATGGGCTCATCAAAATTTATTATTGCTGGTGGGCAAGAAAGTATGTCAAATTCAGATGAGAAAGAAATGTTAACAAATGGTTTGATAGATGCTTTTAACAATTACCATATGGGTGTTACCGCAGAAAATGTTGCAGAGAAATTTAATATTTCAAGAGATGAACAAGATCATTTTGCTCTAGACTCACAATCTAAAACTGAAAGTTCAATCAAAAGTAAAAAATTTTTAAATGAAATAATTGATAATAATCAAGATGAACACCCAAGGTTTAATTTAAATATTGAAAATCTTAAAAAGTTAAAACCTGCTTTTAAAAAAGATGGTACTGTTACTGCTGGTAACTCATCTGGTATAAACGATGGTGCAGCTGGCGTCTTACTTACAACAAGAGATTTAGCTGAGAAAAAAAATTTAGATATCCAAGCAAAAATTGTTTCTTGGGCCACTTCTGGAGTTGATCCAACTTTAATGGGTTTGGGACCAATTCCGTCCTCTACAAAAGCTCTTGAAATTGCTGGTTGGAGTATAAATGATTTAGATTTAATAGAGTGCAATGAAGCTTTTGCTGCACAAACACTTGCAGTTGTTAAAGAGCTTAAAGTCCCCAAAGAAAAACTAAATGTTAATGGAGGTGCAATTGCTATAGGTCACCCAATCGGAGCATCAGGCGCAAGATTGATAGTCACATTAATTCATGAAATGATTAAAAGAGATAATAAAAAAGGTTTAGTTACTCTTTGTATAGGTGGTGGTATGGGTATCTCTATGTGTATTGCTCGCGATTAATATTTTAAAGATTTTAAATTCTTATTTAATAGCGCCAATTGTATCCATACTCTTGCGTCAAATTTTTTGCTATTATCTCTTTTTAGTAATAATTTTTTTAATAAATTAATCATTTTAATACTTTCATATTTAAGGATGTCAAAAAAAAGATATAAATATGTTATAAATATAGCTTCAAATAATGAAAAAAGATCTTTTAGTACCTGATATTGGTGATTTTGAAAACGTTGAAATTATAGAGCTGTTAGTAAAACAAGGCCAAAAAATTTCTATTAACGATCCAATAGTAACATTAGAAAGTGATAAATCTAGTGTTGAAGTACCATCAACAGAGGAAGGGATTATAGAAAGTATATCAGTCAAGATAGGAGATAAAGTTTCAAAAGGTGATAAATTAGTTTCAATTTCTGTAGAAGGCGAAAGTGAAAAAATCGAGGAAGTTAAGGAAGTTAAAAAAGATACGGAAATACCAAAAGATACAGAAAAAATTATAAGTGATGCAGAAAAAATACAAAAAATTGATGAACCAAAAATTATCAGACAAGAAGTTTCTGAGACTAAAAAAACTTCCAAACTAGAAAATTCAAAAATTGAGATTGTCTCAGATACAAATGATATAGATCCTAGTGAGACTAAAGAGTGGCTTGAGTCATTATCTGCAGTACTTAATAGCGATGGTAAAGAACGGGCACAATATATAATTAGACAATTAATAGAGCACTCATACAGAGAAGGTTCTGGATTAGTAATGTCTAGAAATACTCCGTATATTAATACAATACCTCCTGAGGAAGAAAAAAAATTACCTGGTGATCAAAATATAGAGAGAAAAATTAGATCTCTAATTAGATGGAACGCAGCAGCTATGGTTGTAAGAGCTAATAAAAAAAACCCAGAATTAGGTGGACACATTGGAACTTTCGCTTCAGCCGCAACTTTATACGATGTTGGAATGAACCATTTTTGGAGAGCAAAAAATAATAAATTTGGTGGAGATTTAATATATTTTCAGGGTCATAGTGCGCCAGGAATTTATGCAAGATCTTATCTTGAAGGAAGATTAACAGAAAAACAATTAGATAATTTCAGACAAGAAGTTAAACCGGGTGGACTGTCATCTTATCCACATCCATGGTTGATGCCAGAGTATTGGCAGTTTCCAACCGTATCAATGGGGTTAGGTCCTATGCTTGCAATTTATCAAGCAAGATTTATGAAATACTTAATTAATCGAGGCCTCATTAAAGATGAAGGTAGAAAGGTTTGGGCTTTCTTAGGTGATGGAGAAATGGATGAACCTGAGTCTTTAGGAGCTATAGGATTAGCTGCTAGAGAAAAATTAGATAATTTAATTTTTGTAGTAAACTGTAACCTTCAAAGACTGGATGGACCAGTAAGAGGTAACGGTAAAATTATTCAAGAGCTTGAGGGTATTTTCAGAGGAGCTGGCTGGAATGTGCTTAAGGTAATTTGGGGTTCTTATTGGGATCAATTATTAGCTAATGACAAAAAAGGTCTGCTAGTAAAAAGAATGAACGAAGCTGTTGATGGTGAATACCAAGCTTTTAAAGCTAAAGGTGGATCATATGTAAGAGAGAAGTTCTTCGGAAAATATAAAGAATTAAAAGATATGGTATCAACTATGACAGATCAAGATATTTGGAAACTTAATAGAGGTGGGCATGACCCACATAAAGTTTATGCAGCTTATCATCAAGCAGTTAACAATGTTGGAAAACCCACTGTTATTATAGCTAAAACGATAAAAGGTTACGGAATGGGTAAATCAGGAGAAAGTATAAATACCACTCACCAACAAAAGAAATTAGATGTGAAAGATCTTATGTATTATAGAGATAGGTTTGATGTTCCATTAACAGATGAGCAAGTAAAAAATATTCAATATTATAAACCAGACGAAAATTCAGAAGAAATAAAGTATTTAAAAGATAGAAGAATAAAACTTGGCGGAAATATCCCTGAAAGATCTACTTTTGCAAAATCAATTAAGGCTCCACCAAAAGATATTTTTGATGCTCTTAAAAAGTCGACTGGATCAAAAGAAATGTCTACTACCATGGCACTTGTTAGAATGCTTACCAATCTTTTAAGAGATAAAAATGTTTCGCCAAGATTAGTTCCTATTATTCCAGATGAAGCAAGAACTTTTGGAATGGAAGGTTTTTTTCAAAAAATCGGTATATATGCTCACGAAGGACAAAAGTATGAACCAGTAGACTCAGAACAATTATTTTCTTATAGGGAGGATAAAAAAGGTCAAGTTTTAGAGGAAGGTATAACCGAAGCTGGATCAATGTCATCTTGGATAGCAGCTGGCACAGCATATTCAAACCATGATATTGAAATGATCCCTATTTATCTATTTTACTCAATGTTTGGATTTCAAAGAGTAGGAGATTTTGCATGGGCTGCTGGAGATAGTCAAGCAAGAGGATTTTTAATCGGAGCAACATCAGGAAGAACTACGCTCGCAGGTGAAGGTTTACAACACCAAGATGGCCATAGTCATATTATTGCATCTACAATCCCAAACTGTGTTTCATATGACCCAACTTTTGCATATGAGTTAGCTGTAATTTTTAGAGATGGTTTAAAGAGAATGCATGAAAACAAAGAAAATATTTTTTACTATATAACAACATTAAATGAAAATTACCCACATCCAGAAATACCAAATGAAAAAGGTATTGAGGATTCAATTTTAAAAGGAATGTATAAGATAAAATCTATAAATAATAATAAAAAAACAAAAATCACACTTTTAGGATCAGGTTCAATATTAAGAGAAATGTTAGAGGCATCAGAAATCTTAAATAAAGATTATAAAATTGATTCTGATGTGTGGAGCGTGACAAGTTACAACGAATTACGAAAAGATGGTTTAGAGATAGAGAGATATAATTTACTTAATCCTAATGAGAAACCTAAAGAAACGTATGTAGAAAAATGTTTAAAAAATTCTGAAGGACCTATATTAGCTGCATCAGACTATATGAGAATTTCATCTGATCAAATAAGACCATATACAAACAAGAGTTTTTATTCCCTTGGTACAGATGGGTATGGAAGAAGCGATACGAGAAAAAATCTGAGAAACTTTTTCGAAGTTGATAAAAAATATATTGTTACCTATGCTTTGAGTGTTCTTTCAAAAGAGCAATTAATTGCATCAAAATATGCTGAGGAGGCGATTAAAAAATACAATATTGATAAAAATAAACCAATGCCAACCAAGTTATAAAAATGAACCAAATTATACATGCGAGTCCAAAGGTAAGAAAATTTGCAAGGCAACTTGGTGCAGACATTTCTCAATTAAAAGGGTCAGAAAGAAATGGCAGGATCACAGAGGATGATGTCCGAAATTTTATAAAAAATCAAATTAAACAACAAGAAAACCCTCCAAAGAAATCAATAAAAGATGAAAAAAAGAAATTAGAGTTTGATCATAGTGAGTTTGGCGAAATAGAAGTAACACAAATGCCACGTATAAAAAGATTGGCAGCACCAAATTTATCTGAATCTTGGCGAACAATTCCACATGTAACTCACCATGATGAAGCTGACGTTACTGAACTTGAAAGTTTTAGAAAAAATCTGAAGGATAATTTTACTGGTGAAAAGAAAAAAATAACCCCTTTAGCTTTTATTATTAAGGCTTTAGTAAATAGTTTAAAAAAGTTTCCACATTTTAATTGTTCTATTAAGGATGAAGAAAGCTATGAACTTATATTAAAAAAATATTTTCATATAGGAATAGCAGTTGATACAGAGCATGGTCTAATGGTACCAAAAATAAGAAATGCAGATAGCAAAAAGATAGAAGACTTATCAATTGAACTTAAAGATATAAGTGAAAAATGTAGAAATTTAAAAATTGATAAAAAAGAATTTTTTGGAGGCTCTATGACAATTACAAGTTTAGGAGGTATTGGTGGGACTTTTTTTACACCGATTATCAACCCTCCTGAAGTTGCAATATTAGGTATTGGCAAAATAGTAGAACGAAGTAAAAATTTAATGCTTCCATTATCTTTGTCTTATGATCACAGAGTAGTTAATGGTGCGGATGCAGCAAGATTTTGTAACGAATTAAAAGACAACCTTGGGGAAAATTTCGCTTATAAATTATCACTATAATTAAATGACAAAAAAAGCTTCTTTAGCAAGTGCACTACTTTGTTGTTTTATTTGGGGAACAACTTTTATTGCACAAGACACAGGTATGGACAACATAGGGCCTTACACTTTCAATGGTGTAAGATTTATGGTTGGCTTCTTTGCCTTATTACCTATTTTTTTATTAATAGAAAAAAAAAATTTCGCATCTGAATTTAATAAAGACAAAAAAAAATTTGTATATTTATCTTTTTCAATTGGTATTTTTCTCTTTTTAGGAACTGCTTTGCAACAAGTTGCTCTATTATACACAGATATTGCTAATGCAGCATTTTTTACAATTTTTTATGTTCCAATGGTTCCCTTTATAGTTCTTTTTTTATTTAAAAAAAAAGTTCATTGGAGTGTTTATCCCTCTGTAGTTTTATGTGTAATTGGTGGGTATTTATTGACTAATTTTTATGATGCTACTGTTAGAAAAGGAGACATGTTAGTTATTTTTTGTGCATTTTTTTGGGCTCTACATATTATTTTTATAGGTGAACTCGTAAAAAGTTTTGAGCTCCCAATTACTGTTGGTTTAGTACAAACTTTTATTGTATCTGTACTCTCGTTGTTAATTAGTCTCTATGTTGAGGAAATAAACATTCAAAAAATACTATCTGAAAAATACGAAATCCTTTATGCAGGAGTTTTATCAGGTGGGTTTGCATTTGTTTTACAAATTTATGCTCAAAAGAATATTAATCCTGCTCCTGCAGCTATAATATATTCTTTAGAGGGTGTTTTTGCTGCTATTGCTGCATGGCTAATTCTAAGTCAAGTTTTAAATATAAATAACATTCTTGGATGTGTTTTTATTTTAATTGGAGTTCTATTATCACAGTTACTTCCAGAAATTAAAAAGGCTAGCTATAAATAATATAAAAAATAAATAAAGATAAAATAATTCTATAAATTATAAATAAATTAAAATTAAAATTTTTTATGAAGATCAAAAAATATTTAATTGTGATATAAGAAAAAATAAAAGATAAGAATACAGACAATATTATTAATGAATTAAAAGTTGCATCGTTTATAAATACATCTTTCAAACTTAAAAAACTCGCACCAGCTATTGCTGGTACAGATAAGTAAAAAGATATTTTAGTAGCATCATATCTATCAAAATTTAAAAATCTTCCTGCTGTTATCACTATTCCAGATCTACTTACTCCAGGAAAAAGAGAAGCAATTTGGAACAGTCCAATAATTAATATTGTTTTTAAATTCAAATCAGTATCTATTTTTTTTGTTACTTTAATTTTATCAGCAAAATAAAGCACTATTGCAAAAATTAACGATAACCAAGCAAGCAGTTTTAGGTTTCTTACAAAATCTATTAAACCTGTCGTATAAATTATAAAGCCAGCTATAATTAGAGGAATAGATCCAATGACCATTAAATTTAAAATTTGTTTATTTTTAAGAATATTTAAGAAGTCTTGTCTGAAATAGAATAGAACTGCTAAAAGAGACCCTAAATGCATCCCCACATCAATCATTAGTGATTGATTTTTAAAATCAAATAATTCTGAAATTATATAAAGATGTGCAGAAGAACTTACTGGTATAAATTCTGAAACTCCTTGAATTAATGAAAGAATTAAAATTTCGTAGTAATCAAACAACATCTTATTTTCTTAAGATATTTCAAAATTATAGCAATAAGATGTATGCATACTTGCTATGCAAAATATGAATTAATGCCTAATTTTCTTACTTTTTTGAAAATTTAGGTCAATTATTATGTCCCAATTTTGATTTATATACTCTATCGCTTATTGTATAAGGGCGATCGATTATGTCAGAAAAAATGCTCAAATTCGTAAATATAGGTCAGCAAAATCCACCTAAAAGAGATACCGATAATAGGAAGGAGGATTTTAATGAGATCTATAAAGAATTTATTCATGGAAAAGCTCAAGAACAGTCTAGCCGATGTTCTCAATGCGGAGTTCCATTTTGCCAAGTACATTGTCCTTTAAGTAATAACATACCCGATTGGCTTAAGTTAACAGCTGAGGGTAGACTTGAAGAGGCTTATAATTTAGCTCAAAGCACAAATAACATGCCCGAGGTCTGTGGTAGAATTTGTCCTCAAGACAGATTATGTGAAGGAAATTGCGTAATAGAACAATCTGGTCACGGCACAGTTACAATAGGATCTGTAGAAAAATTTATCACAGATAATGCTTGGGCAAATGGTTGGGTAAAACCAATCAAAATAGAAAAAGAATTAAATCAAAGTATTGGAATAATAGGATCAGGACCAGCGGGCTTAGCTTGCGCCGAACAACTAAGAAAGAAGGGTTACAAAATAACTGTTTACGATCGTTATGACCGTGCAGGAGGTTTGTTAATTTATGGAATACCTAATTTTAAACTTGAGAAAGAAGTTGTTGAAAGAAGAATTAAACTTTTAAAAGATGGTGGAATAAATTTTAAATTAAATTTTGAAGTTGGAAAAGATGCAACTTTAGATGAATTAAAAAAAGAGCACGATGCAATACTTATTGCTACAGGTGTTTATAAACCTAGAGAAATAGATATTAAAGGTAGTGATCTTGGAAATATATTTCCAGCAATGGAATTTTTAACAACTTCAAATAAAAAAGGTTTAGGTGATAAAGTTGAGAACTTTGAGAACGGAACTTTAAATGCAAAAGATAAGAATGTAGTAGTCATTGGCGGTGGTGATACAGCGATGGATTGTGTCAGAACTGCTGTTAGACAAAAAGCTAAATCTGTAAAATGCCTTTATAGAAGAGACAAAGAAAATATGCCTGGGTCTGCAAGAGAGGTTGCTAATGCAGAAGAAGAGGGTGTTGAATTTGTTTGGTTAAGTGGTCCAAAAGAATTTATTGGAAAAAATAAAGTTGAAAAAGTTTTAGTAAATAAAATGAAACTAGGTGATCCTGATGATGGTGGAAGGAGAAAGCCAATTATTGATGAAGGATCTGAATATGAAATTGAGACTGATATTGTTATTAAATCTTTAGGATTTGATCCCGAAGATCTACCTAAATTATTTGATGAAAAAGATCTTCAAGTTTCCAAGTGGGGAACAATTAAAATTGATTTTGATACTATGGAAACTAATTTAAAAGGAGTTTTTGCTGCAGGTGATATTGTAAGAGGTGCTTCGCTTGTAGTTTGGGCTATTAAAGATGGTAGAGATGTAGCAGAGAGTATCGATAAATTACTAAAGTCAAAAAGAAAACAGGATTTAAAAGTAGCATGAACAAATTAAGAAAAAAAAATTTAGATTTATTAAAAAAATCAGGTGTTTACCATGAATCTATGGAACATGACGCTTGTGGTGTTGGTTTAGTTGCATCAACTGATGGAAAAAAATCTAGAAAAGTTGTTGAGTATGGTATTCAAGCTTTAAAAGCTGTTTGGCATAGAGGAGCGATTGATGCAGATGGAAAAACAGGTGATGGAGCTGGTATTCATATAGAAATTCCCTCTGATTTCTTTATTGAAAAAATAGAGGCTACTGGACATAAACACGATGACTCCGAAGTTTGTGTAGGAATGCTTTTTTTACCAAGAAATAATTATTCAGCACAGGAGGAATGTAGATCAATTGTGGAGAGCGAATTAACAAAAAGTAACTTCAATATTTATGGATGGAGACAAGTTCCAGTTGATCCATCAGTGTTGGGTGAAACAGCAGAGTCGAATAGACCTGAAATTACGCAAGTACTTTTTAAACATAATACTAAAGAAGAGAAAGGTAAGAAATTAGAAATAAAACTTTATGAAGCTAGAAGAAAAATTGAAAAGAAAATTTTAGAGGCGAATTTAAATGACTTTTATATTTGTTCATTTAGCTCCAAATCAATCATCTACAAAGGAATGTTTCTCGCTGAAGCTTTATCGGACTTTTATTTGGATTTAAAAGACGAGAGATTTACATCTAGATATGCAATTTTTCACCAACGTTTTTCTACAAACACAGCACCTAGTTGGGACCTAGCTCAGCCATTTAGAGCTTTAGCTCATAATGGAGAGATAAATACATTAAAAGGCAATATTAATTGGATGAGAGTCCATGAGGAAGAAATGTTTAGCCCAATATTTGAGGATATGGAAAATTTAAAACCAGTTATACCAAGTGGTAACTCTGACTCTGCTTCATTAGATAATGTTTTCGAAATACTCAATATCTCTGGACAACCAGCTCCTTTAGCGAAATTAATGTTGATACCAGATGCCTGGTCAAAAAAAAGTAAAATACTACCTGCCGATCACCAAAAATTATTTAATTTTTTAAACAGTACAATGGAACCTTGGGATGGACCTGCAGCTATTGCAGCCACTGACAATGAATGGGTAATTGTAGCAACTGACCGAAACGGTTTAAGACCTATGAGATACACATTGACAAAAGATAATCTTCTTTTTGCTGGCTCAGAGACTGGAATGATAGAGCTTAATGAAAAGAAAATTATATCTAAAGGAAGATTAGGGCCGGGAGAAATTTTAGGAGTTAGAATAGAGAAAGGAAAAGTCTTTAATAATAAAGATATTAAAAATTATCTTGCTAAAGAATATAAACATTTCAATAACCAAATCATCGATTTAGATAAAAAACTACCTATCAAAAATGAAAAAAATATATTTTCAGGAGACAGTTTAAGAAAACTTCAACATTGTTTTGGATATAGCTTAGAGGATTTGGAATTAATACTTCACCCGATGGCAGAAGATGCCAAAGAGGCGACAGGTTCTATGGGAGATGATACCCCGCTTGCAGTCTTATCAAATAAATACAGACCACTTTACCATTTCTTTAGACAAAATTTTAGTCAAGTAACCAATCCTCCAATTGACTCATTAAGAGAAAATAAGGTTATGAGTTTAAAAACTAGATTTGGAAATTTAGGTAATATTTTAGATTTTAATAATTTAACAGAGGAAAATATTTACGTTTTAAATAGTCCTATACTTACAAATAATCAATTTGAAAAATTTGTAAGTTTTTTTGATAAGAATAATAAAACTATAGACTGTACTTTTAATTCTGATGAAAACATTGAGTCTAAACTGAACTCTATCAAGCAAGAGGCTGAAATTTATGTAAGACAAGGTGTAACTCAGATAATATTAAGTGATAAAAATGTTTCTAAAGAAAACTATCCTGTTCCGATGCTTTTATGTATCGGTGCTGTTCATACTCATTTAACAAAAATGAAATTAAGAGGCTATGTTTCAATAAACGTACAGACCGGAGAAGCACTTGATACACATTCATTTGCTACCCTAATAGGAGTGGGCGCAACTACAGTAAATCCTTATTTGGCCCTAGATAGTTTGTATCAAAGATTTGAAAAAAAATTATTTGGCAAATTCCTGTATGAGGAGTGTGTTGAAAGATATGTAAAATCAGTAAACTTAGGTCTTTTAAAAATCATGTCGAAGATGGGTATTTCGGTGATAAGCTCGTACAGAGGTGGATGTAATTTTGAAACTGTTGGCCTAAGTAGAACAATTGTAAGAGACTTTTTCCCTGGTGTTTTGTCTAAAATTTCAGGAATTGGATTAACAGGTATTGAAAAAAAAGTTAGAAAGATACACGAAGAGGCGTTTAACAATGAAAATAATGTATTACCTATTGGTGGAATTTATAGATACAGAAAAAATGGAGAAACACATCAGTATCAGGGTAAATTAATACATTTGCTTCAATCGGCTGTGACTGCAGGCTCTTACGATTTATATAAAAAATATTCAAAAGGCATACAAGATTTACCACCTATAAATTTAAGAGACTTAATTGATTTTAAAAAAAGAAGCCCGATATCTATAGACTTAGTAGAGTCAGTTGAAGACATACAAAAAAGATTTGGTAGCGGAAGCATGTCTCATGGCGCCCTATCAAAAGAAGCTCATGAAACACTTGCTATTGGGATGAATAGAATTAAAGGAGCATCATGCAGTGGTGAGGGTGGAGAGGATGCTTCCCGATTTAAAAAAATGGAAAATGGAGATAGTGCTAATTCACGTGTAAAACAAGTTGCTTCAGCTAGATTTGGGGTAACAATTGATTACTTAAATAATTGCAACGAAATTGAGATAAAAATTGCTCAAGGCGCAAAACCTGGTGAAGGAGGACAACTACCTGGATTTAAAGTCACAAAAGAAATTGCAAGACTAAGACACTCAACCCCAGGAGTTACTTTAATTTCTCCACCTCCGCACCACGACATTTACTCAATAGAAGATTTAGCCCAGCTTATTTATGATCTAAAACAAATTAATCCAAAAGCTAGAGTTGGAGTAAAACTCGTTGCATCTTCAGGAATTGGCACAATTGCAGCAGGTGTAGCTAAAGCAAAAGCTGATATTATACTTATATCCGGTCATAACGGAGGTACAGGAGCAACACCACAAACAAGTGTTAAATATGTTGGTATACCATGGGAGATGGGATTAACAGAAGCGAACCAAGTTTTAACTTTGAATAATTTAAGACATCAAGTGACATTAAGAACTGATGGAGGAATTAAAACCGGTAGAGATGTAGTCATTGCAGCAATGATGGGAGCAGAGGAATTTGGAGTAGCTACAACTGCATTAGTTGCAATGGGTTGCATCATGGTAAGACAATGTCATTCAAACACATGTCCGGTTGGAGTTTGCACACAAGACGATGAGTTAAGAAAGAAATTTACAGGCACACCAGATAAAGTTGTAAATTTATTCAAATTTATCTCTGAAGAGGTTAGAGAAATACTTGCAGAATTAGGATTTAAAACACTTAATGAAATAATTGGAAGAACTGATTTACTAAGGCAGATAAGCAAAGGCTCACCCAATCTAGATGACCTAGATCTTAACCCTTTGTTTGTTAAAGCTGACCCGGGTAAAAACAAAAGGTATTGTGAAGATCCTAAAATTAATTACGTTCCTGATACAGTTGATCAAAAAATCTGGCCAGAGATTTTAAATAACTTAGATAACAAAACACCTCTAAAAGATGAGTATTTAATTGAAAATACTGACAGAGCTGTTGGAACAAGAATATCTTATGAATTATATAAAAAATTCCAAAACAAAACTCTGGATGATGGTTTTTTAAAAATCAATTTTAAAGGTTCTGCAGGTCAATCATTTGGAGCATTTGGAATTAAAGGTTTAAAACTAATATTAAATGGAGATGCAAATGATTATGTTGGAAAAGGGCTTTCAGGCGCAACTCTTGTAGTGAAACTTCAAAAAGAAAGTAATCTAATTTCTTTTGAAAATACTATTATTGGTAATACAGTTTTATATGGAGCAACTTCAGGTAAATTATTTGCAGCAGGACAAGCTGGAGAAAGATTTGCTGTTAGAAATTCAGGTGCGACAGCAGTAGTTGAGGGTTGTGACTCAAATGGTTGCGAGTACATGACAGGAGGTAATATAGTAATTTTAGGTGAAACAGGTGACAATTTTGGAGCTGGAATGACAGGTGGAATGGCCTTTATTTACGATACAAAAAAAGAATTTGATAAAAGAGTTAACCCAGAGTCAGTAATTTGGCAAAAGATTGAGACAGATTATTGGAAATCTTTTTTAAAAAATCTGATTACAGAACATCAGCATGAAACAGAATCTTTACTATCAAAAAAAATAATTGATAATTTTGATCAAGAAATAGAAAATTTTATTCAAGTTTGTCCAAAAGAAATGATTGATAAATTAGAAAATCCAATTTCAAATAAAGTTGTTAGTTTCGCAAGTTAGGATATAAATGAATCTTTTATGTTTTGGTTATGGTCAAGTTGCCAAAAACTTAGTATCAAATCTTTTAAAAAAAAAAGTAAATTTAAATTTGACAATTTCAACTAGAGAAAACTCGTCAATTAAAAAATTGGGTGACTTTGAATTTGAAAACTTACAATTTAAAGAAAACACCTACGACAAGAAAATTTTGGATAAATTAAATGAGTATGATTATATTTTAATTTCTGTTCCACCAATTAATTCAAACGATTTATTTTTAAAAAATCTTGCTAATCATGTAAGTGAAAGTAGTAAAATTAAATCTATTTTGTACTTGTCATCAACTAGCGTATACGGAGATCATAACGGCGCATGGGTAAATGAAGAAAGTGAAACTAAACCAAAAACTAAAATGGGGATTGACAGACTACATATAGAAAATAAGTGGATAGAATTTTCAAAAAAGAAAAAATTACCAATTCAGATATTTAGATTAGCTGGTATTTATTCAGAAAAAAATAATGCAGTAAGCAGGCTCCAAAACAAACAAAGTTTTTTAGTTGTTAAAGAAAATCATTTTTTTTCAAGAATACACGTTAAGGATATATCTGAAATATTATATCTGTCTCTAATAAATATTAAAGAAAATCAAATATTCAATCTTGCTGATAATAAACCAGCATCGAGTGTTGAGGTTACAAGTTATGCATCTAAATTGTTAGGATGCGAATTACCTACAAAAATAAATTTTGAGGACCTAGAGGAAGGGGTTTTAAAGGATTTCTATAGAGACTCAAAAAAAGTTTCGAACGAAAAAGTAAAAAAAGAGTTAAACTATGAGTTTATTTACCCTTCTTATAAAGAGGGTTTAGCGCAATAATCAATTATTTTATTCATATAATTACTTAAAATTTTCAAGTCTTTTACTCTTGATAGACTATGGTCTCCGTTTTTTATTTTTATAAATTCTTTCTTAGAATTTGGGAATACTTTTAATATTTTTCTAGATAAACTCTGGGGTACTACTTTATCTTTTTCACCATGTAAAAGATATATCGGAAATTTTGAATTGTTTTTTTTATTAAGAACTTTATTTTTTCGACCGTCTTTAATAATTTTTAAAGTAATTTTATATGAATAGTCATCGTTTTCTAAATTGTAATATTTGCTTTTAAGTACCAAATTTCTATTTTTTATACTTAATTTTTTCCATATCAACCTATCTAAAAATTCTGGCGCTGCTCCAATTCCAATAAAACCTATTATATTTTTAAAATATTTTAGCTGAATTAAACCTAACCATGCCCCTAAACTAGATCCAATAATTATTATTTTTTTGTTAATTAGTTTTTGTTTAATTATGAATTTTACGTCATTTGACCAACTAGTAATGGTTCCTGTTTCAAATTTACCATATGATTTACCATGACCAGAGTATTCGAGAGCCATAAAGCCAACTTTTCTTTTTTTACATTGTTTCATTAAATAATTAGGTTTCTTCCCAGTTAAGTCTGACTTTAAGCCATGTAAAAAAATTACGAAAATATCAGATCCAGGATCTTTAAATATAACCCTGATTTTCTTGTTTGTTTTATATTTTACAAATTTAAATTTAGTCATAAAGATTTACAAAATATGATAATATAAGAATATTATATGTCATCTAAATTAAAAGTTTTACAAGTAATACCCAGATTAGACTATGGAGGAGCTGAAATAGGATGTTATGATCTAGCGCACTATTTAAGTGAGCAAAAAAGCAAATCTTATATTGCAACTAGTGGAGGTAAATTAACTAAATATATCAACAAAAAAAAAGTTAAATTATTCAAAATTCCAGTTCACAGTAAAAATCCAATATTAATGATTTTAAATATCTTTATTTTATCATTAATTGTTCTTTTTTATAGAATTAATGTCATCCATGTTAGAAGCAGAGCACCTGCTTGGTCATGTTATTTCGCTGCAAAAATTACTCGGTGTAAGTTGGTTACTACATTCCATGGGACATATAACTTTAATTCATCATTAAAAAAATATTATAATTCAATTATGCTTAAGTCAGATTGTGTAATAGCTGGCTCAAATTTTATATTTAAACATATTTCAGAAAATTATCCTGAGCATGTTCCAAAAATGAAAAAATTTTTAGTAATATTTAGAGGCATTAATACAGAATATTATGATCCAAATAATATTAACAAAAAAGAAAGAACAAAATTTTTTGCAAAATTAAATATTGAACCAGGTAAAAAGATTATTCTTATGCCTGGACGTCTAACAGAATGGAAAGGTCAAGAGTTGTTAATTGAATCTTTAAATATTTTAAAAAACAATTTTGGATATAAAAATTTTGTAGCTATTATTTTGGGGTCAGATCAAGGACGAGATACCTACAAAAAAAAACTAGAAAGATTAGTTGAACAACATAGACTTAATAACGATGTTATTTTTTTAGAACACGCAAATTCAATGCCTGTTGCATATAGTATAGCGAATGTTGTTGTATCTGCTTCAATTGAACCTGAGGCTTTTGGAAGGGTTTCTGTAGAGGCTCAGTCAATGAAAAGACCTATTATAGCAAGTGATATTGGTGGATCTAAAGAGACTATCATAGATAATAAAACAGGACTATTATTTAAGTCTGAA
>ENA-OSEY01001294-OSEY01001294.1-marine-metagenome-genome-assembly--contig:-NODE-1294-length-17503-cov-4.990646_pt1 | contig 17503 bp, 26 predicted proteins | sample MGYA00248465_ERZ534230 | MGnify/ENA primary metagenome ERZ534230 (study PRJEB26409, sample SAMN06344110) | marine metagenome | isolation source: Sea water from surface | place: Atlantic Ocean:Southern...
AAACACTGTCCATGACAAGTAGACTTGGATTAGATAGTGCAATTCAGAGATTCCAGAACGTTTGGAGATTCTTTCCGCACAATATTGCAGAAATGCCAACTCCATTAGCAGATTTACTAGGCATTATTCCACATCAAGGCACAGAGGTTGTTAACAACACTAATCTTAAAATTGCAAGACAAGATGTTATTATTGCAGAAGAACAATTGAATTTTGATAGAGCAGAATTCAAACCAAGGGTGGACGGCAAATTATCCTACACGGAAAAAGATGGAGAGTTGAGTGGTGGATACGACACACACGATGCACAAAAAGAAGAGTGGAGAGCGGACATCACAATGACTTGGAAAATTTTCAACTTCAAGAACAAACACATGACCAATGCTGATCATCACAGATTGAACGCGGCACACAGCAGATATCATGATCTTATGAGAACAACTGATGAGCAGTTCAAGAATGCATGGAACAATTATGTGTTGGTGGAAAAGAACTTGGAAACACTTAAACGTACTGTAGAAATCAATGATGAGATGTACAAGTTGACGTTAGCAGACTTCCAAGCAGGTAATTCACCCATTATGGCTGTGTTTGGTATGAAGACTGCACACTTGATGGCCGAAGTTGCATATCAGAACGCACAGATTGATCTGCAGATAGCAAGGTACCAACTGCACAAGGTACTTGGTTTGGTGAATCCTATCATCAAATAATAAAAATCATTAAATACACATATAATGAAAAGTTTAATACGACATCTGTCCAAGGAACCTGGCACTGCATCAATGCTGTTCACCAGCAGTTTCATAATTGGTATTTGTGCATTGGCACCGGCATTATTCGTGATAATTGTGTTGAACAAGTATCTAACATCAGGCATCACGGCAACATTGATCAGTCTGTCGATTGGGGCAGTACTGGCAATAGCATTTGAGTTCACTTTCAGACAGAACAGAGGCAAGATGATGACCGCTTTCAATCAACGTGTGTATGATCCTCTGTTGAAAGTATTCGGAGAAAAATTTAAGACGGCAGGTCAACTCACAGCACAGCAATACAAAAAGTTAGATGGTGCAGGAACGATCATTAAAAATATGAGAACATCATCTATGACCAGTTGGATATTGGACTGGCCATTTGTATTATTGTTTTTGGTTGTGTTGCTGTACATAAACTGGGCGGCGTCCATCATCACTGCCATATTCATGTTGATCATGTACTTTTTGATCACGTGGAAAAGGAACGTGTCTATGACACAGGAGACACAGAGTAACATTGAGATATTTCTAAATGGGCTTATGACAATAGTCATAATGTCTGTAGGTGCTACAATGATAATAGCAGGAACACTAGATGTTGGATTGCTTATAGGTTCCAACATATTGGCGGCTCGTGCATTACAAGGCACTAGTAAGTACGCCAAGGCAATAGAATTTTTAAAGCAACGAGATCAAGCAGTGGGAGAGATTGTAAATTATGTCCAAAGCAAGTAACAGATTCTTTTTTGCAATTACCACTTTGTTTGTTGTGTTCTTCATATGGATGGCGGTGGCGAAAGTCGATATAACAACACAGGCAGTTGGTATCGTTGTGCCTGAGAGAAATATTACAAAGTTAGGAACCATGGTCACAGGTGAAATTGTTGCCGTGAACTACAAGCAAGGTGATGTTGTAAAGAAAGGTGATGTCATTATAACCATCAATCCAGGTGTCGGATATGAACCGAGACACATTGTTGCAAACATAGATGGACGTATTCAAGAACTTACATATAAAAATCCAGGATCAGTGGTCAAGCAAGGTGATGGACTCGCAGTCCTAGTGCCTTTGGATCAAAAACTTATAGTCAACGGTAGACTGTTGGTCAAGGACAGAGGATATGTCACAGTCGGCATGGAGGCAAAGATTAGACTGGCCAACCAAGATCAACTCAAATTTGACACTATCAATGCAAAAGTGATATCTATATCACCAGATGCTGTTCAGTCACAAACTACAGCATGGTATGACATCGAATTAGCAATTGAAAAAGAATTTTTTACGAGTGGAGACACAACGTATAACCTCGTGCCTGGCATACATGTGTATGTTTTCATACTAACAGGAGAGAGGACAGTGTTAAGTTACATCACTACACCTTTCCATAACGGTGTTGGACAAGCGTTGCAGGAGAGATAATGTTTACTTGGTTTTTGATCGGAATATTAATTGGATTGTGCATAAGATGTACAGTGAGGCCACATAAATCAGTTGAAGACAAGTTCAAGGATCCATGGAACTGGACAGGATTCGGAGGCGGATGAGCGAGAACAAACTGACCATAAGGCAAAGATGGCGTAAGGCCATGACAGCTGACAACATCGTTGACTTTAGTGTTGATATTTTCTTAATTGTGTTTGATGTTTTAAGTTCACCAATCCTGATTGTGATGAGAGTGGTGCGTTGGATGTTGGCCAAGTTCGTAAACCAACATGTTAAAAATTTTATAAAAAAGATAGTGCATTGGTTTATAGATAACAGAAAAATTAGATTAGAAAAAGGACAGAACATATTCCGTTATTACTGGTATCTTTGGTTGTTAAGTCCTGTCATCTTGCTCGGATTACTATTGATCCTTGCTTTTACATTTGGCATATTGGAAGGATGGAAAGAAACAGGATGAGGATACTAACAAGCATATGGATGGTTGTTTTGTTCGCTATTGTGTTGACTGGCATAAGGATAGACAACAGTGACACAGTCAAAATCCTTAGATATAAGACTTGGGACAAGTTCCAAACTATACAGCCAAGGGAGACCTTAAGCCATTCAGTAACCGTGGTCAATATCACCGAAGATGATTTAAAACGTTACGGTCAGTGGCCATGGCCAAGGCATGTTATGGCTATGCTCCACGCCACGATAGCAGATGCCGGAGCGATACTTGTAAATTACAATATTCTTTTTGCCGAGCCAGATAGGATGAGTGGGGTAGAATACTTGAAATCCATGCCCATGACCAATGAAATGCGTACACAACTGGGTGAAGTTTTGTTGGACACAGACGCAGTGTTTTCAACTGTGTTGAAGGAGTCGCAGAGAGCAGTGTTGATGATGAGTGTCAAGAATATTCCAGACACCAACTTGCCCAGCACTACCCAGATCATAGAGAAAGGCAATGTAAAGCCATGGCTGTACGAATACGGAGGTATAGTGTCGCCACACCGCAAGGTGTCAGCGGGTGCAAATGGAATAGGCGTAAATGTCACCTCACCTGAACCAGATGCCGTCGTGCGAAAAATGCCTGTTTTAATAAGGATCAACGGAAAAATTTATCCCAGCATGATATTGGAGAATGTGAGATTGCTTAACGGATCAAAGAGGATCAAAGTTATAGCAAAAGAACACGGCATTGACGAAGTTCTCGTGAGCAAGAAAGCCGGTATACCAGTGAACCATAACGCAGAGATGTATATCAGCTACGCAGACCCAGGGAAATATGTCAACATGTCTGCAACGGATGTTATCACGGGAAATTTTAATGAGAATAAAATCAAAAACAGGATCGTGGTCGTTGGGTTGGACGCCGCTGGACTCAGCGTTTTGAAATACACACCACACGGACTGACCACGGACCAAAATATCTCAGCCCAGGCACTGGACACGTTACTCACAGGAAAGTATCTTTTGAGAACACCACAGGCGGACACATATGAGATTGTGTTTATGGCGTTTCTACTGTTACTGCTGATAATATTGTTACCGAGGATCGGCGTTTTATTATCAGTGCCAATTTTATTATTCGTGGAGACTGGAGTGGCCTACGGAGCATTCTTGGCATATGCGAATAGAGGTTTCCTGGTTGACCCATCATGGATAATGTTGTCTGTGTTTTTAATTTGGTCGCACAGCACATATAATAATTTTGCCACACAGAGCAGATTACGTAAACAGATAAAGAAACAATTTGAACACTACCTAGATCCTGGCATGGTCAAGAAACTACAAAAAGATCCATCACTGTTGAAACTAGGTGGCGAGACAAGAGACATGACTTTCTTGTTCTGTGACATCAGAGGCTTCACACCAATCAGTGAACAGTACAAAGGCAATCCTGCAGGACTGACAAAACTGATCAATAGGTTCTTAACACGCATGACTGATGTAATAATTTCAAATGGTGGCACAATAGACAAGTTTATGGGCGACTGCATAATGGCGTTTTGGAATGCACCGATAGAAAATAAAAAGCACAGAGAACTGGCTGTAAAAAGTGCATTAGAAATGACAAAGGCCTTGAAACAACTCAACAATGTTCTTGTAGCCGAAGGCCTACCACAGATCAACATAGGCATTGGTATAAACACCGGTGAAGCATTAGTTGGCAATATGGGATCAGAACAGAGGTTCGATTACTCTGTGATTGGTGACGCAGTGAATCTGGCAAGTAGACTAGAAAGTTCAAGTAAAACACTAGGCAAAACTATTGTAATCGGGGAAGAAACAAGAAAAACAATTGAAAACAATTTTAACTTTGAGTACATAGACAGCATCATGGTAAAAGGCAAGTCAGAAAAAATCAAAGTCTACACAACTCTATAAATACTACTATTATGACAGGAGTAGAAGTTATCACAGTACTATCAAAAGCATGGCCCATATTCGTGGGCTTTATTCTACTCATTGTGACTCTGGCACAGGCACATTATAGGATCAAGGTGCTTGAAGAAAAAGTCAAGGTTGCTTTTGAACTAATCAACAAGTTGACTGACAAGTTTAGCAAATAACCGCTCGCTTTAATTCAAACATTTACAACTTAAATAGAAAAGAAGGCGGTAGCGTTAAATGAAATTCCTAATGGTTATGATCATATGTTTTGCAGAAGATGCCTGCACGGCTATTTTCGACACCACTAAATTTGATACATACGATCAATGTATGTTACAGGCCATGCCTGCCAGCGAATTCATGAGAGATGCCTATCCTACTTCTGCAGGAGAAATACACTGCTTGACTGACATCGAGTATTCAATATACAAAGAATACATAGACAACGGCGGAATACCAAAGTTAAGTTTTGACCCAGAACCTGCCACTGACACCTAATTGACATTACCATAATTCCATAGTATAATTAGGCATGATCCACGCAATGATAGATCTGGAAACATTGTCTACCAATCCTGACGCTACCATACTGACTGTTGGTGGTGTTAAATTTGACCCTTACACAAATGCAGAGCCATCTCAGGGCATGTACTTCCGTGTAGACGTTGACTCACAAACAAAAATGGGCAGAGACGTGATGCAGGAAACTTTAGATTGGTGGGGACAACAAGACAAAGAAATAATGGAAGAAGCTTTAGGAGACAATGACAGAATATCATTAGAAGAAATGATAAAGACGATCAACAAGTGGTGCGTGGGTGTCGATGTGTTTTGGTGCCAAGGTCCTTTGTTTGATTATGCCATTTTACAAAATTTTTATGCACAAATGAAAACACCAGTGCCATGGAACTACTGGCAAGTCCGAGACTCTCGTACATTATTCTCACTTGTACCACGAGACCCAAATGAAAAAAGAACCGGGCTCCATAATGCATTGGAAGACTGTTACTTCCAGGCCAAGAAGGTACAAAAAACATATAAACAATTGGGCATTAAAAATGTCTAACACTCAATGGTACAACATAGAAGATCTTTACACTATTGAAAAATATAAAATAAAACATAGTAGATCACCCAAAACCAAATGGGTAAGATTAAATTGCGTTTACAAGATTAAAATTAGAGATAAAGTGGTGCACGTGGGTAGATCAGATACCTGCAAAAAACATGGGGGTGCTGAAAAGGTAAGGAAAGCCTTGGTTAATCTTTTAAATCTGCACGACCACAATCCCTCTGTACCAAAAACTAAATTATGGGATCAAATTAGGTTGCAACACAGGCCAAATAGTAGTAATATTAAGATAGGAATTATAAAAACCAATGCAATCAAAAAAACCTATCTACAAGAAGCCATTTGAACCAGTAGATTTCTTTGAAGAATCTCCATGGATGGGCAATGACAAACCTATATTCGAAGATGAAAATACCGCAGTGTTTCGAGACAAGTATCCTTGTGTCAAAGGGCACACATTATTCATTCCAAAATTAGACACACCAGAAGCGATAGGCGAATCATACAAGCTGGCCTACTACTGTGGTAATCAATGGGTTAAGGAAGGAAAAATGCAAGGATTTAACATTGGAATGAACATAGGAGAGTGTGCAGGACAAACTGTTTTCTGGCCACACATCCATTTCATACCCAGGCATAGCGGTGATGCAGAAAAAAAAGGTGGCATGAGACACGCTCACCCTGGAGCGGATCACACTGAAAAATATTAATGAAAATTGTAAAACGTAAAAAGAAAGTAAGTAGAAAAATTATCCCTATGCCGATATATACATCACCTGACGGTGGCGAAACTGTGTACGAACAATTACCAAATGGAGAGAAAAAACTGTTGGAGAAATCTCAAAAGGCCATAGATCAAGAAACGGCATATGAAGAGCTGGAAATGGTAGGAATCGAAGCGATTGAGCTGAGGAGAAAATATCCCACACTTAAAAAAGCCTGGGACAAATACCGGACCGTATGGCATTTAATTAACGGAAATGAATGAGATATACAGCTTATCCAGTGATGCTTTTACCAGCAGTGTACGTGCATCTGTGTGCGTTTAAAGGGGTGATTAAATAAGATTATGACCAAGTATGTAAGTGTGATCGGAAACGGTGAAAGCAGGAGGGGATTTGACATCACCCCACTAAAAAATGTTACCACAATGGTTGGATGCAATGCACTGTTCAGAGATCACAATCTGGACTACGTGGTGTGCGTTGACAGGCATATGTGCCAGGAGGCCGCAAACACCTGTGGTAAAAACACCACTATCTTTACCAGGGAGAATTGGTACAAACAATTTGCTTTTTGGCCTAATGTTAAACGTGTGCCTGATTTACCATACCAGGGAGATAAAAGGCAAGACGATCCGTTCCATTGGGGTACAGGTCAATTTGCCGCACTGGTTGGAATGAGTTTCAAGCCCAAGGCAATGTTCCTTGTTGGCATGGACCTATGGGGACTCGGCAAGGAAAAGAAGCCTGAGAACGTCAACAACATATACAAAGGAACCAAAGGCTACACATACATCAAGAGGCCAGTTGATCCCAGTTACTGGATATATCAATTCAACAAGTTGTTTGAACATTCTGATTGCAGGTGGATCATAGTCAACGAGGAAGATTGGAAAATGCCTGATGAATGGAAGGTACACAAAAACGTTTTCCAAGACACTTATCAGGGACTGGCTAAATGGATAAACAACCAGTTGACAAAGCAGTAATTTAAAATATAATTTACATATGATTAGGGCAATGGTCGATGATCTAATGGTGCAACAACAGATCAAAGCACCTTACAAAAAATGGAAGCACATGGTAGGGGTGATGTGCTTGAACTTAACCTATAGGAAACACGTTAAAATTGTTTTACCAAAACTTTTTGCAAGATATCCAAGTCCAAAAGCATACCTTCGTGGAAGATTAAAAACGCAACAACGAATATTGAAACCACTAGGCATGTGGGAGGTTAGATCTAAAAGAATTAGAAAGATGACCGAAGATTATCTCACATGGGACGGCAGAGATGCCAGTGAATTACACGGCATAGGCAAATACGGTTCTGACAGTTACCAAATATTTTTCAACAACTTTGTTCCACCTAACGTTCAAGATAAGGAATTGAAGAAATACATTGACAATATGACAAGATAGTTTATAATATGGATATGTTCGAAAATATAAAAGATGGAGATCTTATTACTCTAAAACTTGCTTCAGGAGAGGAAGTGATTGCGAATTTTAAAACTGGAACTGACTCATACATCAGTATCGAAAAGGCATTGGTGCTGATGCAAGGACCACAAGGACTGGCGTTTGGAACATTTTTCTCCACAGCCAAACAAGATCAACCTATCAATATATCGAAAGACAAAATCACGTCGATAGCATATATCAATGACAAAATAAGAGAGGAATACAACAGGGTGTTTAGCAAGATTGAAGTGCCTAAGAAACCTAGTATTATAACATAATGCCACATTTTGAAAAACACAGTAAAGGAATGCAGGCTCTGATTGATACTTCAGAGGCCATGCTCAACGCTATGGAGACAAACGGAATCGATCCAGAGACTGTTTCAAACAGACCAGAATTCACAGTATTGGTGCACTTTCTTAAAAGTATCATAGACGGAGAATTAAATATACCAAACGAACTTACGGAGCGTATCAGAGATGCCGCGTTCCAGATAGACCTAGATCAGAAGATAAACAAAAAGTTAAACTGATGATCGAGAGGACTTCAAGACTTTCATCCCTCTTTAAACATTCTGCAAGTCATCAAAACAAGGAGAAACGATGACTTATTATTCAACTAAAACATACGGCCACAATATTGGTTTGAGCTGTGCTTTCAGACAGCCCAAGGCGGACTCGCACTGTAGATTCATCCATGGATATTCATTGGCATTCAAATTTACTTTTGGATGCAAGGAACTGGACAACAAGAACTGGGCAGTGGACTTTGGATCACTCAAGCCACTGAAAAAATGGTTGGAGAACACTTTCGACCATAAGATAGCTGTGGACGAAAATGATCCAGAAATCGAAACTTTTAGACAGCTGGAAGAAAACGGCCTTGCCGAACTCAGTGTCATGGATGGTGTTGGTGCGGAAAAATTCGCCAAACACGCTTTCGACTTTGCGGACAGCATTGTACGGGCTGACACAAACAATAGATGCTATGTTGAAAGTGTAGAGTGTATGGAACACGGAGCCAACAGTGCCATCTACACTAGAAAATAAATTATTAATAGAATATACTAATAGGACTGTCAAAATTGACATATATGACACGCCATTGGGCAAAAGATTCATAGAAGCCCTCAAAGATAATCTTGAGAAACAAAGGATACTTGAAAAAAACTTTTGTTTTTTGGGTTGGGCCGATTCTAATCGTAATTTGAATTTTCTTTGCAAAGAGCTTAATAAATCTATAGAACAAATTAATTCATTCTCCTTCGACCCTGCATATGAAAGGATCGATCCATTTGTTCCCGACGACTTTCAGTTTTCCGCACGGCTTAAGACAGGAAAAGGACCAGACAAGGAGACTCCAGGCCTACGACTTAAACACGACGCCTGCAACTTGTTGCATAGACACTTTGAAGAGTTGCAAGGTACCGCATGGCAGACATCTCACTTTTATAATCAGGCAGACATAAAAACCAAATATGCCATTAGGCAGTTGAATAACATTTGCCACGAAATAGAAAGTTGGGTATTAAGCTACAGAAAAAGTGTCGTTGAACCAGAATGGATAAGACCCTCGCAAATCACCACCTTTTTAAATGCTCCAAGATACGATTTGCACGAAGGAGATTTTGACCTTTTCAAACAAAATAGATATGATAGAGATTTGGGCGGCGTTTATTTGCATTGGTCACAAGTAGGAAAAACTTTGATCGAAGTTTATCGAGATGAAGGAGCCCCAAAAATGACAGAAGCATTATGTTCTGAGATAAATCATCAAAGATATTACTCTGGTGAATTCGACATAGAATGGGGCGACACTATAACTGAAGAAACGCACCCTTTCAAAAAAGAAGAGATGGACGGTTTTCGAAAATGGCTAGCCGAAAATGGATACGACTGGAATGACCCTAAACTATCTTTGGGCTACATTAAACTTGGCCAGGTAGACTTGAAGACATCTTTTACAAATCAGTCTTTCAAATTAATTTATGAGGAAATGAAAGATAATTTAAATATAAAAAGCATTTCACTACAAGGCGGTGATAATTGTAAAAACAATTTTCCCTACACATTGGAAAGTGATGATTGGAAAAAGATACAAATTGAAGGACTAAGACAGGGTTATGAATCACGTTTTATGCGTTAAATGGGGCAACAAGTACATTTCAAAATATGCCAACGTGTTGAAAAACATGGTGAGTCGCCACACAACTGTACCATATCAATTCAATTGCATAACCGATGATCCGAATGGCCTTGATTCTGACATCAACGTCATTAGACTTCCCAATCATCCGTGGATCAAAACGTGGTGGAGTAAACTGTGGATGTTTTCACCAGAGATGCCACTGCGAGGCAACATGCTTTTCTTTGATTTGGATGTGATTATATTTGACAATATAGATATTTTATTTTCACACAATCCTGGCAAATTTAACATTATAAGAGACTTCAATAGATGCAGAGTAAAGGACTGGAAACAGTCCAATTCAAGTTGTATGAGATGGGAAGCAGGCACAATGGATTATCTATATAATAACTTCATATCAAATCATGCAAGGATTATGCAACAGAACTGGGGGGATCAAGATTGGATAATGAAAGAAGGTGCTAAGGATATTAATCACTGGCCGGATGAATGGATAAGAAGTTACAAGTGGGAGATGGTTGGATTAAAAGATACAAAATTATTATCAAAAGATGGAAGAAGTTACTTTAGAACGCCTGCGACTGTAGAGAAGGACAACAAGGTGGCAGTTTTCCATGGGAAACCTAACCCAATGGAGTGTGCAGATAAATTTGTAGAGGATAATTGGAAGTAATGTTAATAGGAATAACAGGTGCAACATCAGGAATAGGACTAGCGATTAAAAAACTACCACATCAATTTATTGAATTCAATCGCGAGGACGGGGATATACACAACTGCGAATTGGTGTATTCCAAGTTGCATCAGTGTGATGTTTTTTTCAACAACGCATGGGACGGAGACTGCCAGGAGAAATTACTCAAATACTTTTTTGCAGAATGGAAAGACAAATCAAAAAAAATTATATCAATAGGTAGCACTGTCTCATCATATACGCCCACTGGATCTGGATATGGCGACTACGTAGACTATAAAAGGCAACTTAGAGAGACCCACATGGACATTGTTAATCTCAAGACCACAAAATGTAAGAGCTATCTTGTCAATCCTGGAGTGACAGATACCAAGCTGACAGCAGATCAAGATAGGAAAAAGATGAAAACTAATGATGTTGTTGAGATTGTTGACTTTGTTTTAAATAATAAGTTATATATTCCGGAGATATATTTTTATGTTGAATAGATATGGATGGCAGTTGTATCACTGGCACATTGAACCAAGCTCAAAATGTAGTTTGCGATGTCCAAGATGTCCGAGACAGGAATATCCAGACATCAGTTGGATGCAAAAAGAGATATCTTTGAAAGAGTTTCAAAGGGTATTCTCACCAGAAATTTTATCACAGACTCAACGGTTCACAATGTGTGGAGATGTTGGTGATCCCATCTATGCAAAAGATTACATAGACATAATAGAATATATCAAGAATTATAATCCTGAAATTCAAATTTTTACTATCACAAATGGTAGTTACAAAACAGTGAAATGGTGGAAAAAGTTTGCTTCGGTGTCAAACAAGCATGACACGATTAACTTTAGTGTAGATGGATATGACCAATCTTCGAATGACTTATACAGGGTCAACAGCAATTGGCAAAGTATTATGCAAGGAATGAAAATTTGTGCTACTGAAAGCGAAATGTTTGTAAATTGGGCAACAATAGTTTTCAAATTCAATGAAAACTATCTTTTACAAATAAAAAATTTGGCGACCGCCCAAGGTTGTGATGCCTTACAATTAACATACAGTACAAAGTTTGGCTCGAAGTACGGTAGGGCATATGGCGGTGAGAATGACCTACTTGAACCTAGTCCTAAATTTGTAAGTAAGTCACATAGATACGAAAGGCATACTTTAAATCTTTCAAAAAGAACTCCTGTGAGATTGCGGTACATGAAAACAAACTATAAAAAATACAATGAAATAAAAAAACAATTCACCGGTGACATCATTCCAATGTGTTTAATAGGAAATAGGGGTCTATACATGAACGCAGAAGGAACCATATTTCCATGCAGTTGGACCAGCTTTCCTTACAAGAGCCTAGAACATAACGGCAAAGTGATCAATTGGGAGGACAGTTTTTTCGTGAAGAATAAACACCTTGTCAACGCAAAAGGAAACAGGTCAATTGAACAGATACTAAATGATGACATATGGCAGACACTGTTTGATAGTTTTTCCAAAAATGCTTTTGTTGAATGTAGTCAAAAATGCCATAAAAATGTCGTTGATAAAAAATACGGAATAGGTTATTATACAAACTAATGAAAAAAAGTTTTGGAAAAGTAAAAGTCAAGAGAGTAAATGCAGGATTGGACGAGATACCCGACGACTGTGGTTATCAACAAAAGTTCCGTTTCAACATTGACATGAACTCTAACGGCATCATGGGTGACTGCATAGAATGGTGCCAATTAAATTGCACAGGCAAGTGGGGTTGGTGGTTCGAGAACACGGATCTCTATGACCCATTGCGCCATAACTGGGAAGAACAGAATGCCTACATGAGCTTTCAGTACAAAAGAGATGCCACAAAGTTCTGGTTGGCCAAAGGAATACAAAACATGGGCAACAGAAGTAGATAATTACTAGTATGGAAGGTTACGAAAATTACAAATGGTTTGACATCACTGATGAAGCCAAACATCAGATGGAGAAACTTTTATCAAAGAATCCAGACAAGTATGCTGTCAGCCTGATCGTCGAAGGCGGTGGTTGTGCAGGTTTCAAATACAAATGGGGATTCATCGATACAAAAGATCAGGTCGCACCAGACGATCACACAGAAGACTGGCATACAGGACGTTTCGTGGTTGATGAAGCTTCAATGATGTATGTGGCAGGAACTAAGATAGACTGGAAAGAAGAAGTGTTTGGCTCACAGTTTGAGATCACCAACCCCAACGCATCAAGTGGATGTGGCTGTGGAGAATCGTTTGGTGTCTAATGGATACTGCTTTTATAATAGGCAACGGTGAATCTAGAAACATATTTCCAATAGAAACACTAAAGGGACAGGGAGTGATTTATGGTTGCAACGCAATCTACAGAGATCATCCGAAACTTTGTGATCACATTGTAGCTGTCAATCCAGATATGTTCCAAGAATTGGCCAAATGGCACAATCACGGCAAGGAGTCACCGATGATACACAGCATTGACGACATCAGCAAATGGAACTACATATGTGAAGGTGACCATATACACGACTTACCACATGGACTTAAAATTTATAGGATATGGAGGGGCGGTGATATCAAAAAGAAAAAAATCAAAACAAATGATTTCTCTGAGGCAAAGGGTTCCGGATGTTCAGCCGTGCTAATGGCCGCCGAGTCTGGTATTAAAAATGTCATATTATTGGCATTTGATATAATGGGTGCTCAGCAATGGGAAATGGAGACGCCAAGTAGGATACAGAATAACATCTATAAAAACACTTTGAACTATCCAGACAGGGCATCGATGAAGGCATATCTAAAATTCGAATGGATGTACCAGTTACGACAGACGTTTAGAAAATTTCCTAATACTAATTTTTATTTTGTCAATCGTAAAGAATATCTTGAAGGCAATCCGTTCCTACGATGGTACTTTGACCAACCAAATATAAAGTGTGGAATATATGCCGATCTACAAAGGTGGATAACAGGCCAAAGAGATGATATCAAATGGCGAAAGCTATAGAGTCTTTGTGCTACTTGCGTCAAGTTTATAAACTTTACGCATTTTGACACCAACCTTCTGGGCAAAGCGTTTTGTATCACAGTGTGGGCAGACGTGCTTGTAGTCATTGGTAGCACGATCTGGGTCAACTTTGGCCTTTGGCCTAAGGAAAGTCACGCCACAGGAATCACACTTGAAAACGAACACTGTGTTTTTTCTATGAAACGTGTGATATATGCCAAGTTTTGATTGGCGCTCGTACAATCGCATTGTTTTTAATGCTTCTATGAACATCAATATTATTTAATAAATACATCTAAAAGTAATATGGCTAGAAAAATAATAGACACAGGAACACTAGGAAATCCAGCAACTGGCGATTCATTGCGGACAGCAATGACCAAGATCAACACGAATTTCGAAGAACTCTTCATATCAAATGCCGCGGATGGCCAACTTACTACCACAGTTACTAACGGTGACATATCTATACAGCCGAACGGCACAGGTACGGTCGAGATAGACGCATTATCTGTGAACAGTGACAACATAACTTCGCTGACGACAAACTCATCTGTCACTATCACCGGTAACGGCACAGCAGGTGTGGACATCGAAGGCATCAGTGTAAATGGCACAACGATTTCAAGCTCAGACAGTAGCACAATCAACATCAACGAGAATCTCCAAGTTGACGGCACAGGAACCTTTCAAAGTGGTGCCACAATTGACGGAGTCAGCATTACAGACAACACAATCACAACATCGGCATCAAACGCCAATCTAGAACTCACAGCATCTGGCACAGGTGCAGTAAAAGTCGACGCTATTTTATCACTACCAGACGGCAGTGATAGTGACAACTATGTAGGAGTAGGTGCTGACGATGACCTTAAGATATTCCACAACGGAAGTCATTCAATAATAAGAGAAACAGGAACCGGAAACCTTTTCCTGCAGAGTGACAACAATGTTATAATTGGTAAAGATGCAAGTTCAGAAACAATGATAAAGGGTGTTGCCGACGGTGCAGTTGAACTGTATCACGACAATACCAAAAAGTTAGAAACTTCCGCAACGGGTGTTGCTGTCACAGGCACTTTAGATATAGATGGTGGCATAAGCATCACTGACAACACAATCACAACATCGGCCTCAAACGCTGACCTAGAGTTGAACGCATCAGGTTCTGGAACCATAGTGCTAGAAAATTTGAAAGTGGGCACGGGCGCCACAGTGACGACGATACTTGACGAAGACGATATGTCCTCTGACAGTGCCACTGCATTAGCAACACAACAGAGCATAAAGGCCTATGTACTTGCTCAGGGTGGATCAACAGGTGCCATGACATTCTCCGGCAACACAATGTCAACTGCCAGCAACGCAGACATCGAGATCACACCGGGCGGCACAGGTAACGTGAACCTGAACGGTGACACGGTAAGGGTGGGAGACAACGACGCCAACGCGACAATCACCACACAGGGCACCGGTGACCTGACGTTGAGCACCAATGGTGGAACAGATTCAGGCACAATCAAGATTACCGATGCCGCAAACGGCGACATCACACTGGAAACAGACGGCACAGGAGACATCCTATTAAAAGCAGGCGGACAGGTGGGGATAGGTACAGTAAGTTCTCCGGACACAGACCTACACATCAAGAAACCAAATGCTGTGATCACACTACAGAGAACCACAGACTCAAACCAACCCGGCATAGACTTCCAACAATCTGGAGGTAACGTAAGAGCAAAATTGAGAATGGATGGTACGTCAGGTACTTCCAATGAAGTGTTCGTTGAAACATTCGATGGTGCATCACTGGCAGAAAGATTCAGAGTAACACACACTGGTGCCAAAGTATCAGGCACTTTAAATGTAGATGATGGCATAAGCATCACTGACAACATAATAACTACTTCGGCTTCCAATGCCGACCTGGAGTTGAAAGCATCAGGCACAGGTTCTGTCAGCATCGACGGCATACAGATCTCAGGAACAGAATTGAGTTCAAGTGACTCAACACAGATAACCATCAAAGAGAATTTACACGTGACAGGAAACATTTCTGGAACGATAACAGGAACAGTCACAGGCACGATTGATGCGGACTCATCAACGATCTCCAACCTGGAGGTGGACAATTTCAAGGCCGCAACCATAGTAACTGAAGGTGAGGGCATCGGATCAAACGATAATGACACAACGATCCCAACAAGTGCCGCAGTCAAGGACTTCGTGGACAGCAACCCAACCACAAGTCTAGCCGCAGATAATCTTACTATCGGTGATGCGGCTATCAACATTACAAACACAAGCGGTGATATCACACTTGATACACAGAGCCCCAACAGAGATATTATATTCAAAGGCACTAAAAATGGGACAGATCTCACTGTACTAACATTAGATATGAGTGAAGGTGGTGCGGCAGTATTTCGGGGTCTCACGATAAACGACAACACAATCTTATCAAACCAATCAAATGACAACCTTGAACTAGACGCGGCTGGCACAGGGCAAGTGGTTGCCAAGGCCGCTTTCAAGTTCAACGCAGGTTACATAGAGAACATAAACACACTCACATCAAGTTCGACCATAACGGTGGACTGTTCACTGGCCAGCATACACAAGGTCACATTGGGAGTATCAACAGAATTCAACATCACAAACCTACCAACAGGTGGCACGGTCACATTGATAATCACACAGGATGGTACAGGATCAAGGACTGCGACATTTGGAACAGATGGCTCTACCGCCGTCAAGTTCCCGGGTGGAGCACCCACACTGTCAACAGGTGCCAACGATATTGATGTGGTCACTATCGTGAACGATGGAACCAACTTCCTGGGCAACTGTGCTAAGAACTACTCATAGGGTCAACTGATGCCTCTGGGAATTGCTAGACACATAATCACACATGGAAGCACTTACACTCCTTCAGTGAACATACCGAATCTGAGTCTGTGGCTTGATCCCAGTGACACCAGCACAACCAGTTACAGTGGTTCAAACCTGACAGGGATCACGGACAAGACCGGCACGGCCACAATTACTGTGAACAACACTCCACAGAAATCAACGCTTAATGGACTGGAAGTATTAGTATTCAATCAACCAGACAATGAATACCTACAGTCGGACACTACCGCACAGGTGGCTTCGGGCAATCACTGGGCGTTGTTCATTGGACAGATAGCGGCACCCGACAACAACAAGGATTCGATATGGAGTATGGAGACCAACCAATCGCCCAAGAGAGACTATGCAGTAAGTTCAAGTGATGCCAGCGATTTCGATGGAGAGTTGGACCTTGACGGTTTGAGTTCTAACAGGATCAGCAGTAACGCAGGAAACTTGATAGAGTTCACTGCCCAGACACCAATCGCCGCCGCAACCATTGTGATAGTGGTGGCGTTCTTCAACAAGACAGGCAGTCAGATCGGTGTGAGGGTCAACGGCGTCAACGCATTCACGCCTGAGACAGACTATGACAACAACTTAAAAGACAACCAACAACTGCGGATCTTCCGTAACAGGGGCAGTCAGACGTTTGGTGGAACTTTGGTGGAATTCATGAGTGTGAAGGGATTGCCAGGCACAGGCGGCACTGACATGACCTACATAGAAGAGGCGGAGGGATATGTTGCACACAAATGGAATCAAGCGGCTCTGTTACCCGGTGATCACCCGTACAAGAGCAGTGCTCCGTAGGCGCTATAATCAAATCATAAAAAACCGCTAAATATTAGTTGATATGACACAAGAAGTAATCGATGTCGGCGTCAATGCGAATGACGGATTGGGTGATTCGCTTTACGAAGCCGGCCA
>ENA-OSEY01001295-OSEY01001295.1-marine-metagenome-genome-assembly--contig:-NODE-1295-length-17498-cov-2.639056_pt1 | contig 17498 bp, 15 predicted proteins | sample MGYA00248465_ERZ534230 | MGnify/ENA primary metagenome ERZ534230 (study PRJEB26409, sample SAMN06344110) | marine metagenome | isolation source: Sea water from surface | place: Atlantic Ocean:Southern...
TTATTAGTGACCACAATATCAAGGGTCTTCTGCCAATTTTATCTGAGGCTGGCCCTATAAATAATTGAAGAACTGCACTACTTGCCAGATAAATTCCTACGGAAAGTCCCATGATATTGGTCGATGAATTCAAATCTGAAGCAATATTTGTTAGGCTTGGTAAGAATATATTCATTGCGAGTGTTGAGATGCTCGCTAGTAGTATCAAAGTTAACATATGAGGGGGAGTTGAACGATCTAAGAACCGCACATTTTTATTTTTTTTCATAACAGGACGTTAGGCTTTTAAAGTTCAGTGTCCAGCAAAATAAAAAATCAAACTGATAATAACTTTACGTTGCATAGAAAATTTTCAACTTTTTTAAATTCAATCATTCATTTAATAGTCTATTACTGATTTTGTTGCTAAATTAGCTGAGTGTATGAATACGAGGTAAATAATGAGTGATATTCTAACGGAACTCGAAAATAGAAGGGCTCAAGCCCGCCTAGGGGGTGGTCAAAAACGTATTGATGCACAACATGCAAAAGGAAAACTGACAGCTAGGGAACGTGTTGAAATTTTATTGGATGAGGGGTCATTTGAAGAATTTGACATGTTTGTGGTGCATCGTTGTGAAGATTTTGGGATGGCTGATCAAAGGCCGGCTGGTGATGGGGTTGTAACCGGTTGGGGTACGATCAATGGCCGAATGGTATATGTATTTTCCCAAGACTTTACAGTTTTTGGAGGATCATTATCTGAGACACACGCCCAGAAAATTTGCAAAATCATGGATATGGCTATGCAAAATGGAGCGCCGGTGATTGGCATCAACGACTCTGGAGGTGCCAGAATCCAAGAGGGTGTAGCGTCTCTTGCGGGTTATGCTGAAGTTTTCCAACGAAACGTTATGGCATCTGGAGTTATTCCTCAAATTTCGGTTATAATGGGACCCTGTGCTGGTGGAGCTGTTTATTCACCCGCAATGACAGATTTTATCTTTATGGTAAAAGATAGCTCATATATGTTTGTCACTGGTCCAGATGTTGTCAAAACCGTAACAAATGAAATAGTTACGGCCGAAGAATTGGGTGGAGCATCCACACACACAAAAAAGTCATCAGTAGCTGATGGCGCTTTCGAAAATGATTTGGAAGCCTTGGCTGAAATCCGACGGTTAATGGATTTTTTACCCTTAAATAATCGTGAAAAAGCGCCTGTACGTCCATTTTTTGATGACCCCAATAGGATCGAATTATCGCTTGATACGTTAATCCCTGAAAATCCAAACACTCCTTACGACATGAAGGAACTGATTGTGAAAGTCGCGGATGAAAGTGATTTTTATGAAATACAAGAAGACTTTGCAAAAAATATAATAGTTGGTTTTATTCGTCTCGAGGGTCAGACAATTGGCGTTGTTGCGAACCAACCCATGGTACTAGCTGGTTGTTTAGATATAGATAGTTCAAGAAAAGCAGCCCGATTTGTTAGGTTCTGTGATGCTTTTGAAATCCCTATTTTGACATTGGTTGACGTTCCTGGTTTTTTACCTGGGACCTCCCAAGAATATGGTGGTGTTATCAAGCATGGAGCAAAACTACTATTCGCTTATGGTGAAGCAACGGTTCCCAAAGTTACGTTGATAACTCGAAAAGCGTATGGTGGCGCTTATGATGTTATGTCGTCCAAGCATTTAAGAGGAGATTTCAACTATGCATGGCCTACTGCTGAAATTGCGGTTATGGGAGCAAAAGGGGCAACCGAAATAATACATAGAAACGATCTTGGGAATGAAAAAAAGATTGCTCAGCATACTGCAGACTACGAAGAACGTTTCGCAAACCCATTTGTGGCAGCAGAGCGCGGATTTATAGATGAAGTCATCCAACCGCGGAGCACCAGAAAACGAATTTCTAGAGCATTTGCTGCTCTCAGGGGAAAGCAACTTAAAAATCCATGGAAAAAACATGACAATATTCCTTTATGAGAAGTATTAAATGGATTTTTTGTTAAGAAATTGATTATTAGCCCTAGTTAGCGATCTTTTTTTGAAGGAAAAATAATGCCTGTTCCTTACATGCTTAAACATAGGGGGTTTCCCGGTAGATTAGCAGGGACTGACTTTCAATTTACTTTGAGACGAGCAAATCCAAAAGGCGCTACTGCTTTGAGTAGGCGAGAAAGATATAAGGATCGAAAATCTGCTGATAGGAGGGCAGATATAGCGTTCGTCCAAGCTCTGCTAGCACAGTTTGGGGACGAACCTTTTGAAAGGGGAAACCTTGATGCAGGTAGGTTAAGCTGGTTGTTTGAGAGAGAAGTTAAGCCATTTGAGGCAGATAGTTTTGATATTGAAAGTTATGAGGCAATATTGATACTAGATCTCGATCTGATAAGGGTTAATTTTCCTGAGGCGTTCGAGGTGGAATAATGATAGGTATGCTTTATGTTCAGTAAAATTCTTATTGCAAACCGTGGAGAAATTGCCTGCCGGGTTATAAAAACGGCTAGAAAGATGGGCATTAAAACCGTAGCGGTTTTTTCTGATGCTGATCGGCAGGCACTTCACGTGCAAATGGCGGATGAAGCAATTCATATAGGCGCTTCACCAGCAAGCCAATCATATATTGACATCAAAAAAGTTGTTAATGCCGCTAAATCTTGTGGCGCGGAAGCTATTCATCCAGGCTATGGTTTTTTATCAGAAAATAGTAAATTTGCCGATGCGCTTTCAAAAGAAAAGATTGCATTTATTGGACCTCCCAAAGGTGCAATTGAAAGTATGGGCGATAAAATAACATCCAAGAAAATTGCCCAAGAGGCTGGGGTTTCTACAGTCCCGGGGTATATGGGTCTGATTAATTCTGAAGAGGAAGCAGTAAAAATATCAAAAGAAATTGGTTACCCAGTTATGATAAAAGCATCTGCTGGAGGTGGCGGCAAGGGAATGCGGATCGCTTGGAATGATCAAGATGTAAAAGAAGGCTTCCAGTCATCTAAAAATGAAGCGGCAAGTAGTTTTGGTGACGATCGAATTTTTATAGAAAAATTTGTTACTCAACCTAGACACATAGAAATTCAAGTTCTGGCGGACTCTCATGGTAACTGTATCTATCTTAACGAAAGAGAATGTTCGATACAAAGAAGAAATCAAAAAGTTGTGGAAGAAGCACCTAGCCCATTTTTGGACGAAGAAACTCGACGAAAGATGGGCGAACAAGCATGTGCTTTAGCCAGGGCAGTGGGCTATGAAAGCGCTGGCACAGTAGAATTTATCGTTGATAATAAGAAGAACTTTTATTTTCTGGAGATGAACACACGTTTGCAAGTTGAGCATCCCGTTACAGAATTAATTACTGGAATTGATTTAGTGGAGCAAATGATCAGGGTTGCCAATAAGGAAAAGCTAAAGTTATCACAAAGTGATGTAACTATAAATGGTTGGGCAATAGAAAATAGGTTATATGCAGAAGATCCTTACAGAAATTTTCTCCCATCTATAGGCAGGCTCACAAGATATCGACCTCCTGAAGAGTTTGAAAGCGCTGATTATGTAATACGTAATGATACTGGTGTCTTTGAGGGTGGCGAAATCAGTATGTATTATGATCCAATGATTGCAAAACTTTGCACCTGGGCACCAACACGCGAAAAGGCTATCGGCCAGATGCGAGAGGCTTTGGATAGCTTCGAAGTTGAGGGAATAGGCCATAATCTACCGTTTTTGAGTGCAGTTATGGATCACGCAAGATTTGTAAAAGGAGATATTACGACGGCTTTTATCGAGGAAGAATACCCTGATGGTTTTGTTGGGGTTGATCTCGAAGAAGAAGAGTTAATGCGAATAGCTGCATCTTGCGCGGCCATGAACAGGGTCGCGGAAATTAGACGAACGAAAATATCTGGACGAATGGATAATCATGAGCGGAGAGTTGGTGATAATTGGATTGTTACGCTTCAAAATAAAAAATATGAATTAAAGATTGTAGCTGATCAATTAGGCTCAACGGTTCAATTCACAAATGGAGACAAAATTCGCGTTGAAGGGCGATGGACGCCCGGTGATCAATTGGCGAAAATGCTTGTTGATGAAACAAGATTGATGATGAAAGTAGGCAAAATAACTGGTGGCTTCCGTATTAGAAATCGGGGTGCTGACCTAAAAGTTCTAGTAAGAAGTAAAATGCAATCTGAATTAGCTGATCACATGATTGAAAAGATTCCGCCTGATACATCAAAAATCTTAATGTGTCCGATGCCAGGGTTAATAGTAAAAATTGACGTTCAGGTCGGAGAAGAAGTACAAGAGGGTCAGGCGCTTTGTACAGTTGAAGCAATGAAAATGGAAAATATACTTCGGGCTGACCGCAAAGCAAAAGTTAAAAAGCTTAATGTAAAAGCTGGTGATAGTCTTGCAGTTGATGAAACTATCATGGAATTTGAATAATAAATTACGATTAATTTAAATTAAAATTGTTAGTGTTTTAATCACGTTTTTCTTGTTTTTTCCGTGCAATTTCTTGCTGTCTAATAGGCATTTTATCAATTACTCTTGCAATTTCACGGATATTCCAAGGCGAGGGCTTTCGTAATTTAACTTGACCGTCTTTACCGATTAAAACGAAGGCAAACCCGTGGGGTCTTAATTTTTTTCGAAGAGAAGAAGACAACTTGGGGTCTGTATCTATTAAAACAATAATATCTCTCTCTTGGAGAGCTTCAATATCCTTCGATAAAAATTCCAATTGGCTAATAAAATTTGGATCTTTGTCTGAATTAGCAAAAATGACTACGGGTCGATGTGTCCACTCGTAAATTTCTAAATCAGTATTTTTGTCAACTTTTATGAAGTTATTCTCTGTTGCATTGGCAATAGGCGTGAAATTCGCTAAAAAAACTCCAAAAAGAAATAAAAACCCCCTGAGTAAATTTAAATATTGCTTTTGGGTTGCCATTTAGTATTCCTCCACAAGATTACATAGGGCATTAAGTTCAGTAGACGAAGTGTTTATATCGAAAAAACATAAAAAAAATTATATAACTATTAAACAACGAATTTAGTTACCTTTTTTAGGAAATTAATATGGGACAAGATAAGTCAAAATGGAGCGCACTGGCCGATAAAGAGTTGCGAGATAAATCGGCGGAAGATTTAACTTGGAAAACTCTTGAGGGTATAGACGTTAGTCCAATCTATACCCAAGAAGATTTGAACAATCTTAAGCATTTGGGAACTTTACCCGGTCAGGAACCATTTACGCGTGGGGTAAAAGCAACAATGTATGCTGGACGGCCCTGGACTATCAGGCAATATGCAGGATTTTCCACGGCTGAGGAATCTAACAAATTTTATCGAAAGGCTTTGGAGGCTGGACAACAGGGGGTCTCAGTAGCTTTTGATCTTGCTACCCACAGGGGTTACGATAGTGATCACCCGCGAGTTTTGGGTGACGTTGGCAAAGCTGGTGTTGCTATTGATAGCGTAGAGGACATGAAGATACTTTTTGAGGGCATTCCTTTGGAAAAGGTATCAGTATCCATGACAATGAACGGCGCCGTAATTCCAGTGCTTGCGAACTTTATAGTAACAGGTGAGGAGCAAGGCGTTGAAAAAAGTTTGCTTTCAGGAACAATTCAAAATGATATTTTAAAGGAGTTTATGGTTAGGAATACTTACATATATCCGCCAGAACCCTCGATGAGAATAGTAGCAGATATTATTGAGTATACTTCCGCTGAAATGCCAAAGTTCAACTCAATCTCAATTTCCGGCTACCATATGCAAGAGGCTGGAGCAAATTTAGTTCAAGAACTCGCCTACACATTAGCAGATGGCAAGGAATATGTTAAAACTGCAATTCAGAGAGGAATGGACGTAGATAAATTTGCTGGTCGCTTATCTTTTTTCTTTGCTATCGGGATGAATTTTTTCATGGAAGCAGCCAAGTTACGTGCAGCGCGTCTTTTGTGGCACAGGATTATGGATGAATTAGGGGCAAAAAACCCGCGCTCCAAAATGCTTAGAACACACTGCCAAACATCGGGTGTTTCTCTTCAGGAACAAGATCCTTTTAATAATGTAGTGAGGACTGCATATGAAGCTATGTCAGCCGTATTAGGAGGAACTCAATCCTTGCATACCAATGCATTAGACGAAGCTATCGCTCTGCCAACGGAGTTTTCAGCAAGAATAGCCAGAAATACTCAGTTAATCTTGCAAGAAGAAACAGGTGTCACCAATGTAGTAGATCCCCTTGCAGGATCTTACTATGTAGAAAAGTTAACTTCTGATCTGGCAGATGCTGCTTGGCAATTAATCAAAGAAGTAGATGACATGGGAGGAATGACAAAAGCTGTTGCCAGTGGTATGCCAAAATTACGGATAGAAGAAACAGCTGCAAAAAGGCAGGCTGAGATTGACAAGGGCGAACAGGTTATTGTTGGCACTAATAAATATAGACTAAGTAAAGAAGAGGAAATTGAAATTCTCGATGTGGATAATTTGGCGGTCAGAGAAGCACAAATTGTTCGTTTGCAAGAAATTAGAAAAAGTAGAGATGAAAACGCCTGTTTAGCTGCTCTTGAGGAAGTAACTATGCGGGCTGCAAATGGAGGAAACTTACTTGAAGCTGCTGTTGAGGCGGCCCGCTGTAGAGCAACTGTTGGAGAAATCTCTATGGCTATGGAAAAAATATTTGGACGTCACAGTGCAGAGGTAAAAACATTGGCTGGAGTTTATGGAGCTGCTTATGAAGGCGATGAAGAATTTGTCACCATTCAGAAATCAGTTGAAAAATTTTCAAAAGAGGAGGGGCGCAGACCTAGAATGCTAGTTGTGAAAATGGGTCAAGACGGCCATGATCGAGGTGCCAAAGTCATCGCAACAGCATTTGCTGATATAGGTTTCGATGTGGATGTAGGGCCTCTTTTCCAAACACCTGAGGAAGCGGCCCAAGATGCAATCGATAACGACGTACACGTAATTGGGATTTCATCACAAGCGGCAGGCCACAAGACACTTGCGCCAAAGTTAATTGAAATTCTTAAAGAAAGAGACGCGGATGATATCCTTGTCATCTGTGGAGGTGTTATTCCACAGCAAGATTATGAATTCCTCAAAGATTCTGGCGTGAAGGCTATCTTTGGACCTGGAACGAATATTCCTAATGCAGCTCAAGAAATTATGGATTTAATAAGAACTACACCAAAAACATAGTTCTTCTCCGAATGTAATCACCTTGGCTTAGGATAAGCAGAACTAAAAATGTATTATTCCACTCAAAAAAAGTTATTAATCGTGGGCGGCGCTGACTTCTCAGAAGAACTGTTTAAAGAGGTTTATGATAATGAAATTCCCATTATTGCAGCCGATGGAGGGGTAAATTTTTTGACTGAAAAAAATATATCTCCTGAGCTAGTAATTGGTGACCTAGATAGTATTTCAGAACAGAAAATTCAGAATATAGAGCCTGAAAAGATCATTAGGATTTCTGAACAAAATAGTACTGATCTGGAAAAAGTTTTATTCAACACGCAATCTCCTTTAACAATAGGTATTGGTTTTTTAGGGTCGCAAATTGATCATGAACTGGCTGCCTTGTCTGCTCTTGTTAAATTTTCACAAAAAAAAATAATCTTCATTGGTGAACATGACATTGTTTTTTTGGTTCCGCCTAGTTTCTCATTAAGTTCTTTCAATGGGATGCGGATTTCTCTTTATCCTTTAGACGAAGTAAAAGTTCACTCTAATGGATTGCAGTGGGCCACCGATGGATTGACGATGAAACCAACGGGGCAACTCGGGACGTCAAATAAAGCTATTGGCAAAAGTATACATTTGGCTCCAGATAAACCCAAACTACTGCTTATTTTACCAAAAACATTGCTAAACGAAGCTATTTCGCAGTTAGAGATTGCGCAGAGTTGGTGAGCTAGACCGCTCGAAATTTTCATATAGTTTTGTAAGTTAACAATTTGGTATATTTACCGCCAAACCACCCAAGGATGTTTCTTTGTACTTATTTATCATGTCTTCACCGGTCTGGCGCATTGTTTCTACACAGGCATCTAATGGAACTAAATGGGTTCCATCACCCCTCAAAGATAGTGAAGCAGCTGAAACGGCTTTGATGGCGCCAAGGCCATTGCGTTCAATACAAGGGACTTGGACCAAGCCAGCAACTGGGTCGCATGTCATTCCCAGGTGATGCTCCAATGCGATTTCCGCTGCATTTTCTATCTGTTCTGAGGTTCCGCCAAGGACTGCGCAAAGACCTGCAGCTGCCATGGCGCTGGCGCTCCCTACCTCAGCCTGACATCCGGCTTCTGCTCCACTTATTGATGCGTTAAATTTGATAAGACCTCCAATAGCTGCAGCAGTTAGAAGAAAATCTTCAATTTTATTTTCTACTGCATTGGGAACATGGTTTAGATAATATTTTAAAACAGCCGGAATTACTCCAGCAGCACCATTCGTTGGAGCTGTAACAATTTGACCGCCGAATGCATTTTCCTCATTAACAGCCATTGCATAAACGCTCATCCAATCATTGATAGTGTGAGGTGGTGTTAAATTTAATCCTCGTTCGGCTAATAAAGCGTCATATATACCTTTAGCTCTGCGTTTTACGTTGAGGCCTCCCGGAAGAAATCCAGACTGACTGAGGCCACGCTCAATACACTTATCCATCGTCTCCCAGATAGTTTTTATACCATTTTCTAGTTTAACTTTGCTAATTCGTGAAAGTTCGTTTTCCTTTTTCATCTGAGCGATAGGTTTATTGAATTTTTGTGACATAAAAAGCATTTCTTCAGCAGAACTGAAAGGAAATGGTACTTCAGATCCTTGATCTTTATCTTTCCCATGCGCAAGCTCATCTGCGGTTAAAACAAAACCTCCCCCGATAGAATAGTAAGTTTCTTGGAATAAAGTATCTCCTCTGTCATCCAAACCCATAAAAATTAATCCATTAGGATGACCCTTTAGAGGTGCTCCATAATCAAATTTTAGGTCTGTTTGCGGGCTAAAAGATAACTTTCCTAGATCATTGGATTTTATAAATTTTTTATTTGAAATTTCTTGAAGGATTTTTTCACTAGCTTCATGGTCATAATTTTCTGGTGCACAGCCTGCTAAGCCTAGAATGACTGCACGATCTGTAGAATGGCCTTTTCCGGTAAATGCCAATGAGCCATATAATGTCACACGAATTCCTGAAAAGTTAAAAGGCGAATTTTTCAGACTTTGCAAAAAGCGTTTGGCGGCAACCATTGGTCCCATTGTGTGACTAGAGGATGGACCTATACCAATTTTAAACATATCGAAGACTGATAAAAACATCACTCACACCGTAAAGCTGTCGTGTCAGTTTTGTAAATGGAACCATCTATTATAATTGAGTAAATACGACGATAGCAGTCTAAAAGGGACTTTGTGTCAGAAAAATGCAAATCGCTCTCGCAACTTTGGCTTGTGTTGCCTATAACATCCCAAATATTTGGAGTCATAACAATGATTACTGACCTATCCACTTCAGATCGCAGTAAATACGCTTGTGCTTTGCAAGCCTCAAAGCTGGTAGAGAGTGGGATGAAAGTAGGTTTGGGAACTGGCAGCACAGCATATTGGCTGGTCCACCACTTAGCTGAACGTGTTAGAAATGAAGATCTAAAATTCGTTGGGGTCCCAACCTCCACAAGAACGAGAGATCAAGCACAAGCTGAGGGAATAAGGCTTATTTCAATGGATGATGCTGGCAGGCTCGATATAACAATTGATGGAGCAGATGAGTTTGACCAATCAATGAATTTAATTAAAGGAGGTGGGGGAGCGCACCTTCAAGAAAAGATCGTAGCTTTTGGATCTGACCTTATGGTTGTAATCGCTGATGAGAGTAAAAAGGTTGAGAAACTTGGAAGGTTTCCACTTCCTGTTGAAGTTCTCAAATTCGGGAGCGCTTCATCACAGATGAAAATAGAAGAACTGCTCATTGCGAAAAAATTCAAAGATTTTGATGTAAAAATGCGCATGAAGGATGAAAAACCTTTCATCACGGATGAGGGGAATTATATATTTGATTTGAAATTGAATGAAATTGAGGACCCGAGAGAACTTTGTTGCGACCTCAATATTATTCCTGGTGTTGTTGAAAACGGTCTATTTATCGACGTCTGTAGTGCAGTTGTAGTCGGATATTCCGACGGAAGAGCTGAAATTTCTTGGAAAAAAGACATTGTGTAACAAGCTACAAAGAAAATCTGATTGCTTGATGATTTAATGGGCGAATTTTATGAACTTTGATTATGATCTTTTTGTAATTGGTGGTGGATCAGGTGGGGTACGAGCAGCGCGCGTAGCAGCATCTGAGATTGGAGCTAAGGTTGGTTTGGCAGAAGAAGATCGATATGGTGGAACCTGCGTCATACGTGGCTGTGTACCAAAAAAGCTCATGGTTTATGCGAGTGAATTTAGCAGACATTTAGATGATGCTTTTGCATTCGGGTGGAGCGCAGAAAATAGCGGTTTTGATTGGCAAAAATTTAGAAAAAAGCTCCATTTAGAACTTGATCGTTTGGAAACCATATATCGAAAATTACTACGAAATGCTGGTGTAGACACCTACGATCAAAGAGCAAAACTACTGGACCAAAATACAGTAATCATTGGAAAGAAAAAATTAACTGCAAGGACAATCCTAATAGCGACTGGCGGCCGACCTTTCAGACCGGATATTCCTGGGATTGAAAATGCTCTAGTCTCTGATGATATTTTTAATCTGCAGAGACTTCCAAAATCGATAGCGATAATCGGCGGAGGCTATATCGCTTGTGAAATGGCAAGTATCATGAATGGCTTTGGTGTTAATACAAAACTCATTTACCGGGGTGATCAGATTTTGCGCGGTTTTGATAAAGAAATAAGAGATCATGTTGCTGAACAGATGATTAAAAGCGGTATTTCTATTTCTCTAAATGCGGATGTTGCACAAATCAATTTGGTTGCAGGAGGTTTGGAACTTACAGGCTCTAATGGTAAAGCAGAAAATTTTGATAAAATTTTGACTGCAACTGGACGAACACCTAACTCAGACGACTTAGGGTTGGATAACTCAGGTGTTCAAATTGGTGAGAAAGGTGAAATATTAGTAGATAGTTATTCTAAGAGTTCTAGGGAGTCTGTCTATGCAATTGGAGATGTTACAAACCGCAGTAATCTAACGCCGATAGCTATTAGAGAGGCTATGTCTTTTATTGAAACTGTGTTTAGAGACACACCTGAAAAACTTGATTATCGATTTATCCCTACTGCTGTCTTTACTACACCAGAAGTTGGAACAGTTGGGTTGACTGAGGAAGAAGCATCTCAATTTGCTCCGCTTGAGATTTATACCACAAAATTCAAATCTATGCGTGAGGCTTTTGCAGGAAGGGAGGATAGAGTTTTCATGAAATTGATTGTAGAAGAAAAAAATCAAAAGGTTTTGGGTTGTCATTTTGTCTCACCTTTTGCAGGGGAATTAGTGCAATTAGCTGCAGTAGCTGTTACTATGGGGGCAACAAAACTTGATTTTGATAAAACAATTGCGGTTCATCCAACAATTTCGGAAGAATTGGTGACAATGCGAAAACCGACTCGCAGAGCTTGAAAAATTTATTTAAATGCCCAGTTATTAGGAAACATCGAAAAGTCATATTACCGGTAAAGGAATAAAAATGGCAGGAAATTCTGGCGGCCCGTGGGGCGGCGGTGGCGGCAATGGCCGTGATAGTGGTAAAGAAGGTGGACGAAAGCAGCCTTCTGGTGGGAAAAATAAGCCTGAGGGAAACAATCCCGTACCTCCTGAAATCGACGATATGTTAAGGAAAGGCCAAGAACAACTTCGAGTTCTTATGGGCGGCAGAGGTTCTGGCGGTGCAAACGGGTCGGGCCGTGGAAGCGGTGGTGGCGGACTTGGGCGTAGTGGGTATTTTTTAATTATCGCAGGTTTGGTCGTATTTTGGCTTTTCAATAGTTTGTATACAGTTCAAAACTTTGAAAAATCTGTTGAATTGTTCTTTGGCAGATATATTGAAACTGGCGAAGAGGGTTTAAACTTCGCGCCCTGGCCAGTTGTGCGAGCAGAAGTTGTTCCGGTCGACAGAGAGCAAACTGAAGACATCGGTGTTGGAATAAGGGGCGGAGACGCTGGCCTGATGCTTACTGGTGATGAAAATATCGTAGATATTGATTTCCAGGTTGTTTGGAATGTCAACGATCCTGCCCGGTTTCTTTTCAATCTGCGAGAACCACAAGCAACGATTAGGGCAGTATCTGAGTCAGCCATGCGAGAAATTATTGCGCAATCAGATCTTGCTCCCATTCTAAACCGGGATCGTGCTGCGATTTCTGACAGTCTAGAGCTCTTAATCCAAAATACGCTGGATAGTTACGATAGCGGTGTGAATGTTGTTCGAGTAAACTTTGACAAAGCTGACCCGCCTGAACAAGTAATCGATAGTTTCAGAGAAGTTCAGGCAGCTGAGCAACAACGTGATAGATTGGAAAAAGAAGCGGACGCTTATGCAAATCGGATTTTAGCTCAAGCTCGGGGTGAAGCAGCTCAAGTTAGAGAGCAGGCTGAAGCTTACCGAGCTCAAGTTGTGAATGAGGCTACAGGTGAAGCTAGTCGTTTTGGTGCAGTTTTAACTGAATATAAAAAAGCGCCCGAGGTTACGAGGAAGCGTCTTTATCTGGAGACTATGGAACAAGTATTGGGCGATGTTGAAAAAGTAATTATTGATGAATCAGCAGGTGGTAGCGGTGTCGTGCCCTACCTTCCTTTGAACCAACTACGCCAGGAGACAAAATAATGAATAGAATGTTAATATTACTGGCCGCAGTATTTTTGGTTTTTATTGGTGTTATGTCGGCATTATTTGTTGTTGATGAGCGTGAAAAAGTGCTTGTTTTGCAATTTGGTAGAGTTGTGGCAACGAAAGAGGATCCGGGTTTGTCATTTAAAATACCGATAATTCAAAATGTGGTTCGCTATGATGACCGTATTTTGAGCCGTGATATAGATCCTTTAGAAGTCACTCCTTTAGATGACCGAAGGCTCGTTGTTGATGCTTTTGCTCGCTACCGTATTATTGATGTTAACAAATTTCGGGAAGTGACAGGTGCATCTGGTGACACAGCTATTTCAATTGCAGGGACAAGACTTGACCGTATTCTTAGTTCTCAAACCCGAGAAGTTTTAGGCTCCGTTTCATCTAATGATATACTCAGCTCAGACCGCTTTGCTCTGATGCTGAGGATAAGAAATGGAGCAATTGCAGAGGCTGAAAAAATGGGTATTGAAGTGGTCGACGTACGCTTGAAGCGTACAGATCTACCTCGGCAAAACTTAGACGCGACTTTTGCTCGAATGCGTGCGGAGCGAGAGCGAGAGGCTGCGGACGAAATTGCTAGAGGAAACGAAGCCGCTCAACGGGTTAGAGCTCAAGCAGACAGGGAACAAGTTGTCATCGTTTCGGAAGCAAAACGAGAATCTGAAATCATCCGAGGTGAGGCAGATGCTGAAAGAAATGCAATTTTTGCATCAGCTTTCGGTGAAGATCCTGAGTTTTTTGAATTTTACAGATCGCTAAACGCTTATGCTAAATCAATACGTGGATCAAATTCAACGATGGTGATGTCGCCAAACTCAGAGTTTTTCAACTATTTTAAGTCTGATTTAGGAGCTGAGTGATTTCAACAATCTTATATGGGTTAGGATTGGTATTGGTCATTGAAGGGCTCGTTTATGTTCTAGCCCCCCATTTTGTTGAAAAGATGTTAGTTTCACTGAAAGAAATGCCTAATGAGCAGCGTCGGTTGGTTGGGGCTTGTATGGCCCTCCTTGGTGGTTTGATCCTTCTTTTGATAAAAACAATTTAAATTGAAAAACATTTAAATTTAAAAATATTGAACTTTAAATTCCTAGGCTGTTGCAAACTCAGAATGTTATCCTAAATACAAATTACCGGCGAAAATAAAATTTTAAGAGGAAACAATGCGACAGATATCTACTTTTGAAAATGCACGAATTTTGACTGCCGAAGACGTAATAAAACTGCAAAAATTCATCTTAATTTCAATTTTTGTAATTTTAAGCGTTTTGCTTCAAACTATCCTTCTAAATGCTCGTGGTGCGCCGGAAAGTTTTGCCGATTTAGTTGAAGATGTGGGTTCTTCGGTTGTCAATATAACGACAACAACAAAAGTTGCAGCTCCGGTAGTTCCAAGAGGTGTTGTACCAGAGGGTAGTCCGTTCGAAGAGCTGTTTCGTGACTTTCAAAATCCAAATAATCCTCGTCAAAGACCACGGAATGCAAATGCGTTAGGTTCTGGGTTTGTCATTAGCAGCGATGGATATATTGTGACTAACCATCATGTGATAAATGGGGCTGATCAGATAACGATAGAATTCAATGATGGCTCCTTTCGTGAGGCGGTCATTATCGGTAGTGACGAGAATATAGATATTGCATTGTTGAAAGTTGATGCGGAAACAATGCTAGAGTTTGTAGAATTTGGTGACAGTGACATATCGCGGGTTGGTGATTGGGTAATGGCAATGGGTAATCCACTCGGCCAAGGTTTTTCTGTTTCAGTTGGAATAATATCTGCCCGAAATCGTGAGTTGTCAGGAAATTATGATGACTACATACAAACAGATGCAGCAATCAACAGAGGTAATTCAGGTGGGCCACTGTTTAACATGGATGGAGAAGTAGTAGGCGTTAATACAGCTATCCTATCACCAAACGGCGGATCTATAGGCATTGGATTTTCAATGGCATCGAATGTGGTAGAACCAGTTGTTAAGCAATTGAAAGAGTTTGGAGAAGTGCGCCGTGGTTGGTTAGGGGTAAGTATAGGCGATCTTAATCAAGATATGGCTGATGCCTTGGGTATGACCGAGCCCAGCGGCTCTATTATTCTGGAGGTCTATGAAGGACCATCTAAAGATGCTGGTCTATTGGCTTCGGATGTTATTGTTATGTTTGATAACAAAGAAGTTGGTGACTCAGGTGAATTGGTTCGCATCGTTGGTGATACAACAGTTGGAAGGATCGTAGATGTTATCGTACTCAGACAAGGTGAGCGAATAAAGGTGAGCGTAAAACTTGGGCAGCGACCAACGAATAAAGAACTTAACGCACAAGTTGCACCGCCTGAACCGGCCAAGCCGAATGAAGATGCAATTGAGGGAGCTGGTTTGTCTGAACTGACAGACAGTTTGCGAGAAGAGTATGGAATAGATCCCGCGATATCGGGTGTAATAATAATGTCGGTAGACGAAACGTCTTCTGCATACGAAAACGGTTTACGGAAAGGCGATGTTATTACTGACGTTGCCCAGAAACCAATTGGTTCGGTCGAAGAAGTAAAGGAACTTGTTTCGAGTGCAAAAAGTGAAGGCCGTCAGTCTGTTCTTCTCCTGGTTCGAAGAGAGGGACAGCCTAGGTTTATCGTACTAAAATTTAAGTAATTAATTTTAAAAGGCTGGGAGTTTAGGTCCCAGTCTTAATTAATGCTGAATTAAATATTTATCTTTGGTAAGTCATCGAGCATGTATGAAATATCTTCAATATACTCAGCTATTACATGTACAACTGAATTTTCGCTCTGAACCCGTCCTTTTATTTTCAAAAGGCGCCCTGAAATTATAGCACGGCGAAATTTTTCATATAAAGTTCGCCAGATTACTATATTTACTGTTCCTGTTTCATCTTCCAATGTGAGAAAAATAACACCTTTTGCTGTTCCAGGACGTTGCCTAAGTATCACTAATCCTGCGACACAAACAATTGTACCAGGTGAAGGGCGATTTAGAAAAGCTGCGGGACAAGCACTTGGTGGCTTTGGCCATTTTAAGAGAGTATTTTCCATTTTTTTAATATGTTTGATTTTTGGTCATTATTCAAAGAACAAAAGTAGAACATATTAAAAAATATGGCAAGATTCTTTTAATAATTTCTAAAAAGGTATGGCCGAATTAAATTTAGCCGATTAGAAGAGTTTCACAAATTATAAGGAATGAGCAGCATGGCAAAAATTACTTATATTGAGCATAACGGAACACAACACGTTGTTGAGGTATCGAATGGTTTGACCGTGATGGAAGGTGCTCGAGATAACAATATCCCAGGAATTGATGCAGACTGTGGTGGCGCCTGTGCATGTTCCACCTGCCATGTTTACGTTCATCCAGACTGGGTGTCGAAGCTTCCACCTAGTGAAGATATGGAACAAGATATGTTGGACTTTGCCTATGAGCCCGACCCGCAGCGGTCTCGATTAACTTGTCAGTTGCAAGTTACTGATGACTTAGATGGCTTAGTTGTTCAAATGCCTGAAAAACAAATTTAGTTAAACATTATTTTAATTAACTGAGCTTTTTCAATAAGTCCCCATTCCTAATTTGTCCTGCTGATACAACAGAGCACAGCAGCCCTCGTAAGCGAAGTGGTTTGTTTTCCGCTAAGGTTATCCAGTTTTTTGCATCCACACCGTAGCGCACCTTCCATTTAACACAGCCTTCATTAAAAATGCCCGATACTTTCAGTTTAGCAGTTCCCGCTGAAAGAATAGTACCTGCTGGGCAATTTTCCTCTGATGTATCAAAATCAGACATGAATGTATCACCTGGATGAATTGCGTCAGGTCCAAATTTTACTGCGTTCCAAACTCTAGTAGATAAAATGGAAACTTGAATGCCGGGGTCCGGCCCCCCATTTGACAGTTTCAACCAAGGACTATTCAGCCATCGGTCTCCCTTAATTCCCTCATTTGGTGTTAATTCCAAAAATTTTGGAAAACTTCTTTGGTTTCTTTCTGGTCGAAAGCATAAATTTTCAATTATAGCCTCTTTTTTTGGTGCATCTTTTATATGGGGTATTGCAGCTAATAATTCCAATTTTGATCTAAAGGTCATAGCGCTCTCCAGCCAATGTCTTTCCTGTAAAAACCTTCTGGCCAATCAATATTTTTAATCATTTCGTATGCACTCTTTTGAGCTCCGATTAAGGTTTCTGCTCTTGTTGTTATGTTTAAAACTCGTCCACCGTTTGCTACTAATTTTTCATTCTTCTCAGCTGTTCCAGCATGGAAACACATAAAATTACTATCAGAAGGCAGATCAGCCAACCCAACTATCTCTGAACCTGTTTCATAGGAACCAGGATATCCTTTACTCGCCATAACAACTGTCAAAGAATAGTCATCAGCCCAATTAATTTTAACATCACTTAAATTACCTTTGGCAGTAGACAGTAAAGCATCTAAAATTTGCCCACCTAGCCGCATCATCAAGACCTGGCATTCGGGATCACCAAATCTTACATTATACTCAACCAGACGAGGATCGGTATCGTTTATCATAAGGCCTGCGTAAAGAACGCCTGTAAATGGCATGCCTCGCCTAACCATTTCTCGCATCGTCGGACGTATAATCCTTTCAATAGTCTTATTTAGCACTACTTCATT
>ENA-OSEY01001298-OSEY01001298.1-marine-metagenome-genome-assembly--contig:-NODE-1298-length-17477-cov-9.533103_pt1 | contig 17477 bp, 16 predicted proteins | sample MGYA00248465_ERZ534230 | MGnify/ENA primary metagenome ERZ534230 (study PRJEB26409, sample SAMN06344110) | marine metagenome | isolation source: Sea water from surface | place: Atlantic Ocean:Southern...
ATTGTTTCTCCAGTTATATAAGAAGCGGCATCAGATGACAAAAATGCAACTGTATTTGATACATCTAAACCTGTGCCCAATTTGTTCATTGGTATTCTAGAAATTAAAATGCTTTTCATATCCTCAGATATTTTGTCAGTCATTTTTGTTTCTATAAAACCAGGTGAAACGCAATTTATAGTTATATTTTTTTTTGCGTACTCAATTGCCAGACTTTTAGACATCCCAATTATACCTGCTTTAGAAGCAGAATAATTTGATTGACCCAAATTTCCCGTGTGACCAACAATAGAGGTTATATTAATAATCCTACCGTATTTATTTTTTAACATTTTTTTTATTGCGAATTTACAGAAGTAAAAAGTTGAGCTTAGATTAATATTAACAACATTTTCCCATTCATCCTTTTTCATTCTAAGAGATAAATTATCACTCGTAATACCAGCATTATTTATTAATATATCTAAACCATCCAATTCAGATGTAGCTTTATCAATCATATTTTCAATTTCATCATGTTTAGATATATCAAATTTTATGGTTTTTATTTTTGAATATTTTTTTTTTAAATCATTTAGCTTATCCTCATTAGTTCCTGTTGCTAATATTGACCCACCTAATAAATTAAACTTTTCAACTAAAGAATATCCAATACCTCCAGTTGCACCCGTAATTAATATTTTTTTATTTTTAAAATCAATCATCAAATTTCAATTTTATTTATATCCTCTTCGTTATTAATTGCATCCACTTTTACTTTTTTGTTAATTCTTTTTACTAATCCTGATAATACCTTACCAGGTCCTATTTCGATAAAATTATTAACGCCATTTTCTATCATAAAATTAATACTTTCTCTCCATCTCACTCTACTTTCTATTTGACGGACCAGTAAATCACAAATAAGTGAGCTATCATCAATTTCTTGTGCAGTAACATTTGAAATTAAAGCTGTTTGAAAATCTTTAAAAACTATTTTTGCCAACTCATTTCTCATCAATTCTGTAGCGGTTTTCATTAATTCACAATGAAAAGGTGCGCTAACACTTAATTTAATATTTTTAATATTTATAGAATTTAAATATATCGATAGCTTTTCAATATTACTCATTGTTCCACTTAAAACTATTTGGCCGTTTGAATTATCATTTGCAATAAAACATCTAAACTCATTTTTTTTTTTATTAATTATATCTTCTAATATTTCCAATTCTGATCCAAGGACCGCTATCATTCCACCTTCTCCTTTGGGGACTGCCTCTTGCATAGCCTTTCCTCTTAATTTTAAAATTTTAATTGTATTTTCAAAACTTAGCACTCCAGAACAAGTAAGAGCTGTGTATTCTCCTAATGAATGTCCTGCAAAATATTTAGCATCATTCAAATTAATTTCAAATTCATTTTTTATTACTTGAAAAATTGAATAACTAATTAAAAAAATTGCAGGTTGAGTATTCTCCGTTAAATTTAATTTATCGGCGGGACCCTCAAGTATAATTTTTGATAGTTGATAATTTAATAGATCATCAGCTTTTTTAAAATTTATTTTGAATGTCTCAAATTTATTATATAATTCATTAGCCATACCTACACTTTGAGAGCCTTGACCGGGAAAAATAACTGAAAACATTTAAAATAATCTAAATTTTATATATTTTTAAGTATTGTAATTAAAGAATTATAATAGTATATCCTCACTTTTTATAAAAGAAATAATATGAATTTATACGAACATACAATTGTAGCTAGACAAGATACAACACAAAATCAAATTAATCAGTTAAAAGAGAAATACACAAAAATTATAGAAAAATTTGATGGTAATATTGTGAAAACAGAAGACTGGGGTTTAATGCAATTGTCATATATTATTAAAAACAACAAAAAAGGAAACTTTATACATTTTAAGCTAGAGGGACACGGCAGAATGATTAATGAACTAGAGAAGAATGAGAAAATTGACAAAAATTTATTAAGATATTTAACAGTTAAGGTTAAAAAATTTGACCTTGAGGAAAATTTTTTTAATAAAACAGAGAAACAAGATCAATTTAATAATGATGAAAAAAAATAGAAAAAAACAGTCCCAAAGTAACTTCTCAAAACTTAGTATTTTTCAACCAAATAAATTTAAGTTTAAAAAAAAGTGTCCTTTATCTGGAAAAGGAGCTCCAAAGATAGATTACAAAAATATTAGGTTATTAAAAAAATATGTAACTGAAAATGGCAAAATTCTTCCATCACGAATTACATCAGTATCTCAAAAAAAACAAAGAGAATTATCGACGTCCATTAAAAGAGCTAGAAATCTAGGTTTGATATAATGAAGGTCATACTTTTGGAAAATATTGGAAAAATAGGCTCTATAGGTGAAATAATAGACGTTAAAAGAGGTTACGCCAGAAATTATCTTATATCTCAAAAAAAAGCACTATTTGCTTCAAAGAAAAATATAGAAGAAGTGGATAAAATTAAAAAGGAATTAGGAAAGAAAGATTTAGAAAGAAAAAAGTTAGCTAAAGAAATATCAGATAAAATACAAAATAAGACTTTTGATATAAAAAAACTCAGCACAGAAAATAAAGAATTATACGGTTCAGTAAAGCCCACAGAAATTTCAAACTTAATTATGTCGAAAGAGAATTTGGAAATTAAATCCTCTTTGATACAACCTACTAAAGAAATCAAATCCTTAGGTAAATTTAAAGTGATAGTTTCTCTACATACAGAAGTACAATTTTCTATATTTATTAATGTTCTTCCTGAGGAAGAAAAAGCTTAACTTATACATTTTTTTCCCCAAGTTTTATTAGTACTTGATGATGTGTTAATAATTTAATATCTTAATTTATTAATGGCACAACTAGATTTAGTTAAAAATAAAATTGAGGAGTTGCCTAATAATATTGAAGCAGAGCAGTCAATTATTGGATCAATACTAATTTCAAACGATATATTTGATGAAATAAATACTTTTGTAAGTTCAAAAAATTTTTACGATCCAATGCATCAAAGAATATTTAGTGCTATAGAAAAATTAATATACAGTGGCATGTTAGCTAATCCAATAACTTTAAAGAATCATTTTGAAAATGATGAGGACAAAATTAATATACCCGAATATTTAGTTAAAATAACAAAATTTTCTACATCGAATAGACAGGCGATTGAATATTCAAAAATTGTTTATGATTTGTATGTAAAGAGACAACTTATAAAACTCTCTGAAGAAATAATTGATACTGCTAAATTAAATGATATCGATAAAAATAGTCAAACTATAATAGAAAATTCTGAAAAATCTTTATTTGATCTAGCAGAAAAAGGTTCTTTCTCAAATACAATCGTCAAGTTTGATGAAGCATTAAAGTTAACAATTGATATGGCTTCCACAGCATACAAAAATGATGAGGGAATAGTTGGAGTACCTACAGGATTAAGAGACTTAGACGAAAAACTTGGAGGTCTACACAAGTCTGACCTATTAATTATTGCTGGAAGACCTTCGATGGGTAAAACTGCCTTAGCAACAAATATCGCATTTAATGCAGCAAAGAAATTTCAACAAGATGGTAAAAAAACATCTGTAGCATTTTTTTCACTTGAAATGTCTTCTGAACAGCTTTCTACCAGAATATTAGCTGAACAATCTAGAATAAAATCTAATGATATTAGAAGAGGTAGAATTTCAGAGGATCAATTTGACAAATTTATAGAGACTTCAAAGGATATTTCAGAACTTCCGTTATATATTGATGAAACACCAGCAATAAGTATTGCTGCTTTGTGCAATAGAGCAAGAAGAATGAAAAGAATTTATGGATTAGATTTAATAGTAGTTGACTATATCCAATTGATGACTGCCGTAAACTCAAGACGTGATGGAAGAGTTCAAGAAATTTCTGAAATCACACAAGGTTTAAAGGCTTTAGCAAAAGAATTGTCAGTTCCAGTATTAGCATTATCACAGCTTTCAAGAGCGGTAGAGCAAAGAGATAATAACAAACCTGTATTAGCAGATTTAAGAGAGTCTGGATCGATCGAGCAGGATGCTGATGTAGTTATGTTTGTTTATAGAGAAGCATATTATCTTGAGAGAAAAGAACCAAGACCTGCTACAGTTGAATATGCTGAATGGCAAGCAAAAATGAGTGAAGTCTCTAATATGGCTGAAATAATTGTAGGAAAACAAAGGCACGGTCCAACAGGTAACGTATTTCTTGAATTTGAGCCAATGTTTACAAAATTTAAAGATATTCAAAATAATTAATTTTAATTATATAAGCTAATTTAATGTTAGCTAAAATTTATCAAAATAACATACTTGGTAATCCAAAATCAGTTCTACTGATGTTGGTGTCAATATTATTTTTATCGATATACTTTTCTAAAGATTTTAGACTTGATGCATCATCAGAAACTTTGTTGTTAGATGGTGATCCTGATCTAAAATATTTAAACGAAATTAATGAAAGATACAATGCTCGTGAATTTTTAGTGCTTACGTATACCCCAAATGATGAAATGATATCAGACAAATCCGTGAATAATTTACTAAGTTTAAAATATAAAATTCAAAGTTTAGATTGGGTTCATAGTGTTATAACTTTACTTGATGTACCATTGCTCAATAGCACTGATGATACGTTAAGCGAAAAATTAAAAAATTTTAGTACTTTAAAAAGTGATGGTATTGACAGAGAAAGAGGCTTTAAAGAAATATTAAATAGCCCTGTATTCAAAAATTTTGTGATTAGTGAAGACGGAAAAACATCAGGAATTATTGTTTACATCAAAAAGGATGAAAATTTAAAAAACATATTAAACCCTAAAGAATTGGAAAAATACAAAGACGCTAGAAAGAAGAAAAATCATGAAAACATTAAAGAGATTAGAAAAGTTATAAAAGATTATAGCAAAGACTCTAAAATATATTTAGGAGGAATTCCTATGATTGCTGACGATATGATGTCATTTATAAAAAATGATATTTTCATTTTTGGCATTGGAGTTTTGCTTTTTATTATTGCAACTTTGTGGTTTGTTTTCAAAAAAATTGTTTGGATCATAGTTCCACTTTCTAGTTGTATTTTTTCAGTAGTTGTTATGTTAGGTATGTTAGGGTTGTTAGGCTGGAAAGTTACTGTAATTTCCTCAAACTTTATAGCTTTAATGTTAATTCTTACAATGGCTATGAATATTCACTTGAGTACAAGATTTCTTCAAATTAAAAATGAATTTCCAAGCAAAAGTAAAATTAAAATATTAGAAATTGCTACAAATAAAATGTTCTTGCCAATCCTCTATACAGGATTAACTACAATTTGTGCTTTTTTATCGTTAATTTTTAGTGGAATAAAACCTGTTATTGATTTTGGCTGGATGATGACCATTGGATTAATAACATCAATGATTACAACATTTACTTTATTGCCAACATTTATAAATTTATCAAGTGATAATAATATATTTGGTTTAAAATCAGACACAAAATCAAAAATAACTAATTTTCTATCAAATTATACTTTAAAGAATAAAAATATAATTTTTGCCACCGCCGCTGCAATAGTTGTGATGAGTTTATTTGGTATTTCGAAGTTACAAGTCGAAAATAGCTTTATTAATTATTTTGATAAAGATACAGAAATCTACAAGGGAATGAAACTAATTGATGAGGAATTGGGTGGAACAACACCTTTGGAGGTAATATTAAAATTTCCTAAAGAGGAAAGCCAAGAAACCAATGAAGATGACGATTGGGGAGATGAGGATGAAGATAACAGTAAATACTGGTTTACAAAAGATAAAATTGATAAAATTGACAGGGTTCATAATTATTTAGAGAATTTGGATCACGTAGGTAAAGTGCTCTCTTTCAGTTCTATATTAAAAGTTGCTGAAAGTTTAAATAATAATAAACCATTAGGTGGATTAGAAATTGGAGTTTTATATACGAAACTTCCAGAAAACATTAAAAGAGAAATTGTAACACCATACGTATCTATAGATGACTCTGAAGCAAGAATTAGTTTGAGGTTAAAAGACTCTAATAAAAATCTAAGAAGAAATGAATTAATAAAAAAAATTAATAGTGATTTAAAAAATGAAATAAAATTAAGCGAGGATGAGTATAAATTGGCTGGTGTATTAATAATATTTAATAATTTATTGCAAAGTTTATTTAAATCTCAAATTCTTACTTTAGGATTTGTAATGTTAGGTATTTTTTTTATGTTTATTATTTTATTTAGAAACTTAAAACTTGCACTTATTGGTGTGATACCTAACTTTATTGCTGCATTTTTTATATTAGGAATAATTGGTATATTTAACATTCCTTTAGATATGATGACTATAACTATTGCTGCAATAACCATAGGAATTGCAGTTGATAACAGTATTCATTATATTTATCGATTTAAAGAGGAATTCTTGAAATCTGGTGATTATAGTAAGACTGTAAAAACTTGTCATTCAACTGTAGGTGTAGCAATATTAAATACTTCGATCACTATTGTATTTGGATTTTCAATTTTAGTTTTATCAAACTTTATACCAACAATATATTTTGGAATATTTACAGGGTTAGCTATGCTTTTGGCAATGTTATTAGTTTTAACATTATTACCAAGTTTCTTAATTAGTTTTAAACCCTTTAAGACAAAATAATAAATGGAACTTGTAAAAGATTTAAATGATTTAATATCATTTTTTGATTTAGCATATGTAATAATTACTATTTTATCTTTGATCAAATGCTACAAAAATGGATTTGTTTTAAGTATCCTTTCGGCAAGTAAATGGCTTTTGGCTTATGTAATAACACTTTTTATTTTTCCAAAATTAAAACCTTATGTAAGTGATTTTTTAGATAATGAATATATATTAGATATTCTGTTAGGAATTAGTGTTTTTACAATTATAATATTTATAATTTTACTTATTAATAAAGGTTTAAGTAAAGCTGTAAAATATACTGGATTGGGGGGTCTAGATAAAATATTTGGATTTTTTTTTGGATTCGTAAGAAGTTACATCATAGCAGTTTGTGTGTTTACAACTATTGATATAGTTTATAATTATGAGAGATGGTCTATAAATGTTGATAAATCTATTACTTTTGTTTTTGTTGAAAAAGGTAGCAACTATCTTATAAATGAGTTTCCAACCCAAAAAGAACAAGAAGATGCAAAAGAAAAAATTAAGGATATATAATCCAAAACTTAAAGAAGAGTGTGGAGTTTTTGGAATTAGTAATACAAAGGATGCCTCAACATTAACTGCACTTGGTTTGCATGCTTTACAACACAGAGGTCAAGAGGGTTGTGGAATTGTTTCATTTGATGGAATGAAATACCACTCGGAAAAAAGATTTGGATTAGTTGGAGATAATTTCAATAACGAAGAAGTGTTGAGTAAATTACCTGGTAATTATGCAATTGGTCATAACAGATATAGCACTACTGGTGGTACAACTTTGAGGAATGTTCAACCTTTTTATGCTGATACAAATGCTGGTGGAATTGCAGTTTCTCACAATGGTAACTTAACAAATGCAATAACACTTAGAAATAAAATGGTAGAAAATGGATCAATTTTTTATACCACGTCAGATACAGAGACTATTGTAAAACTTATAGCAAAATCAAAAAGAGCAACAACCATAGATAAAATTATTGATACATTATTTCAAATTCAAGGTGGATATGCTTTAGTCATGATTGCTCAAAATACATTAATAGGTGTTAGAGACCCACACGGAATAAGACCTTTGGTGATTGGAAAATTGAAAAATTCATACGTATTTACATCTGAAACATGTGCGTTAGATATTATTGGAGCAAAATTTATTAGGGAAGTTGAAAATGGTGAAGTTGTTTATATTGAAGATGATGAGTTAAAAAGTTTAAAACCTTTTCCTTTAAGAAAAAAAAGACCTTGCATATTTGAATACATATATTTTTCAAGACCTGACAGTTTATTAGATGGGATTACTGCATATGAGTATAGAAAAAAGCTTGGTGCAGAGCTCTCAAAAGAAGATAAGATAAAAGCAGATTTGGTAGTGCCTGTTCCAGACTCTGGTAATGCAGCAGCAATTGGATATAGTCAAAGTAAAAATATAAAATTTGATTTAGGACTAATAAGAAATCATTATGTGGGCCGGACTTTCATTGAGCCTGCTCAAAAGATTAGAAGTCTTGGAGTAAAACTTAAATTAAATGCTAACAAATCATCTATTAAAAATAAAATAGTTGTTTTAGTAGATGACTCATTAGTTAGAGGGACAACCTCTTATAAAATAGTGAACATGTTATATGAAGCAGGAGCGAAAGAAGTGCATTTGAGAATAGCAAGTCCGGAAATAAAATATCCAGACTTTTACGGCATAGATATGCCATCAAAAAAAGAATTACTTGCAGCAAACATGTCAGTAGATGAAATATGTCAATATGTAAAAGCAAAGTCGCTAAAGTTTCTATCAATAGATGGATTATATAAAGCAATAGGTTATGAAAAAAGAAATAATGAGTTCCCACAACTTACTGATCATTATTTTACAGGTGATTATCCTATAAAAATTATTGATGAGTTAGGTGAAGAAAAAATTACTCAATTATCATTATTAAGCACTGGATCAAATAACTAGAATGAAAAAAGTTAGCTTCACAGAAATGAAAAAAGGAACTAAGGATGACTATTTATTTTTAGACGAGCATGAACAAAAATATGTTGGTCAAACAGCTGATAGAATTATCAAATTTATGTCTGGCCTAACCGAAACACTAGAAGGTTATCAAGTAAGTAGGTTAGAACATTCTCTACAAAGTGCTACAAGAGCATTAAGAGCTGGAGAAAGTGAAGAAATGGTAGTTGCTACATTGTTACATGATATTGGCGATGAACTGGCTCCAATGAACCACTCAGAATATGCAGCAACTATTTTAAAACCTTATGTTTCAGAGAAAACTCATTGGATTATTGAAAAGCATGGAGAATTTCAGGCTTATTATTACGCACATCATCTTGGTAAGAATAGAAATTTAAGAGACAAGTACAAAGATCATGAGTTTTATCAAGCAACAGTAGATTTTTGTGAAAAATATGATCAGTCCTCATTTGATCCAAATTATAAGAGTTTACCATTAGATTATTTCGCGCCGATGGTAAAAAAAATATTCTCTAGAAAACCGTATAGTCATTTTTAATTTGTCAAATCAACTTAAAAATGAGAGTAGTCCATATTTAAAGCAGCATGCAGATAATCCTGTTGAATGGTTTGCATGGAACAAAATCTCATTAGAAAAAGCACGCAGTGAGAAAAAACCAATTTTTTTAAGTGTAGGGTATTCTAGTTGTCACTGGTGTCATGTTATGGCTCATGAAAGTTTCGAAAATATTGAAACAGCAAAAATATTAAATGAAGAATTTATAAATATAAAAGTTGATAGAGAAGAAAGGCCCGACTTAGACAACATTTTTCAAAAGAGCTTAAGTATTTTAACTGGTGCCCAAGGGGGATGGCCCCTCTCTATGTTTCTAGATGAGAATGGAGTGCCCTTTACTGGTGGAACCTATTTTCCACCAAAAGAAATGAATGGCAGACCTAGTTTTAATCAGGTTCTATTAAATGTTTCGAAAGTATACAAAGAAAATCGCGATAAAATAATTTCTCAAGTCTCGCAACTTCAAATAGTTTTTAAAGATCTTCACAGAAAAAATGCGGTATTAAAGCAAGACCTAGAGCCTTATGCAGATAAAATTCTTCAGTACTTAGATGATGAAAATGGTGGATTTAAAGGCGCACCTAAATTTCCTCAGTTCTATGTTTTTCAAACATTATTTTATTTCTTTAATAACAATAAAAATTCAAAATTTTTAAAACCAGTAGAAACTTTACTTATAAAAATTTCATCGAAAGGAATATATGACCATTTAGGCGGAGGCATATCTAGATACACGGTTGACGAAAAATGGATTATCCCACATTTTGAAAAAATGCTGTATGACAATATTCAATATGTTATTCTATTAAGTCACTATCTTGATAGATTTAAATCAAAATATTTAGAAAATAAATTAAAACAAACTATTAAATTTATAAATACAGAATTTGTTACTGAAGATAACTTTTTAGGTTCAGCACTTGATGCAGATAGTGAAGGTATTGAAGGAAAATATTATACGTGGAATTATAAAAATTTGATTGAAATACTTGGTGATAAATTTGATATAATTAAAAAGACTTATGATATTTCTGAAAGTGGTAACTTTGAAGGGGTAAATATATTTACTGAAAAAGAAAATATTAAACTTAACAGTCAAGAATTAATTGAATTAGAAATTGCAAAAGAAATTTTAAAAAAAGAGAGAGATAAACGAATTAAACCTTTTTTTGATAATAAAGTACAAACAGATCTCAATTGTTTTTGGTTATACTCAAATCTTCTCTCTTCATTGGCAACAAATGATATAAAACTCTATGATAATACCATTGTATTATCTAAAAAATTGTTAAAAAAACTTCATAATAATATTTATCATTGCTATGAAAAAAATAACGATGAAATAAAAGTATTTTTAGAAGATTACGTCTATTTATGTTTATTGTTAATAACATTATATGAACTTGAAAACGACACAGAGTCCTTAAATATTTGCCAAGAATTAATGCTTAAAGCATGGGATCTTTTCTATAATGATGAATATAAACTTCTTCAAAAAAATATTGTCAAAAATAATGATTTATTTGTTAATCCAATAGATATTTCTGACAATAATATACCCAATGGAAATAGCGTATATTTAATGGTTTGTAACAAATTAAAAAATATTACTGGTAAAAAAGATTGGAATGATAAAATTGATTTATTAAGTAAAACTTTTAACTCTTATATCAACTACAATTTTTCTCAAATGTTCAGTTTTATAAAAAATATTAGTGTTTGTGAGAAAAATATTACTATAACTTTTAATGGAGAATTTAAAAATTATAAAAATATAATAAATAAATTAAACATAAACTATTTGAGTAATGCCTCTATAATTCATAAAGAAAATGAAAATGAATTTTTCACTGTAATTTGTCAAAATCAAACCTGTTCAAAAAAACTTAAAAATATTCAAGAAATCGAAAACTATTTAGAAAATTTGCATAATGTTAAATAAGCTTTCTAATCAACAAAAAGGATCCTTTCTGGCTTTTGTTGGTGTTATGTTCATTACTCCAGATTCATTATTTATAAGATTGTCGAATATTGATACTTGGTCTCTTCTTTTCTATAGAGGTGCAATACCCTTCGTTGTTGTATTGATAGGACTTATTTTGTTTTATAAAAAAAATTTTTTTAATGCACTATTTAAAATTGGTCTAGCTGGTATTTTTTATGTAATTAGCTTTTCTATTTGTAATATAACTTTTATTATCTCAATTCAAAATACTAACGTAGCTAATACCCTGATCATGGTGGCAATGGCACCAATGTTGTCTGCAATATTAGCAGCAATTTTTTTAAAAGAACCAACCAATAAGGAAACTTGGGTAGCAATTTTTGTAACATTTTTTTCTGTTACATTTATATTTTATGACTCGATACAAATTGGAAATATAGTTGGAGATTTATTTGGTTTTGTAACCGCACTTGGTCTAGCTATAAATGCGAATCTCGCAAGGTTTGCTAAAGATAGAGATTTAGTACCATCAGCAGTTATAGGAAAACTTGTTGTTGCAATATTTGCTTTCTTTTTTGTTGAAAATTTTGACCTAGTGGCAGCAGACAAAATAATAGTTCCTTTGATGTGTATAATGTGTGTGGCTATTCCTTTTGTATTAGTAACAATAGCCCCAAGATATATTTCTGCACCAGAGGTGAATTTATTCTTCCTATTGGAAGTTATACTTGGGCCAATTTGGGTATGGCTTATAATTAAAGAACAACCAAGTGTTCAAACAATAATTGGTGGTATAGTTATAATTATTACAATTGCTTTACATTCATTTTTAGCCTTAAAAAAAACACAAATCAAATCTACTTAGCCTCAAAATAAATTATATTTACTTTTATAGATGCAAAAAGAAGTTAAAAAGTCCTGGGCATTATTCATAGGAATTGGAACCATGATGATTGCACATGGTCTACAATTACAAGTGATGGGAATTAGGTCTGTAATTGAGAATTTTAGCGTTATAACAACTGGTATTTTTATGTCAGGATATTACATAGGTTATTTTGTAGGATCAAAAACAACGCCTAAGTTAGTATCAAAAGTTGGTCATATAAGAGTTTTTGCTGCATTTGCATCTCTTGCATCATTAAGTGCTTTATTAGCTGTTGCATACGTTAATCCATTTATGTGGACTATAAGTAGATTTATCACAGGCATAAGTTTAGTTAGTTGCTACATTGTAAGCGAAAGTTGGTTAAATGATAGAGCAACTAATAAAAATAGAGGGCAGCTATTATCAGCTTATATGATTATAATTTATTTAGGTCTCTCAATTGGTATGTTGCTTCTAAACGTTAGTGATCCAATTAATTATGAGCCTTTTATTTTAGTTTCGGTTTTATTATCTTTAGCTTTAGTTCCTATTCTGCTTACAAAAAGATCAGCACCAAAATTTAAAAAGATTGGAACCATGAATATACTAGAGTTATATAAAATCTCCCCATTAGGAAGTGTAAGTTCTTTTTGCACAGGAATTATTCATGGAGGTTTTTTTTCTTTAATCGCTTTTTATGCAACTAAAGCAAATTTTAATTTATTTGAAACATCTATTCTTCTTTTTATTTCAACAATTTCTGGTGTGCTTGGTCAATGGCCAATTGGTTATGTATCTGATAAATACGATAGAAGATCAGTAATTGTGATTACAACTTTTTTTGCAGCTTTATTAGCTTTTCTGTCAATATTAACCTCCAATGATCCAATAGAGAATATTTATTGGTTATCAGAAATGCATTATAAAAAAATTTTATTTTTTATATTTGTTGGTCTTTATACTAGTTTTTGTTTACCTTTATTCTCGTTAAACCTTGCGCATACAAATGATTTTGTAGATAAGAATAAATTTGTTGCGGCAGGTGGAGGTTTGCAATTAATATTTGGGTTTGGTGCAATATCTGGACCGATATTATGCTCACTATTTATTCAATTTCTTGATTTGAATGGTTTTTTTATTTTTTTAATTCTTTTCCATTTAATTATTGGTTTTTTTGGTGTTTATAGAATGAAAGTAAGAGAGGTTGCAAGCAATCCAGAATCAACTTTCACTCCCATACCGGCAACTATTACACCTGCTGGATTACAACTGGATCCTGATACACCAGCAAATTTGGATAATAAAAAAAATTAAGTTTATAATTTTTCTTTAATAGTTTTTACTAATTTATCTATATCTTTTTCTGTGGTATTCCATGCTGACACAAATCTAACAGAACCATCAAATGTTTCATCTGGAACAGCATAATAACCTTTTTTTGTTAGATGATCTTGTATACTTTTTGGAATTTTAACAAATACTTCGTTAGACTCTGTTGGATAAGTTATTTCAATGCTATTTAATCTTGAAAGTTTTGTACTTAAAATTTTTGCCATTTTATTAGAATTTTTTGCATTTTTGTACCATAAGTTATTTGATATATATGCATCCAGTTGAGCTGAAAGAAATCTCATTTTTGATAACAATTGTCCTGATCTCTTTTGAAGATATTTAAAATTTTTAATATCTTCTGACTTAAAAAAGATTATTGCTTCTGCATCTAAACATCCATTCTTAGTTCCACCAAATGTTAAAACATCGATACCTGATTTCCAGGTAATTTCAGCTGGTGTTTTTTTTAGTGAGACTACAGCATTTGAAAAACGTGCCCCATCCATATGAACTTTCATGTTGTTTTTCTTTGCAATTTCAGTAATTTTTTCTATTTCGTCTATTTTGTAAACTACTCCTGTTTCACAAGATTGTGTAATACTTACCGTAGAAGGTTGGGTATTATGAACCACTCCCTCACCCCTAATATTTTTTCTTAAATCTTCTGCACTAAATTTACCATCAAAACCATCGATAGTTATTAGTTTAGCACCACCTGTAAAGAACTCAGGTGCTCCACACTCATCCACATTAATATGTGAAATTTTATGACAATATATGTTTCCATAATTTGGAGTAATTGCAGATAAAGCTAATGAGTTAGCCGCAGTCCCTGTTATAGCAGTAAATACTTTTACTTTTTTTTCAAATAATTCGGAAAATTTTCTTTCTAAGTTATTTGTCCATTGATCATCTCCATAAGAATCTACATTGCCATTGTTTGCATTATTTATTGCTTGAATTACTTCTGGACAGGCAGCTGTAACATTGTCTGAGGCAAAAATCGTCATATTATTGGTTCGGAAAGTAATCTTTTAAATTTCCCTCTCTAAAAACGTCAGCAGTACTACAATGCAATCCGCCACCAAATGCATATGCATCTCTTAATTCAACAGGTACGACCTCTAATCCAAGCTTATCTATTTGTTCAGCTTGATAAACTTCGCTTTTCTCTACGCATACAGTTTTTGGGTCTAAAACCAATACATTCATTGATAACCAAACTGATGAATAACACAATGGTGGTGGAGAATTATGAGCAGGTTGAGCTGCATCGATAATTTTCCATCCATTTTTTTCAAAAAGCTTTCGTTGTTCCTCAGGTAGTCTTCTTTGGGGATTATTAATAATTATACCTTCTGTAATTGGCGTAAAAGTAGCATCAATATGTATTGGATAAGGGTCCCCAGGAAAATTTACAGCATGCACTCTGTGATTTTGAAAATGTCTTCTAAGCCAATCAATACCTTTCAGATTAGTAGTAAATCCGTGTTGAACAATTAAATCTTTTCCAAATCTTAAAATATCAGCAGCATCAAATAATGGTTCTTCTTCTGTTGTTACAAAAAACTTATTTTTTGTCCATTCTAGTCTTTTTTGCACACCTATTGTGTCAGATAAATAATCTTTTCTATAATCTAAGTCTGTAAGTCTAGGTTTGGGTGCTGTTTCGTGTTTCATATTAGAATCCTCGTCAAAATATTTTTGTATAAGTGGTCTATAATTTAAATATTCGAACCATCTACATCTGTAACTCATTGTAGCTTCTAACATCTCATTTCCCACAGTTAGAATAACATCTCTTGCTGGCATACAACCAAACATGGTTTCTGACTTCCAATCAGGTGTTTCAATTTTTTGATTATGATTTATGGGCTGGGGTCTATCTACTTTAATACCCCTTTTTATTAGAATTTTTTCAAAATTATCCAGTAGTTCATTTGCTTTATCTACAGTTTCTTGAGTTCTTGGACCATATTTACCTTTCATGTCAGAGTCTTCGGGAACCTTTGCATCTAGTGCTGGCTCAGGTGCAGGTATGCAACATCCATCAGCCTTTCCTAAAATGACGTGTTTTAAAGGGTCCCACTCATTCCAACTGTTTACAATAGTTTTACTCATCTAATTTAAACCTATAAACCTTTTGTTATTTTGAATAATTAAACTGTAATAAAATATAGATACAAAGATTAAAAATCCTCCGATTATAGTATTGTTGGATGGGATTTCATTAATTCCTAGCCACGGTAACCACACCCAAAATATTCCACCAATAACCTCTGTTAGTGATAAAAGTGTAAGTTCAGCTGCCTGGATATGTTTTGAGCCCATAGAGTATAAAATAAGACCAATGCATACTAAAGAACCATGTGTAGCAAATAAAGCTTGATTTTTACTAGAGGATAAAAAATTTAAATCCTGATTTAAAATTACAAAACCTGAAATAATTGCGCATATTAAACCTGCAATTGATACTGTTGTAAATTTTGGTGTCTGTCTTCTCCATCGAAGAGTTACAGAAAATATTGCAAAACCTAATGCAGAAGCTAATCCAAAAATTAGACCTATAATAGATCCTGTATTTTTATTTCCAACAGCCATTATTACAATTCCAATTGCAGCAAGTATTATTGTAAGCCAAACACTTAATGAAATTTTTTCTTTAAGAAATAAAAAACTTAATAAAGCAGTTATGAATGGCATTGCAGCTAAACACAATAATGTAATTGCTGCAGATGTATTTGTAATTGACCATATAAAAGATATCATTGCAATTGCAAGACCTAACCCCCCTAAAATTCCAGATAAACCAACTTTTAAATAGTTTTTATAAAATTTAATTCCTTCTTCAAAATATAAAAAACAGTTTAATAGCAAAAAGATTACTATTCCCCTGGTGAAAAGATATTGCCAAGGCACTGTGTTGGCTGCGTCTATATTTCTAACTACGTATGGACCTAACGACCAAAATAATCCTGCAAATAATACAATAGGAACTGCCGCTTTCTGATTTTTAAGCTCTAACATTTGCAATTTTTAATACTTATTTTTTTTCTACACAAGAAAATAAATATTAAAAATATTTCAATTACAGTGTAAATTAGGACTTTATGGATTTAGATATTTTAAAGATCGCTTCAGATACTAAAAATATGAAAAAATTGGAAAATTTCACTCATAGTGCATTAAAGAAAAATCCAATGTGCGGTGATTACATTAAATTAAAAATTAACTTAAAAAAAAACATAATAAAAGATGTAGGTTATGAAACTAAATCATGTATATACTGTCAAGCATCTGCAAGCCTAATAACTAAAAATATAATTAATAAAAATTTGAAGTCTGTAATACAAAAAATTAAGCTAATTAATAAATTTTATCATAACCAAGAGATAAGTATCGAAGGAAAATTGTTTAAAATTTTTAATAAAAAAAATTATAAAAGGAAGAATTGTATATACCTTCCAATTAATGCGATAGTTGAAGCTTTGAAGATAAAAAATTAAATCTATCCAATAATAAAATTATTTTTAACCATAAGACCAATACCAATACCTAGTATAAGCGCTAAAATAAGTCTTGTTCTTCTATTCATTTATTTTTTTGAAAACAACCCAGCAATTTTAATCTTTATAGTTTCCCATAACTTTGCCATTCCAAGAGGCTCATAAATCATAAATATTATCATTAAGACACCAAATACGACCTGTTCAATTGCTGATATAATTGTTGCATCAATTGCCCCGTGAAATACATTGTTTCCTATATAATTAAGTAACACAGGGAATAGTAAGATAAATGCAGCCCCAATAAATGCACCATTTATTGTTCCTAAACCACCCAATATAACCATAAATAGAACCTTAAAGGATAATTTAATGTCAAACGCTACTGGTTCTAATGATTTCAAATATGTAAATGCAAAAAGAGCTCCAGCAACACCACAATAAAATGAACTTATTGCAAATGCTTGTAATTTTGTTTTAAGCAACGATACTCCCATTGACTCTGCAGCTATATCCATGTCTCTTACTGACATCCAATTTCTTCCAGTACTTCCTCTTGCCATATTCATTGCAATTAGTGTCATCGGCGTTACCACGGC
>ENA-OSEY01001303-OSEY01001303.1-marine-metagenome-genome-assembly--contig:-NODE-1303-length-17454-cov-3.452610_pt1 | contig 17454 bp, 8 predicted proteins | sample MGYA00248465_ERZ534230 | MGnify/ENA primary metagenome ERZ534230 (study PRJEB26409, sample SAMN06344110) | marine metagenome | isolation source: Sea water from surface | place: Atlantic Ocean:Southern...
ATATAATTTAAAGTCAGATCTTGCTGTTGTTCCTATTCCTACACTCTTAGTTGTATGAATACCAGCCTCTCCTACTGTCCATGTGCCACCAGCACCAACAGTATTAGCAACTGTTTTCCACTTAGATGTTGAAGCATCATATTGAAGAATGTAATCATCTGCAAGACCAGTAATATCAACATCGTCAAGATCTTTGATGAATCCTGCACCACCACCACCGATTGATGATAGTTGATATTGAACTCTTTCTACAAATAATTTGTAATGTTTTTGTAGTTGATCGACAGTAACAAAATTTTGATCTATTGGAGTGAGTGGATCTGGATTATTTGTTTCTGGAGAATCTGATCCGAGAGGAATATTAGTTTCTACAAGTAACTGCTGCTCGTCTTTTAATTCATCTACAATTTTGTATAACTCAGCAATATTGAGAGTAGCATCTTTGAGTTTGTTATCAATTTTTTCGTCTAATTTTGATAATCCTTTTTTAAGTTCTTGAATAGGAGTATCATAATATTTTACTTCTGGAAGGTTTGATATTTCTTTCTGTAATCCATTGAAATAGTTTGATAATTCTTTATTTTCTTGATAACTCTTTGTTCTAGAATCTAATATTTGTTTCTCAATTTTTTGTTTTGTTTCATTTAATTTACTAAAAATTTGTTTCTTCAACTTCCTATCATCATCTTTAAACATATCATGATGAGACCAGATTTTAATTGCAGCCTCTTTTAATTCTTTAAATATTTTTTCTTTTGTTTCTTTTATATCTTGTTTAACTTCATCAAGATTGACTCTTTGTTCAAAATCTTTAGTATCTAAACTCTCAGAAAGATCTTGGAAATCTGCATCAAATCTATCTCTCAAATCTTTAATATTGTCACCTACTTTTAAAAAGTCATCGTCAATAATACTAAATGTTTTACCTATCCATGAAAAATCAGGAACCTCATTAACCTCATTTATCCACTTAGGAAAATTAGGTATCTCAGATCTAACTTTATCAATCTTTGCATCTAAAGATTGAATATCACCATCATAATATTTTACTTCCGGTAATGATTCTTTTAAATTAACTAATCTTTTTTCTAATCCAGATAACTGTTCATCGTAATATTTTACCTCTGGAAGATTGGCAATATTGTGCTTGACGCTATCAATCTCTTCACATATTGCTTCAACTTCACTATCATAATATCGAACTTCGGGAATATTTTTTTGCAGTTCTTCTACTCTTTGAACCAGTGATTCTAATTCATCATCGTAATATTTTATTTCAGGTATTTCAGGAATATCATTTTTTACAGAATTTATTAAATTTAAAACTTCAACGAGATCACCTTCTTTAACTAAAAGACCATCATCCCTAACCCTAGTTCCTTTTGGAATAGGCTTACATTTTTGTTCATCATTGCAAAAATATTCCCCTTCTTTACACTTATTTTTTTCCTCTACGACTTCCTCTTCTTCCTCTTCAACGAATTCGTTAATTGATGGTAGTTTTTCTTCTTTTATAACTTCGTCTTTAGATGGCAACTCCTCATAGAAGTCATCTATCGACGGTAACTTATCCGTCATTGTATGAGTAACTTAAGTACTTCGGGATTCCTCTCCCCTTCGTTTATTTATCTTCTTTGGGTACTCCATTCTTTAGGAGTTTTGTTAGGTCAGCAGTAGACCCTACAAACAAAGCATTATTAACTGTGCTAGGCCCTTTTTGTTGTTGCTCTTCATTTACATCCTTAAGTTTTTTCTGAAGATCCATAAGTTTATCTGTCGCATCAGAAACACTCTTAATTAATTGACCCGCTACTTCATATGCTCTTGGCATTTCACTTTCTTGAGCGAGTTCAAGAATACCATTGATTGCTTCTTGACCTTTTTCTATTATACTGTAAAGATTACCACGAGTGTATTCATAATCTTTTTGAATATCATCTTTAGTAAGTCTATCTGGTTTTTTAACGACATCATTTTTATCTGCAGAAACAATACTTGATTCTACATTAAAAGCATCATCTAATCCTTGAGTCTTCATGAGTAAGTACCACTAAATCCAAAGTCATCTCCTTCCTCTACCAACGCACTATCAACACCTATTGTTCCAATAGAAGTGGTTGTATCTGTGTAATCTATGCCTTTGATTTCTGCACCATTTAAATGTGCAGTTGCGATTGTAGTATCCTGTCCTCTTCTGACTGTTAACTTATTACCATTAACAGATTTGACATACATCTCTTCTTGACCAATAACAATATATTTTTCTGCAACTATTTGAGTGCCATCAGCAACTTGAATTGTTTTAGCAGTTGCAGTAATATCTTGTGCAATATTTGTAAGAACATCACCAGTGTAATCTTTAATTGCTCTTGGTGTAACAGAGTATGTAACATCTCTTTCTGTTGCATTTGCACCACCAGCAATATAATTGACTGTTGCTTTTTTGATGATATCTTTGCTTGCAGATTGAACAGGGCCAAATAGATATGTCTTAGCAGTAAATCTTAATGTATATAACAAAACTCTTCTTGAAGTAAAATCTCCTTCATAATCATCTTGCATAGTGACACTTTCAAGAACCACTGGAACATCTCTTTTTTCTTTTATATCAGAAACTAATTCTACAGTTATATTGTATGCAGGTTGGAAAAATGGAAGTATTTGTTCTACGATCTGTAATGCATCATCATTTAATTTGCACATGATTCCTAATTCAAATTGCATGTTATAAGGAACTGGAACAAATTGTTTCTTTATGTCTGTTCCGTCTGCTGGATTCTTTACAACTATTTGCTGTGTCTGTGTTAACTTTCTTGTGGGATCATATGTCATTCCAGTATATTCAAATGACATCCTTGGCAATGTGATTGCCATTGGTTTATTAAGATCTGGACTTTGCTCTATTCTTGCTAAAAACTTTTGAATAGGCCCGTATGCTAAAGGAACTCTGACTTGAGAACCTTCATTCTTAATGGTAATAGTATTGAAAAGCGTACCAAATGATATAATGGTTCTTCTCAGTATTTCGTTATAAAAATATTCAAACATGGTTATAGACCTGACATTTTATTTAGGGAGTTCCAAATGGATTTTGTTCACTGAAGTCAATAATCGCATCTGCTTCGGTTTCAATAGTGAAATTATCAGCAAATTCTACGTTATCTGGTTCAATATCACGCAGTCTCAAGACACGAGAGGCACCTGATGTTCCTCCTGTTATTGTCTCTCCAACTCTGAAATCTCCAGTAACAGAGGCAACCTCCAGTATGTTCGTAGTGCCATTCCAAGTCCTAACTCTTGCTGTGACACCACTTGTCTGACCTGTTATAATTTCGTTGAATACAAACGTTCCTGTGGACGTTAGAGAAGGTTCTGAGAATGTAATATTAACTACATCAGATGTGGTATATCCAGAACCAGCATTAGTAAATCCAAAGAAGGTTACAATACCAGCATTATTGATTTCTGCAATAGCAGTAGCAGTTGTACCAACACCAGTTGGGCCAGAAATGGTGACTGTTGGATTAGTTGTAAATCCACCACCGTGATTAGTAAATGTTACAACACCCAATGTTCCATCACCAGTGAATGAAGTAGCAGCTGCTCCTGCTCCATCTGATCCACCACCAAAGAATCTGATTCCGGGGCCTTGAGTATATCCTGCACCGGGATTAGTAATCGGAACTGACTGAATTGAAACAAGATTGGAACTTACATTCTTATTACAATATGCGATTCCACCAATAGTTCTTACAGTTGCGATACCTGTTTGATATGGAACAATATTATTTGTAGTTGGAGCAGAACTGATAGCAACTGTTGGATTTTCACTGTAACCACCACCTCTGTTTGTAAGTGTGATAGTTCTTAAACCACCTTGTAGTATGACACTTGTGTATGCAGCAGCAGTTACACCAGTACCAACCATTGTAAGAGTTTGAGTTGGCCCTTGAATTGTATTAATACCATCTTCAGTTGTTCCGTCAGTATCATCACCAACAAGATTGTCATCAATCTCATCAATACCTGTAGCAATAACCTCATCCTCGTAACGGAAGAGTTCACAATATAACTCATATACATAAAGATCTTGAAGTTGATAATATGGTTTTGCATATTCGATGTCTTTTATTTCATAGACACGATCATCCAATGGGAACCAAATTAAATCACCACTTTTTGGTCGAGTGGATAATTTAATATCATCCTGATTTTGAATTAGAGGTGTTATATAATTTTCAAATCTTTCTCTTGATATAATAAGTCTAACTTCATCTTGAGATTGTATTCCAAATTTAGAGAGTAAATTACCTCCTCCAGAATACTCATCATAGTTATCTACATATGCCTCAAGTGGATATGCTACATCAAATTTAGATTGAACAACCTCTCTAATTACACTGTTCGTAGTTAAATATTTTCTAGGCAAATAAAATATGTCAACACCATACATCTTCAACTGTTCGTTGATTAGATCTTGAACAAGATTTTGTTCCCCAGTTGTTCCTTGAGTGAAGTATGGATTAAGTGCCATAATATTAACCTATCAGATCTAAAGGTGGAATCTCATAGGTATTTGACATTTGTTCTCTAATAACTGTTAAATCGTTAATTGCATCGTCATATATTTGTCTACCATTAAGTTCTATTCCACCGGGAAGTTTTACTCCTTGGAACTTCATTAAATTTTGACCCCACTGTCTCTTTAGAAGTGCGGTTGCATATTTCTTTAAAAAATGATCATTATAAACTCGTGTATAATCATTAGGATCTACTAACCTATAACAATCTATAATTAAAAAATCATTTTCAGTCAATGAATTAAAGTCAACATCTAGATACAACCTATCCATTCTTTGATTAAATCTTATTTGTTTTTCGGTATTTAACATAAAATCTAAATCAGACAAATAAGTTTTAGTCATATTATATGTTAAAAGTTCCATGGAACCATATGAGTAAATATCATTCAAAAACATTTGATATTTAACACTAAACATATTGCTGGTAGTTGTTTGACTACCATCATATCTAAAAATTTTATTGATTCCTATTATCGCAGGATCCATCTGAATATAGTTACTATTCTCATAAAAATTAAAAGTAACACCAGCACCAACTATTGTTGCTTCAGTTGATGTTGTTGTTATTCCTAAAGTATTACTCGATCCAGCCTTAACTGATGCTGTTCCTCTGTCTATATCATCTTGCGTAACTTTATATTTCAAATATGTCTGTAAGACACCATCATAATGTCTCTCGTAAAAGTATTGTAAGGCATCATCTATTACATCTCCGCACTGTTCATCAGCAACGTTAATCTCCAATACAGGAGCACCTAATTGTCTTTTGCAGTATTCAATTAATTCTGATCTACTGGTTGGTTGTGCCATTTATACTATACCTCTAACCATATTTAGTTAAACAGACCCCGGTGACGAGGATATTCCGGCATACACATATACATTACCATTTATAATATTGTACACAGTAGATCCTGTGCTTATCAAAACATCATATACATATCTTCCTTCAGTCAATGCTCCAGTCTGAGTAGCACCATATGATACTCTTATCTTTCCATCAGCAGCACTAGTAAATCCTACAGTAAAAGTTGCTTGAGAACCTAAAGTTGCTCCGACAGATACACTTTTTGCCATCTGAGATGATCCAGTAAATCCACTTAAATCATATGCGGTGCTTGCAGTATCAACTATATTAAAATCAGCAGCTAGTGCTGAACCACCATATATTGTTAAATTTGCACCAACAGGAACTCCTGCAGTTGGATCAAATACTATGGTTTGATTAGCCATTTACTAACTCCCTAAGTAAAGATTTAATTTCATCAAGTTCTTGTCTAAGAGTTGAAATATCTCTTTCAATATTTTCAGTCTTTTGATGCTCTTGACTTTTCGCTTTACGTTGTGCAACGTATTTTTCATAATCTAGAGAGTTTGTATTCAAAATAGAACCTGTATTAGGATCTCTTACAAGATCACTGTTATCTTTTACCTTGTGATAATTCATTACGCTAAAGCAATAACTCTAAGATCTTTCATTCGAGGAACATAGACCTGATTTGTAGAAGTAAGAACAATCTTAATTCTGTAAGATCTAAATCCGGGTAATTGATCAGCAGTGAAAGTATAATCTTTAAATTGTATGTCATTTGAATCAAACCCATATGTGTTTGTGTCTGAAACTATTTTATCTGATGATCCATCATTATCTTGAACAGAAATTACTTCACCTCTATCATTTAAATTTGCATATCCGGGGAAGGGTATGAAAATAGGTTCAAAACCAGATTTGTTATTAATTGCATAGAATGCTCGAATATCAGAGTTTTTATTGATATGAGCAGCAACTAACACTTTTAATGATGATGCACCATTTTCCAACTGTATTTCTTTAGATATGTATTGACATGCAGTTGGATCTGTAAAGATTCCGTTAACTCTTTCATCAGTTGCATAATTTGTAATTACACTATTAACTCTATTTGATGTAATGATTGCACTTATTCTTTGACCATCAACCACAGGACTCACACGAGAATCTGTTGTTCCTAATCTTAATCTCAAGTTAAATGATTTATTACCGGGAAGATTAGTTAAATTAGTATCAGCATTAACTTTTGATGATATCAATCTAGCAGTGTCAAGATAATTATTTTGATTTAGAGAAACTGTTTCATATCCAACATCAACCCATGGTATTTCACCACCACTTAAACTAGTGGCAGTTACGGTTCTCATCTCTCCTGAAATTGTTGTTCCGGGAACTGCGATCTCTCCAACTAATGGAGTGATAAGTTCAAAAGGCATATTTTGTGTTGCTCTTATATTAAATCCACCAGTTGATTTAGTGTCATTAATAAAGAGTTTTGCATATCCACTATCAACAGCTCTGCTAACATTTGAGGTGTTAGAACCAACACTTAATATTTCAGACATATCTAATTTAACATGATATGAATCAAATGTAATTGGACTCGCAACTGTAACATCAGATAAATCATGAGTTTTGTTAATTCTCTTCAGATTAACTCCACCTAGTTCATATTTGTAAACAGGAGTTCCAACAGGATATGATGCTGCATTTGAACCTCTTGTTATTTCACCACCAATTGTGTTACCTGCAACATTACTGTATTCAATGATTTCCTCACCAATTTTTACAAATCCTACGTTTGTAGTTCCAACACCAACTTGTTCAAATGTTGAGAATTCTGATGCATCTTGAACAGATATGCTTGCAGTTGATCCAACATCATATGCTGCTGTTAATTTTGTTGGTCTAACATCTGATTGTGCGTCATAAATTATGACTTGGTTTGTATCAAAATACATACCATGGTTTTTGTGATCAACTTTAATATGTAAACCATCAGTTTCTGTGATTACATTATCAAGTTGAACTCCGCCACCATTTGCAAAATTTAACTCTGTTGTAATACCTGCACTGTTACCAAAGGTCATTGTATAACCAGCACCAGTTTGGAATGTTCCTTGAACACTATCAACAATTAATTGACTTGTACTTCCAACACCAGCGATAGTTAATCTTGCATTTGAACCAACATTTTTAAATGGGCCAGATCCAAGAGTATCAATACCAACCACATCACCAATCTGATATCCATTACCACCTCCACTACCTGTGGCAATGGTTGCACCAGAAGCAACAATAACACCATTACCGACTGTAATATCAGCAGTTGCACCTGATCCGTTACCAGTAATTGTTACCAGATTTACACCACTATATGTCAATTGTCCACTAGATGGTGTATAACCAATTCCGGGATTTAATATGCCAAGATCACCAGTCGCTGTTCCTGCAGTTCCAACTAAATTAGCGGATGCTAGTGATTCTGTTTGAGTTATAGTATTACCAAATCTCAAATCAGCATCTGCTATTGCAGTATCTAATGATAATCTCTGTTTTCTAGAAATAAGATTTAGAGAATTTGGTTGTAACTTAGGTATTTGATTATTACCTTTTGTTAATTCTGGATTATATGTTTCCACAGTTCCATTTTCTAGGAAGTCTGCTCTGTATAAAGTAAACTTAAGATCTTCCCACTGACTTGGTTCCCATGTAGAAGCATTTTGTGACTTAAACAATGAACCTAAGTAAGGTTGGTTAGAAATAAATGTTTGTGATAATAAATCATTTTCACCAACTCTTGACACATAAACACTATATTTTGTTGAGTTAGATGCTAACGCAATTGCATATTCCTGTCCAGGCTCACAGTAGACAGGTGCTTTAAACGTTATCGTAGTTGCAACTGAACCATCACCAGAGATTTGAATATCATCAGGACTTACAACTATTTCAGAGAATGGGAGAACATGTTGTGTTGGGAATCCATTCTTCATACTCCTTATTTGGAATACTAGTGGAACATCATTATCATCTTTAGATCTAAAGAATACATCACAACTTGTTAAGAAAACTCCTGTGGAATCCTCAACTAAGAATGATTGTGCAAGTGGATCATACCAACCAACAACCACATTATTTTGAACAGTTTCACTTATTAATGTGGTTCCTATTACTTCAGTGCCAAGATCTCTATTTACATTTCTTTCTTGGAATTGTTGTCTTTGTTCAACTCTTGCATTTCTGATTGAAATAATATTTTCCTGAACAGTTTCAAGAGTTCCTGAAGAAGTAAATGACTCTTCTCCTAACGTAGTAGCATTATCTGGATTATTATTTTCGTCATTTGTGAGAGAGAATAATTTTGTGCCAGTTTCAAATCGAGGATGATTAAGGTTATTTGGATTTGGTAAAAATAAACTTCCTTGAACATCTGCTGCTAAATCACTTATCAATCTTACATCACTAATAGTAGCTTGAGCACCACTTGTTCTACCAGTAAGTTTCATTCCAGTTTGAACCCAACCAAAAAATTCACCTTGTGCTTCTTGTGATAGTGAATATATATCCACATTCAAAATGGTTGATGTAGATGAATATGATCCTCCTAATGGTCTGTTATCATAAGGATCTTCAATATAAGTTTTAGTTGGTAAATTATAAGCACCTTCTTTATGATTCTGTTGTGCTACTCTAAATGTTATCGCAGCAGTTGAATCTGTATTTTCTACACCTAATCCAGTTTGGATTACTTGTCCAATTACCGTTTCTCCAACTTCAAAAGTCCCAGTATCCATTGTGATTTCCAATAGTTTTGGAACACAATACTTAGTTACATCTTCACCATCAAAGAATCCATACATTCTTGTTAGAGGTTTCATTCTCTTACTTTCAAATGCAATATTTCTTGATCTCATAAATGCAATTAGGTCTCTACTAACTACACGATCTCCAACAGATTGAGTATCAAACTGCTCTGTTACTACAGTTTGAACTCCTTCTCTTCTTTGCACTCCAACTTCTGTGACAGAAGCAAATGTATCTTCAATTACCTGATCAGTCAATTCTCCAGTAACATATCTTCTACCACCACCGGGTTGACCCATCCAACCCTGATAACCAAGTCTTTGATTTCTAGTTTTTGTTGTTACGTCTGTAACAACTCTTCCTGTCCATGTTGTCTCCCAAGAATTCCATAATGTTGGCCCTAATCCAGTTTGAGGATCTACTCCCTCATTTCTTGCGAGATTATCTAAAGTAGATGCATAGTTTCCTTCAACATCAATAATTTTTGCTTCTAGTCTTGCAGTATCAACCCAAGTATCTGAAGCAGGAGTTAACTCCATACTTCCTTGCCAGAAACTAATCAAGAAAGGTGTTACACTTTCAGATCTTGTAGCAAATGATTGTTTGATATACTCTACTTCAGAGTAATCGAGAGTTACTACATCATTATTTTTTCTTACGTTTGTTCCTTCAATATCTGCAAAGTTTTTATCTTCAGATTGATCAACATTAACTACAGGCCCAAAAATTAAATCAACGGAATTAGTATAATGTCTTGGACGAAGTTCTTTTTGTTTTGGATCAATACTATTGTTGATTGGAATACTATCCTCTTGAGGTTGGAAAGAACTAAAGTTATCAACATAAAAACCAGATTTAAATCTATTCAATCCATCACCATCAGGAACAAACAAGTTAGATGTATTTGTTTCCAATAATGATAAAGCAGTGTAGTACTCTAAACCTTTTATTCTATCTTCAAGTTTTTTGATATCAACCATGCGATATCTCTTATACTCCATAAGTTGAAGTGAAGCATCTTTAGGTTTATATAAGTATGGTGGAAGAGTAACTGTAGCAATCTCTATTGCCTCTTCAACATGAACAGGTTTTTCTGGTTTATCAGCTGGTTGCCCATATTTAACTTGGAATCTTCCTCCTTTAGTTAAGAAAATTCTATCAATTCTTCCTTGATAATATGAAAAAGTTGTTAATATATCTTCATCAGATGCAAGAATATTTGCTGCAGAATTTCCTGATGCATTAAAAGATCTTCCAAAAAATTCAAGAGGAGATCTAGAACCTTCAGCATTGGTGAATTCAGAAACTCTTGGTCTTATATCAATAATATCACTATTTCTTATACCATCAATATCTTTTATTTGAGTTGCATAATTAAAAGTACTATATGAATTTACAGTTGTAATATCTCCATCATCAGTAGATTCAAAAAACCCGCTAGAAAAATATATTTTTAATTTTTTCTTAGGTGAATCTGCATCTACTTTTCTTTTAATTGAACCAGTGTCATATATGGTTTTTTCTTGACCTGTGGTAAATTTAAAGTTAGAACTAATATCAAAACTAGGAGTGGTTAAAGTTACTATCTGTGCGTTTATTTTAGATTCTGCAGATATGATTGTTTCACCTTCTAAAAATCTATTATCATTTTTAAAGATGTATGCAATTTGACTTGCTGAGTTTGCAACTTTTTCTGCAACTATCGCAATCGCACCACTTGTTTGTCCCACAATTTCTTCACCAATAATATATTCAGCAGTGGTGGTTGAATTACTTGTGATTGAAGTTAAAGTTACTTTTGGTGCTGATAAAGTTCCACTTGAGTCAGCATCAGATGCTTCAAAAACTGCGTGTATTTGAATGACATCAGGAGTATTTAATGATATTTCTTCATCTTGAACTCTAGTTCCAAATGGATAGTTACCAAAAGTTAATCCATCATTTAGAGTTGTGCTACCAGTTCCAGACGCTTTATTACTTGATTTGTCAACAACTATACTATTAACACGATTTAAAACTTTAACCTTTGATGTTGGTTTAGTCTTTTCTAATGTGGCTATAAGAGTTGCCTTTTCTGCGACTGCTGCTGAATTATTATTTGCTAAATTAAATGCTTGAAAAGTTTTTCCGGTAGTTGCGATTACTATTCTATCAGATGTAAGAGTCTCAGTGCTACCATTTTCTCTAACCAAAGAGTATCTTTCTTCATCAAAAGGTAAAAATGTTTCATTTGTTCCTGCAGTTGGAACAGTTGCAGCAGTAATTTGATTATTAAGAATTTGGACATCAAAAGTTTTTCTGATCGTAATAACAGAATCAGTCAAATCAACATTAGATATATGATCTTTAGGTAATTTGGTAAATAAACTATTATCAGAAGATGATTGTAGTGAAGTTTGAAGAACTTTTAAATCACTTACAGTCTTAAGAGCACTGATTCCAGCTGCATCATTAGCGATATCAGCGTTGATTCCACTTACAGCATTAACAGTTGTAACAGTTACATTATTATTTGCACTATCTATTGCGGTAATCCTACCAAAAATTGGATCTGCTACGTCTCCAGTATAAGAAACTAAATTACCAACGGTTGAAAGTCCAACAAGATTTGGATTTGCACTTGTTATTGTTGATACACCACTAGAATATGTGGTAATTCCTGCAACACCTACACTAAATTTAGTGGATGGTATTGCGTTAGCACTAAATGTATTGATACCAATAGTACCATCTAATGAACCATATATTGATTGAACATCTGATATTGATTTAACATCTATTGATTTTATAACTGCAGTTCCATATGCATTATCACGAGAACCCAAGAAATTAAGTTTTTCATTTGGAATAAAACTTCCATTAGTTTCATAAACAGTTACAGCAGTTCCAGCAGTCACAGCATCTTTCAAAAATGCAGTTGCACCACTACTTTGACCTTTAACAAATGTAGGAACAGTTAAAGTTTGTGCTACATTAACTGTAAGATTGGTAACCATCTGCACATCATATAAAGATATATCCCATTCATTTAAATTTGAATTAGATGCATTGTATGATCCAGACTCCATTGCAAAATCATAAACTCTAGCAACACCAATTTCATTACCTTGTGCTTGAGTTTGAGTAGTTCCAACTCTTTTATCTCTTAAAGTAACAACGTAAGTATTACCAATCCCAACTGTAGGATTACCAAATGACCTATTTAATCTTAGAGTTGGGCCAGTATTATAAATTATTTTTTGATCTTCTTTAGTTGCAACAGTTCTTGGTTTTGGTGCATCTAGAAATGTAGGAGAAATAGTTTCTACTTCATATCCTCTTACATATGCTTTACCGGGGGATATTTTATATAAACTTAAATTGTCAGTCGGTGTCTCTCCACCATAAGTAAATTGTCCTGCTTGAAAAACTCCTCTATTACCTTTGTTATCATTTAATGAATTTAAAACAGTAGTATCAAAAGGTTTTACATAATAATCTCCAGATTCATCATATGTCCTACGAGCCATCTCGTCTCCGATCTGACTATAATTTGAATTTTTTGCTAGTGTGCGAAGACTTCCACTTTCAATAGTTGCTAATTCAACAAAATTATTATCATCAAAATCAGTTAATGATTTTTTAAATAAATTAACTGTAATTTTAAGTCTATCTGCACCCGGTGCTGAAAAATTATTATATCCTTGAGAGTTATCATTTAAACTTTCATCTAAATCTGCATTTATAATCTGTTCATTAACAAATAATCCAACTCTATAACTTGGTGTAGTTCCATACTGATCTAGTATGAGAGTTTCTGTAGCAACATTTACAAAGTTTCCGCGAATAAAATATATGCCATCTTGAATCTGGAATGATGATCCTGTTTGAGCAGCAGCAGTTGCAAAAGTTACTGCGAAAGAATCTCCGGGTGCTATTGAATTATTTCCAAGTAATCCAGAAGTAATAGTTGTATCGCATGACAATTCCTCACCGTCACTAAAAGTTTGAGTTGAATTGTTTGTTGTACTGGAATTTAAATAATTAATATAAAGAGTTGTATTTCCTTTCTCAGAATCTGCAGCTTTTAATACTTTATCAACGACTGCCTTAACACCAGAATTTTTACCTGTGATTGTTGTTCCAACTAATTGATCCGTATATTCTTCAATTGGAATTCCTTGAAAATTATTATTTAATTGAACGCAAAAATATAATTGACTATAACCAATATTTCCGGGAATAACTTTTGATCCCTCTTTAAAAAAGTGTTGACCAAATTTTTCAATTTGATTTTGCAGTATAGATTGAAGAGTTGATAACTCTCTTGCTTGCACTGGATATCCGGGTTTAAATAAAACCTTGTGGAAATCTTTACCCGATTCAAAATCATCAAAATATGGGGCGACGTTTAGATTAGTTTGCTGTGGCATGATTTTTTAGAACTGCAAAATGACTTTTATGTCTTCTTTTTGGTTGGATGATCTAGTAATAGATGGTCTATTATCAACGTAAATAATTTTACCTGAGTATTTTTTAGCCTCTGGAGTGGATATACCGTCAGTAAATGTCTGACCAAGGTAATACGTCCTATTATTTATTACGGTTGACACACCTGTAAAGGAAGTGTTTATCGCTAAATTAGAACCACTTGATGGAATGATAGTTAAACTACCCCCTGATGCTGGATCACTTGTGAAATCAACTTGATCAAAACCATAAGTTGGATTAGTAATAGCAGCACCGACTGTATTGAATCCAGCAAGAGTTCTATCTTGCCATAACTTTAGAACACCAGTTGTTTGATCATAATTAACAACTCTTGCTACAGCTGTTGATCCAGTGGCAACAGTTTGAGTAACAAAGGAATCAGCAGTAAATGTTGCTGTACTGTAACCAGCACCAGTCAATCTTAATGCTTGTAACGCACTTGCTTTATCTAAAGATAAGTTTGCGGTAGATCCATATGCTTTTGGATTTTCTATAATACCAACTCTTGCAATTTGGTTACCAGTTATAAAGTCAGGATTCTCAATATCATTTTCAATTCTTGAATATAAAAGAACATTAAAGGCACCAAGTTCACCATAGATATCTTTTCCATGTCCACCCGGAGGAGACATGATAACATCAAATGTGGGTCTGGTAGATCCTGTAGGAACTCCACCATTTACGAGATCAATATTACCAAAAGTGTAACCAGATCCTTGATTGGAAACTGTGACACTCTCGACTTGTTGATCATTATTAACAACAATGGTGCACTCTGCTCCTGTTCCATCACCTTTAATCGGAACTCTACTATAAGTTCTATTAGCAGTTCCAACACCAACACCACGATCAGTGATAGTTACTACTTTAATTGATCCATCAACTGCATTATCTCTAACTGCTTGATCATCAGTGTTAGTTGCCCATGCATCAGGAACTGGTATGAAATCAGTTGAATCAAATTTTACGATATCACCGGGTTTGATTGTATAAAGATATTTCCAAATATATCCATCACCACTAGTTCCAGCAGATCTTGGCTCTAAATCTGTAAATGTTGGTTCATCAAGAGATGGTTTTCCATTTGGGTTGTCTGGATCTGTACCATTCATCAAACACTCATAAACTCTAAAATCACTATTAATTACAAAATAAGTTGCAGAATATAAATTTGTTGCACCAGAAACTCCCGCAGTATTAGTACGACTATAATCATTTCGATACATGTCATAAGTAGTTCCAGAAGTCCATTGTCTTTTCTGAACCACTTGCCTAATATCTGAATTATTAATTTTCTTTAGGGCAATAGTTGTATCCCAATAATTATTTTCCTCATCAAAATTATCTTTTGGAGATGGAGGATCTGTATCCCAATCAGTTTTATAATCAGTTGCATTGGGTAATCCAATGAAAGAATAATATGCATTAGTGCTTGTCTGAACACCTGCGACAAAATTCTTTGCATTTAATATTCTAATCTGATCAGTTATAATGGCTGCCATTTTTTGGAACTTTTTATTTATTTATTAAAGATTTACACATTATAATTTTTAAACCTGAGAGAAGCAGATCTTTCAACACTTGCGGAGGTGGTAAGACCTACGACTCCATTCGATGTTTGTGCTGTATATGATGTAGAAATTGACCTAGAAACTAGATCTAATTTACCCCAACTATATTTACCATAGTTAGGAGATGATGTAATTCCTGATGTTGATCCAAAGTGCATTGGATCTTTAACTGCAGCGAATACTCTTCTAACATCAGTGAAACCAATTCCACTAACATTTATAGTTACAGTTTCCGCACTATACACTTGATATACATTATCTATAAAGGATACACCTGTACCAACCGTATCACCAGACACATCGAGAGAAACTATAGATGTAACTGCAATACCAATATTAGAATTATCCACTACAAAGTAGTCTCCTGTTGTTATTCCACTAACAGTTGTAATACTTCCAGCAGATAGTGAATCAACCATGTATAATGACTGTCTTAAGAATGAATCTCTAGGAATGAATAGATCCATCATGAAAGCAGTTGTACCAACACCCACACTTGTAGTTCCAAATCCAACAAGAACACCTTGATCACCAAAGAAGTTTCTAACACTAACTTCTTCTTCAGTTGTTGTTGGTGGGCCTATTAGAACAACTGGTGGATTAGATTGACTATATCCAGATCCTTGACTAGAAACTGCGATTCCTGTAACCACTCCTCCACTAATTGTTGCTGTTCCAATTGCAGTAGATGTTGATCCTACTCCAACAGCAGTGTTAGCAACACTTACACTAGGTGTAGCAGCATATCCCACACCACCTTCAGATATCACAAATGATGATATTGTACCTGCTGTAGAAACTACTGCTGTTGCTGCTGCAGCAACTTTAGTTCCTGATGGTCTAGAAAATTTAACTTTATCTTGGAATGTAAGGAGTGCAGTGCTTATTTCATTTTTAGGATTAAAGAATGGTCTCACACTTTGTAAGTAAACCTGAGTTGATCCAACACCAACAGACTGAATAATATTTGCAGTTGGATTTATAACAGGTTCATATAATTCTCTATCTTTACCGACTGGTAAATCATTAATAATTTTATCTTCAGTTTGTCTACACCATTTAACAGGACGTATCATGGATTCAATATTTGTGTTTCCTGGCCCATAATATGGAGTTGTATCAACAGTGTCTGTTGATGTAACTTGTGTTACAGTTCTTGGATTTTCTTTAAACCAAACCCCTTGATCATCTCTATTATAAATTTGAAGACTATCTCCTTTTTTAACAGTTTCAATAACGTTTCTGAATATAACGTCAACATCATCTCCACTTCCTTTATAGAATAGAACTTTACAAGTATCTCCAACTTTAGGTGCCTCTGTAAATTCAATAACACTACCACCTTCAAACTTATATCCATCTCCCGGAACTTGAAGAACATCATTGACAAAAATTAGTAAAACATCTTGAACATTAATAACAGATCCTTTACCTGCTCTAATAGAAACTGCAGTTCCATTCAAAGTGATTGGGAATGTAATTCTACCACCATTGAATAATGGTGCAATATCATCAAGTGCTTGTAAAGTACCAAGAGTCCATCCAGTAAACTCATCTGTAAATGTTTTAGTAATCTCTACTTCAAATTGATTATTTGCAGAGAAGGAAGAATCTGTAGGGATTCCGCTTAATCCACCAAATGGAATAGTTAATGTTTGACTTTGACCATAAGCATATCCTGTATTATTAATACTAAAGTCAATCACACTTGAACCTTGACCAACAACTATGTCAATGGTTGCTTCAGATCCTATACCAGAACTTCCACTAGCATACTGTAAAGGTATATTTGTATATGATAGTGGATCATCAATTACAACATCCTGTGGTTTATCTACACGTCCACCTCTAGCATAGAAGTGTCTACGTGTCGAAATACCTGTTTGAACTAAGAATGATTTACTTGTTAATACATCAAGAACAGTTGCTCCGGGTGCAGCAATATCTGTAGGACGAGGTGCACGAATAATTGGTTGAACAGTAGGAGAACCAACACCAGTAAAGTGACTTAATACTGTTGATATACCAACATTAACAGTGAATGTTCTTTCACTTACAATTCCAGTAACAGGAACACCAGCATAACCGGGATCACCTTCTCTAGGATAGTAATGTCTAGTAGTATTACCATCTTTTGTGCAAGTAAAGATTAGAGATGAATTACGAAGTTTGATACTTGTTCCGGGATTTATATCATGTGTTCCTACACCAA
>ENA-OSEY01001306-OSEY01001306.1-marine-metagenome-genome-assembly--contig:-NODE-1306-length-17421-cov-5.294050_pt1 | contig 17421 bp, 17 predicted proteins | sample MGYA00248465_ERZ534230 | MGnify/ENA primary metagenome ERZ534230 (study PRJEB26409, sample SAMN06344110) | marine metagenome | isolation source: Sea water from surface | place: Atlantic Ocean:Southern...
TTTCAAATGCTTCTTGTTCTTTTGCTTTACCTTTTAGGTCTTTCTTCGGTGCAAATGCTCCTGGCTCCATTCTAACTTCTTTCTCATATCCTGGATCCTTCTGCATTTTCTTGTAGTCGTCGATGTATCTTTTAGCCAACTGCACTGCAATTTTTTTATTCTTAATGTAATCTGGTGTTGGTTTGAATGTTGCTGTTTTTTCCTGTTCCATCTCATCTGCTACTCTTGAAGCAAAGTTTGCCACCCTGTCTTCTTCGCCTGACTTTGTAAGCAATCTTGATGCTATGTCTGAAAGTATTGAACTCAGCATTGTGTTCTTGTCTTTGAATTTTGTCACTGTGAGCATTTTATCTGCACTGTCATCTTTTCTTAAAACTAATTTTTTGTCAGGATCAGTAAGAAAACTTTGCACAATTGGTGCGTGATCTACCGGTGGTTCGATTGGTGCATCGATTGGCTCTGCATCTGGCTCAAGTTCGTTCACTTGATCTTCTTTTTTACCTTTCAGTTGTTGTATCATGTCATCGAATGTCATTTCTCCATCTTTTGTTTCTTTTGCCTTTTCGATTATTTCCATGGCTTTATCAACATGATCTTCACCTACTTCATCTTTCACAAAGTCTGCGATTCTTTTCAAAACTTCTTGTTCTGAATTATCAATCATCATATTTTCTAGTGTACCAAGTATTTCGTATTCTGGTTGTATGAATTTCAAACTTCCACCCTTGCCTACAGTGATAACGTCACTTGCTTTTGGTTTTAAATCTTTCAAGTCAAGTTCACTCATAATCTTATGGATTAATGGCAATGCTTCTTCGACTCTGCTGTCAAAGTTTTTCATTGTGAACTTGTCTTTGTATGAATTTGCAGTCTCATCATCCAGCACAACTTCTTCAGCTGTTTTGAAATCTTTACTTGCGTTCTCGTAATGAGATTGTTTAGATAGGTTTCTAATGTATTCTCTCAAATTTTCTAATTTGAGTTTGGTTTGTTCTATGATGTCACCTGCGTTGTCGTTAAGTTGGTCCTTGTTTGAAACGTATCTTGAAAATGAATTAAGTTTAGCTATGTCTTCTGATGTTTGTATAATGTGTTGCCCAAAATCATCATGTGGTCTTCCACCGTTTGCAACGTGCCTCGTCATTGCTCTCGCACCTGCTAGGTGTGTCATTGGATACTTGAATCTTTCGCCATCTTCGTTTTCGATGTATAATGATTGTATCTGTCTTGATCTCGCTCCTGGCACTGTTTCATCTACCTTGCCTGAGTGTCTGATTATTAATCTTGTTTTGTCTAGGTTCTCGTATGAACGCTTTGCTGTGCCTGTAAGGCCTTCGTTCACACCCGCTAATTTTGTTATTCTTGCTAGTTCTTCCGACATCTCGTCAGTATTTACCGTTTTGTTCGTATCTGCAATATTTTGATAATCCTGCTTCGTAAGGTTGTTTTTAGTAATATCTCTTACATCAAAACGTAATTGATGCTCTACTGCAAAGTCTTTCAGCTCTTTAAGGAACGCATACCATTCATCCTTGCTGTCTTCATCTATCTTATTCACTAGATCTCTGTTGTAATACACTTTCATGTTCTCGCCGTCTGCGAGACTGATGCTTACAGAACCAAAAGTGTCGGCATCTTCCTGGAATTCGAACTCAAAAAATACAGCACTTCCTGGGTCAGCCGTTGCCGCACCATTTTCGTCTCCAAGTCTGATATTTGAGAACTGTGATCTGATCTTATTGAACAGATCTTGTGAATTTTTTGGGTTCATATAGTGTATTTATTAACCTGTAAACGATCCAAAGATAGGCATTGGAGTGATTTGGCTGGTCCTGTCTGTCCATTTTTCGAATATTTTAGGGTCAAAATCAGCTAATACTTTCATCATACGAGTCATAAGCAAACACGCACTGACAAGGTCATCATGCTGGCCAGGTTTGGCATTATAGCTCATGCCCGATGCTACAAAATCCTTTAGCTCAGAAATTAAAAGTTGTGAATTTATCTTCATTTTATCGTTTTCAACCAATTCTTTAAATTTTGTACAAGCATCTATCTTATGCTTTGCAGTTGTGTTGAAGCCTCTCCTGAACTTACGTCTGTGTCCTTTCCTGATAGGTTCTGAAAGGAACATGCCCATAATGTTTTCTTCACCTATGTCCATTACCCTCATAAGTGCCGCCTCTCCTATTGAATTATTTTCCATTGAATAGAATATTTGCGGAGTCGCTGATGAATCCTTTTCCATGATTGTATCATGTATATGCTTGTTGATTCCTTGCAGTATTCTTACCTGTTGGTTCATTGGTGTTTGATTGTGATGCCATTCTGCCACCTGTTCAAATGTCGGCAGTTCAAATACTTGAATTGCGGCATAGTCTCCACCTGTGCCCATGCTTGGGTCTAAACTTGTAAGATAGGTGTTACCGGGTGTCGGACGTTTGAACCAACGTACTTGTCCTGTAGTTTCCACAGGTGCAACGCCTTCCATGTCTGCCAACACTAAACTTGATATCAATGTTTCATCAAAAATTAAAAATTCACATTCGTGTTCCCTTCTAAATCTTTCTTCACCTATCCTAGATTTTTCAGTTTCGGCCCACGTTTCGTCCCTGTCTGGATGTTCACTCCAGTGTGCTTTCATGGCATAGAAACCATTGGTGCCTACTATTTTGTCATTTCCGTATTCATCAAATCGTTTGTTGGCTTCTTTCCAAATCATTGCAAACTGATCTTCATCACTGTTAGGTGTTGAAGTTATCAAGCATTTACCACCTGTGCTTAATGTTGGTGACAGTGATGTCCAGAATTCTTTTGCTTTCTCTGGTGGTTGGACAAATGCAAACTCATCACAGTATATGAGTGTAAGTGACATACCCCGTCCTGTGTTTTCAGTTGTTGTGGTTGCCATTATTTTAGAGCCGTTGTCGAATTCGATGCTGTTTCTATTGTACTGTGTTACACCTGCTTTGATCCAACTAGGTAACATCTCATAGGCGTAACGCACCCTTGACATGATGTCAGATGCACCTGCGTATTTGTGTGCCGCGATTAGTATCTGCGAATCAGGCTTGAACATGGCGTACCATATAAGGTAACCCGATGCACAGGTTGTCTTCCCTGTCTGTCTTGGCAACATTGAGACGCTGAACCTGTGTTTGTTGTATGCTTCGATTAATCTTTCTTGATAGGGAAAAGGTTTGAACTTCATCTCTCCTTTTGTCGGATGTTGTATCTTCATAAATTGTTTCATGAAATACAGAGGGCCGTTGGTCTCATCCATACACTTTTCAAGTTGTTCTACTTGCTCTTTGGTGTATTTGTGTTTCTTGTGCGCCTTTTTAATTTGGTCGCTATCTAGTGATACATACGCCATAGTGTAGTATTTAATGTTGTGACTTTGCTTGGAAAAGTATTACTTTGCTTCTTTTTCTTTTGCTTCTTTGTCTTTAGCCGCTTTCTTCATTGGCTCAGTCTTGTTGCCGTCCTTGTCTAAGTCAATGTAGTCAGGCTTAGCCGCTTCTTGATATGCTTTTTTGAAACCTTCGTACTGTGCTCTTAGACTGTTTGCAAGATCCTGTTCTGTGATTTTATCTTCAGCAGTCATAGGATTGTCACCTGGCTCCGCTCTGGAGAAAGAACTTTTCTGTCTATTCAATCCGCCTGAGTGTTTGTTTACTAAACTATCTACGTCTTGAACCTTTTCTTCTGGCTCGTTAGCGAAAGTTTCTTCTTGTTTCTCCATGTCAGGTTGCATGATCATGTTTCTCATCCTGCCCATTTCTTTTGAACCCATAGCGTCATCGTCATGTCCATGATCCATGTCCTGTTTAGGTTCCATGCCCATCATTTTTGCGTCAACTGGTTTCAGTCCTGCCATTTTTAAAATTTGCATCAGCATTCCTGCCTCTTCTGGAGAATCGGTAGTAATATGCATGTCTTCTTTCATAGTTTCTTTGTCTTTCTTCATATCTTTGCCCTCCATTGAATCTGGTCTGTCATCCTCATCATCCTCGGATCCCATAACTGAATTGTAGAAACCTCTTAGGCTCTCGCCATGTTTTTTAAGAAATTCTTCTCTGGACATTTTCTCAGCTTCACCGTGTAGGTAGTCTTTCATTCTGCCTTCGTCAACTTTAGGATTAGTTCTTTCTACATTTTCAACAGCATCTTTAACCACTTCAGGTTTAGTTTCTGCAATTTCCTGTAACTTCTTTAAAACGTCTATCATTTCCATAGCTTATTCCCTTCCAGGACCTGTGTGAATTGGTGATCCTGCTGTTTTGTCGTCCTCATTTGGCATCATGCCTTTTGTTTCGTTGTCTTTGCCTTTTTCAACTTCGTATTTGCTTTCTCTGTCTTTCAATAATTCTTTTAAGAGACTCATGTTTGCTTCTTTTGAATGAAAATCTTCTGGCTTAATTTTACCATGGTCTGAATATTCTATGTCTTGTAATTTTGACTTGTATTCTGATGTTTTAGCAGTCTCCATGTCTGCCTGATACTGCTCTGTAGGTTCTCCTGGTTTTCTCACAACGATGTGTGTAGCCGGTATCCTTAAGACGTCTGAAAGATATTCTTGCATCACTCTTGGTGACTCAGGATAGTTTGTGGTCACATCAAATATTGTAACTTGTTCGTTTTTTAATGAAGGAAAGTCAAGAGGTAAAGTTTGAATTGGTGTGCTTTTTCCTGCTGACATTTTAGCAACATCAAATTTTTGTAATGCTGTCTCTAAAGCATTCTTATCGATGTCTTTAGATGCTCCTGCAACCTTAATTTTATAGTCATATGACTTTGTTGATTCAGTTAGATAGTCCTTAAACGTGCTCATATGCAATATTTAGTCTTTTTTCAGCAGTTTCTTCATTAATTCATTGCGGTCAGATATTACAAATCCATCGCTTTCTTCTATTGGTCCACCGTCTTTGTTTGCCTGATCTATCTTCTGCTTTTTAAGTTGTAATTCAACCATTTTTAACTTCTTATCTATCTTGGAACCTTTTGCATCTATGGCGTTCCGTAGCATGGTACTTGCAACCTCGAATATACGCCCGGAATATCTAGAGTCAACATTCATACCAAGATCCATCAGGTTTTTGTAACTTTCTTCGGCTTCAACAGCCAGTTTATCAAGTTCCAGGTCTGATAGTTCTCCTAGCCCTTTTACTTGTGGCAAGGCCGATGAGATCTTATCAAATTCGGCATAGCTTTTTTGTAAATTAGCCTGTGTTTTTGGGTCTAGATTTTTTGAAGATGTATTGTGTCCGTTAGCTTCTTTAATTTTTTTGTCTTTTTCTTTCTTATCTACTTCTTTGAATGCTTGTTTAACATTTGGTAAATTAAGAATGTCTTCTAATTTCTTTGTCATTGCTGTATTTACTTACGTTTGCCGTTATGAAACAACTGCTCTTCTGATACCACTCGAAATTTAATTTTTCTCTGCCTCGCATAGGCGTTGGCCGCCTCCCATTTAGCCATGTTGATCACAACCTGTTTCTTTTTGGCTAGACTTTTTCCAGCATATTCCATTGTTGTTTGTGATGCAGGTTTCACCTCAACCATTTCGGCATGTTTTTTACCATTCTTGTCTTGATAAATGATGAAAAAGTCAGGCACGTAAACAGTATACTTGCCGGTGAAAGGATGCCTGTATGGAATTTTTATAGATTCGGATGCCCACTGATATACGTTAGGATGTTCATCACACAATCTCATAAATGCGTGTTCCCAACTCGACCTATATGTGGGTGTCTTTGTGCCAACATACTTTTCTTGGTTCTTAGGAGAAAACTTGCCCCTTGCGAATCTCGGAAGCATTAGTCTATGATGTTTCTAGATACTGTCTCTTTTGTTTCTAGTGTTTTTCTTACTCCCAACCTACTAGACTTGTATCTATTGGCATTTAAAATTATAGTGATAAGTTCTGAGAGCAAGGCAGGATTTGCATAACTCAACTGATCAAGTATCTGTTGCGGTTTAATGTCATCTATCTTTGCCTGTGACAGTATTGCATAAGCAGTGGATTCTGCTGACACTCTGCTGAAACCACGCTTTACAAAGAAAGCAATGGTTGAATCATATTCTCCAACATTAAACTGAAACTCTTGTTCGTAGTTTGTTGTTTTAAGTTTTTCAATTGTTTGGTCTAATTGATCTTTGTCTTTTGGTGGGAGATTTGTGTAAAGTTCAGTCATTATAAGTTAGCTTTTTCTGTTGCAACAGACACGTTCAAAGTATCTCGTTCAATTTTGATGTATCCTTCGGTTACAAGATTTCTTATGTCTGTGATTGCTTTATTTCTGTACACTGTTTTCACAGTATCACTGGATCCTTCATACTCTACATCTGATTCAGCAACGGTGAGATTTTTCCTTGAACCTATATCTTTGTAATATATTCCTGCCGCTATTTCATCTCTACTTACTGTGTCATCGGATATAAGTTTGAATGATTCGTCCGCTGTCAAAGATGCTGTAGTGTCAGGCTGTGGATTAACAATCACGTTATTGTTAGCTTGATTATTATTATCAGCAGTGCCTCGAGCTGTGGCAATTATTGCACCTGCCGCCACTGCTGTTCCGACATCAAATCCCGCTACAGGATTTGTGATTGTTCCTGCTTGACGTCCAACTTCTAGTACTCCATCCTTTGCTATTCCTTTTAGTTCTTCTTTGACATCTTTTTTCTTTAGTTTTTTAGCATTATTGTATGTGTTAGAAGCTGTTAAAATTGCCCCAAGTATATTACCAGATTGTACATTTCTGATAACGGAGCCTATACCGTCGACCACTCCTCCTGGTCCGAATAAACTATTGGTGCCACCACCTAACACAGTTAATGGACTAGGCTCACGATCGTAGTGAATAGTCGCAAACCCAGGTATATTATTTCGATTGATGATACCAGATTTATAAATCACAGTCTCGTATAAAATTTGCATGGTATTGTTCATGACACCCGCACCATCTGCCTGATCTAAGTTGTCATGAGAGAACGATCCTATCACGGGATTGATTAATGTCATTGACGTGAATCTTTGTTTGTGTAGAACAAAAATTTCCACACCTTTCAAATAAGGTTTACGCCTTTGCTTTGGAGTGTCTAGACCAAACTTTGTTGTAGCTCTTGCAGAGCCAAAATCATAGTAATCATCTTTTGTGTTTGATATTGTTAAATCATTGTTCATGTTAATAGAATCTGCTATGTTGTATTCATAGTATTTTTTCCAAAATGCATTGACTGTGTCGGCATGATCATCATGGAAAGTAATGTTTACCGGCTCATAGGCTATCCTTGTTGCTGTGTACATCTTTTTGTTGTACTGCACTTTTTCTTCTAAACTTAGATCATACTTTGGCAGGTCACATGCCCTAACTAACATATTCAATTCAAGACGTTCATTTGGACTAAAAGCATCTGTAAACAATGTCTCGTCTGTGTTAAAAACTACATGAAACAGAAACTTCTGTTTTGGCATCAATTTGAAGTTGTCGTCTAGGTACAACCTTGATGCGTGTTGGTAATCTTTCATTCCGGGTAACCCGTCTTGGAAACCTTGTAGGAAATTGTTTATTGTCGGCATAGTAGTGTTATTTATAGTCACAAAAAAAGCGCCTTTAAAGACGCTTTTCCTGTATTATAAATGCTAAAACTTATTCTTATTACTGTCCACCACCAGTACTTAGAGTACCAATAGTTCTTGCTACCGCTGTACCAATTCCTGTTCCTTGTGGAGTTTGTACCGCGTTGTCGTATCTTACTGACATCGTGATGGTTGCTGGCTCTGAAACATTGTACGCTAACGTGTTATAGTTTACGTTCTCAATGTATGCACCGTATAGTTCGAATGTTTCTAAAACATTTGGTGCACTTGCTCCGTTACCACCATCAAGCATTTCAATTCTAGTTGTAAATTTGTAATCAATACCTGATGCCGCACTTGACTGTTCGAAGAAGTCGAACTGTTTCTGTATCTGTTCACCAACCAACTTGGACACAGAGTTGTTTACGTCATCTCTGAGTGTAATTGTAATTGGTTCCCAAGTGTGTTTACCTGCAACATATACTCTTGAGTTGTAAACATCTAGTGTTACTTGATCAAAAGTCAAGTTAGGTCTTGTGATGTCCATTATTTGTTTTGTTAGTTCTGATCTTGGTGTTGATACTCCAAAATTTTCCAGTATCGCTCTAAAACGATATTGTAGTTTTGGCATCAACAAGCCTTGTGATGCTGAACTTTGATCGTTTGCTAAAGGTACTGTAAATTTTGATAAAGTTGATATTGCCATCTGTTTCTCCTATTTATTCAAAATTAGTTCCCTAACTTTGCAATTTCTCCTGTGTTTTTGATTCTTAAAGGTATGTAGATAAATTCAACCGATTTTACTGGTTCAATTGCTATGTCCACATACAATTCGTTCCTGTCGATCCTTGTAGGTGTGTTGTTTGTTTCATCACAAACTACTAGGAAGTCAAACAATGCCCTTTGTCCAACAAGTTCTAACAAGAATGATTCAACTGCGCCTTTGATCTCGTTTCGAGTAAGTTCATCATTTGGTTCAAAGATAAACGGCTTAGCAATTGAATCTAGTTGTGATCTTAAGAACACTGCTAGTCTTGAAACATTTATTCTATCAAGTGCCGAACTCGCTGATGTTTTCGTTAAGTTACCAAAGTTTACAATTCCTGCTCCTGAAAAGAATGTTATTGGGTTGATCTTCACTTCGTGCATTGAATCTCTCACTGACTCCGTTACAGATATTGTTTCGAACTCTCCTGTACTTGCTTTAATGAATCCAACTGATGTAGCATTATCAACAACTCCTCGTCTAGTTCCTGATGGTGCGAACCATGGGAAAGCTATGTTGTCGTTATTTGCTAACACCCTTAGCATCATGTGTGATGGTGGAACAACGATGTCCTTACCACCATTGTCTGTTGTGAATCCTGATGGATAAAACACTCCTAGATGATCACTTGAACTTACTAGACCATCTTCACCGTTGTCTGTTGCACCAGCTGTGTTATTCGCATAGTTTGTTATTTCTGTAGCTGTGCCGCCTAATCTGAAAGGTGTGTCACCAACAATAAATGCTGTGTTGTTTCTGTCAGTGTTTAGGTTAATCATGTTCTGTATTAACTCTGGATAGCCAGGCGTAGCAATTACGTTAAAACCTCTTTGGTCTTCTCTAATCGCTTGGTTTGTGTCAATCTCAGATTTAAGTTGTTGTACAATTACTTTTCTCTGTGCTTTTCTACCAAATGATCCAGAACCGTCTGCATTGTTGCTTGACTTAGTTACCCATCTGTCTGGGAAGTATCCACCAACTGCTTCGTTACTTGCTCTGATGTTTCCTAAACCACTTGATCCGCTTCCTGGATATTTCGTAGTTGTGATGTAATCGTTTTTGTATTCCTTGACATTGTAACCGCTTCTCCTTGTGTTCCAAAGCAATATACCCTGTGGGAACAAAGTAGGATCTGGAGCATCCGGATCTAGGAATCCGTCTGTCAACAAGTCCTTGATTGTGCTGAATGGACCGGCAGTGTTTGCATCAGTCGTGTCAGCCTTTTCTGCAGTTGTCTGCAGTCTAGCATCAGCAAAAACAATACCGTCTTCTGTAGTCTGGTCTGTTTTATCAATTAGTTCAAACGCCGCACCTGTTGTAGTTACTGCAACTTGGTTAGACGTGTTAGTTGAACTTAGTGTTGCCGCTGTGTTGTATCTATATAGTTTTGGATAGTTTTCAAGATCACTTGTATCAATCCATAAGTCATTGTTTACCAATGGCGTTCCGTCTGACTGTGTAGTCGGTGCAGTAGCACTGAACTGTGGTCCATTTGGATCCGTGTCTGAGTACGCTGTTTTGTAACCAACGAAAGTTGTTCCGTTGTGCGCCATGATGTCTGCTTCGTCTATCACAGTGCTGTACCATAGTGTGCCGTCTGCTGGCTCACTTGTTGGTTCACTTAATGATGCAGTGTAACTCAATCTTTTGAAGTTACTTGCCACCATAGCATTATTGGCTGAAGAGTCTAATGATTCTCCTGTTGGAGCATCATAAAGGTTGTCTATCAATGTCGTGCTGTTGGCTGTGAATGAACCATAGCTGTGTGCAGTTGTTGTGCTAAATCCTGCATCAGCTAATGGAGTACCTGAAGTGTCCACCATCCTGAACTCACCGCCCAGTTTGTGTTTAATGCTTATTGCACCTTTGAAATCACCTGAAGTGATTACAGATGCTTCTAAGTTTGTGAAGTTTGCTGTTGAGAATGCAGTGACAAAGTCGTCTGCGTCACCCAATGTAGAACCATCACCTGAGATCATCGTTACTGTTTTAGCAGTGTCTAATGCTTCTTGGTTTTTCAATGATTCCTGTACAGAGAATGTTTCTCCTGCTGTGAAGCTTGGGAATGTAGTCTTGGAGTTGATAATTGTTTCTCCACCTTCATACCTAAAGATCTGGAAGTCACCTACATTGTTTGTAGTGTCTGCTCCACCTAGGTCATTGGCTGTCATACTCTCTTCAGTCACGTTGAACTGAACATATAAGTCACCTGCAGATAAACCAGTTCCACCGTTAGCTGGATCTAGATTAAAGATAGCCTGGTGGTTGTTTGCAAAAAGTGGTGAACTTATTGTTGAAAATGATCCTGCTGATGCACTGTAAAGTTTAGATATGATGTTTGCACCTGAGTTTGCACTTGTAGTCTTGAACCAAACAGAGCCACTAGGTCTGTTCTCGTCTGCTGTTTTCCAAGTTGGTCTGTCAGTGTGTTTCGCTTGTAAGAACTTAGGTCCATTTTTAACGCCTGTTGTTATTCCAAGTTCGCCTAATAATCCTGTGCCTTCATTGAATCTAATTGTTCCTGCACCGCCTGTGGAGTCACCTGCAAATTGACCATTGTGGAAAATTTCTAGGTTCCCTGTCACAGAGTTGACACTCGCCGTAACGTTGGTTACGTTAGAGCCAATTGCCGTTGCAACGTTAGACAATGCTGTTCCAGATACAGTGATTGTTACGTCATTTAGCACCATCGTTTTACCGTCTGTCACAGTTGTGCCTGAAGCTACAGTGACGATTGGCAACGCGGCGTGCCATGCACTTGAACCAACATGGTTCCATGTGTTACTTGCGTTTTTCTTGTAAATCTTGTTTGTTACATGTGTTGTATTGATAGCATAACTTCCTATGTTCCCAACGTTTTGTTTTGGAACACCTGTTGACACGTTACCTACCAGGTCAGTAACTGAAGTGATCAATATTGGAGTTATTGCTGTGAATTTCTGATCAGTCTGTGACCACTCAAATAAGCCATAAGAGCTTGATGCAAGGTCAAACCAATATGTACCATCTGTGGGTCTAGCCGTTGGAGCGTTTGCACTTCCAACTAATTCTGCTGTGTTCACGTTTGCTCTAAGCACGAATGCTCTGTTGGCTATTCCTAAAAAGCTGTATGCCGCTTGTAAGCCATATTCGTTTAATTCACTACCGTGTAATGGATTGCCTGATGCGTCTGTGAAGAACTTCGGATCTCCGAAAGTTTCTGTTAATTCTCTTTGTGATGAAATTAAAAAAGCAGTGTTGGCATTGGCAGTTTGTGTGCCTGCCGCAGTGCCGTCGCCTGCTCCGTTTTGTTTATCTTGTGCTGATGCCACTATGAATAGTGGTGTAGTCCCAGCATCTGATGGTACGTAGAAACTTTCATTTATTACTGAAACTTCTACTCCTGGTGATGTCAAATTTGCCATTTTTCGTATTCTCCTTGCAAGTTGTACGTATACTAGAGTTATTTATTAGATCATACGGTTTTGCTGACATAATTTACCATTTTCTAGGTGCCTATATAGGGAACGTAAATACTGTCATGCAGTATAAAAATAGACCACTTTGCAAAATGTGTAAGGCTAAACCTAGGGCCTACGCATATAAGCGGTATAATAAGGTTTATTGGCGAAGTCTTTGTGACACTTGCATACGAAAAAAATCGGGTAACAAAGTTGGAGGCGTTACGGCTTTGCAAAGATCCGGCTATAGGAAAAAGAAAAAATGTGAACTATGTGGATTCAAAGCCACAGATCAAGCTCAACTTGATGTGTTTTTTGTGGATGGTGATATGAGAAATACTGTTGCTACTAACCTAAAAACTATTTGCGCCAATTGCCAAAGGTTGCAAGGGGTCAGACGTCTTGGCTGGAGAATGGGTGATCTTGTTGCTGACGATTAGGTCGTCTATTTTAGCGTAAAGACTTTCTAAACTACCGTTGTTCTCAATTACAAAGTCAAATTCTTCTTTTGCCCATGCATATTCTGATGAGTGTATGCCGGTTGGTTCGATGTTGCCTTCTACGTAGTTTACAAACCATTCCGGGTCATCACCTCTTTTGACACGTATGATTGTTCCACCTTGGGCTCTTATTTGTTTCACTTCATTGGGGAATCTGGTATCAGCAATCACTGTGTTCTGTCCTTTGTATCTACCCATACAACTATCAACCCATATTGCATCATACATTTGCCCTCTCATAACCTCTGTGCCAAAGTATTGTAATACCCATCTAGGTGTCACAGGCTTACCAAACTTTTCGCTCCAAAATTTATCTGGTTGTTCACGCCAGTGTCTGCTTGATTCTGTGTCACCTTCAAGCATTTCTCTGTCCCAATTGAACATAGATGACACGGCATCTTTTAGACTTTTTGCAAAACTGTCTTTTTGGTAACCGTGTTTTTCCACCAGCCTGTCAGATACAGTGTCTTTGCCGGACCCTATAAGTCCTACTATTCCTATCAACATACTTGATTATACTATTTTTTCAAACGTTTTTCAATGACTAATTTTGCTTCTTTTACCGCACCCAGTATAGTTTTTCTTATGTCTAGTTTTTTATTTTTCAAAGCGTTTATCGACATGTTTTCAAGATCAGTGACAATGTCTTCCAACTCATCGATATCACAGTCTTTATATTTTTTATACCTTGACTTTGTCATGACACTTTTATTTAAAAAGATTTATGGTGGTATTAACCAATAACAAAACTGTGCGGTGTGCCGCCTTCTGAGTAGTTGCCTATTTCAGCCTCAAGTCGTTCCATCTCTGCCATACCCTGTTGTTTTAGCTCTGAACCATTTAAAGATGTGCCACCCTGTGGACTTGCGATTGTGTTAAATTTACCCCTGGCTTCGCCAATCATTACCTTAGACACTGCGAGTGTGTAGTCTCTGATCCATGGTTTTGAATATATGTCTTTGAATAAAGTGATGTCTGGTCGAAAATTGTCAGTGTGCATAAGAACTGTTTCATTATCAGCTCTTGGCTTTTGTGTAATCGTTAATTTTTTCGTTGCAACATCAAAATGGAACTGGATAAAACTGCCAAATAATTTTCCTACTAGTTCTTGGTATGAAGCGAAAGCATAGTAAGTTGCCAAGCCACCAGTAGCACCTGCCCTAAGTAAATAAGTGTTGGTGTATGCTAGATTGAATGGTTCAAACAATGTACCACCTTCTCCACCTTCTGTTCGGGATCCAACAGTTCTTCTGTTTAGATTTCTAACATTAATAATTTCATCTGGCAAGATGTATGTGTTTTGGTCTTTCTTCAACTCTAAGAATGCATATGATTCCTCAACTGCATTTGAGGATCTCTGTCTAAATTTGTTTATTGCACGTTCTAGTGCCGTTTGATAGTGTTTTGGGTCTAATTCAACATCTATCATACCATCACCTAGATTATTTTTAACGTAATCAAATATCTCTTGTTGGCCTGTTTGTAGTTCTGACATACTCATATTTATAGCCTTTGGCTAGGCAATAAATATGTGTGATATGCCAAGATTATCCATTTTTAAGCCTGAAAAAGGCAATGACTACAAGTTCTTTGATAGGAACATAAAAGAGATGTTTACGGTCGGAGGAACGGACCTACATCTTCACAAATATCTTGGACCATATGATCAGGGAGATGAACAAAAGGACGGAGCGGCTTCTCCTAGCCAACCGAACTACGCAGGAAGCGAAGTAAACGAAACAACCATACAAGATTTATTATTTTTAGAAAACAGAGACAGGAGATATTCACCTGATGTCTACACTGTACGGGGAATCTACAATGTGCAGGACGTAGACTTTAATCTTTCGCAGTTTGGAATGTTTTTGCAAAATGATACTTTATTTTTAACAGTGCATCTAAACGACATAGTTGAAAGAATTGGAAGAAAGCCTATATCTGGTGATGTATTGGAATTTCCGCACATGAAAGATGATTTCTCACTAGATGAAAGCATTCCGATTGCACTAAAAAGATATTATGTTATAGAGGACGTCAACAGGGCCGCAGAAGGATTTTCGGCAACATGGTGGCCTCATCTTCTAAGGCTTAAACTTAAAACTTTAGTTGACTCGCAGGAGTTCAGAGATATCCTAGGTGATGCTACCACTACAGGAAGTGTGGCAAGTTACATGAGCACATTCAATAGGGAAAAAACTATCAACGATCAGGTTGTAGCACAGGCCGAAGCAGACGCCCCTAAATCAGGATTCAACTACAAACAATACTATGTAGCACCAATAGATGAAAGAGGTAACATTAGAACAGAAAATGTAAACACCGAAGAACAAAGGGCCAGCAGTGATAGAACAGTGAACGCAGTAATAGATACACCTGCAAGTTCACACTATGGTTTCTATCTAGATGGAGATGGCGTGGCTCCTAATGGTAATCCTGCAGGTTTTGGAATATCCTTTCCTGTCTCTGGTGTTGACAAAGGTGATTATTTCTTAAGGACTGACTTCTTGCCTAACAGGTTATTTAGATATGACGGAAACAGGTGGGTCAAGATCGAAGACTCCGTAAGGATTAATATGACTAACAATGATACACGTGCTACCTATAAGACAGCTTTTGTAAATAACACAACAGAGTCTACGATTAACGGGTTGACAGTGAAACAAAGACAGGCACTTTCAAATGCTCTTAAACCAAAGGCTGACAATTAATGTTACATTTTTACGAAGGACAGGTTAGAAAATTTTTAACTCAATTCATTAGAATATTGAGTAATTTTTCTGTGGAAACAGGAAAAGGCAAAGATGGTTCAGTGAACCTTAGAGCTGTGCCAGTTGTATACGGAGATCCTACAAGACAAGTGGCCAATATCATAAGAAACAATAGTGAAAACGCAATGAATTATGCACCAAAGATTGCTTGTTATGTGCGAGAGCTAAACTTTGACAGGGAAAGAATGCAGAATCCTTATCACATAGAAAAACAACATTTAAGAGAAAGAGACGTAGATGCAGACGGCAACTATACGAATCAGCTTGGCGCTGGATTCACCGTAGAAAAAGTCATGCCATCACCTTTTAGATTGGAAGTCACAGCAGATATTTTTTCATCGAATACGGATCAAAAACTACAGATACTAGAACAGATACTATACTTGTTTAACCCAGATTTTGAAATACAGAAAACAGACAATTACATTGACTGGACAAGTTTAAGTTATGTCGAGTTAGGTAACATTACATTCAGTTCGAGAACTATTCCGGTGGGTGCAGATTCAGAAATTGATGTAGCATCATTACAGTTTAGTATGCCAATATGGTTATCTCCGCCTGTTAAAGTTAAAAAACTAGGTGTAGTACAGAAAATCATTATGAGTATTTTCGACGACGACGGTGGTATCACGAAAGGATTGATCGACGGTGAATTACTTTCAAGAAGCTTTATCACACCAAACAATTATGGTTTGTTAGTGTCAGGCAACCAGCTTCGATTATTAGGCAGTACCGGTACAAATGTAAAATCAGGAGGTGATGGATTTCATACAGGTGCAAGAGATCCTGGACTTGCTGATCCTTTCGAGGCATTTGGTCCACCACTAAATTGGAAATTACTGCTTGATCAATATGGAAAAGTAACAAATGGAACATCGCAAATAAGACTTGATCAGCCTAACGGCAATCAAATTATCGGAACTATAGCAACCACCACACTGGATGACACCATTCTGCTGTATACAATCGACGAGGACACTATTCCTAGTAACACACTGACTGCCGTAAAGAAAATAATAAATCCTGCAACGTTCAATCCAGGCACACCTGCTAATGGTGACAGATACCTTGTAATCAACGATGTTGGTGACTCTACTGCCAGCTTCCAAAGTGCAACTTGGGGTACACTAGTGGCAAGGGTTGGAGATATCATAGAATACAACAGCTCTACTGGTAAATGGAACATAGCCTTTGATGCATCAGATCCTGATTCAACGCAACACTATGTGACAAACCTAAATACCGGCATACAATACAAATTCAACGGTACAGAATGGGTCAAATCATACGAAGGCGTGTATAAACAAGGCACTTGGAGTATAGTTTTAGATGGTGGTTACCAGCAAACAGAAGACGCTGATGCCAATGATGCAACAACTCCTTGATAATTAAACAGTTTATTGTTATAATATAGCATGAAATCTAAAGTATCTAGAAGTCTTGCCAAGACTATAACTTGGAGAATATTAGCTACAAGTGATACTTTTCTTATCGCGTGGCTCATTACTGGCAAATGGAGTTGGGCTGGTGCAATAGCAGGCATCGAAGTAATCACAAAAATGTTTCTTTATTACGGGCATGAAAGAGTATGGGACAAAATTAAATGGGGTCGTGAGCAACTAGAATTGCCCACTGAAATATTTCCGTCAGAAGATTGGAAAATAAAAAGGTTAAAAAATTTTTTAAACAAGAAACACAAAAGACTGGCTAAACTATTATAATGAAAGATAATATTATTTGTTCTGGAGCATTGTTTTATTCGACAAACACTAAACGTTTTTTATTCTTACAAAGGACTGATAAAAAAACAGCAGGCGCCTGGGGACTAGTTGGTGGAAAATCTAAATACCTTGAAAGTGCCTTTGAGGGACTGAAACGTGAAATACAAGAAGAAGTGGGTGACACTCCGAGATTTAAAAAGGTTATTCCGTTAGAAATGTTTACATCAAACGATCAAAAATTTTATTTTCACACGTATGTTATTGCAATAGATGGAGAATTTATCCCAAAACTTAATGAGGAACATTCTGGTTACTGCTGGACTGCATTTGAGTGCTGGCCCAAAAACTTACACATGGGACTAAGGAACACACTTAACAATAAAGCCATTAAAGGTAAACTTCAAACTATTCTAGATTTAATCACCTAAAAAAAAAGGCGACCCTAAAGCCGCCTTTTTGATTCTACTAAAAAGTAAAAATATTTATTAGTTGTTTGTCCTCACTGCACAGTTTACCAATTTAATTCCTGTGTCTGAAGAACTTTCTAATGCTCTACCAATAACATTGAAAGGTGAAATTGACTCACCTGTCGCTACTGCTCTAGCACAACCTTTAACTGACGAAGTAACAAGTCTTTGACC
>ENA-OSEY01001307-OSEY01001307.1-marine-metagenome-genome-assembly--contig:-NODE-1307-length-17392-cov-19.586486_pt1 | contig 17392 bp, 19 predicted proteins | sample MGYA00248465_ERZ534230 | MGnify/ENA primary metagenome ERZ534230 (study PRJEB26409, sample SAMN06344110) | marine metagenome | isolation source: Sea water from surface | place: Atlantic Ocean:Southern...
AGATAATAAATAAGATCCAACTGCTAACACATTAGCTCCATTATCTTTACATATTTTTGCATTTTCATTATCTACTCCACCATCAACAGCTATCTCATATTTATAATTATTATTTTTTCTAATTTCATCTAAATCTTTAATTTTTTTCACTTGCTCATGCATAAATTTTTGACCACCAAAACCAGGTGTGACTGTCATAACTATTATTTGTTGCACTTTACTTAATAAATGATCAATATCTGCAATATTTACCTTAGGGTGAATGGCTATTCCTGCTTTAATTTCAGCATCACTTATCATTTTAATAATTTCTTCTGGGTTATCATCAGCCTCAGGATGAAAAGTAATGATATCTGAGCCAGCTTCTACAAATTCATTGATATATTTCTTTACCGGTTTAATCATGAGATGCACATCTAAAATTTTAGAGGTAACCTTTCTTAATGATTTAACTATATTTGGTCCAAAAGTAATATTGGGGACATAGTGGCCATCCATGATGTCTATATGAATATAATCAGCACCATTTAGATCTAAAGATCTAACCTCTTCTTCTAATTTAAGAATATCTGCTGATAATATTGATGGTGATATTTTTATCATTTATAAAGAGATATATAATATATAAATAAACATTCATAATGAATTCTATCACAGAAAAACCTTGGGGATCATTTGAGATACTAAAGTCGGGTAAAAAATTCCTAGTAAAAAAAATTTTTGTAAAACCAGGAGGAGTTTTATCTCTTCAAAGTCATGAACATAGATCTGAGCATTGGATTGTAGCTGAAGGAGAAGCTGAAGTCACAATTGACAAAAAAGTAATTAATTTAAAAGAAAATGAGAACATTTTTATTCCTAAAGGGGCAATTCATAGAATGGCTAATAGAAAAGATCGTGATTTAGTTATTATAGAAATGTGGTACGGTGATAATCTTGATGAAAATGATATTAAAAGATACGAAGATATTTATGAAAGAATTTAATGCTTATTAATACTCCTATATCGCTTGGCGAACTTGTAGATAAAATTTCTATATTAATTATTAAACAGAAAAATATAACTGATGAAACTAAGCTTGATCATGTCAAAAAAGAATTAGATTTTCTCCAAAAGACATTGATGAATTATGTCCAACAAGAAGAAATAAATAATTATTTAGAAAATTTGATAAACATTAATTCTAAACTCTGGAATATAGAAGATGATATTAGAGAGTGCGAAAGAAAAAAATTATTTGATCAATCATTTATTGATTTAGCTAGAAGTGTCTATTTTACAAATGATGAAAGAGCAAAAGTAAAAAATGATATTAATAAAACCTTTGGCTCTGAATTAGTAGAGGTAAAATCTTATGAGGAATATTAATTAATAAATTCTTGAAACACTTTTTGTAACAAGAGATACTAATTTTTCTTTGTAAATGTTATCTTTAAATATATCAACTGAGTCTACAGCTACATTTGAAAAGTGATTAGCTCTTGTTAGAGTATCCTCAATACATTGGTATTTATTTATTATTTCTAAAGCCATTTCAAAATCACCATCATTTTGGTTAAGATCAGATATTGTTCTTTCCCAAAACTTTTTTTCTTTATCATTTGATCTTCCATAAGCTAAAATTATTGGAAGAGTAATTTTACCTTCTTTAAAATCATCTCCAGTATTTTTTCCTAATATTTTTTTGTTTGAAGAATAATCAATAGCATCGTCAATTAATTGAAAAGTCATGCCAAAGTTTGTTCCAAATGATTTCAATGCATTAACCTCGGCTTCTGTTCCAAGACCACTAATTGATCCAACTTGACATGCTGCACTAAATAAAGAGGCAGTCTTTGCATTTACAACTTCAAAATAAATATTTTCATTTATTTCTAAATTTTTATCATTAACAAGTTCTAAAACTTCTCCTTCAGAAATTACAACACTAGTATCTGCTAATATTTTTAACGTTTCAGTATTTCCATATTTTGTCATTAGTTGAAAAGCTCTACTGAATAAAAAATCACCAACTAATACACTTGTTTTATTTTTCCATTTCTCATTTGCTGTAGGTTTTCCTCGTCTTTGTTTACTCTCATCTATTACATCATCATGTAATAGTGTTGCTGTGTGAATAAATTCTACTGCTGCAGATAGACCGATATGATTCATTTTATTTTCAATTTCACTAGTTCCATTTCTTGTCATATGAAAACTTGAAACAGTTAAAAGAGGTCGTAATCTTTTACCACCTGATAAGATAAGGTATTTTCCAACTTCATGAACTAAAGGTACATTACTATCTAATTTATCAAGAATTATGGTGTTTACGGATACTAAATCTTCTTTGCATAGATCTGTTAATTCTCTGATTTCATCTTCAAATGAAAAATCTTTTTTTCTAAGTGGAAGAACATTATCCATATTGTTTAACTATTAGAATATTATGTTAATTCATTAACTTAATTGACGCACTTAAACTCAAATTACCAAAATTACAAACAAATGCTACATAACGCTTTAAGAAAAGATTAACATTTGTTATTAGATATTATGTTTAAAAGGTTATTTTCAAAGAGTACTACAATACCGGTTTTACGTTTATCTGGCATTATATCATCACAGTCAGGCTTAACAGGCTCTGGTTTAGCAATCAATAATTTAGAAAAGTTAATTGATAAGTTATTTGCTGATAAAAAATCTCCTGTTGTAGGTTTGGTCATTAATTCACCTGGAGGTTCTCCTACACAATCTTCTTTAATAGCAAAAAGGATCATTGATCTAGCAAAGGAAAAAAACAAAAAAGTTTTAGCATTCGTTGAAGATGTTGCAGCTTCTGGTGGTTATTGGTTAGCATGTGCTGCTGATGAAATATATATTGATCAAAACTCTGTTATTGGATCAATAGGTGTTATTTCACCAGGTTTTGGTTTTGTTGATCTTTTAAAAAAAGTTGGAATTGAAAGAAGAGTGTATACATCTGGAAAAAGTAAAAGTTTTCTTGATCCTTTCAAAGAAGAAAAACAGGAAGACATTGATAGATTAAAAAATATTCAAGAACAAATTCATGATAATTTTATTAATTATGTAAAAGATAGAAGAGGTTCAAAACTCGATCAGAATAAATTAGATGACATCTTTTCTGGTTTATTTTGGGTTGGTAATAAAGCTATCGATTTAGGTTTAGCAGATGGTATTGGTGCAATAAAACCAATTTTAGAAGAGAAGTTTGGAAAAAAAATTAAAATTAAAATAATCAGTCAAAAAAAATCATTTTTACAACGTAGGTTTTCTTCTTCAATATTTAATTCTGATGAAATTTTAAATAAAATTGAAGAACGAATTATGTTTTCTAGGTTTGGTTTGTAATGAAATTTCTAGTTTTAGTTGTAATTTTAGCTTCTATTTTATTATTTTTAAGATTTAAGAAAAAAAAACAAGACAAATTCACTAATAATAAAGTAAATAATGACTCAGTAATCGATTTAGAGAAAGATCCAAGAACGAAAGAATATAAACCAAAAGATTAAGAGTTATATGACTGCACAAACAATGGAAGAGTTAGTTTCTCTTTGTAAAAGAAGAGGTTTTCTATTTCAATCAAATGACATCTATGGTGGTATTAAGGGGTTATATGATTATGGACCAATGGGAGTCGAGTTCAAAAATAATCTTAAACAAGCTTGGTGGAAATCAATGGTATATGAACGAGATGATACCGAAGGTTTGGATGCCTCAATTTTAAGTTCTCCAGTAGTTCTAAAACATTCAGGCCATGAAGATACTTTTACCGATCCTCTAGTTGATTGTCGGGCATGTAAGTCAAGGTGGAGAGCAGATCAATTATTTGAAAATAATAAATGCCCAAATTGTAAATCGGAAGATCTTACTGAGCCAAGACCTTTTAATTTAATGTTTAAAACTGCAATTGGACCAGTAGATGATGGTTCGTCATTCGCATATTTAAGACCAGAAACGTGTCAGCAAATTTTTACTAATTTTAAAAATATATTAGATTCAACTTCTAGAACTGTTCCTTTTGGTATCGCACAAATGGGAAAAGCATTTAGAAATGAAATAACACCTCGTAATTTTATCTTTAGAGTTAGAGAGTTTGAACAAATGGAATTAGAGTTTTTTGTTAAACCAGGTACTGATGATGAATGGCATGAATATTGGATAAATAAGAGAATAGAATGGTGGGTTAATCAAGGCATAAAAAAAGAAAATTTAAAAAAAATTGAAGTAGAAAAAAATGAACTAGCTCACTACTCAAAAAGAACTGTTGATATCAATTATGTGTTTCCTCACGGTGAAGAGGAACTAGAAGGGGTAGCCAATAGAACTGACTTTGACTTAGGTTCTCATACTAAAAATCAAAACGATTTTAAAATTACATCAGAAGTTATGAAAAACTCCTCTTCAACTACAAAATTAGCTGTTCAAGATTTAGAAGAAAAAAAATGGTATATTCCTTACGTAATTGAGCCATCAGCTGGTGTTGATAGAGGAGTTCTTGCTTTGTTAAATGAAGCTTATCGTGAAGAAAATGTAGATAAAGATAATAAAAGAATTCTTTTATCTCTAAAACCTCATCTTTCACCTATTAAAGCTGCAGTTATTCCTCTCAAAAAGAATAATGAGGAATTAGTTAATTTATCTAAAGAAATAAAATCTAATCTACAGAAATTGGGATTGGGTAGAGTTGTTTTAGAAAATTCAGGAAACATTGGTAAGAATTATAGAAGACATGATGAAATAGGAACACCAATTTGTTTAACTGTAGATTTTGAAACTCTAGAAGATAAAAGTGTTACTGTTAGGGATAGAGATACTATGAAACAGGAAAGAGTTTCTATCGAAAATTTATCTGAATATTACAAAAAATATTTTAATTAATAAAATTGTATGAAAAAAGTTAGTGATATTCATGCAATAAAAATTATATTTTTTATAACTGCTTGTTATGTAGGTTTATGGGCTATTAGGATACCTACCATAAAGGATCAACTTCAAACTGATTATGTTGGTGTTGGATATATTATGTTATCATTTGCAATTGGTTCAATTGTTGCAATGATTTTTGCAAATGCTCTTATTCTGAAAACTTCTACAAAATCTATTTTAACATGCACCTTAATTGCCGAAGGTTGTTTGTGGTTGCCAGTACCTTTCATTCAAGAGTTATGGCTTTTTATGGTTTTCTCATTTGTTTTTGGTATGAGTTATGGTGCATTCGAAATAGCATGCAATGTTTATGCATCAAATTTAGAAGTTAGAGAAAAAAAATCAATGATGTCAGGGTTTCATGCATTTTGGAGTCTTGGAGTTTTATTTGGATCTCTAATTACAAGCTTTTTACTAGAGTGGAATTATTCTTTTATTTTTAATATACTTTTGTATGTCATCATTCTTCTTCCTTTGAGTTTGTATTTTGTACTTTGTTTAGAGTCACAAGTTGAAACAAAATCAGAAGACTCCAGTAAAAAAAATATATTTTTTATTTGGCCCTTACTTATTTTTTTATTAGCATTAATTGCAATGGCAAACGCTCTAACGGAAGGAAGTGTTGATGCATGGGGAGCTCTCTATATGAGAGATTTTATTCAAGTTGATGGTTTCTATATCGGCTTAGCAACTCTAAGTTTTAATATTTTTATGGTTATCGGAAGATTTAGTGGTGATTGGGTAAGAGATAAAATCGGAGTTTTTCTTTTGATTTTCTTTTTATTTTTATCGACGATTATAAGTTTAATAATTTTATCTAATTTCAGCAGTATTTATGCAGCTATTATTGGTTTTTCATTATTAGGTATCGGAGCATCCTCAATTGTTCCTATCGCATATAGTTTAGCTGGAAAAATTGAGGGAATTGACAGTGGAGTAGGGATAACAATCATTTCAATTGCAGTTTATGGAACATTTATAGGGGCTCCAGCTTCATTAGGATTTATAGCAAACAACTATGGAATTAATAATATATTTGTTCCAATGCTAATAATTTTTATGATTTTAATAATTCCAGTAAGTTTTTATAGAAAAAAATTTTCAGTTTAAAAAATCAAAAGATAATGAATCATTAATTACTAAATTTTGATTTTTATTTTTTATTTCATTAACAAAATTAATATTTAATGCTGCAAAAATATTTGAATTTGCTTTTGATACAATTGTACCTATTTTTTTATTATCTACTATCAACTCATCTCCCTCTAGCACATCTCCACTTTTTATTTTTAAAGCGTAAAGTTTTTTCTTGAGTAATCCACGGTATTTCATTCTTGCAGTAATTTCTTGACCCACATAGCATCCTTTATCCCAATCAATAGCATTTAAATTATCAAAATTATTTTCTAATAATAAAGATTTATTTTCTAAAATATCAAATGGTGAATAGGGTGTTGTATGATTAATTAAAATTTCATGATATTCTGTTTCATTAATTTCTTTCAATCGCTCTTTTTCAATTAAAATTTTTTTATCCGTTATAAGTTTTTTACCTAAGTTTATATTTCTAGGATCATTTAAATAAACATTATAATCACCTTCATAATCTATATTAAATAATGAATAAGAATTTAGATTATTAATTTCTTTAATTTCTATATCAGAGCGAAGTTTATAAATTTTTAATCGTCCTAATAAATTACTATAAAATTTATCATTAGTTTCAAAAATATAGTTTTCATTTATATTGAATATAAAAAAATCTGCTAAAAATTTACCCTGAGGTGTTAATAGACATGAATAAATAATTGATCCATCGTTACATTTTTCAATGTCATTAGTAATTAAATTTTGAATAAATGATTTACTATCTTTTCCAGAAATCTCAAAAAATCTTGAATTCAAATGATGAAAAAAGTATTTATCTTTCATAATTATCTAAATATATATTGAATATATTAAAAGTGTAATATTTCTGTGAAAATTCTTGTTATTTCGTCAAATCTTATTGGAGATACAATTCTATCAACTGGAGTAATAAATTATTTTAGTAATAAATATCCTGAAACTAAATTTACATTTGTAATTGGTCCATCTGCTAAATCAATTTTCAAAAACTTTAAATCTGTAGAAACCATAATCACTGTTTCAAAAAAAAGATACAATATGCATTGGTTAGATATAATTTCTAATTGTTATGGAAAGAAGTGGGATATAATTATTGATTTTAGAAGTTCGTTGTTATCATATTTTTTAAAACATAAGCAAAAATTTATTTTTAAAAAAAAATCTAATCTAAACCATGTACAGCAATTATCTAATTACTTTAAATTTGATTGTTCAGATTTGTTTATTGAGACAAATACAGAAGAAGAAGAAATAGTTACAAAACATTTGTCCGATGATTTTAAATATTTTGTTATATTTCCAGGTGGAAATTGGAAACCAAAAATTTGGAGTATTAAAAATTATAATTCACTATTAATCAAAATTTTATCTCAAAATAAAAATATTAAATTTATTTTAGTTGGTTCAAAGTCAGAAGAAGAAAATTATTTAAATGAAATAACAAAAAATATTGATAGTAATAAGATAATTAATTTATTTGGTGCATCATTGACTCAAACTGCTGCTTATATGAAGAAATCAAAATTATTTATTGGAAATGATTCAGGATTATCACATATGGCTTCAGCCACAAAATTAAAGTCTATAGTATTATTTGGCCCAACAAATGATGTGATTTACGGTCCATTTATGCAAGATTCACAAGTTATAAGAACAAATGAAAGCTATGACTATTTTAAAAGTATAAATATTGATAAAACAAAGTCCTATATGGACTCTATAAGCGTAGAAAAGATTTATTTTACATTACAAAAAAATAATTATTGTGAATAAAAATATTGAAATAATTCAGCCTGATGATTGGCATGTACATTTTAGAGAAGGCGACATGTTAGAAATGGTTACTAATTTCTCCTCAAGAATAAATAATAGATGTGTGGCAATGCCAAATACAGAAATTCCCATAACAGATACTAATAAAGCCTCTGCTTATAAAAAGCTTTTAAATAAAGCATCTAGTAATAATTTTGAACCACTTATACCTTGTTATTTAAATGAAAATTTAGATTTAGAAGATTTTAGAAAAGGTATGCAAAATAAAGTTTTCTTTGGGTCTAAACTTTATCCCTCAAATGCAACTACAAACTCAAGTCATGGAGTGAGTGACATTTCAAAAATCTTTAAATTTTTAGAGATTTTAGAAGAAGAAAAAAGTCCATTACTAATACACGGTGAAAAAGTAGCTGAAGATATAGATATTTTTGATAGAGAAAAATATTTTATAGATGATGAATTAAGCATTATTAGAAAAAAATTTCCCCTTTTAAAAATCACACTTGAACATGTATCAACTTCATATGGAGTTAATTATGTGAAAGAAAATGAAAATATTGCAGGAACAATTACACCTCACCACATGCTTTTAACAAAAAAAGATGTATTTCATGATGATTCTATTAATCCTCACCATTTTTGTATGCCAGTTGTTAAAAACGAAACAGATTTAATAGAATTAAGAAAAGCTGCATGTCACAATAATTCCAAATTTTTTTTAGGTACGGACTCAGCACCACATCCAATTCAAGAAAAAAAACCAGATATGTCATCTAAGCCAGGAATATTTTCATCTCCTTGCTCAATAGAATTATATGCAGAAATTTTTGACCAAGAAAATGCAATTGATAAGTTAGAGATATTTTGTTCAATTAATGGTGCAAAACATTATAGTTTTCCAATTAATGATAAAAAAATTAAATTAGAAAAAAAAGAATGGATTATGTCAGAATTATCTAGTTATAATGATATTCAGGTTAAGAATTTTTATGCTAATAAAAAAATTAATTGGAAAGTAGTCCATTAATCTTTATAGAAATATTAATGTCATTAGGAACAAAAATCTATACTTGGCTTAAGGGAAACTTAGTTGGTAGTGATGATTTAGGGAATAAATATTACTCTAGCTCCAAAGATTTTAAAGATTTAAAAGCAAAAAGATGGGTAATTTTTAATGGTGAAATAGAAGCATCAAATATACCACCGCACTGGCATGCTTGGCTTCACAAATCTATTGATAATCCTCCAATTGACTATTCACATAAATACAAATGGCAAAAAAATCATAAACCAAATATGACTGGTACTAGTGATGCATATTTCCCATCATCTCATCCTCTTTCAAAAAATTATGACCCAGAAAAAAAAGAAGAAGAATATAAATCTTGGACTCCTAATTAGAGTAACATTTTTTTTTCTCCTACCGTTAACTGTTTCTGCTGAGACTATTGAAAAAAAGTATGCCTCTTTTAAGTTATTAAACAAGACTACTAATAAAGTTTCTACTAAGGATATTTTGGTAAGTTCGAAAATATCATGGGAAACTTTAAATATTGAAGTTTTGTATTGCGGTAGCACTCCTCCAACTGAAATTCCTGAAGATTATGTTTTGATAGATGTATACGATACTATCAATAATGAAAATACTAATATTTATAAAGGCTGGATGATTTCTTCTTCCCCCGATGTTACTCCGTTAGAAAATCCTATTTATGATCTTTGGTTAGTTGATTGTAGTAACGATAAGACTTCTTGAAAATTATTAACTTCCTTAAAAAAACTTTCAATCTCTAAACTTTCTTTTAGTTTATTTTCATAAATTTCAGTTTCTATCTCATACGCTCCAAACTGAACTAAATGAGGATTGAAAAACTGTGAATCTAAAATGGAAAAATTATTTTTTTTCAATATTGCCAATAAATAAAGTAGACAAAACTTACTTGTATTGGTCTTTAAACTAAACATGCTTTCACCAAAAAAACATGATCCTATATGTAAACCGTATAAACCACCAATTAGATTATCATCTTCATAACATTCTACACTGTGACATTTACCTATTTTATGTAATTCAATATATGTATCTAAAATAATTTCATTAATCCAAGTATCTTGATCTTTTCTTTTAATTTCTTTGCATAACTCTATAACTTTTGCAAAATTTTGATCAATTTTAAAACTATATTTTGTTTTTTTAAACTCACTAAAAAGTTTCTTTGGATAATGAAAATTTGAAATTGGAATGATAAATCTTAATTTGGGTTTATAAAATTTTATTTCTTCAGAATACTTACTATCAGCCATCGGAAAGTAAGCTTTTTTATAAAATTCTATTAAGCTGTTTAAATCAATTATTTTACTCAATTAAATTTGACATAAAATTAATGTTGTAACTTCCTCTTTTAAACTCATCAGTTTGAATAATTTTTTGATGTAGTTGAATATTAGTATTTATTCCCATAATTACATATTCTTCTAGTGCTCTATTCATTTTTTTTAGAGCTTCTGATCTTGTTGCACCGTAGGTAATTAGCTTACCAATCATACTATCATAGTGGGATGGAATTGAGTATCCATCGTAAACAGCTGAGTCTACTCGAATACCTAGTCCTCCAGGTTGATGATATTGTGTTATCTTACCAGGTGATGGTATAAAACTCTCTGGATGTTCGGCATTAATTCGACATTCAATTGAACTACCTTTAAGTTTTATATCTTCTTGTTTTATTGTAAGTTTTTCACCATTAGCAACGAGAATTTGCTCCTTAACAAGATCTATTCCAGTAACCATTTCTGTGACTGGGTGTTCAACTTGTAATCTTGTATTCATTTCCATAAAATAAAATTCATTATTTTCATATAAAAATTCTAATGTTCCAACTCCTTCATATCCGATTTCTTTCATAGATTTTCTACAAAGTTCAGAAATTTTTTCTCTATTTTCATTTGTTAGAACTGAACTTGGACTTTCTTCAATAAGTTTTTGATGCTTCCTTTGAATTGAGCAATCTCTTTCTCCAAGAGTAACAACATTTCCAAATGAATCACAAAGAACTTGAATTTCAATATGTTTAGGAGATGTTAAAAATTTTTCTAAATAAACATTTTCATCATTAAATGATTTTTTTGCTTCAATTTTTGCTTCATTTATAGCTTTATTTAAATCATCTTCTTCTGTGACAATTCTCATTCCTTTTCCACCACCACCACTCGCTGCTTTTACTATAATTGGGTATTTTACTTTTTTTATAAAATCTTCAATTTTATTTTTATCGCTTAAGTCATTTATACCTTTTACTGTTGGCACCCCAGTTTCATCCATTATTTTTTTTGCATCAATTTTGTTACCCATCATTTTGATATGTTCTGATTTTGGCCCAATAAATTTAATATTGTGTTCTTCAATAATTTCTGCAAACCTTTGATTTTCACTTAAAAAACCATATCCAGGATGAATTGCATCTACATCAGTTAATGTTGCAGCAGTTATAATTGCAGGTATGTTTAAATAACTAGATTGTGCAGAGGCTGGTCCGACACAAATACTTTCATCTGCCATTCTTACATGCATTGCATTTTCATCAACATCAGAGTGAATGGCTACAGTTTTTATTCCTAATTCTCTGCAGGCTCTAAGAACACGTAAAGCAATTTCACCTCTATTAGCAATCAGTATTTTTTTGAACATTATTCAAAAATTATAAGAGTATCACCATATTCAACGGGCTGGCTATTCAACGTAACTATTTTTTTGATAATACCAGATCTAGGAGCTTTGATTTCATTAAAAGTTTTCATTGCTTCAATTAACAATAAAGTATCACCGGCTTTAACATGTTGACCAACTTTAACATAAGGTTGCGAATTTGGATCAGCAGAAAGATAAGCAACTCCTACCATTGGAGATTTAACAATATTATCTTCATTTACAACATCATTTGTATTTTCAACCTCTTTAACTTCAGTATTTTTTTCTATTTTTTGAACAGAAACATTGTTTTCAACGAAGTCATTTGAGGTAATCTCAATTTCATAATCATTTTTTTTTATTTTTATTTTAGCAACACTATTAATTTTTGATTCTTTAACGATTAACTTAATATTCTCTAAATCTGTTTTATCTATTTTAGTCATACTTATTTATAAATTAATTTGCATATTGCTTCAATTCCTAGAAGATAACTATTTCCACCAAATCCACATATTAAACCATGCACTCCTTCGGAAGTAATACTTTTTTTTCTATACTCTTCTCTTGAATAAATATTTGAAAGATGAATTTCTATCTTGGGCTTATTTATTGCTCTTAATGAATCTAGAATGGCTATTGATGAATGAGTAAATGCTGCTGGATTAATAATTAGACCATCAAATTTATCATTTACTTCATGAATTTTATCAATTATTTCCCCTTCATTATTAGATTGGAAAAAAATAATTTCTAATTTCTTCTCTATACCTTTTTTTTCACAATCAGATTTAATCTTATCTAAACTGTCTTTACCATAAATATCATCTTCTCTATTACCTAATAGATTTAGGTTAGGGCCATTAATAATTAATATTTTTTTCATTCTATTTAAAATGCTTACTTAATTTTAAACCTTGATTTTGATAATTTGATTTAATATCTTTTCCGTATACAATATTACTATTTTTGTTCAACTTTTCATATTTAATTCTAGCTATAGTTTGACCATCTTCTAATAAAAAAGGCACTTCATTTGTTTTTACTTCCAAAACAGCATATGATCCTCTACCTAGACCAAAACCAGGATCAAAAAAACCTGCATAATGTGCTCTGAAGTCTCCAATCCCTGTATCGTATGGTATCATTTCTCCAGCTAAATTTGATGGTATTACTACCTTCTCTTTTGATCTTAAAATATAAAACTTGTTTTTTTCAATTACTAATTTTTTATTATTTTTTCTAATTACATTCCAAAAATCATTTATTTTATGAGATTTAATTTTAGAAAAATTAAGAACTGGAGCATGTTTTTTGGCTACATAAGCAATTATATTTGATCCAGCTAGATCAACTGATAACTTTAATCCGTTATCAATTTTAAAATTGTCTCTAGTTTGATTTGAAATTTTTTTATTCAGGTTAATTAATTGTTTATCAGTCAAATAATTATGATTTTTATTTACAAGTCTTAATTGATTTAAAGAATTATTTTTTTTAAAAGATACATCAAATGATCTTGATGTTATTTCTAAAAATATCTCACCTTTATAATTTTTAGGAATTTTTTCGTATTCTTCTGCATAATCAACAAGTGTTCTACAAAAAATATCTAATCTGCCAGTACTACTTTTAGGGTTGCAGTGACCAAATATATTATTTTTTAAGTTAAGACTTTCATTAAGTTTAACAATGTAAGTCTTGTTTTTTCTAAATATAAATTCTTTACTTAGATTTATTTTTTTAATAGCTAAATCTTTTAATTTATCTCTAACTTTTGAATTATAGGATAAGAAGCTATACTTAATTTCATAGCATTCCTCACTTAATGACAAGTCCATGCTTGATGGTTGTATTTGATTATTTGTAATATTTTCAGTGATTATAAAATTTTTATTAATTAAATTTATATAATCTTGATATACTAGAGATCCACTCATTAATTTACATTCTCAATTATATTAACAAGTTTTAATAAATCACTATCATTAGTACTTTTAAAATTTTTTATTTCAATATCAAAAACTTCTTTTTTCATGTCATTAATTGATAAAAAAAAGTTAAAGAACTCTAACCATTCATTTTTATTTAATTTTTGTGCTAGTTCAAAATATTTTAATAGAACATTTTTATTATTATAAAATTTATATAAAAGATCTTTATTATTTTGAAAAATTATTTCTGTGTCACTATTAGATAAATTTTTTATTTCTATATTTTCAAATATTCTAATTTGAGCATAATAATTTAAAGGATATTTTTCTAAATTTTTTTTATAAAATTTTTTAGCTTCTTTAGTATATCCATAAGAGAATAATATATCTGCTTTAGTTTCTAGTAGAAAATTATTATTATTCTTTTTAATTATTTCATTTAAATTTTGTAGGGACATTTTTAGATTTCCACTTCTAGCTAATTTAATTGATTCTGCATAAGCTTTAAAAGGTTCATTTAATTCACTTAACCCTTCCTCATTATCACTATAACCTACAAATTTTGCTCTAATGTAGTTAAATCTTTGATTGTAACTTTCATTAAAATTTTTTTCTTTATTTTTTTCGAAGTTTTTTATTAATAAAATCCTATCCTCAAAATATGGATGTGTACTAACTCTTTGATCATCTTTTGAAAAACCCTTATTTAATAATTTTTGCTCTATTGTTTCTAATAATGTTTGAATAGATTTAGAATTAGTTCTTAGTAAATTTAGTGTTTTCAATGCATATAAATCTGCTTCCATTTCTTGATCTTTACTAAAAACAATATATTGATTTGATAAAGCGCCTGAAGTCAGAATACTGCCTTGTAACAATTGAGGGTTTTGAGTTAATGCTGATCCAGCTATTACAGATAAAAGGCCTAAGGTATTATATTTTTTAGTATTTTCTATTGTTTTTTTTCTAAGTGCAATATGATTGAGATCTATATGACCAACTTCATGAGCTAATACTGACAATAAAGCAACATAATCTGAGCAATGAATAATTAAGCCAGAATTAATATGTATTACATTATTAATATCTACAAAAGCATTTATTTCATTACTATTATTTAATTTAAAATTAATTTTTTTATTTATTTTATTTACTTCAGTAATATCTTCAATAATTTCTTTAATAAATTCTTCTGTTTCATAATCTAGTATTTGTGAACTATAACTAATGTTTGAAGAAAAAATAAAAAATAACAAATAAATTGATATTTTTTTAAGACCACCATCCAGTTTTTTCTTCATCTTCATTTATTTCACCCCCTCTTAAATCTACATCTTTTTGTACATCAATTTTATTATCTTTATTTATTTCATTATCATCTGTATTGTTATCTTTGAGACTTTCTTTCTTTTTTTTAGTTTTTATTATTTTCTTTTTTTTCGTAACTTTAGTAGTTTTATTTTTCTTTTTTTCACTTATTTTTTCAGGACCTTTAGAATGATTATTTTCATCAATTTCAATTAAAGGATCATGTAAAGAATATTGTGGATTGAAGAAAAAATTAATTTTAGATTCAAATTTATTTTCCAATGAATGAATCTCACTCTTTTTATTATTTAATAAATTTTCTGCTAAACCACTATTACACTTTACATTTATTATTGAATTTTTGTTATCAGAGATTTTTTCTTTAATCACTTTTATTATTTGATCTATTATTGATGAAGAATTTAATATTAATCCCGATCCTTTACAATAATTACATTTCTCAAATGATTTATCTATCAAGCTTGATCTTAATCTTTGTCTAGATAGTTCCATTAATCCAAACATACTTATTCTACCAACTTGAACTCTCGCTCTATCTCTTACAAGAGCAGTTTTTAAACTTTTTTCAACTTTAAAATTATTTCGGTAATCATCCATATCGATAAAATCTATAACTACCAAACCTCCAAGATCTCTTAATCTAAGCTGTCTAGCTACCTCTACTGCAGCTTCTAAATTTGTTTTTAGGGCAGTATTTTCAATATTTCTTTCTGATGTATTTTTGCCAGAGTTTACATCTACTGCAACCAATGCTTCAGTTGTATTAATTACAATTGAGCCACCAGATTTTAGTTTTACATTTAGACTAAAAAGATCATTAATTTGTGTTTCAATATTATTGGAAGCAAAAAGTGAGTTTTCAAGTGATTTGTATTGTTTTACTTTTTTAACAAATGTTGGCGCCAAGTTTTTAGTAATTTTTTTGACTTTATCGTATCCTTCCTTTCCTTCGACTAAAATCTTATCTACATCTTCACTTAGCATATCTCTAATTGCTCTTTTCAAAACATTACCTTCTTCATGAATCATTTCTGGTGCTTCTGACTTTAATGTAAGTTCTCTAATTTTATTCCATTGATTTACTAGAAATGAAAGATCTTTTGATATTTCTTTTTTTGTTCTTCCAATACCTGCTGTTCTTACAATTACTGACATTTTTTCTGGTATCTCAACTGATGATAATATTTTTTTTAATTTTTTTCTTTCCTCGGTATCTCCAATCTTTCTTGAAATACCATCACTATTCATACTATTTGGCATTAGAACACAATACCTTCCAGCAAATGATAAATATGTTGTTAGGGCAGCCCCTTTCAAGCCCCTTTCTTCTTTGTTGATCTGAACAAGTAAAACTTGTTTAGGTCGAATTACATCTTGAATTTTATATTTTCTAAAAAAATTAAAATACTCTTTTTTTGGACTTAATTTTTTATTCCTTCTTTTTTTAATTGAAATAACTTTATCTTCATTAGCATCATCACTTTCTTGAAGTTTACTTTCAATATTATTTTCTTCTAAGTCCTCTAATTCGTTCTCGTTATCTGTATTATTTAATTCTTCTTCATCGTTATTATTTATTTTTTCATTTAATTCTTTTATTTTCACCTCATCTGCTGCTGGAATTTTGAAGTAATCAGGGTGTATTTCAGTAAGAGGCAAAAATCCATTTCTGTTAGTGCCAAAATCTACAAATGCAGCTTGAAGTGAAGGCTCTATTCTTGTTATTTTTGCTAAATAAAAATTACTTTTACATACTTTTGCGCTAAGTGAGTTCTATTAAAATACCATATCGTAAAATTAACTTTTTAAGTCCTTTGGTACATGACTATTTGTCTGAAAGTGCCAAATTATCTTCTTTTTATGGTCGTTACAATACTATTGATAGCTTTCGTAATCAGATGGAAGAAAAAAGCCAATTCCCTATTGATAGAATGACTTTAGTTGATGTTTTGAAAAAACAAAACCAAGCTATTGATTTATCGGATTTGACACAATCTAACATAGAATCATTAGAATCTACTGACACTTTTACAATAACTACAGGCCATCAGTTGTGTATTTTTACAGGGCCTTTGTATTTTATATATAAAATCGTTTCTGCTATTAATTTAAGTCTTGCTTTAAAGGAAAAATACCCTTCAAAACATTTTGTGCCTGTATTTTGGTTAGCTAGTGAAGATCACGATTTTGATGAGATTAATCATATAAATTTATTTGGCCAGACTATTCGATGGGATAGCAGTCAGGGAGGGGCAGTAGGTAGAATGAACTTATCTGACTTTTCAACAGTTCTAGAAGATTTAAATTTAATTATGGGTAGGTGTCAAAATGCTGAGCGATTAAAAGCTATTTTTTATAAAGCCTATTCTTCAGCAAATCTTGCCCAATCAACACGTGTTATGATAAATGAATTATTTAAAGAAGATGGACTTGTTATCATTGATGGTGATGATATTCTTTTAAAAAAGTCCTTTGTGGATATTATGAAGAAAGACATTCAAGAGCATTCATTTTATCCTCTTATTGCTTCACAATCGCAAAAGCTTAATGAAAATTACAAAGCACAGGCTTATGTTAGAGACTGTAATTTTTTTCAATTAGAGCAAGGTA
>ENA-OSEY01001308-OSEY01001308.1-marine-metagenome-genome-assembly--contig:-NODE-1308-length-17389-cov-3.526456_pt1 | contig 17389 bp, 20 predicted proteins | sample MGYA00248465_ERZ534230 | MGnify/ENA primary metagenome ERZ534230 (study PRJEB26409, sample SAMN06344110) | marine metagenome | isolation source: Sea water from surface | place: Atlantic Ocean:Southern...
AAAAGCTAATATTGACCCCATTGCACTATCACCTGTATTTGGGTAAGTGTAATTACTCATTCTCTCTGTATAAAGAGCCCATTCCTCGTCTGATCTTTCTCTTTCTGTTCCGAAATTTTCAGGATCGCCCCAAACCACTATTCTGTGTGTTACTCCGTTTTTAAATCCAACGGCTTGAAGCATAACACCTCCCGATTTCCATTTTTCACCACCTGCAAAATCAGAAAACGTTTCCACTACACTTGATTCGTATCCTCTTTTAACATTAAGGTTATAAATACGAAGTGACCTTTGAGCAATAAGGCTAAAACTAAATAGTAAAGCCAGTAACAAAATACTTTTTTTCATTTTAAATTGATTTATGATTAATAATAGTTCTAATATATACAAAGTTTTTAAAATTTTAAGCTCTGTAAGTTTCTGATCCAAAAGCTTCACCTATTCCAGTTTGACAAAATTGTCTTAAGCTTTCCAAATATTTCCCAGAACTATAATTCATGTTTGCGTATGCATCATCCATTTCTTCAAATCCTTCATAGGAATATCTGACACGGGTTTTACCATTATTCTCATCCAAGTCATATTTCATTACATGGCCTATGTTTTCCCATTCAGAATCAACACATTCTATATGAATTGATTTGTTTTGATCAAAATGTATAACCTTAAATTTAAATGTAGCCAGATTTACAAATTCAAAAGTTACTACCTCATCTTTTGCAAAAATGCCTTCAATTTTGGTTGTATACCATTTTTTCATTTTTTCTACACTTGATAATGCGCTAAAAACATCTTCAACAGAAGAATTAATATGCATTAAATGTTTAATTGGAATCATCTTATATCGTTTTAAAGTTAATAATATGTTGTATAGTAATGTATATAATAAAGGTATACTTATTTTGCTTTTACAAGTTTTAATTCAAAGGAATAATTTAGCCCAATATTCCAATCAAATTTTTTCCCTGTTAATGCACCAAAATCAATAGGTTTATTCATTACTGTGCTTATAGAAAATGGAAAGTTAACAATACCAAAACTTATTGTCTGAGCTGAAAAAAAACCAGTTTCGGTGTCTTCAATTTGTAAAGCATAAAGTAAAGGCTCCCATCTTATGTAAACAGAATTTTTAATTGTAAAAGACTTTATTAGTGGTGATAAAATAATAACTCTCCCTGATTCAATTTGATTAGCATTTACGAGTTTTAATGGTATTATTTCAAAGTATGACAAATTAAATCCAAAGTTTTTATTAAAAAAATAGGAAATACTAGGTTTTATTATAGCTGAAGACCAAGGTTGGAGTATGGTTGTTGGTAAATCCTCGTCTTGAACCGTTATTTTCTGGTTCACTATTCCAGGAAAAACACCTCCAATTGAAAAATTGAATTTTCCTGACTTTTTTATTTTATAATCCCACCATATATCAAAACCCCAAGGTTGAAAACCGTCTAATTCATATCTAATAAGTGGGCTTATTGAGAGTCTCTCTCCCCCGAAAGAGAAATTTGTAATAAGTGACGGCTTATCTCTTGAAAAAAGGGGTACCCAATCAATCCCATTATTGTTGACATTTAAATTCCCTCTTATAAAAAAAGTTTTATCTGATTGAGAAAAAATTAAACCATAGCTGAATAGAATAAACAGATAAATAAAAACAGATTTCATTGAATCCAACTAATTTACTGTTATTGTTCCAACCATCCCGCTGTGAAGCGAACATTGATAGTAATAAGTTCCCGAAACGTTTGGAGTCCAAGAAACTGTCCCACTTTCACTGCCATTTCTTGATACACTATTTGCTAAGTTGTTTGTCCCTGTACCCGGACTTGTTTTTATATAAAAAGGATGTCCAGAAACACTTAGATTAAAGTTTATTGTATCTCCAACTTCTACAGTTATAGAAGCGTCATTTCCTGATACCGATCCATTTCTGTCTCTTCCACTAAGATTATAATCACTAAAACTTGCAGCACTCACATCTATTGAAAAAGTTTCAGCTGAACTCGAAGAGTCATTTGTTGAAGACGAGGTCCCCGATTGATTACTTTCTGATGAATCGCTGGTATTGTTAGTATTTCCAGTATTATCAGTACCTCCTGTATTTGTGACAGGTGCAGGATTAACGCTTATAACAATATCTTGAACCACTTCAGGACAGCCTCCATCACTTATTGTTGTTATTGTCCCACTGTAGGTTCCAGCGGCTATGAATGATGCATTAATTGTGTAGGTGTTCCCAGATTGTGATATCGCACCTTCATCATCAGGGCCAACAATATTTAATCCGGTTGCTGCTCCAGAATATGTCACAACAATAGGTTGAATGACATCTAAAACGTTTATTGTCTGATTAAATGACCCTGAAATAAGAGTAATACCTGAAGAGTTTTCATTTTTAGTTAACGAGATCGTCTGTGAAGCTTGACTAAAATTTGAACTTTCGCTAGATGTATAAACAGAAAAAGTATAATTCTCATCTGTAAAGATGGGTGTTCCTGATATTGTTAATTCACCATTAACAATATTAGATTCCAACCCTGAGGGTAATGTCTCTGTATTTACACTTACCCCTTCCCCACCATACTCAAACACAATTGGATCTATGGGCTGACCATTACAAATGACTTGACTTTTTTCACCTGAGATAAGTAATAATTTTGGACAATCCTCAAGTCCAAAACTTGTACTTCCATCATAAAGCCAACCTGAAGGTATTTGTTGAAATATCTGAGAACTGACCTTAACACAACTTAAGTTGGGATTGTTTGTTATATCCAAAGCAGTAATACTATTATTTTGAGAAAGATCAATCTGAGTAAGTCCCGTGTTACTTAAATTAAGTGAAGTAAGTTTATTTAAGTTTACAAGGGGTACGACAGAGAGAGTATTACCAGATAAATTTAGAGTAACAAGGTTTATAAATTCTTCTAATCCTGAAAAATCTGTAATTTGTTTATTGCTTAAATCAAGATCATTTATAGCTATCAATTCAGAATCATTAACAAAGCCATCAATAAGATCGTCATAGCCTAAATCAATTAACGCTTGCTCAAAATTTTGATCTGGTATTGCTGTTCTGTTTGGTTGGTAATCCAGATCTTTTGTTCCAGTTACTTCGAATTGAAATAGTGAAGTCACATTCAAATTAAAATTAATTTGATTATCAATCACAACAATATTAGAAATTGATCCTCTATCGTTAAGTGTGATTGCACTGTTAGAATCAACAGAAAATGTTCCGCTTATCTGTCCTGCAGAGTAATTTAACTTAAAAGTTTTGTCTTGATTAAAAACAACACTTTTAACATCAAAAATCCTTGATTTTTGTTGCTGCTGTTGTCTTTTCTTTTTTATTTTCCATTTGCCTACAACCTCGTTAAAAAGTTCATATTCAAAAAAAGCTTTAATAAATTTAGGCTCAGAAATGACTACATCAAGTGGGTTGTCTGTGGATAGAACCTCTTCATCCTCCCAGCCATAAAAGTCGGATCCTTCTTCAGGGGTTGCTGTTAACCTTACAGTAGTGCCATAAAGATAATCTGTAGATTTACCGGTATTAATAATTTCTTCGGTTACTGTACCTTCCCCAACAGTTTGAACTCGAAGTTCGTAAGATAATTTTTCAAAAGTTGCTGTTACATTTTTGGCACTGTTTATTGTTAGTTCAGCAGGATTTGTGTCTCCTTGTAAATCTCCCGACCACTCTTTAAAATAATACCCTTGTGCAGGAACAGCTTCAAGCCTTACTTTAGTACCTGAATCATAATCTGTTTTCCCTGTGTTTATAATTGTTTCTGTTATACTCCCCTGTCCATTTACACTTGTAGTTAATTCGTATTGTACTAATCTAAAATTTGCAATTATACTTTTATTATCATCTACAGTCACTTGAACAGAGGTGTTGTTACCAATTGCATCACCTGACCATCCTGTAAAAACATACTCACTGTTTGGTGTGGCATTAAGAGTTACTGAAGTACCGTTTTTAAATGTCCCATTTGAAGGAAAAACAGAACCACCTTCGGGCGGATTTACTCTTATATCTAATACAAATTCTTTAGTACAGCCTAATATGGCAAACAAAAAAACTAAAGAAAGTAACGCTCTTTTCAACTCTTTACTTTTATGGTAAAAGAATAACTCCTTTTGCAGTCAAAGAATATATTTCTTTCGGTTCAACAATTAAACTGATAGCTGACTCATTTTCTCCTCTATCACGTGCATAATGTTTTAATTCATCGACAGATATGTTTCTTTTAAAAGCCTCGCCACTTACTACAACTTTTTTTCCAATTATATTTTTAGGTACAAAAAATGAATAATCCTTAAAGTTGACCATAATTTCCTTTTCATTGCCGATATCTAATTTCATCCAACATCCTTTCATTTGGCAAACATCAGTTACTTTAGCTTCTAATTTTGCATTAAATTTTCCTTTAGTTGCAAATAAATTTTGGATTTGGGTATTTTCAATTACACTTCCCTCTTCTATATTTTCACCATAGCTTACTTGTCCACTTAGAGAAGCAGAAATAATAAATAAAGCTAGTAATACTTTAATTTTTCTCATAATAATCTTTTTGTAGTGCCATAAAATTACAAAAACCCTCATAGAAACAACTATGTGGGTTTTTATATTATAAATTTGTAGGAGATTAGAAAATTTACTCCCTAGGAGAACTTAATTCAGGCATAAAAGTGTGATGTCTTATCAAGCCCCACTCGTCTATAAGGGATTCTCCATATTTTTTATAGTCTACATCCCATGCTCCAAATAATTCATTGTAAGCAGCGATGAGCTTTGGAATACTATTTTTTCTCCAATTTTCTTCATCCTCAAAGTTTTTAAATACCCATCGGATCATAACAACATTTTGTCTTGAACCACCAGAAATTTGATTAAAAATACTTTTATTATATGGGTGGCCAATTTTTTCATAGGCCTTTTTAATTCTCATTTGGAAAGTCCAAAAATCATCTTTTTTATCCTCTTTGTAGCTTACAACAGCTATTCTCCTATGATCATTTCCCTCATAATTACCAGTTCTGTAGCTAGCTTCTTTATTCATTGACCACAAACTTACTCTCCCTGATGTATGAGGAACGTTTTTGAACCAGTAACTATTCCCTTTGCTATTTTGATAGTCTAATTCGCCTAGATTTCTTACTACCCTCACCCTAGCGTAATTTTGAGCATTGGGACCTGTTAAAATTTTGAATGTAAAAAACTTTTCTTTGGCTCCTTTCCCGTTATACATTTGAGTTTTTTTTGCAACTGCAGATTCAAATTCTGGGATATCCTTATTTTCAACTGTTAGCACTCTCATTTGTAGGATTTGAGAGTTTACATTACTAAAGAATGCAAAAAGTAGTATTGTAATTAATAATTTTTTCATTTTTAATTGATTTATGGTTAATAAAAATGCAATATAAAAAAACCCTCCATATTTTGGAGGGTTATCTATTTATTTAGCGAATTGTTCCATGGAGGAAATTTTACCTTCTAAATCGAAATAATAAATTTCCATTAGATCTTTTTTCCATTTTCTCCCATTTTTAAAAACTCTTGACTCTGTACCTCTAACAATTACACCACTTGCAGCATCGGTATTTGCAATTTTAATTGGAATTATTGCATTAAGTTTCCAATTTACGGATCTAAAGGGTTTGAAAAAATTTGCTAGATCTGATTTTTTATACGTAGCTTTTTGACCCCTATAATCATTAAAAACAAATTCATCTGCAAAAGCCATCTTCATACCTTCTGTATCCATTTTATTATAACTTTCAACCATTTGCTCTATAATCTTTGTTTCATTTCTATTAGAAAATACAAAAGGTCTTCCTGTATACTCACTTTCTTTTCTACCAAAAAATTTACCTCCGTAAGGGAATCCGTAATTTGCAGAGTCTATTGCTACCCATTGTTTAAATCCTTTGACTTTCCCAGCGTTGTCAAGAACAAATTGTTCCATTAAATCTAATTTCTGGTAAGATCCATTTTTAAAGATTCTTTCTTCTTTGGACCAAGCCAAAACCTGCTTAAAATCACCATCTTTTTGGTGTAAAGGAATTATTTTATATGGAACCATAGATAAGCTCTCCATTGCATCTGCCCATTTGGCTTGATTTTCTTTGAACTTATCAGTTAAAAATTCATCAGCATAGTATGGAAATGATTTTTCAAGATCTAAATCTGAGTATGCTTTAGCTAAATCCTGTAGGTTATCAATTTCAGCTTGTGTTCCAAATGTGTATGATTTTCCGTAACTATCTCCTTCACCAAGCCAAACTCCTCCATCATTTTGACAAGAAAAAAAGGATATGGCTATAAGTGTAGAGAAAATAAAAATATATTTTTTCATTTTAATTGATTTATGTTTTTAGAAAAGCAATATACAAAGAAGTAATAAAATTTATAAAAAGGATATTTTGAAAACTTAAAACCCACCGTTCAGGAGGGTTTTGACAAATTATTTTTGAGGTTGATAATCATAATATCCCTCAACAGGAATCATAACATGATCGAGTCCTGTTCCCTCGAACATAATATATGGTCCCCCTGAATTAAAGTCTGTTGTCATACCTTTTAAAGAGGAAGGATCTTTAGGCATTAGCATCAAGTGAGGACCTGATTCAATCCAAAGCCCTTCTTTAGCATCCTCTTTATTAAAAACACCTGGTTTCGAATTATCTTCTCCCATGTCTCCATGGAGCATATACATCCAACCATCTCGATCTAGTTTAGGCTTTTGCCCTGACATAGCAGCCATTATCCATTTCATACCTTGTGCATCCATTACCATTGGCATTGCTTCATGTGGATCTTTCCATCCATTTTCAGGATCAGACATCCCCCTAGGATTTCCAGCCATTGCAGTCCAGCCATTTGTCCCTTCTCGTAAAATAGTTTCCCCGTCAGAATCAATTACAGTGCAATTCACTGCTATAAACGGAGGTGCTGCTGTACTTAAAGCCCATATTTTCCATTCAGCTGAAGTATGGGGTAAATCTGGTTCCCCATTATCTTTGGTTGTTTCTTTCTCAATTGTTGCTGGAGCGTTATTACAAGCTAATAGTCCAAAAAGAAGAAGATTAATAATAAACAGTTTTTTCATTTTAAATTAATTTATATTGATATACAATTTACATAATTAGATTTTATCTTTCTGGATGGTAATTCCTTTATATTTTTAGAGATTTAATAAAAGGGTTTTAAAAAAGCGTAATCTCCTATTAAAGCTCTTTTTGAAATAAACAAACGTCATCCTCTTTGTAGTGCTCTGGTAAATTTGTTGTGTCTTTTAGTTTTTTCATCCCCAGAAAATCAAAGCCAAAACTTCCGTAGTGTTTTATTAGTCCTTTATTTAACCCAACGGTATCCATTCTCACAAACTTAAGTTTGTTTTCGATACAATATTTTTTGCTCCAGTCTAAAATTTTCCCCACCAATCTCTGCCCCCGAAATGAAGGATTCGACGCAATACGATGAATATAAAGTGAAGGCGCGTTGTCTTCTCCCCAGATCAACTCATCTTTTAAAGTAGTTGCCCAAACGCAAGCAACTTGTCCATCGATCTCTAATTTCCATTGTGATTTATTTTTTATCTCAGCTATTACCATTTTTTTTTCAAATTTTGGCCAAGCTACTTCTGCTTTTGATTTCATATAGGCTGTCGCTATTTCATATAATTTGAAAATGGTATCCAAGTCCTCTAACTTGCTATTTTTTATTTTCATTGATCTAAAACATTTTTGATTAGTTAGGACTTATGCTAAATACGGTATCATCAATATTCACAGGAGGGGTACCCTTCATATACAAAATAGTCCCTGATTTGGTGGCAAAGTATCTCTCAATAATTTCACCAAACTCATCTGTAATAAAACCCAACTCTCTATTTTTAAGTACTTTGTCTCCTGCCTTGTACTCTGAATATAAAATACCTTGAAATTTAGACTTTATATAATAGGGGCTATTCAACCTTTTGAATTTTATTTCCCCCAAAGGATCATTGTATTCATACATTTTTAATTTATCAAATATTCTAAAATATCCTCTTAAAATTCTGTCAACTGCTTTTGGTTGAAGATATCCTAGTTTACCACTTTCAAAACTTAAAGCGATTTTCCCAACTTGAGTAGCTTGTTTAAATGCATAAAGTGCAGGCTCGGTAATTTTAATTGTATATGGATAAGATATTACATTTTCAAAGCCGCTATATTCAGATAACTCTTTTGCCATTTTAGTTTGAAAAGGATAACTTTTGTTGTCATAATAACATACAAAAGGTAGAAGATCTTCATTAGCATCTCCACTATGAGCATCAAGAAAAACATTACTTAAAGGAATAATCTTTGTTGCAATGAAGTGTGCTATTTTTTCTGAAACACTTCCATTTTCATTACCAGGGAAAATTCTATTTATATTTAAATTATCAATCGGGTTTACATAGGGTGTACTCGAATAAAACGCTCCAATATTTGTTATAGGAAGTATAATGATGGTACCTGTTAACTTATTAAATTCTAATTTTTTAATTAATTTTTGAGTTGCAATAATAGGGGCATATTCCGCTCCGTGAACTCCAGCTAAAATAGTAAATACGATTCCTTGATCTTTCCCTTTTATAACGGTTAAGGGCAAAAAGGTTTTATTGCCATAATCATCATCGAATTCTATTTTTATTTTGTTTATGCTTTCTCTTGGTGAGTTTACAAATAAACTATCGAATTCACTTTGACAATTAGCTGCTTGATGAATTAATAAGATGAAAAGAAAAGTAAATTGTCTTTTCAATTTTTTAAAAGTTATGCTTTTTGGGGGTTTTGAAAAATATTTATCATACTTTACCCCCCAAAAAGTAATTAAAAAAAATTATTTTTTATTCGCTTCCATGAACAATGCAACTTCTTTGTTAAAAGCCTCATCTGGAAAAATAGCATTTATCACCACAACCTTGTCATTCTCCCATTTGTAACCAAAAAAGCAGGGATTGGATATTGTGTCGCCAGAGATTTTCGATACAGCTGTCCAATCACTCCAATGACTTGTCCAAGTGCTTCCATAATCTTCAGCATAGTTACCTCCTGCATTTTTTACATCAGCACCTGTATAATTAACCGTCTCCATCCAACCTTCTGGAAAACTAATCTCACTAAACATGGCATGATGAGTATTTACCAAATTTTCAAAATCAGATTTAGTCATTTCAAGCTGGTTAAATCTAATTTTAGCATCATCAGAAATAATACTGGAATCTAAGTTATTACTAACGTAACTCTTCATCATTTCAGAAATTTTCTGAGCTTTTTCATCTTTTATTTTGATTGTAGAAACCTGCTCAGTCTTATTATTCGCGCAGCTAAGAATTCCAATAGATAGCATTAAGATTAAAAACTTTTTCATTTTAAATTGATTTATATATTAATTCTTTAATATACAAAGATTTACAAACTTACTTTGTGTTAATTTAAATGATGTCTAAAATGAATCTAAGACTTTTTTAGAAGGTCTCTAATCTCTGTCAACAAAATAATTTGTTTTGGTGTCTCAACAGATTTATCTGAAATATCTTCAGATTTTTTCCTCAATGAATTAAATAATTTAATTACCAAAAATATTGTGAAGCCTACAATAGTAAAATCAACAATATTATTTATAAATAAACCATATTCAATTGACACTTCACTATAGCTTTCAGTTGCTTTTCTTAGAATTAATTTTTTTTCTTGAAAATTTATGCCTTGAGATAACATTGACAGTGGTGGCAATAAAATATTTTTAACTAGTGAATCAACTACTGAGTTAAATGATGCTCCTATCACTATTCCCACAGCCATTTCAATCATATTACCTCTTAAGGCAAACTCTTTAAATTCATTAATAATTTTCATAATCTTAAATTTTTTTCTTGGTTAATCTAATTTACATTTTGTAGATCTATTGTCTAAAATTTTAACCATTTATCGCAAAACTTAATTATGAAATTTATATGATTATATTGCATAAAAAAAGAGCTTTTGATAAAGCTCTTTAATAATTTATAAAATTGTGTTATGTGGTAGATTAAGCGGAATCAGTTCTGAATTCTGCACAAGTATATTTTTCACTTACTTCAACTTCGTGAATACCACATCTTTTAAGTTCGTGGTTTAAGTTGTCACAGTTTATACAACTATTACTTATTTTTAGAATATCCATATCTTTTATATTTACCACAAATATATATTAAGGTATCGCAAGTTTCCAAATTACTGGACTAATACATAATTAAACTAATTCTAAATAACAATTGACTATAAATATACTTTGAGTCAGTATTAAGCAAATAATAGTGTAAAATAAAAAAGGGCACCTAAGAAATGATGCCCTTAAACCATAAACCAACTTATTCAAAAAAGAATATATGTCAAAAGTACATTTGTTTTTATTATCAAAAAATTAATCTTAGTGGAAAATCTTATAGTATAATAGAGGTAGCTGATGGTAATATACTGTAATTCAAACAAGTAAAATTTTTATGTGTAATGGTACCATATTAAATTCTGTTATACAATTTTATTTTGCAGATTAGTTTTTTGAACGCTATTAATATTGATTTACATATACTACTTCAAATATCCTTCAAAATTATATGGCTTATGGTTTATATTAAGCATTATAGTATATTGGTTACTGTTAATCGTAAATCTAAATAAAAATGAAAAGAGAAGTAAATGCAATATGGAAAGGTGGCGGTGCTGATGGAATTGGTCATTTAAATGTTCAAAGTGGTGCATTTAGTAATATGCCATATAGTTTCAAAACAAGGTTCGAAAATGAAAATGGTAAATTGGGAACAAATCCTGAGGAGCTTATAGCCTCTGCACTTGCAGGTTGTTTTAATATGAAACTTGCCTTTGTTCTAAATGAAGCAGATTTTAATCCAAATGAACTAAATACTAAGGCACATTTAACTTTTCAAGACGGGGTAATAACATCTATAGAATTAATCTTAAATGGAAATGTGCCAAGTATTAATCAGGATAAATTTACTGAACTAGCTGAAGAAGCAAAAAATAATTGTCCCGTTTCAGGGGTCTTGAATTGTGAAATTAAGTTAAATGCAACTCTTTTTTAATTACTTTAAAAAGAGTCTTAAAATTTATTTAAAGGGTTGAATTTTAGTGAATCTATTATCGATGAAGAAAATTGTTTTAAAATATGTAATTGAATTTTCTGTTATAGTGCTTGGTATTTCTGTATCCTTTTGGTTTGACAAATATCAGACATCGCTTGATAATATTGACAGAGAAAAGGAGGTGCTTTCAGAATTATCCACCGAGCTGGAAGTTATTGAAAATACAGTTAAAAATAGAGACAGTGTTTTTAAATTTGATGCAGAAAATTTAGCTAAAGTAATTGATGACAGTATTCCTAATGTCACCTTTTCTTATGTTGAACTCTTAATCGCTTCAATTGATTATCGTGGCTTTAGTCCTAGTGAAGAAATTTATACCTCACTTAAATACGACGGGGGTTTAAAATTTATAAGAAATAGTAAAATAAAAGTTGCAATAGAATCATTTTACAATGGAACTAAATCTGGTGTTTTAGCTAATACACAAGATGAGATTATTGTCCAAAGGGAAGTATTAAAATATATTCAGTTTAATCATCCTCAGCTTTTAATTGAAATTGGTAAAATGAAAATACCAGATTTTGAAAAAATAAAACTATTCACTAAAGTTGTTCAAGAAGACAGAACCCTCAAATCACTACTGACATCAAAACTTAGATTTATGAAAAGTAAAATAATATTTTTACAACGTTACAAAAACAGTTTAGCAGAACTCAAAAATTTAATTGATTTGTCTACTTGATTAAAAAACCCCTCTTAAAATTAATTAAGAGGGGTTTTTTGATTATTGTGGTAAAGAAGATCTGAAATTAACTAATTCCAATGTTGCATTTTCAATAAATTCTCTGGACGCACCACCGTGTTTCCACATCATTTGCTGTTCAAATGTTGGCTCGAAAGCTTCTCTTTGAGGTGCACTAGGATTGAACCTTTCAAAAATTACGTGTGTCATTGATTTATCAGCATTATCAGTTGATGAATCTACTTTGTTAAAATACCAAGCTAACCTTCTTCCTTCTATAATGTCTTGGTTATGGCCATCTTTAAACCATTTCATTTCATAGTTTTCATAATCATCATTTAAAGCTTTAACTCCATGATATGTTACTCTATTTCCAATTGCGGGACCACTGCCCACTTCAATAGTAGCGTCTAAAACACTCAAAGAATAACCTTTAACTTCTGATTTTATCTTGCCTCCTAAAGATGAAAGTCTTTTAACTTCTGAACTCTTAATTTTCCCATAATTAGCTTTCTTCATAAGAGTTTGGAAATTTTTTACTCCCCAACCTGCTTTTTTAGCCTCAGCATCTTTATAGAAATTTAAAATTACGTAATCGAACCCAGGCTTTGGTTGATTGGAATTAGGTACTACCTTAAATAAAAACCAGCCAATTTTATTTCCAATTTTGTGAATTTCTTCATGGGCGTTTGCCCACATTCCCTCAAATTTTTCATAATCTCCCATCATTGATGGGTTAACTTTTACCTGTTCAATATCAAAGACTTGTGAAAAAGTAAAAACAGGTACTAATAATAAAAATAATAATATTTTGAATTGTTTCATTTCAATTGATTTATGATTAATAAGATCAAATATACAAATAAGCCACTTAATAAAAATCTGACTCAATATAAGTTACCTTCTTACATATCCACCAATTGATTTTCGGTATTCAATTGTAAAACCATTATCTAAGGCAAATTGTTTAAATTCTTCGGTTGCATTACCTATTGTTATAAAGGATTCTATTTCGAATATTTCAAAAAATTTTGTGAAGTTAGGCCCGTTTATAAAATCTATCCCATGTTGAATTCCATCTTGACTGTTATTATATCGTTCAATAAGGGTAACTCTTTTCCCATCATCTGATATAAAATATCCGTAAACAGTGGATGGTTCTCTTTCAACAATAAAATCAGATAAATATTGGGTAAATTCCTTTACAGCAGATATCTCATTGCCCTTTGTGTTTAGCTCAATAATAAATGTTATTTCCTCAGAATCTGAATTATCTAAAACTTTGAGTTCTTTGTTAGATTTATTTGTATCGCAATTTGATACTAACATTAAAACTAATATTACACTTAATATGTTTTTCATTTAACTGATTTTTAATTGAATTTACAAAATATTAATATTTAACTTAAGCCTTGTATAATCAAAATTGTAATTGATATGCAAAATAGTTTTCTATGTTCTTTTTAAAATATTGTTAATTAAAATTGATTTTAATTTTAAAAAAACTAAAAATCAATATAATTTATTTTTAAACCTGAAAATTTTTAAAGAAGGCTACAAAATATTTTAGAGATTAGGATTTAAAAAGTTAATTTTGGCTAAACCATTAAGCTAATGAAAAAATTATTTGTCTTTATTTATATTATTGTTTCATTTTCTTGTAGTTCTTATAATAAATCAAAAGAGTTAAAAGAAAATGAGATTCTTCTTGTTAAGGATACTCCTTTTTACCTTATTGCTGACAGAGATTTCAAGCCGACAAGAATTTTAAGGGAAGGAACTATCATTGAGACAGAGCGATTAGAGATTTTCAATAACGAATTCTATAACATTTACTTACCTTATGGAAATGCTGGTGAAATAAATATTGGATTTGTTACTAAGGACGCATTAAAATAATTTTTTGATTTTAGCTGCTCAGCTAAAATATTGAAACACTAAATCTAAAAACAGTCAAAAAAGTTAAGTTAACCTAGGTATTCATTTAATAACGTGGCACTTATTCCTAATGTCAAAACGATAATTACGATTATCCACTTTTGTTTTTCACTCTTCTCCATTTATAAATCTACAAAAAAGGGAATGGTGATAAAAGTTAATTTTAATAGATTTGTCTCCTATGAAGTAACTTAAATAAGCAATTTTATTTTAATAAATTACTTAATTTCAATAAGTTATAATTTGGGGATGTAGCTCAGCTGGCTAGAGCGCTTGACTGGCAGTCAAGAGGTCGTGGGTTCGAGTCCCATCTTCTCCACTTACTAACCAATGGATAACTGCAATGTGGTCCCTTTTTTGTTTCTATATTTTTATTTTAGTTATATGAATGATTTAAATTCCATTAATAAATATAAATGCAGTAATTGTTCAAAAGAGATTGATTTCATTTGGGCAAGTAGTATTTATAATAACAATGAATTTTCACGATTATGTGCAAATTGTAGAGATGACTTGCTTTATAATTTATATAAAAATGAATAAATAAAAATTGCTACTTTATTTTTTAAACTCACTAAAAATATAAGACACATTATTGATAAATTTATAACTTAGGTGATAAATAACTTAAATATAATTTTATGAACTTAATGTTAACTGCAAGCTGTAATGATGCTGATGATTTTAAAATAAATGGCTATGAAAAATTTAAGCATGAGTTTTCTGATTGGTGTGATTCTTCAAAATGTGTTTTTTGTAAAATTGATGATCAAAATGTTTTAGAACTATTTTTTGATGTAAAACCTGCCAAACTTCAAGAGTGGTTAGCTAAACCATCCACTCAACAAATGTTTAAAGAACATAATTTAGTTCCTAAAAGATATTCTTTTGAGCCATTATCAATATAAATTTTACTTGAAAACCTATGGAATGGTATCAAATTCATGAGGGTAAAATTATATATTGGTATCAAGCAAATGGAAAACCTGTCCTAAAATAAAACACAGTTACCCTCCCGAGCGGAGGGTTTTTCTTTTCAACATATTCTCTATATATTTAAGACATTATTAACCATAAAACAGTTAAAATGAATAAGTTAATTTTATCACTTTTATTTACGATATTCTTTACAGGATTTACTTTTAGTCAAGACCTATCAAACCCAAAAGGAGGTGGAGTTCTTGATATAATAACAATAATTCCTGGAGATGGGTTTTCTGACATGACATTTGAGGGTCAAATAAGTGGATACGGAAGTGTTTATGTAGCATTTAAAGTAACATCCATAAATTCCTCTAAAAATAGTGGCACTCTTGATGGTCAAGGAAGGACTATTTTAAAAAATGGGACTCTTATAACTACACCTTTGAAGGGAACTTGGAAAAGGATGGGAGCAAATGTTAAATTTTATTTTACTGATGCTATAAATAATGGTGCATTAAACTTTGTGATGTGGGATGTTGATTTATTAAAGAAAAAAGCTGCAGTTAAATATTTTGAATTACATAGTGCTGAAAATTAATTCATAGTTACTTTGTATTGAATCAAGGATTTGATATATAACCCCTTCTCTATATGTTAGAGGTATTATTCATTTCTAATGGATTAAAAATGAAGAAAAGCTTTTTCACGTTAATATTTTTTTTATCATTTTTAATGTTTGCTCATGACGACTATGAGATATTCAATCTTGGCAATTTTAAACTTGAGAGCGGAGTAATTCTTCCAAATGCAAAACTTTCTTATGTAACTCATGGTAAATTAAATAAAAGAAAAGATAATCTTATTCTGGTACCATCAGCATATCTTGGTGATCATCATGGATTTGATTACCTTATAAAATCTGGTAAAGCATTAGATCCTGAGAAATACTTCATTGTCGCAACAGATATGTTTCAAAATGGGCTTTCAAGTTCTCCAAGTAATACTGAAGCCCCTTATAATGGTCCTAATTTTCCTTTAATTAATATAAGAGATAACGTTAATGCAGGTTATAAGTTAATTACAGAAGTTTTTAAAGTGAAAAAAATTAAAGCTGTTGTAGGTTTTTCTATGGGCGCACAACAAGCTTTTCAATGGGCTGTTAGTTATCCTAATTTTATGGAAAAAATTGTAGGAATTGCTGGATCAGCAGTTGAATACCCTCACGGCAAAGTCAGACTTGAAGGCTTTATTTCTGCAATAAAAGCAGATTCATCTTTTGATAATGGAAACTATAATTCACCACCCGAAATAGGTCTAAGAGCTGGAGGGACTCATTGGTCAAGCTGGGGATGGTCTCAAGAATGGTTTCGCAAAGAGCTTTATAAAGAAATGGGACTGAATAATATTGATGAGGTAATTAATTGGTTTGAAGAATTTGTATTGACATGGGATGCAAATAACTTGATAGCCTTAGCCAAAACTTGGCAAAATAATAATGTGGGAAATACACCAGGATTTAACGGAGATTATATTAAAGCTCTTGGATCAATAAAAGCAGATGTATTATATATGCCTAGTGAAACAGATATGTACTTTCATATTGATGCCTTAAGAAGTGAAGCAAAACTTATCCCTAAAGTCAATCTTAAAATAATACCCTCTTTATGGGGGCACATTGCAGGTGCTGGATTTGCTAAAGAGGATGCCGATTTTATCAATAATCAAATCGTTAAATTTTTTGAATAATTTTTTGCTTTTTTCAAAAGCTTTTCTTTTCAACCCATTCTCTATATCTTAGACATATTATTAATCATAAATCAATTAAAATGAAAAAAATATTTCTACTAGCAATTTCTTTATTCACGATATCAATATATGGTCAAACCAAATTATATGATAATGTTTTCATAAAAGCTGAAAATATTTATGAATATGATCAATTTGTTAAGGAACATTATGCCAAAATTCATAACGAAAGAGTCAAAAATGGAATGTTACTTCAATGGGATGTATGGAAAGTTGTTGATACCCCACAAGAGGACTTTACTCATATGGTGACTTACATTTATGACATTAAAAAATATCCAAATGAGGCCACACCTTATGAAATGGTCGGAATGACAAATCTCCAATGGGCTACAATTCAAGAAGAGGTAAATCAAATGAGAGATAGAGTGGCACAAGTTAAATGGATTGATTTAGGGTCAGCTAGAAAAAAAGGAGTAGACTACCTTCCAGAAATTATGGTATTAAATATGATGAAAGTAGTAAATGGTAAAGCTGGTAGTTACGAAAAAGAAGAAATTAAAAGAACAAAATCTATCAGTAATAATTCAAACAAAGTTGGATGGAATTTCCATAGAAGAATTGGTGAATATGGGAGTGACGTTTATTTTACTCACGCTACAATTGACTGGTATGATAGCTATAAAAATTATTTAAGCGCATGGTTTGGTGAGTCTTCTGATAGTAACGGCCAAGGATTTAATTGGGATAGTTTGAGAGAACTTAAAAAAATGGTAGTTATGGAAAAACTAATTAGTTCAACTGATAAATAATTCTAATACCCTCCCAAGTGGAGGGTTTTTTTATATCATCGGCATATCCTCTTCATTAAGTTCAGGGACTAATTTGTATATTGTAGCAAACTATAAATAAA
>ENA-OSEY01001309-OSEY01001309.1-marine-metagenome-genome-assembly--contig:-NODE-1309-length-17382-cov-3.966253_pt1 | contig 17382 bp, 17 predicted proteins | sample MGYA00248465_ERZ534230 | MGnify/ENA primary metagenome ERZ534230 (study PRJEB26409, sample SAMN06344110) | marine metagenome | isolation source: Sea water from surface | place: Atlantic Ocean:Southern...
GAGATAGTTATCTTGACGTAATTCCTGGTTTAGAAAATAAAAAAGATCGCGATCATTTTGATCAGTTGCTGACTGTTGATTGTGAGCTACAAGGACTAATGGATGCACTTAACGGAAAATATATAAAACCTGTTCCTGGTGGTGATATTATTAGATCTCCAGAAATACTTCCAACAGGAAGAAATATGCATGCTTTTGATCCATTTCGAATGCCAACAAGTTTTGCAATGCAGGAAGGTAAAAATCAAACTAAAGCATTACTAGAGGCTCAAAGTAAAATGCCTGAAACAGTGGCAATGGTTCTTTGGGGTTCAGATAATATAAAAACAGATGGTGGTTCTATTGCACAAGCTATGAACCTTATGGGTGCAAAACCATTTTTTGATGATTATGGAAGACTTTCTGGGGCTGAATTAATTCCGTTAGAAGAATTAGGTAGGCCAAGAATTGATGTTTTGATGACACTATCTGGAATTTTCAGAGATTTGTTGCCACTACAAATAAAAATGTTGGCAGATGCAGCAAAAAAAGCTGCCTTAGCTGATGAACCCTTGGAGATGAATTATGTAAAACGAAATACACTGGACTTTGTTAAAAAACACACTTTAAAAATTGAGCAAGCAGTACTTCGTGTTTTTTCTAATGCGGAGGGAACTTATGGATCAAACGTAAATCATCTTGTAAGTTCAGCTACTTGGGATGAAGAAGATCAACTAGCAGATACTTACGAAAATCGCAAAAGTTATGCTTATGATTCAAAAGGTAAGTGTTCTCGGCAAACACAATTACTACAAGCAATATTGGAACAAGTTGATTGTACTTATCAAAATTTAGAAAGTGTAGAACTAGGAGTAACAACTGTTGATCATTATTTCGACACTTTAGGGGGAATAACTAGAGCTGTAAAAAGAGCAAGAGGTGAGGATACACCTGTTTACATAGGTGATCAAACAAGAGGAGGGTCAAAAGTACGAGCACTGGCAGATCAAATCGCCCTTGAAACTCGCTCAAGGTCTTTAAATCCAAAATGGTTTGAGCCACTACTCAAGCATGGTTATGAGGGGGTAAGACATATTGAAAGTCAGGTCACAAATACCCTTGGTTGGTCTGCTACTACAGGTCAAGTTGAACCATGGGTTTATGGAAAATTATCAGAAACATTTATCTTAGATGAGGAAATGAGAAGAAGACTTGCTTCATTGAATCCAGCAGCAAGCTTAAGAGTAGCAAATAGATTGATGGAAGCTCATGATAGGTCTTATTGGGAGCCAGATGAAGAAACGCTGGAAGCATTGAGAGATTCACTTGCAGAATTAGAAGATAATCTAGAAGGAGTGAAGCTTGCAGCAGAATAAAAAAATTTTAACTAAAAACAAATTTAAAAAGTAGATGGAGAGTCAAAATGAGCCCTTTGGATAGTAATAAACAGGTTCCAAATCTTCGTGGTGAAGATGGAGAAGGATCAGTTCAAGTTCAAATGGATCCTAAATTAAAAATTGATGGTGCAAAGGTTTTTGCAGTTTATGGCAAAGGTGGTATTGGAAAATCAACCACTTCATCCAATTTGTCTGTTGCTTTTTCCAAATTAGGTAAAAAAGTTTTGCAAATTGGGTGTGATCCAAAACATGACAGTACTTTTACTTTAACAGGTAGATTAGTTCCCACAGTAATTGATATATTAAAAGATGTAGACTTTCATGCTGAAGAACTTCGACCTGATGATTTTGTTTATGAAGGTTATAATGGAGTAAAATGTGTGGAAGCTGGTGGTCCCCCTGCTGGTACAGGCTGTGGAGGTTATGTTGTTGGTCAAACTGTGAAACTACTTAAGCAAAACCATATGTTAGAAGAAACTGATGTTGTTATTTTTGATGTGCTTGGGGATGTAGTATGTGGTGGTTTTGCAGCTCCCTTACAACATGCAGATAGGGCCATTATAGTTACAGCCAATGATTTTGATTCGATATATGCAATGAACAGGATAATTGCAGCTGTTCAAGCAAAGTCAAAAAATTACAATGTAAGACTTGCAGGTTGTATAGCAAATCGATCTAAAGATACTGATGAGGTTGATAGATATTGTAAGGAAGTAGGTTTCAAAAGAGTAGCCCATCTTCCTGATCTAGACGCTATTAGAAAATCAAGATTAAAGAAAAAAACACTTTTCGAAATGGGTGATGATAAGGAAATTGAATTAGTCCAAAAAGAGTATATCCGATTAGCTCAACTACTTTGGGATGGGACAGACCCCTTAGCACCAGATCCATTAGAAGATCGAGATATATTTGAATTATTAGGGTTTGATTAAAAATGAGAACTTATTCTCAAAATAGAGATAGAATAGCCGAATACTTCGATAAAACAGGTTTTCGAGCATGGGAAGCTTTGACAACTGAAACACCTGTATCAAAAATAAGATTAAAAGTTAGAGCAAGTAGAGAGAAGATGAGAAGTAGAATGTTATTACATTTACCCAAGGATCTCTCTGGAAAAAGAATTTTAGATGCCGGATGTGGTGCTGGCCAATTTTCTATTGAGTTAGCTCTAAGGGGAGCTAATGTTTTAGGTATAGATATTTCATCGAATCTAATTGAAATAGCTAAAAAAAGATTGCCTAAAAATCTTAAAGAAAATGCTGAATTTATTACATCCGATATGATGCAAAATCATGGAAGTTTTGACTACGCTATATTGATGGATAGTTTAATTCATTATCCTGAAAAAGATACTGTTAATATTTTAGAAAACTTACTGAGAAACACTAATGAAAAAATATTATTTACCTTAGTTCCTTCAAATTTTATTCTAACATTAAAACTGATGATAGGCCGTCTTTTCCCAAAATCAGATCGTTCTCCTACTTTATCACCATTAAATACCAAATCTTTTATTGAAATATATAAAGATAAATTTGTGAGAGAACATAATGCTACTATTTCCAGGATTAGTAAAGTCAATGATCTTTTTTATACATCTGAGTTTCTAGAATTGAGAAAATGATTATTTCTAAAGAACATATATTCAAAATAAGTAAAAATATTTTACCTTTTTCGGATGCTGGAAGTACAAACTTCTCTTTGTTTCAACTTTTGAGATTATCTCTTTTTCAAATATCTGTAGGAATGGCTACAGTTATGTTAGCAGGTACATTAAATAGAGTAATGATTGTAGAGCTTTTAGTTCCAGCATCACTAGTGGCTATAATGATTGCGATACCAGTTTTAATTGCGCCTCTTAGAACTTTCTATGGCCATAAATCAGACACTTATAAGTCTTTCATTGGATGGAAAAGAATACCTTATATGTGGTTTGGTAGCTTGTTCCAGTTTGGAGGTCTTGCGATTATGCCTTTTGCCATAATTATACTTTCTGGTGATCAAACTGTGGGTCCAAGTTGGGCAGGAGAAGTTTTGGTCGCAATTGCTTTCTTATTTACTGGAATTGGAATGCATATTACTCAAACGGTTGGATTAGCTTTAGCAGCCGATAGAGCAACAAAAGAAAATCGACCAAGAGTGGTAGCTTTACTTTATTTTATGTTTCTATTTGGAATGGGAATTTCAGCTGTAGTAATTGGTATTTTATTAGCAGATTTTTCTAAGTTACGTTTAATACAGGTAGTTCAAGGATCCGCAGTACTTACCTTAATTCTTAATCTTGTAGCGGTTTGGCGACAGGAACAAATAATTATTAATCAACAGAAAAATGACAAATCTGAAAAGTTTTTTTTATCATGGAAAAAATTTATTTCTGATCGAAAAACAAACAGTTTAATTTGGGTTGTTTTCTGGGGAACTTTGGCTTTTTCAATGCAAGATGTGTTATTGGAACCATATGGTGGTCAAATTTTAGGATTAAGTGTTTCTGAAACAACAAATCTTACAGGAGTATGGGCTTTGGGTGCACTTCTTGGTTTGGCACTAGCTGCCAATAATTCAAAAAAGACAGTTTCTTCTGTAAGTAATGCAATGACAGCGCTTCTCATAGGTATAGTAGGTTTCTCTGCCATAATATTTTCAAGCCCTATGCAATTTCCTTTTTTATATTTTCTTGGAACATTATTTATTGGATTTGGAACAGGCTTATTTTCAGTTTCACTACTAATAATTGCAATGGCATTGTCATCAAAAACTAATTTAGGCAGTGGTTTTATTTTAGGTTCTTGGGGTGCAGCTCAAGCCATAGGAGCTGGATTGGGTATAGCTGTGGGTGGAATATTACGTGATGTAGTTAATAAAATTGCGCTCTCTGGTTATTTGGGGTCAACTTTTGAAAACAATTCGATAGGTTATATTTTTGTATACCACTTGGAAATTTTATTCATTTTTATAACTTTGATTGTTCTTGGGATGCTTTCACAAGAAATAAATAAAAGGAAAATTAAAGATCATGACCAAAAAAGCTTTGGATTGACTGAAATACCATCATAATAGGGAAAAAGAATGTATAAGATAAATAATACACCACCAAAAGACATATTAAGTGTTATTCCTAAAGATGAGGAGATAATTTGGCATGGTAGGCCAGATTTGAGAAGATTTTGTTTAACTGCAATAGGAATAAAGTATATACTGGTTTATCTAATTATAATTACCTGTTCTATAATTTACACAAGGTATGGTGATTTCAATTTAATTACTATTTTACAGGTGCTTGTCCCTTATTTATTGAGTTGTTGTTTAGCTATTATACTACTAGTTATTGTTGGAATTTCACAAGTTTTACCAACAGTTTATGTAATTACAAGTAAGCGAGTAATTATTAAAAGTGGCTTGGCACTAATTTTTATGCTTAATGTTCCATTTGATAAGATTGCTAGTATTGACAAAAATCATTATAGTGATGGATCTGGAAATATTTCATTTAAACTTATTAGCAATAAAAGAGTTCCTTTTTTTGCAAGCTGGCCAAGTGTAAGGCCTTGGTATTTCAGTAATCCTGAGCCAACATTCAGATGTATTGCTGATGTAGATGTTATAGCTTTAAAATTATCGGAGGCAGCTCAATCTAGAGTTTCTGAAGTAAATTTAAAAAAGATAAATGATATTAAAAACGTTAAAATGCAAGATGGGGGGATAACTGCATGAGAGAAAACACTGGGACACATGAAAAAGAAGTAATTCCTATACGATTAGTACAAGCAGTTGGAGCATTACTTTTAGTCACATTATTAATGGTTGGATATGCAAGACTGTCTGATATGCCACTTATTGGAACTCCTAAACAAGTTCCAGTGGTTTCTGAAACTTCCTTAGAATTTATTAAGCAGAAAAATGGATCTGTTTCTATATTTAACAAAAATGGTCAGGAAATTATTAATTCAAGGTCTGGTCCATATGGTTTTATAGTAGTAGTATATAATGGTTTTATGTCAGAAAGGAAAAAGAAAAAAATTGATTTTAACAATCCACTAAAACTTATTCAATATGAAGACGGTAGACTTACAATTGTTGATGAATCTTCTTCTTGGGATATTCATCTAAATAGTTTTGGGTCTATGAATGCAGCTGTATTTAAGGAATTAATAAAATAAAAATGGGGGGATATTTAAAAATGATAAGAAGAAGAAAAGAAATGACGCCTTGTACCATAGAAGTATCTCATACTTTTGAGAGTTTGCATGCTCATGTTCGCTTTAATAATGGAGCAATTGTTCATCCGGGAGATGAGGTTATAGTTCATGGAGATCCTGTTATTGCTCCCTATGGTAAGGTAGTAATTGAGGACAGAATAGCTACTATAAAAAGAGCAGTTTGGTTTCATAGATTATGGACAAAAATTACAGGAAATTTTGAATTTATGGAAATTTGTGAATTTTCTTTTTCAGAGGAGATTTCATTATGAAAGAAGTAGATTATCAAAATGAAAGAGTTGATTCAATTAATGAAACAACCGCTATGGCACATGAAACGACACTACTAAATCCTCGTTTTTATACAACTAATTTTAAAGAAATGGATGAACTTAATGTAGAAAGTGTTAGAAAAGATTGGGATGAATTAATTTCTGAAATGAAATCAGATCCAAATCGTACACACTTCAAAAAAACAGAAGATTGGGATCAAATAGATTTTAAAAGTTTAGAACCCGAATTAAGGAAAGAGTTTATTGATTTTTTAGTAAGTTCATTAACAGCAGAATTTTCAGGATGTGTTCTTTACAAGGAAATGAAGAGAAGGGGAACTAATAAGGAAATTTGTGAATTATTTTCATACATGTCTAGAGATGAAGCTCGGCACGCTGGTTTTATTAATGATGCTCTTAGGGAAGCTGGTATAGGAGTAAACCTTGGTTTTCTTACTAGAAAAAAAAATTATACATATTTTACGCCTAAATTTATTTACTATGCCACGTATTTATCAGAAAAAATTGGTTATGCTAGATATATAACAATTTATAGACATTTGGAAAAAAATCCTAATAAGCGATTTCATCCAATTTTTAAGTGGTTTGAAAAATGGTGTAATGATGAATTTAGACATGGGGAAGCATTTGCTTTAATTATGAAGTCTGATCCTAAATTTACATCTGGATTAAATGTATACTGGATTAAATTTTTCTTAGTTGCAGTCTTTGCTACTATGGTTATACGAGATCATGCGAGACCTGCTTTTCATAAAGCACTTGATGTTGATATTGAGTGGTATGATGAAACTGTTCTTAGAATTACTTCAGAAATTACTCGACAAGTTTTCCCAATTGAAATTGATTTAGAAAATCCAAAATGGAAATCTGGATTGAAAAAATTATGTGTTACTTTTGATAGTATGGAAAAAGCAAAAAGGTCAGGTGGTATTAGGGGAAAATTAAAATATTATGCATATTCTACAAAAGCATTAATGATTTTTGTGGGACTTTATTTAATTCCTTCAAAGAAAAATTTAGTTCCTGAAACTTCAAGACTTCAACCTAGCTATTAACCTGGAGAATTAATGTATCAAGGAATATTTACAGTTTTTAGTATACCCTGGGTGGCTGCATTCACAGCAGTATTTTTTTGGTGGTTTTTAACAGGATTGATACTATTCATTGTTAAAAAGGTAGATGAATTGAATCATAAAGCACATATCTTTGTTACACTGATTTTGAGTCCAGTAATTTTCTTAGGAATTTATTTATTTTTTAATTCTCTTCCAACGATAACACTGTCATCAATTTATAGTTCATTTTTTGCAAGCTTGTTAATTTGGGCTTGGTTTGAACTTGCATTTTTGTCTGGATTAATCACGGGGCCTAGTAAACAGCTATGTCCTAAGGATATTAAACAAATGAAACGTTTTGGTTATGCTTTATCTAATATTGCTTATTCAGAGTTAATTCTCTTTATTACTTTATTAATTATGTTTTATTTTTCATTTAATGCTGAAAATACAGTAGGTTTATGGACATTTTGGATTTTATTTTTTGCTAGAATTTGTGCGAAGTTGAATTTATTCCTGGGAGTACCAAACGTGAATACAGAATTCTTACCTTCTCCTGTTGTGCATCTTGCTAGTTACTTTAGGGTTGGGAGTACAAGTTGGTTTTTTCCAGTTTCAATATCATTGATATCATTTACCCTATTTTTTTTAGTAGATAGTATTTTTAATGCAAACAACCAAACTCCATCAGTGATAGGCTATACTTTGTTAGCGTCACTAACTACTTTAGCCTTAATTGAGCACTGGTTTATGGTTGTACCATTAAGGGATGCAGAACTCTGGAAATGGATGTTGCCAAAGCAAAAAAAAGATACAAATATAAATAATGAAACTAGTGAAAATTTTAGTTCGGAGAAAATTCATGGATTATGACCATTTATTTAATTCACAACTTCAAAAGTTAAAAGACGAAGGAAATTACAGAATTTTTGCCGAACTTGAAAGATGTCAAGGTAACTTTCCTAAGGCTAAAAATTATTTTAAAAGTAATAAAACTTCAGAGGTTACCGTTTGGTGTTCAAATGATTATTTAGGTATGGGACAAAATCCAAGTGTTTTATCATCAATAAAAAATGCCTTGAATGAGTGTGGAGCTGGAGCTGGAGGGACAAGGAATATTTCTGGAACAAACCACTATCATGTTCTACTTGAAAAAGAATTAGCAGATTTGCATAAAAAGGAGTCTGCATTATTGTTTACATCTGGATATATTTCAAATTGGGCAACTCTTTCAACTTTAGGTGCACGGTTGCCAGGCTGTACTATTTTATCTGATGAAAAAAACCATGCTTCTATGATAGAGGGAATAAGACATTCTCGGGCAGGTAAGCTAATTTGGAAACATAATGATCCAGAAGATTTAAGAAATAAATTATCCTCTTTACCCAATGACGCTCCAAAAATAGTTGCATTTGAAAGTGTTTATTCTATGGATGGCGATATTGCGCCAATAGATGAAATTTGTGATGTTGCAAAAGAATTTGGTGCAATGACTTATTTAGATGAGGTCCATGCTGTAGGTCTTTATGGAAAAAGTGGAGGTGGAATCTCAGAACTAGAAAATGTAGCACATAAAGTTGATCTTATTGAGGGTACTCTTGGTAAAGCTTATGGTGTAGTAGGTGGCTATATTACGGGCTCAAATGTGCTTTGTGATTTTATTCGTTCATTTTCTAGTGGTTTTATTTTTACAACTGCTCTTCCTCCCGCAGTTGCAGCCGGTGCCTTAAGTTCAGTGAAACATTTAAAAACAAGTCAAATTGAACGTGATAATCAAAAAGTGAAGGTAACTTATTTAAGGAGCAAATTGGATTCCATGGGTATTCCTCATTTAATGAATCCAAGCCATATAGTTCCTGTTATGATCAAAGATTCTATTAAATGTAAACAAATAAGTGATATTTTACTTAATGATTACTCAATCTATGTTCAGCCAATTAATTATCCCACTGTGCCCAAAGGTACTGAAAGGTTGAGATTTACACCATCGCCATTACATACATATGATGATATTGATTATCTAGTTAATAGTTTAGCTTCTCTATGGAAGCAGTGTGCCTTATCAAGGGTAGTTGCTTAAATAGTTTGCCATTATCTTTTAATTAGAGTAAATCATCTTCGTTAAAGATATAAATATAATTTTTTTATATGAGGGAAAAATGAGAAAGCTTTTTTTAATTATTACCACAATAATTTTTACTTTTACTTTTAATTCTGTTTTTGCTGCTGAAATTGAAGTTAAAATGCTTAATAAAGATGCGGACGGTAATAAAATGATATTTGAGCCAATGCTAATAATGGCAGAAAAGGGAGATACGGTTACTTTTTTACCTACGGAAAAAGGACATATGGCAGCGAGTATTAAAGGTATGTTACCAAAAGGTATTAAAAAGTTTAAAGGTAAAATCAATAAACCAGTAAGTATCGTGGTTTCAGAAGATGGCCTTTATGGTGTGAAATGTACACCACATTTAGCAAATGGAATGGTAGCACTTATAGCTGTTGGTGATGTTAATACAGATGGTTTCTTAGACGGAGTTAAATTACCAAAGAAATCAAAAGTTAGAATGGAAGAAATGCTCGCTCAATTAGCAGCAAAGTAAATGCTTAAGTATAGATAAGCTGCCTTAATTCAGGTGGTAGCTTATCTTTTGTAAAATCATCGCAAATAAAGTCAGCTTCTTCAAAATTATCATCAATATGATATTTACTAGGGGAACAAATTGTTTTTAATTTTGCTCTTTTGGCTGATATAAGTCCATTATTACTATCTTCTAAAGCTATACATTCCTCTGGTCGTAATGATAATTGATTTAAAGCGAGTAAATATAATTCAGGGTCGGGCTTTTTTCTCTTTACCATATCACCTGTGGCTATAACTTTAAAAATTAAATCTGGTTTAATTTCAAAACATTTTTTAAATAATGCTTCTACATTCATCAGACTAGTGGATGTGGATATAGCTAATTGAATTTTGCTTTTTAAGGCATTATCTATAAGCGATTTTATGCCTGGTCTGAGCTGAAGTAATCCTTCATCCACCCATTTGTTATATAGTTCATTTTTTTTTGAATGAATTCTCGAAATATCATTAATATCCAAATGGTAATTTTTGGAATTAAAATTTTCTTTGTAGTGTTTTAAACGTTCTTTACCTCCAGTAACTTTTAATAATTCTTTGTACAATTTCTTTGACCAGTTCCAGTTAATACCTTCGTCAGAAAATATACTATTATATGCTTTTCTATGTAATTCTTCTGTTTCAGCGATTGTTCCATCAACATCAAAAATTAATGCTTTTACCAATAAAAATTCCTTTCAGGATTTCATTTTCTAATTGAATATACTTAGGATATTTTGTTTTCTTTAACAATAAAATTTTTTCAAATTTAGGAGAGGTCAAAATGGAAGATTTTTTTGAAGTCGGATTAAGAGAAAGAAAAGCAACTTTAGGTGAGAAATATGTAGAAAAAAATTTAAAGGAAGCAGATGAATTCACAAAACCTTTTCAGGAAGCTATGACGTCTTGGTGTTGGGGCTTTGGATGGGGTGACAAGAGTATTGATAGAAAAACTAGATCTATGATGAACTTAGCAATGATTGGAGCTCTTGGTAAATTGAATGAGTGGGAAATACATTGTAGAGGAGCTTTGAAAAATGGTGTCTCTAAAGAACAAATAAGAGCTATAATTCATGTAATTGGTATCTATTGTGGTGTTCCCCAAGCTTTAGAATGCTTTAGAATTGCAAAAAAAGTTTTTTCAGAAAGGTAGATACCAGAGAGAGATTTGTTAAAAATCCTTTTAATTATTTATTAATTTATTTAATTATAGTGTAATACTAAAATTTATTATTTAAAAATTAAAAATGCTAAAAAAGAATTCAACTAAATTAAAAAAAGAAAAATTTGTACGATTTTATTTAAATGATAATTTGATTGAAAAATCGATTAGTGATCCACAACAGACATTATTAGATTTTTTGAGAATTGATCAAAATTTAAAAGGGACAAAAGAAGGTTGTGCTGAAGGTGATTGTGGTGCGTGTACAGTACTAATTGGTAAAGTTAATAAATATTATAAAGTTTCATATAGGACTGCAAATTCATGCATAGTTTTCTTACCATCAATTGATTGTTCACACTTGATTACAGTAGATGGTTTGTCTAAAGGCTTGGAAGAACTCCATCCAGTACAAGAGGCAATGGTAAGAAATTCTGGGGCTCAGTGTGGTTTTTGCACACCTGGTTTTGTGATGTCAATGTACGGATTGTTTTTAAAAACCAAAAAACCAAATAGAGCTCAAATCTTGAATTCAATTCAAGGTAATCTTTGTCGATGTACGGGATATGGTCCAATAATTTCAGCTGCCGAAGATCTTAGTAAAAGTTTTTCTTGTTCAAATGATTTTCTGATAAAAAATAACAAAAAATGGGCTCAGAAATTAACATATTTAATAGAAAATGGTTCTAAAGAAAAAGAAAATAATCCGAATTACTCTATTCCAAAAAATATAAAGGAATTAAAGGAAGTCTTGTATCATAAGGAAAATTCAACAATAGTCGCTGGTTCAACTGACGTAGGTCTATGGGTAAATAAACAATTTAAAAAAATAAGGCCTATAGTATTTATAAATCAAATTGATGAATTAAAGTATATTAAGATTTATAATGATAAAATTTTATTAGGTTCCTTAGTTACTTATTCAGATTTTCAAGATTTTGTAACTAAATATTTTCCAAATTTAAATGAGTACATAAACAGAATTGGAGGGGATCAAATAAGAAATATGGGCACTATTGGTGGTAACATTGCAAATGGATCTCCAATTGGTGATATAGCACCACTTTTTTTAGCTCTTGGTGCAAAAATGAAAATCATCGGTAAAGAAACAACCCGAAAAATAAATGTAGAAAATTTTTTTATTGAATATGGTTTGCAAGCAATAAATGCAAAAGAATATATTCATGATTTTGAAATTCCAAATCCAAAAACAAAACAATTTGATTTTATAGCTTATAAAGTGTCAAAAAGACGTTATGAAGATATTTCTACTATCACAGGAGCATTTTTCTTTGAAAAAAAATTGAATAAGAAATCTAATGTAAGGTTTGCCTATGGAGGAATGGCAGGAATCCCAAAGAGATCCAAATCTTTGGAAAATTTATTTAACCAAAAATTTGAAAGTAATTTCGATGAAAAAAGTATTGAGATGGCTATTAAAAATGACTTTCAGCCACTTACTGACTGCAGAGCGACTTCACTTTATCGTCATAGAGTTGCAGAAAATCTTTTTAAAAAATTTTTATGCTTTGTTAAAAATATACCTAATATAAAAGAAGTGTAAAAGGTTTAGTGAATTGAAGCAAATTAGAAGAAAAGAAGGAATACTAAGGTCTACTGAAGAGGATATAGTGAGGCATGAGTCCCTTAACAAATTTGTCAGTGGTAAAGCAGAATATATAGATGATTTAGCTGAGGAGCATGGAACTTTACATGCTTACGTAGGAAAATCTGACTTTGCAAAGGGAATAATACTAGATATTGACCTAAAAGAAGTTTGGGCTTCAGAGGGTGTCGTAGATATATTTACAGCGAAAGATTTACCTGGGTCGAATGATATAAGCCCCACCTCTATGAGAGATGAACCAGTTTTAGTAGACAAAGATGTTTCTTTTTTTGGACAACCGCTATTTGTAGTAGTCGCTAAAACAAGACTTGAAGCCAGAAAAGCGGCTTCCTTAGTAAAGATAAAAAAAAATATTCACAACCCTCTACTAGATATACATAATATTAAAAATAAAAATCCAGAAATAGTCACAACTCCGTTGAAATTAGAGAGAGGTGATGTATGCGAATATCTAAAAAAATCAAAATACAAAATAAGTGGTGAAATTTATATTGGAGGGCAAGATCATTTCTATTTGGAAAGCCACATTGCCATGGCGAGAATCGAAGAAAGTGAAGAGGTAATAATTCACTCTTCAACCCAGCATCCTACCGAAGTACAACATATGGTGGCTAAAGTATTAGATATTCCATTTAACAAAGTTATTGTAAAAGTTAAAAGAATGGGTGGAGGATTTGGAGGAAAAGAAACTCAGTCGAATTTTTTTGCAGTAATTGCTGCTTTAGCTGCAGTAAGAAATGGAACTGCAGTTAAAATAAGACCTGATAGAGATGATGACATGATTATGACCGGTAAAAGGCACCCATTTCATATATCTTACAATGTTGGTTTCGAAAAAAATGGAGAAATAATGGCTGTTGATGCATTATTAAGTGCAGATTGTGGATTTTCTTCTGATCTTTCTGGACCTATTACTGATCGAGCATTATTTCATTCTGATAATTGTTATTTTTATCCAAATGTGCGACTTATTTCTAGACCACTTAAAACAAATAAAGTTTCTAATACTGCATTTCGTGGTTTTGGGGGTCCCCAAGGTATGATGTTAGCTGAAAGAGTTATCCAAGAGGTTGCCTTTTTTCTTGGAAAGGATCCACTTGATATTAAAAAAATGAATCTATATGGGACAGGTAAAAAGTCAATATCACCGTATTATCAAAAGATTTCTGATAATATTTCAAAGCGAATTATAATGGAATTAGAAAATTCTTCTAATTATAAAAAAAGAAGAAAAGAAGTTCTTATATTTAATAAAAATAATATTTTTTTTAAAAAAGGTATTGCTCTTACCCCTGTAAAATTTGGAATATCTTTTACTGCTACATGGTTTAATCAAGGTGGTGCATTAGTTCATGTTTATACTGATGGGTCAGTAATTGTTAATCATGGTGGAACTGAAATGGGTCAGGGTTTGCATACTAAAGTTTTAGGAATAATAACCAAGGAGTTGGGGGTAAGTCTTGATAAAATAAAAATAACAGATACTGATACAAGTAAGATTGCAAATACCTCCGCTACGGCTGCTTCGTCTGGTTCAGATTTAAATGGAATGGCAGCTTTTAAAGCAGCAAAAAAGATTAAAAAAAGAATATTAAATTTTATAACAAAAAGATATGGTGTATCTCCAAAAAATATTAACTTTAAAAATAATTTTATTCTAACTCCAGATAAAATTTATCCCTTTCATGAAATTGTTAAAGAGGCATATTTGGAAAGGGTTCAACTATGGGATTCTGGATTTTATAAAACTCCAAAAATTCATTGGGACAGAAAAAAAGCAAAGGGCAAACCTTTTTACTATTATAGTTATGGTGCTGCAGTTTCTGAAGTTACAATTGATATTTTAACTGGCGAATACAAGGTGAATAGGGTTGATATATTGCATGATGTTGGTAAGTCTCTAAATAAAACAATAGATATAGGACAAATTGAGGGGGGGTTCATCCAGGGAATGGGTTGGTTAACTTGTGAAGAACTTTTTTGGGATCAAGATGGTTCTTTAAAAACTCATGCCCCTGCTACTTATAAAATACCCCTTGCGTCTGACAGACCTGAAATTTTTAATATCCAAATAGCAAGTTGGTCAAAAAATAGTGAAAAAACAATTAAAAGATCCAAGGCTGTTGGGGAACCACCTTTTATGTTGGCAATATCTGTACATGAAGCTCTTCAAATGGCTGTAGCCTCTATTGCTGATTACAAAGTAAAGCCAAAAATGAATGCTCCAGCTACACCAGAAGAGGTTTTATCATCAATTTATGATATTAAGAAAGAGTATCAATTTTGATTTTGACTATCGAAGAACTTCAAAAATTTTTAAAAGATAATAAAGATATTGCTTATTGCAAAATTTTAAAAAATTTAGGCTCCTCTCCAAGAGAGAAAGGAGCTTGGATGTTAATTAGTAAGCAGGGGAAAATTTTTGGAACAATAGGAGGTGGACAATTAGAATATAATCTTATTCAAAGTGTTATGAGACAAAACTGGAAAGTTGATTTCAGCTTAGAGATTGAAACGACTTTGGGACCAGATATTGCACAATGTTGTGGTGGAAAAGTCATTATTTCAATACTTAAAATGAATTATATGTTTTCCAAACATTTATTTGAAAAATTTAAAAAGGATATATCTAAACTCACTCAAGTACTTATTTTTGGTGCAGGTAATGTTGGAACATCATTGGCTTTACAAATGTACAATTTACCTTTCAAAATAAAGTTGATTGATAATAGAGAAAATTTCATTTCAAAACTAAATTTACCTATTGAAAAAAAATTTAGCTTAATTCCAGAGCAAGAAGTTCGTGCAGCAAATGCTTGCTCTTGCTACATAATTACCACTCATGATCATGGCCTTGATTTCTTACTGTGCTATGAAATTTTAAAAAGGAATGATGCTTCTTATATTGGAATGATTGGTTCAAAAACTAAAAGAGGAACTTTAAAAAATTGGCTTAGAAAAAAAGGTATTAATGATATTTCAAATGTAAATATACCAATAGGTAAATCATTAGTTGATACTTATGATAAAAGACCTGAAATTATATCAGCCCACATAATTTCAGAAATGTTATCCATAATTGAAAAAAAAGCGACATAGAAATTATATAATTAGGAAAATTACATGATTTTAAAAGGAAGAATTTTTCATTTCTTAGATAAAGGAAATATAGACAATCCAGAAAATTCTTTTGAATATATTGAAAAAGGCGGATTAGTAATTTCAGGGGAAAAAATAATCGATATTGGAGAATTTAATAAAATAATTCTTCAATATCCAAATTATGAAGTTATAGATCATAAAAATAATATAATTTTCCCTGGTTTTATTGATTTACACAATCACTTTCCTCAAGTTCAGGTAATTGGTTCATATGGCACACAACTTTTAGAGTGGTTAAGAAAATATACTTTTCCTGAAGAATCTAAATTTATATCTAAAGATTATTCTAAACAGCAAGCTAAGAAATTTATAAAATTACTTATCAGCAATGGCACTACTACTTCGGTATCATTTTGTTCTGTCCATAAGGAGTCTGTAAATGCTCTTTTTGAGGAAGCTTCTAAAAAAAACATGTGTATGATTGCTGGTAAAGTAATGATGGATAGAAATGCTCCTAAGAACCTTTTAGATACTCCTCAGACCTCATTTCAAGATACACAGGACTTAATTTCAAAATGGCACAAAAAAAATAGGAATTTTTATGCGATAACACCAAGGTTTGCAATAACTTCATCTCCAGAGCAATTAAAATTAGCAGGTGATTTATCAAATAGTAATCCTACTTGTTATATTCAAACCCATCTTTCAGAGAATAGAGATGAAATAGAATATACTTTATCCCTATATCCAAAATTTACCCACTATCTGGATATTTACCTTAAAAATGGTATTGTTAATGAAAGATCTTTAATGGGACATTCAATTCATCTCAACGATGATGAAATTTCAATATTTAATCAAACTCGAGCCGTTGCAGTTCATTGTCCAACTTCAAACCTTTTCTTAGGTAGTGGTTTATTCCCATTTGAAAAGTTATATAATTCCAATGTCAAACTAGGTATTTCCACTGATGTTGGTGGGGGAACGTCTTATTCAATGCTAAACACTTTAGATGCTGCTTATAAAATTCAGCAATTTAGAAATTTTAGTTTAAATCCAAAATATTCCTTTTATTGGTCCACACTTGGTAATGCAAAATCTTTAGGATTAGAAGATGAGATTGGAAGTTTTAAAAAAGGAAGTTTTGCTGATATTATAGTTTTGGACAGTTCTAGTGATATGGTTTCAAAAATTAGAATGGAAACTTGTGAGACACTTGCTGAAGAATTATTTATTTTGCAAACTTTAGGAGGAGCGCATTCAATTAAATCCGTTTATATTGCAGGTAATTTATTATTGTAATTATTTTTTTATATAAAAAATTATAATAATGAATTAATCTTGATTAATAAAAAAATTAAAACAATACAACTTTACAAATGACTATTTTAAATATTTCGATTTTCACCTTTTTAATTGGTTTAGGTTTATTTTCATATACTATATATGAGAGATCTTCAATTTTAAGCTCGGATGAGCAAAAACCTAAAACTGAGAATTTAAATTATAAAAATGATAAAAAAGTATTAGAGACCTCACAAAATGAAAAAAGTTTGTTGGATATAAGAAATAGTTTGCAATCTGAAATATTAGCAAAAAAGCATGAAATTAAATTTGCTTCTGGAACTTTTTGTAATGAGTTAGCAAGCTTATTACCCCAATTCCCAAGCCCAATTATTCCAAGATTGACCATATCACTACTTTAGACTGCTCTACGGTATTGATCGATTTTACTCTCATCTACTTCGATACCAAGACCTGGTCCGTCTGGAGTTATTATGTGACCGTTAACGACTGGTATAGGGTTCTTAACAATATCATCTGTTAGATATTGATTTGTTACGCTTGCGTCCCATTCAAGGGTTGGTAGTGAAACAGCTAAATGAGATATTGCAGCACTTGCTATACTGGTATCGGCTGTCTTACCAGCCAAATTAACTGACATTGATAG
>ENA-OSEY01001311-OSEY01001311.1-marine-metagenome-genome-assembly--contig:-NODE-1311-length-17368-cov-2.652305_pt1 | contig 17368 bp, 12 predicted proteins | sample MGYA00248465_ERZ534230 | MGnify/ENA primary metagenome ERZ534230 (study PRJEB26409, sample SAMN06344110) | marine metagenome | isolation source: Sea water from surface | place: Atlantic Ocean:Southern...
AATCTGGATTAAATTTATTTTTATCATTTATGATAATTGCTATTACCAATCTCTTATTTTTTTTTATAATATATTCATGAATTCTTTGGTGACCTAAATGGCAAATATTTCTCGTAGAAAAAACTACTGAATTCTTTATATTTTTAACTTCTGATTTATATTTTGGGAAAAGTTTATCTTTTGGTAAAAATTTTTTTAGTAAAAAAACTTTACCACCAATGAATAAATTATTTAAGTTGCTAATAATTTTTACATATGGATGTTTATTAGAAAAAGTAGAAAATATTTTTTTACAATACTCTTTTTTATTTATTTGAAATAAATCGTTTGGTTTAATAAGACCTACAATTTTATTTTTGTATTGAAGTTTATAAAATTTTTTGAAATTAATTTTTGTTTTAGATTTTATGCTAAGAATTATTGGTATAGTCCAATTGTTTTTTTTTGATATTCTTTTATGAATTAAAATATTGTTAACATCCTTGGAGTTACAAAATCCATTTAATGGCCGATAAAGTCTAGTAACTAAATTCACTAAATTAATGAAATCATTATTTCCTAAATTAATTTTTATTTCTTTGTCAATTTTATTTACATTTTTAAATGATTTTATTATCATTAATTAATCTCGTTTTCTTAAAAAAATTTTATATCTAATGAATAAATCGTTTTTATTCTTTCTATTATTACAGTTCTGCTTTGCCCAAAGTAAATGGTTAAAAACATTTGGAGCGGATGAGATGGATGGCGCAAATCATGTACTAAAGATTGAGGATGGTTTTCTGATATTAGGTTATACTACTTCTTTTGGAAATGGTGCTAAAGATCTCTGGATCATAAAAACAGATAATAGCAGAAATAAGGTATGGGACAAATTTTATGGAGGGATGCATCTTGATTATGGAATTAAAATTATTAAAGCGTATGATGCAGGCTATGTTGTACTAGGCCAAACTCATTCATTTGGTAATGGATCTGGGGATATATGGTTATTAAAAATCGATGATCTTGGTAAAATTGTCTGGCAAAAGACATATGGGGGTGAAAACCTAGATATTGGTTATGATATATGCACATCAAATGAAAAGGGATACGTAATTGCAGGCACTTCAGTATCAAAAAAGACCAATAGCATGGATGGTTATGTTTTTAAAGTTGACTCTCTAGGAAATTTGATATGGGAACAGGTCTATGGCGGATTAAACATTGATGGTTTTAGCTCCATTACGAAAAAAAATGAGGAATATGGTTATATATTATTTGGGCACACAAAGTCATACATGCTAGATAAAAGCAGAAAGAAGAAAAAAGGTTTAATTGGCAGGATCATTGCTTCAATGTTTAAAAAAGAACCTTCCTCAGAAGCCTGGATAGTGGATATTGATGAATATGGTGACCGAAATTGGCACAATACCTATGGTGGAAAAAAAGAAGATGTAGGTAAATCTATTGATGCTTTTTCAGATAACTCATTTCTTTTAACCTGTGAAACTGAATCTTTTGGTAGAGGTGAAAAAGATATTTGGCTCCTGAGGATAGATAGTAATGGAAAAATTATATGGGATAATACTTTTGGAGGAAAAAAAAATGATATCTATGGATCAACCGTAGTTTACTCAAATAATTCAATATTTATATCTGGACAAAGACCAATAAAAAATAAATTCTCTTTAAGGTCAATTTTGACATTTAATTCAAAAAACAAGACTCCTGAATCAGCTAATTATAGTTCATTTATAGCTCGGTTGAATGGTAAGGGTGAAACTGTTTGGGAAAACGATGTTTTTGAAGATCAAAAATGTATAACACCATATATGACCATATCAGGAAAAAATATATTAATAGCAGGCCAGAAATCGACTCCGTTCAATGGATCTGGAGATGCTTGGGTTATTTCAATGAACAAAAAAGGGAAGAGCATTTGGGATGCCAATTTTGGTGGTAGAGGTGCTGATGGTGGAAATTATGCCCTTGTTACAAAGGATGGTGGATACTTATCAGTGGGCTATACAGATTCTTATGGTTTTGGTAAAAACGATATATGGGTAATTAAAACAGATTTTACAGGTGAAAAAGAGTGGAGTAAAGTGTATGGAGGTAAATTGGATGACTTTGGTTGGGGAGCAACTGAAAGTGTTGATGGTGGGTATGTTATAACTGGAGAAACATTCTCTTTTGGAAATGGACAAAGTGACATTTATATTTTTAAAATTGATTCAGTAGGGAATAAAATTTGGAGCAATACATTTGGAGGCTTATCTGAAGATGTAGGCTATTCTATTGTTAATAGTGACGATGGTGGATATGTAATCGCCTCTCAAACCAGATCGTATGGAAAGGGTGGTAATGATGGGATGATCGTAAAATTTGACTCATTAGGTACTAAAAAGTGGAATAGGGTCTATGGCGGAAAAGGGTTAGACTATTTCAAATCAATTTCAAATGATTCGTTAAATGGCTATGTTGTTGCTGGCGGTACTAGATCTTTCAATAACGGAGACAGTCAAGGGTGGGTAATGAATGTAGATGAAAATGGATACCTTAAATGGGAAAAGACCTATGGGGATAACGGTGAGGACGGATTTAATATGATAACGCGGTCAAAAGATAATAATTTCATTGCTGTCGGTTACAGCGAATCTTTTTTTAGTAAAGGAATGAAAGATGTTCTTATGGTAAAAATTGATTCTTTGGGTAAAAAGATGTGGATGAACTTATATGGTGGTAAAGGTGATGATATTGGGAACTCAGTTTTCGAATGTAAAGATAGTGGGTTTGCATTAGCTGGAGAGACTGCTAGTTTCGGTAGTGGTAAAAAGGATATTCTAATTTTGAAAACAAATTCTAACGGAGAACAAAAATGGAAAAGCACTGTTGGGGGAAAAGGTGTTGATATTGGTAGGTCGATCGAGGAGCTACCAAAAGGTAAATTTATTGTATCAGGGACATCTACAATTTCAAATTTGTCCTATGATTCTATATTGATCAAAACAGATAAAAAAGGTAAAACCAGCAATTGAAATAACATTTAAAAAAATATGATTTTGCATATCCATTCACGAAATCAGTTACTAAGTTCTCACCTGTTTAAATCTTTAATAATAATGCTAAAATTGAAATGAAAAATTCTACATATATATTTATTGCTTTGTTTTTAATCTCATGTGGTGGTGATACCCAAAAATCTTCTTCAAATATCACTCAAAAAAAGATCTCTGCAAACTTAGATAACGCTACTACCGCAAAAGAAGGTGGATATGGTTTTGAAAAAATTGCCGATGATTTGGGTTATAAAACCTATGAATGGAATGAAGAAAAAGATGGTACCTTCTTTGGTGATCCGAAAGCAATCAAAGGGGGTACGCTAAACTATATACATTCTTTGTTTCCAAGGACAATGAGAGTGATCGGGCAAAATTCAAGTCAGGTTTTAAATAGTCGGACAATTAGCGCGCTATGCTATGAAGGACTACTGAGTCAGCACCCTACGACGTTAGAATTCATACCTAGACTAGCATCTCATTGGAAGATCTCTGATGATAAAATGACATTTGAATTTAGAATTAATCCAGATGCTAGATGGTGGGATGGGATGCCAGTAACTTCCGATGATGTTATTGCAACTTGGGACCTAAGGATGGATGAAACTATTTTATCCCCAGCAGAGCAGATCACATATGGAAAATTTGAAAGACCTATTGCAAAGTCAAAATATATTGTTTCTGTGAAAGCAAAGTCTGTTAATTGGAGAAACTTCCTATATTTTTCTACGATGGCCTTGCACCCAAATCACATATTAAAAGACCTTGATGGAACTGCTTTCTTAGAAGAATACGCATTTTCAGTTATACCAGGAACAGGTCCATACATATTAGAGGACAAGAATATCAAAAATCAAGAATCATATACATTTGAAAGAAGGAAAGACTATTGGGATATAAACAGTCCTTTCAATAGGTATAAATTTAATTTCGATAAGATAAAAGTTTCTGTTGTTAAAGATAATGATGCACTGCAATATGAGAAATTTAAAAAAGGGGAACAAGATATTTATAATGTTCAGCGTTCCAGAAGATGGGTTGAAGAAACAGATTTTACTGCCACAGAGAGCGGGTGGATAAAAAAACAGAGAGTATTTTCTGAGAAACCGGCAGGAACTTCTGGTTATTATTTCAATATGAGAGAATGGCCATTTAACGACCAGCGAGTAAGATATGCATTTTGCTATTTATATGATAGGGAAAAAATGAATAGAGAAATGTATTATAACGAGTATGGTATGATGAACTCTCTTTATTCAGGCTCTGTTTATGAAAATAAAAATAACAATCCTTTTAAATACAACCCTGAAGAAGCTGTGAGACTTTTAAAAGAGGCAGGATATACATCTAGAAATAGTGATGGGTGGTTAGTTCATGAAACATCTAACAAAGTTTTATCCTTTGAGATCGTCATTCAAAAAACTAGCGCTTATATGGTAACTCCTGTTCAGCAAATGCTCAAAGAGTATGGAATAGATATGCAGATAAAATTCATTGATTACAACACGATGATAAAAAATGTTAATGCTAGAAATTTTAATGTTTGCCTCCTAGCATACTCTGGCCTTGTATATCCCAACCCGGAGGGAAGCCTTAGGTCAACATTAGCCGATCAAAATGATAACAATAATGTGTGGGGCTTTAAAAGCCCACGTGTGGATGAATTGCTAGATGAATATGATATTTGCTTTGATCAGCAAAGGAGGATCGAGATCATAAGAGAAATAGATGGCATTTTTAGCGATGTTCATCCTATAGCATTTAGCATTGCTAGAAACTACTCTCGAATGATGTGGTGGGATAAATTTGGTTACCCTGAATGGATGTTTTCTAGATATGTTGGCGAATATTGGGATTCCCTTTACTATTGGTGGTATGACAAAGGAAAGGATAATACATTGAAAGAGGCTGTTGAAAAAGGTAACTCCCTTCCTTTGAAGCCCATTGATATGAAATATTGGCCAGATTATCTATCAAAAAATTCTTAATACCCAACGTTTAATTTTTAATTAAATGGTAAACTATTTTGTAAGAAGGCTGCTATTGATGATACCAACTTTTCTTGGATCAACTGTATTAGTCTTTATAGTTCTGCAAATGGCGCCTGGTGGGCCAATAGAGCAAATGATGTTAGAGCTTCAAATGGGCGGGGCAGTAGCTGGAGAGGGTGGTGCTCAGTCATCCTCAGGTGTTACTGGTGGTGTATCACTACCGCCTAAAGCTTTAAAGGAACTAGAAAGGTTTTACGGCTTCGATAAACCAATTTATCAGAGGTATTTAAGCTGGTTAGGTGTTTGGCCAAGGGAAATAAAACATAGAGATTTCACAATACCCAAAAACGCAAATTCTTTTGAGAAAAGAGTAGGGAAGATTGATGGCAAGCTATGGAAAGTTGATATTGTTCTATCTGATGATCTATTGCCTGTGGTGTATGAAAAAAATGGTAATGTGAGTAAAAACTGGCATGCGAAGATAGAAGATCGCAATGAACATGGTTCGATAGACGCTGTTGTTTTCCAAAAAGAATATTCAGGCATACTTACTGGTAATCTAGGTAAGTCATATACATACCTAAAACCCGTTACAGAGGTTATGAAGCCTAGGTTTAAGATCTCCTTATTCTTTGGTTTGACTGGTATTTTTCTATCTTATTTGATATGCATACCTCTTGGAATTAAAAAAGCTTTAAACCATGGTACAGCATTTGATTTTGGATCTAGTGTAATAATATTTATTGCATATTCTATACCCGGTTGGGCATTGGGAGGTGTATTATTGGTTTTATTTGGAGGAGGAAGTTTTTTTGACATTTTTCCATTGGGTGGTTTTCGAAGTCCATCGGAGATATGGGATACGTTGACACCTTTTCAAAAAATTGTCGATCAGATTCATCACATGATACTGCCTATCATTGCCTGGTCCATAGGTAGTTTTGCGACATTAACAGTATTAATGAAAAACAGCTTACTTGAAAATTTAAGTCAAGACTATGTTCGCACTGCTTTTGCTAAAGGTATAAAAGAGACTCGGGTTATTTGGTATCATGCTATGAGAAATAGTTTGATTCCTATTGCATCTGGTATAGGTCATATTCTAGGTGTTGTAATTGCTGGTTCTTATTTTATCGAAAGGATGTTCAATATTGACGGGTTCGGGAGACTTGCATACGAGGCAATATTATCAAGAGATTATCCAGTAACTTTGGGTTATTTAGTTATTGTGGTTATTATCAGACTTCTTGGAAATATCATATCAGACCTTGTCTTAGCCACTGTTGACCCTAGAATAAGGTTTAAATGATTAGATCTACAAAAAATAATGATAATTCCATTTTTAGAAGAAGGTGGAATAAATTTAAAACTTTAAAGCGAGGATATTATTCCTTGATTGCTCTGCTCTTTTTATATATAATGTCTTTTTTCTTACCTCTGCTTATCAATAATAAGGCATTAGTTGTTAAGTATAATAACGAATATTATTTTCCTATCATTAAAGGCTATATTAGTGGAGAAACATTTGGTCAAGATGTTCCGGGTGAAGCTAAATATAGGTCGCTCAAAGAAACGTTTAAAAATGATGAAAATAGCAATAATTGGGTATTAATGCCTTTCTATCCTTATTCTCCATTTGAGGATATTACTTATGATGGAAATAAAATGTATCAACCCCCATCCCTTAAACATTGGTTAGGGACAGATAATACTGGTAGGGATGTTTTTGCCCGTTTATGTTATGCATTCAATATATCAATATCATTTGCGCTTATTCTTACTATTATAAATTACATTGTCGGTATTCTAGTTGGCGGTGCTATGGGATATTATGGCGGAAAGTTTGACTTATTTTTTCAAAGGATAATAGAGGTTTGGTCAAGTCTACCCATGTTATTTGTAATTATTATCATATCTTCAATATTAAAGCCATCATTTTTTCTTTTGATCGGTATCTACACGCTGGTTAATTGGATCAGTATGACATACTTAATTAGAGCTGAGTTCTATAGAGAAAAAGCTAAACCCTATGTTGCTGCTGCTTTGAGTATGGGTCAGTCTAATTTTAAAATCATGTTTAAACATATTTTAGCAAATTCACTTGTGCCGATAATCACTTATTTTCCTTTCTCTGTGGTGGCCGGTATATCTGCTTTAGTTGGTCTAGATTATTTAGGCTTTGGCCTTGCTCCACCCACACCTTCTTGGGGGCAAATGTTAGATGTTGGGTTATCTAATATATCTAAATGGTGGATGGTTTTCTCACCTGTAACTGCTCAATTCTTCACTTTGTTGGCAATTGTATTTATCGGAGAGGGAGTAAGAGAAGCATTCGATCCGAAAGTTTATTCAAGGTTGAGATGAGTCAAGAAAAGTTAATAGAGATTAAAAATCTTAAAACATTTTTTAATACAGAAGCGGGTATCGCAAGAGCGGTTAATGATGTCTCATTTGATATTTATAAAGGTGAAGTTTTAGGGATTGTTGGTGAATCAGGCTCTGGTAAGTCTGTTACATCAATGTCAATCAATCGCTTGATTCCCAACCCACCTGGGGAAATAGTAGGAGGGGAAATATTTTATAAAGGTAAAGACCTATTAAAATATAGCTATGAACAGATGAGTGAAATACGAGGAAAAGAGATCTCCATGATATTTCAAGAGCCCATGACCTCACTAAACCCGGTATTAAGAATAAGTTCTCAGATGAATGAGATTCTAGTAAAGCATGAAGGTTTAATTGAGGAGGAGGCTACTAAGAAGAGTATTGAGATGCTAAAAAGAGTTGGTATCCCAGAGCCAGAAAGAAGAATATATGATTATCCTCATCAATTTTCAGGAGGAATGAGGCAGCGTGTCATGATCGCCATCGCACTGGCCTGTGATCCTAAGGTCCTCATCGCCGATGAGCCAACCACCGCCCTGGATGTGACGATTCAGGCTCAGATATTGGATATCGTCAAAAGACTGCGTAAAGAACTCGGAATGGCCATCATTTGGATCACCCATGACCTTGGGGTCGTGGCGGGGATTGCGGACCGGGTTGCCGTTATGTATGGGGGTTTTATCGTGGAACAGGCTCCTGTAAAAAAACTATATTCGACTCCTAAACATCCTTACACCCAGGGGCTTTTAAGTACGCTTCCGAAATTGGAAGGTGAGCGGACAGAAAGGTTGGAGAGCATCAAAGGACAACCTCCGGATCTCCATAATATCCCCGATTCCTGTCCCTTTGCCCCGCGTTGCATACATGTGTCGGAAAAGTGCCAAAACGAAAATCCGAGGCTCGAGATGACGGATCCTGAACACCAAGTTGCATGTTGGTGGAATACCGAAAAAGAAAATTATTCCTCATGAATAACTCTTCGGAGACCTTGCTCAAGGTTGAAAATCTTTCAAAGCATTTTCCCATTACCAAAGGAGTTTTCCGCAGACAAGTTGGAACGGTCAAAGCCGTTGACGGGATTTCTTTTGAAATTAAGGAAAGAGAAACTCTTGGGCTTGTAGGGGAAAGCGGTTGCGGGAAGTCAACTGCCGGAAGAGTCATTTTACAGCTTTATCCTGCGACTTCCGGTAATGTTGTATTTAGAGGAGTCGAAATCACCGAGTTGAGTCCTGAAAAGCTGAGGCTCCAACGCCCGAAAATGCAGATGATCTTTCAGGATCCACAGGACAGTCTCAACCCGAGAATGACGGTAGGGGATATCATCGGGGAACCAATCATCGAGCACCAGTTTCATAAAGGTAAGGAAAGAAGAGAAAAAATTGAACAACTCCTCAAATCAGTAGGTCTGAATCCAAAATACACCAACCGTTACCCCCATGAATTTTCCGGAGGACAACGCCAACGGATTGGAATTGCAAGAGCATTGGCATTAAATCCTGATTTCATCATCTGTGATGAGCCGATTGCAGCACTTGATGTATCGATTCAGGCTCAAGTGGTGAATCTTCTTGAGGACCTGCAGGACCAACTTGGTTTGACATACCTGTTTATTTCTCACGATTTAAGCATGATCCGGCATATTGCCGATCGGGTGGCAGTCATGTATTTGGGAGTGATGGTTGAACTGGCCAGCAGCAAGTCTCTTTATGGAAATCCCCTTCATCCCTATACTCAGGCACTCCTTTCAGCAGTGCCGGTCCATGATCCTGAAAAGGAGCAAAAACGGGAAAGAATCATTCTCCAGGGGGATGTGCCCAGTCCTGCGAATCCACCCTCGGGTTGTCGCTTTCGCACGCGATGTCCCATTGCAGAATCTCAATGTGCTGAAAAAATTCCAGAGTGGCGTGAAAAAAAAGAAGGACATTGGGTAGCATGCCACAAAGTTTCATGACAAATTTGAAAAAAAGTAATAGTTTTTTCAATCGAAAAACATTGATCACTCTAAACAGTTCAGATAAATTAGTTTTTCCATTTAGGAGAAGAATTTTGAATTCATCAAAATTTTTTGTGTTTAATTTAGTCAATCTCATCAGAGGAGAACTTATGAGATCCTATTTTAGTTTGTTAATCGCCGGTCTTATGATTTTGGGAGTTTCGGCATCAATCCATGCCAAACCTCAGGGTCAACTTAACCTGCTCTATTGGCAGGCGCCCTCAACCATGAACCCCAATTTATCGGGGGGAACCAAAGAGTTGGAAGCGTCTTCTGTCGTACTTGAACCCCTTGCGAGATATGATGAGAAGGGGAATATGATCCCCTGGTTGGTAGATGAAATTCCAACTGTAGATAATGGAGGTGTCTCGAAAGATCTGACATCAATCACATGGAAAATCAAAAAAGGAATTAAATTTTCTGATGGTTCAGAACTCACTGCTGAAGATGCAATTTTCACATATGAGTATTGTACCAATCCAGATACAGGATGTACCCAAACCAATTACTACAGCGATATCCAGTCTGTAAAAGCTGTGGACCGTTACACGATCCAGGTAAATTTCTCGGTTGCCAAACCCTTTCCCTACCAGGCATTCGTCGGCTACAACTCACCCATTTTGCAAAAAGCACAATTTAAAGACTGTGCCGGTGCAAGAGCTCAAGAGTGTAATAAGGAAAATTTTTATCCGATTGGAACAGGACCCTTTGTTGTCAAAGACTTCAAAGCAAATGACGTCATTGTTTTTGAAGCCAATCCAAACTATCGGGATTCCAGTAAGCCTGCCTTCCAGACACTGGTATTCAAGGGAGGTGGAGATGCGGTTTCTGCTGCAAGAGCCGTCTTGGAAACGGGAGAAATGGATTATGCCTGGAACCTGCAGGTTGAACCGGAAATTCTTTCCAATATGGAAAAGGCAGGTAAAGGAACGGTTGTTTCAGCCTTTGGAACCGCAGTTGAGCGGCTTATGGTCAATTTCACCAATCCAGATCCTGCTTTGGGAGAGAACCGGTCCGAGTTCATAGGTGGGAACAACAACCGGAATCCGCATCCTTTTCTTGCAGATTATGCAGTTCGAAGGGCTCTCTCACTTGCCATCGACCGGCAGGTTTTGGTAGATGCAGGTTATGGTCAGGCTGGGAAAATCAGCTGTAATGTCTTACCCGCTCCGGCTATCTATGCTTCCTCTGCCAATGATGAGTGCAAAACTCCCAATGTTGCAGAAGCCAACAGAATTTTGGATGAAGCAGGTTGGAAGAAAGGTTCGGATGGAGTCAGGCAAAAGGATGGTGTAAGAATTTCCATTCTTTACCAGACCTCAACCAATTCCGTCCGTCAGGGGACCCAGGCATTTATCAAAGAGATGTGGAGGCAAATTGGAGTTGAAACCGAACTCCGTAACATCAGTGCATCGGTCTTTTTTGGCGGTGATGTCGGAAGCCCCGATACCTACCAGAAATTTTATGCAGACATAGAAATGTACACCAACACCTTCAGTGGGACTGACCCGGAAACCTACATGTCCAACTGGACCTGTAAGGAGATGGCTCAGAAGAGGAATAAGTGGGGTGGAAACAATATGCCGCGCTGGTGCAGTGCAGAATATGACGCGTTATCCGCGGAAATGGCTAAGACTGCAAATCTCGAGGATCGAATCCGATTGGCAAAACAGATGAATGATATGCTGATGCAGGATTACGCGATGATTCCTCTGATTCACCGAGGAGATGTCTCTGCCCATTCTTCTTCAATTTCAGGAGTTAGGATGAATTCATGGGACTCCGAACTTTGGAATATTGCTGACTGGAAACGCAACTAAGCGATTCTGAATTCTTCAAGAAGGCGGTTTGCTTCCAGCAGGCCGCCGCTTCTCGCCTTATTCAGCCTGTTTTTTGATCAAAATTCTGAACACAGGTTTTAATCATTGATTCACTTCATCATCCGTAGAATTCTGATTGCCATCCCTACCCTCCTGGCAATCAGTTTTATCATTTTTGCCATTCTTGATTTCGCTCCCAACGATCCAACAGGCAACCTGCCGATGACCGTCCCTCCTGAAGTGAGGGAAAAAATCAGGCAATCTCTTGGGCTTGATCAGCCGATGCATATTCGTTTTGGCATGTGGCTTCATCAGTTTTTTGTAAATGAGCCGCTCAATGCCCTCGATAAAGTATTTGGAATTAAAATTGGAGATGCAGAAGATCGGACCCGAGTGATTTCGTGGGCCACTCGAAGTCCGGTAGTCGATTTAATCATTGAAAGGACTCCGCAGACTTTGTGGGTAGTGGGATTGTCCTATCTTTTTGGAATTTTAATTGCGATCCCAATCGGCATTATTTCAGCCTATAAGCAATACTCGATGTTTGACCAGATTGGGACTTTTGTGGCAATGGTTGGTTTTTCGGTTCCAACCTTTTTCACCGGGATGGTGGCGATCATCATCTTCAGTGTCCAGTTAGAGTGGTTTCCGATGATCTATGACACAACACTGGTCGTCGATAGTTGGAATCATTTTGTGAAACAGGTGAAGCAGATGATCATGCCCGTAACCGTGCTGGCTCTTTACAATGCCTCACAATTGAGCCGATTCATGCGCGCTTCCATTCTGGATAATCTCAATCTTGATTATGTACGAACGGCACGGGCCAAGGGAAGGTCTGAGAACGTTGTTTTATTGATTCATGTGCTGAGGAATAGTCTGATTCCAGTCGTGACCCTGATTGCTTTGGGGATCCCGACCATTTTTAGTGGAGCAATCATCACCGAACAGATCTTCCGGGTCAATGGGTTGGGGCAGCTTTTGGTGATTGCGATAGAAGGAGCAGACATTCCACTGGTCCAGACACTGACGTTTATTTTCGCGGTATTGATCGTGGCCTTTAACCTGGTGGCTGATGTGGTTTATGGAATTCTAGATCCGAGAATCCGATATGACTGAGAACACGGCAACTTTGGATTCCTTTGAAATTCAGACAGAGCACCGTTCTCTCTGGGTGGATGTATGGAGACAGTTTCGTAAGCACAAAGGTGCTTTGGTAGGCATGTTCGTTTTCATGCTGATCACTTTTTGTGTTTTCATTGGTCCGTTTATTTATGACGTCGACCCGAATGCCATCAATTTCAGAGAAAGAAATCTGGGACCATCATGGTCCCACCCTTTAGGAACTGACAACATTGGACACGACACCTTGGCCCAAATGCTTGCCGGTGGAAGAGTTTCATTGGCAGTGGGTTTTCTGGCAATGTTGATCTCATTGTTGATTGGTTCCCTGATTGGGGTTTTAGCGGGTTTCATCAAATCCCTGGATGGTCCCTTAATGCGTTTGACGGATCTGTTTCTCGCTTTGCCCATTCTTCCTGTACTTCTGGTTATCATCATGCTGTTCAGGGATACCCTGAGGACGCTTTATGGACCCGAAATGGGGATTTTTTTCCTGATTGTTTTTGTGATTGGTATAACCAGTTGGATGCATACGGCGAGAATTGTCAGAGGAGATGTCTTGGGGATCAAAGAAAGAGAATTTGTAACAGCCGCCCATAGCATCGGCACTCGAAAAAGGAAGATTATCTTCCGTCACATCCTGCCGAACATCCTCAGTCCGATCATGGTTTCAGCAACCCTGGGGGTCGCCAATGCCATCATCACAGAATCTGCCTTGTCATTCCTGGGGCTTGGTTTCCCTCCGGATTTTCCAACCTGGGGACGCTTGCTTTATGATGGTGCAACTTTCATCCAGATCACTCCTTCACGGGTGATATGGCCTGGAGTCTTTATTGCCCTAACTGTCTTGAGTGTAAATTATATCGGAGATGGTCTCAGAGATGCCCTGGATCCAAGACTCAGAGGTCGATAATGAGATGAACTTGGAAGCAAGTTGATTCTATTGAATTATTTTGGATTCAACTTACTTTCTGATCGTTTGTTTTCAGGAAATGGAATGGATTCCGTCGACTATGAAGCCAGGTTCCTGATTTTAAAGGAAGACCGACAGGATGGGATCTGGAAATTTTTATATTCTCAGGATCCTGTTTCATTCGTTTTTGAATGAAGTCTTTCAGATGCACTTTTTTTTGTTCCCGGATCTGGTCCAGCCTTTTGAGTTTTGCCCTCCGGATGGAATCATCCACAATCAGAAATGGGATTTAAGGTTTCTCCCTCACAACAGGGCATACGATTGATTCCGCATTGAGTGCATTGTTCGTGTCCATGCACCCATACTGTTTGCGATGACATGCCGCAATGCTCACACAAGCCACGACCTGCTTGGCAGTTTGGAAGTTCACCTGATTGATTCATTTCGCTTTTTGAATCAGTCATCGAAATTCATAAGAAGATCTTAAATTTCAGAAAGTTTGACCACCCTTTTTTCTTTGGCAGAAAGGTGAAGGGCTGCCATTTTTTTCATGTATTTCAAACCTTCCGCAAAATCCGGACTGACCGGTCTTTCTGATTCGGAAGCGCCTTCTGAAGCGAGGCGGACGGCTTGGATGAAATCGGCCTCCACCATCCAATCCCTTGTTTGATTTTCCGGAACTTGAACAGGTTCAAAATCTTTTCCAGATTCGGACCATTCCAGGGAAGTCATGGCATTCAATCGAAGGGTACCACGGTCGGTGATCCATTCAATTTGGTTGAGGTTTTCATGTTTGGCGATTCCTGAATGATATTCGCTGATGCTGATTCCGGAATTTAAAATTCCGCTAATGGTCACCACTTGAGGAATTTCCATTTCAACAACGTTGCCATCTTCCCCCTCCTTAGTCTTGATCGGGGTGGAAAAATCAGCGCTTAATTGTTGGTACTCTCCCAAAAAAGTGTTGATGGTTTCTGCCCAGATTCCCACGAACATGATTTGCTGTCCGGAAAATTCAACCAGATCCCGGAAAATCAAGGGACCGTATCCGGAACCATTGGAGCAAACAACTCTTACATGAAGCAGGTTTCCATATTTCTCTGAAGCCAGGGACTCTAGCAGGTAAGCTTCCCAAGGCATGCGGTGAGGCGGAGGGCAGAGCATGTTGACCAGTTCAGGATGATCTTTTGCGGATTGAAGCATCCTTTCCGCATCAGGGAGAGTTGCAGCCATTCTTGCCTGGCAGAATACATGTTTTCCGGAATCCAATGCCTTGCATGAAATTTCTGCATGGGTGTTGGGATAACTGCCGATAAAAACCGCGTCAATATCATCACGATCCAATAACTGTTTCCAATCGGTCATCACTTCCGAAAACCCAAATTCATCAGCAATTTTTTGCCCGCTTGCTTGACTCCGGTTACATACTGCAACCAATTCAATATTGTCCAATGCATTCAGTCCGGGCAGATGTCGTTGGCGGCAGATGCCACCGGCCCCAATGAAACCAATTCTGACGGGTTTAGTGTTTTGAGCGTTTGTTGGCATAGTCATCTTTAATTCATGTTTTGAAAAATTAGATTTTTTGGAAAAAATGGAACTGTTTTAAGCTCTGATTCTTTAAATCAAATCAATGTATTCAAAAGAGAAAATTTTCTCAGTCACCTTAGCCTTTCCCAGGAAGTTACTCAATATCTGATCTGCTTGTATCTTAGTTAATGCTCCTTCATAGTGAACGGTCATAAACGTCTTGAAGTGATCCTCCTACCTGAAATGAGTCTTTTTCATTGAGACTCATCAATTCCAGGAATCTTCCTTCTGCCATTAAATTTTTTGATTCAAGTTGAATAAATCTTCCGGAGAACGATCTCTTGCCCCAAAAGCACCCCTTTGGCTTTTGGCATTGAACATGGGTTGCGGAACATTGGGGATCACCATCATATCTCCCGCACTCGGTTTGGTGACCAATGATTTCGGGGTGGATGAGGCTACCGGTCAATGGGTACTTTCTGCTTATTTTGGTGCGATTGCATTGGTTCAATTATTTTACGGACCCTTGTCGGATCGTTTCGGAAGAAAAATACCATTGCTGAGTGGCTTGACCCTTTATGGCCTGGGCGGGTTTTTGGGAGCCTATGCTCCAAGTATCGAAACCCTGATTGCTGCAAGGGTGATTCAGGGATTGGGTGGAGGTTCCATCATCTCCATCATCCGCGCCATCATCAACGATTCCTACGAAAGGCTGGAAGCGGCAGGAGCTTTTGCTTTAATCAGTGGAATCATGGTCGTGGTCCCGATTTTCAGTTTCATTTCAGGAGGTTTGTTGGGTGAGATGATCGGCTGGCAGGGAACCATGTTTTTAATCGGAATTGCGGGCGGCATTGCAGGGATCCTGAATTATTCCTATTTGCATGAAACCAATCTGTACAAATTGGAAAAATTGAATCCTCTCGGACTTTTTAGAAATTACATGAAATTGCTCGTGAACCGGAATTTCAATGCCTTCATGATGGCAAGTGCCTGCAATTCCGGAATTTTTTTCAGCATGATTGGATTCCTTCCATATGAATTTGCCCGACGCGGGTTTACCTCAATGGAATTCGGATTTTGGTTTGCTCTGGCTCCTTTTGGGTACATGATCGGGAATTTCATGACTCGATTCTGGGTTAAGAAATTGGGCATTGAAATGATGACTCTGAGTGGAAGTTTAATCAGTTTGGTGTCCATGTTTGCTCTGTTGGGAGTTGATTTCCTTGGATGGATGCATCCTCTCTGGATTGCGTTGCCGTCAATGATCTATGGAATTTCTGCAGGATTGGTGATTGGAAATGGGTCGATGGGAGCAGTTTATGCGGCTGGACATCTGGCAGGAAGTGCTTCAGGAATGATTGGCGCAGTTCAGATGGGTTTTGGTGTTCTAAGCGGAAGTTTGGTGGTGTTGGCAGGAGGATACGAAAGCTTTAATCATGGGATTCAGGTTCTGATCGGTTTTTCTCTGGTTTCTGTTATCTTTTCGATGATGACCAGCAGGCAGAAAACAGTGGAAGCGATTTGATAGCAAAATGAAGGATCCGGATAAATGCATCGGTGGTTTTCCTAAGTTTTCAATTCAATGAAGAAAATTCATCAATACTATGAAAACCGTTCAAGTGATTGATTCTCACACTGAAGGCGAACCGACAAGGGTAGTGGTTGTCGGAGGGCCCGAACTTGGAGAGGGATCGATCTCTGAAAAATGTGATCGTTTTGTCACCGAGTTTGACCACTTTCGTTCAGCATTGATCAACGAACCCAGGGGCTCTGAGATATTGGTGGGTGCACTGCTCATGGAGCCGCAATCCAAAGAGTGTTTATGTGGTGTGATTTTTTTCAATAATGTCGGAGTGTTGGGAATGTGTGGGCACGGTACCATTGGTCTCATGATCACACTTGCTCACCTTGGGCGGATTCAACCCGGAAGGCATATGGTGGAAACCCCTGCCGGGATCGTCGAAGCGGAACTTCACACAGATCATTCTGTAACTGTTTGGAATGTCAAAAGTTTTTGTGAAATAAATAACCTTTCTCTAAAAATTTCGGAAGGAAAGACAATTCATGGTGATATCGCATGGGGTGGCAACTGGTTTTTCCTATGCGAAGACCATGGATTTGAACTTTTTCTTTCCAATCAAAAAGAACTAACGGATTTTACCATCGAGGTCAGGAACGCATTACATGACGCAGGGTATCCAAAGGTTGATCATATTGAACTCTTTAGTCCACCCTCATCAGATCATGCTGATTCAAGAAATTTCGTACTTTGTCCAGGAGGGGTTTATGACCGTTCACCGTGTGGAACCGGAACCAGCGCGAAATTGGCTTGTCTCGCAGAAGAAGGAAAACTTAAGCCCGGTCAAACTTGGACCCAGGAGAGCATTACCGGAACAACTTTCCAGGCTTCTTATGAAGAGGATCCGCATAACAAGAATAAAATCATTCCAAAAATTCGTGGGAAAGCATTCATTACTGCGGAAACAACATTATTCTTCGATGAACAAGACCCATTAGGGTTTTAAGAAAAAAATTTATCGCCTCTTTATTATTACCATTTTTTGAAAGTGTAA
>ENA-OSEY01001313-OSEY01001313.1-marine-metagenome-genome-assembly--contig:-NODE-1313-length-17356-cov-4.113027_pt1 | contig 17356 bp, 15 predicted proteins | sample MGYA00248465_ERZ534230 | MGnify/ENA primary metagenome ERZ534230 (study PRJEB26409, sample SAMN06344110) | marine metagenome | isolation source: Sea water from surface | place: Atlantic Ocean:Southern...
CTCGGGATGATGACGCGTGGCAAGGTCACGGCGTCACGCCCCGGCCATGCCATGTGCGCCAAGCTGATCCGCACCCTGTGGAATTCCCCAGCCTGCTACCAGATCATCGAAGAAGGCGTTGCCAGCGATCATTCGGACGGATACGCGCTTCCCGAGGTTGCCGCCGCCGCCGCTACCGTCTAGGCCATCTACCCCCCAACACGTCGACGAATGCGTTCGAGCGATGGCCCTCTCGCCTGTCATCTCGAAGCCAACTGGCGTCTTTTCACCCGACGCGCTTGCGGCTATTGTCATTCCTTACGGTGACCGGGCAGCATGACGCCCCTGCCGGTAAAACCCTCGTTCTGCTGGAGAGCCGCCTTGGCCCATCACTCGATCTCCCGTCATTCTCTTGCGATTGCCGTTCTTGCTGTTTCTCTTGCCGGTTGTGCCTCACCCGACTTTCCCGAACAGGTCGAGCGCCCGGCCGACAAACTCTATGACGAGGCGTTGTCCTTGGTGCTTCAGGGCGATGCGGAAAAGGCTGCGCCACAATTTGAGGAAGTCGAGCGCCAACACCCCTATTCCGACCTTGCAGTGCGCGCGCAGATCATGGCCGCCTGGTCGTTCTATCAGGATAACAATTATCCGCGTGCCGTTGCTGCGCTGGACAGATTCATCGAACTCAATCCGGCTGATGGCATGGTGGAATACGCCTATTATCTGAAGGCCCTGTCATATTACGAGCAGATCGCCGATGTCGAACGCGACGCCGAGATGACACTTCTGGCGCTGAATGCCTTTGACGACCTGCTGCTTCGCTATCCGGAAGGCACTTACAGCCGCGACGCTAGGCTGAAGGCCGACCTTGCGCGCTCGCATCTTGCCGGAAAGGAAATGGCGGTCGGGCGGTTCTATATCGAGCGTCGGCACTACGCGGCCGCCCTTCGCAGGTTCGAGCGCGTGGTGCGCGAATACCAGACAAGCAATCAGGTGCCCGAAGCGCTGTACCGTATGGTCGAGGCCTATCTGGCGCTGGGTCTGATCGAAGAGGCGGACCGGGTCGGGTCGGTCGCGGTCTATAACTATCCCGATTCCTTCTGGACGAGCGAGCTTCTGGCCCTTGCCGAGGACCCGGAAAGGTCGCTTCCGCAAGGTATATTCCAGCGCACGGTCGATTCCGTCGCCTCGCTTTTTGATGTCGAGTGATGCTGCACAGCCTGACCGTATCCAACATCGTCCTGATCGAACGTCTGACGCTTTCCTTTGAAGGTGGCCTGACGGTCCTGACCGGCGAGACCGGAGCAGGCAAATCCATCCTCCTCGACGCGCTGGGCCTCACCCTTGGCAGCCGGGCGGATTTCCGCTTGATCCGCGAGGGTGCCGAAGCGGCGCACGTCTCGGCGGTCTTTCGCCTTGATGCGTCCCATCCGGTCTGGGCCCGTCTCGCCGAGGCCGACATCCCACCAGACGAGGAGCTGATCCTGCGCCGCAGGCTGAAAGCCGACGGAAAGTCATCAGCAAGCATCAACGACGTTCCGGTTTCGGCCGCCCTTCTCCGTAAAGTCGGCGATACGCTTGTAGAGATCCAGGGCCAGTTCGAAGGGCGCGGCCTTCTCGATACATCGACACATATCACGCTGCTCGACCGTGCCGCCGGTCATGAAGATGTTCTGGAAAAGCTGAAATCCGGCTGGGAAAACTGGCTTCAGGCGCAGCGCAACCTTGCCCGGGCCAAGCAGGAGCTCGAAAAGGCCCGCGCCGAGGAAGAGTGGCTTCGCGATGCCGTGGAGCAGCTCGACCTGCTCGCACCAACCGCCGGCGAAGAGGCCGAGCTGTCGGCCGAGCGCGAGAGGCTGGCGAATGTCGGGCGCATCGGCGAAAGCCTCGGCGTTGCCGACGACGCCATTTTCGGTGAAACAGGGGCACAGTCGACCATCGGACGCGCCCTTGCCGCGCTGGAGAAAGCCGCGCCCTATGCCGGCGGCATTCTGGACGAGGCGAAATCCGCGCTTGAACGCGCGGATGCCGAATTGTCAGAGGCCGGCGCAGCCATCAGCGGCGCCGGGCACGCGCTGGAAAGTGATCCGGGGCGGCTTCAGCTTGTCGATGACAGGCTTCACGAGCTTCGCCAGCAGGCACGCAAGCATGATTGCGAGCCGGACGGGCTTGTCGAGGTTCATGCCCGCCTTGCGGCAAATCTCGCCGGTATCGAGGATTCAGCGGGCGCGCTGGCAGGCCTTGCCGATAATGAACGGCAATGGCGCGACTATTACCGCAAGATCGCCGAAGTCGTGGCCGCCAACAGGCTTCGCGCGGCGCAGGCTCTGGATGCGGCGGTCGGCACCGAGCTGCCGCCGCTGAAGCTCGACGGAGCTACCTTTGTCACCGCCATCAGCGACCTGCCTCCCGAACAGTTCGGGCCGCTTGGCACGCAACAGGTCCGCTTCGAGGCCAGCACCAACAAGGGCATGAAAGCCGGCCCCATCGACCGCATCGCGTCAGGCGGCGAGCTGGCGCGCTTCCTGCTGGCACTGAAGGTGGCGCTGGAAGGCGACGAGACCGGTCGCACGCTGATCTTCGACGAGGTTGATTCAGGCGTCGGCGGCGCTGTCGCCGCCGCCGTGGGCGAGCGGCTTGCGCGGCTTGGCCAGACGACCCAGACGCTTGTCGTGACCCATTCCCCGCAGGTCGCAGCCAAGGGCGACCAGCATATGAAGATTGCCAAGACCGCCACGGACAGCGGTGTCATCAGCGGCACCGAACCGCTGGACGACAGCGCCCGTACCGAGGAAATCGCCCGCATGCTGGCAGGCGAGGAGATCACCGCAGAGGCACGCGCCGCCGCCCTGGCCCTGCGGGAGGGGTAGAATGACGCATCAGCAGGACGATAGCGGTGCAGGTGATCCCGGCACCATCAGGCCGGGCACATTGCCTCCTGAACAGATGGACGAAACAGCCGCCGCGGCCGAGCTTGCCGGTCTGGCCGCCACCATCGCTTTTCACGACAAGCGCTATTACGGCGAGGATGATCCGGTCATCAGCGATGCCGACTATGACGCGCTGGTGGCCCGCAACCGCGCGCTGGAAGCCGCCTTCCCCGCACTGGTTCGCGAGGACAGCCCGAGCCTGCGCGTCGGCGCGCCGGCTGCCGCCGGTTTCGGCAAGGTGCGCCATGCGCGTCCGATGCTGTCGCTGAACAACGGCTTCACCGACGAGGATATCGAGGATTTCGCCGCCCGCATCCGCCGGTTCCTGTCGCTGGGCGAGGATGACGAGCTTGCCTTTACCGCCGAGCCGAAGATCGACGGGCTGTCGCTGTCGCTGCGCTATGAGGGTGGCAGGCTGGTACAGGCGGCGACGCGCGGCGACGGGGCCGAGGGCGAGGATGTGACGGCCAATATCCGCATGGTGGATGCGGTGCCGCAGTCCCTCGCCGGATCACCGCCGCAGGTGCTTGAGGTGCGCGGCGAGCTCTATATGGACAAGGCGGATTTCCTGGCGCTGAACGCGTCGCAGGAAGCGGCCGGCGCCAAGATATTCGCCAATCCGCGCAATGCCGCTGCCGGATCGCTTCGTCAGAAGGACCCGGCGGTTACTGCCTCGCGGCGATTGCGGTTTTTCGCCTATTCGCTGGGCGAGGCCAGCGCCCCGCTTGCCGACACCCATATGCGCAGCCTTGCCGCGCTTGGTGACATGGGCTTCAGCATCAATCCGCTGTCGGACCGACGCGCGGATGTCGCCGGACTTCTTGAAAAATACGCAGCCATCGGCGCCGCGCGGCCGGATCTCGGCTATGACATCGACGGCGTCGTCTACAAGGTCGACAGGCATGATTTCCAAGACCGGCTGGGACAGGTGGCGCGCGCGCCGCGATGGGCCCTTGCCCATAAATTTCCCGCGGAACAGGCCGAGACCGTGCTCAACGCCATCGACATACAGGTCGGCCGTACCGGCGCGCTCACCCCGGTGGCACGGCTGCAGCCGGTCACCGTCGGCGGGGTGGTCGTGTCGAACGCCACACTGCACAACGAGGACGAAATCCGCCGCAAGGACATCCGAGTCGGCGACCGCGTCGTGATCCAGCGCGCCGGCGACGTCATTCCGCAGGTGGTGCGCGTCATCACCGAGGCGCGCCCGGCCGGCAGCACCGAGTTTGCCTTCCCGGACAGCTGTCCCGAATGTGGCGCACCGGCCATACGCCCCGAGGGCGAAGCGGTCCGGCGCTGCACAAACAGCCTCGAATGCCCGGCACAGCGCCTGGAGTGGCTGAAGCATTTCGTCTCGCGCAATGCCTTTGACATCGAGGGGCTCGGCGCGCGCCAGATCGACCAGTTCGTCGGGCTCGGCTGGATCGGGCGGCCGGCCGATATCTTCCGGCTTGGCGAGCGGCGGGACGCGCTGGCGGAACTCGACGGCTATGGCGAGGTGTCGATCAGCAACCTTCTGGCGGCGATCGAGGCGCGGCGCGAGATCGCCTTCGAGCGGATGATCTTCGCCCTTGGCATCCGCCAGGTCGGGCAGGCCACGGCGCGGCTTCTGGCGCTGCATTTCGACAACCCGGGCGCGATGATGGCGGCGTTTGCGCCAGATGCCGATATCGAGGCCACAATCGCCGACCTGATTGCCATCGACCAGGTCGGCGATTCCATGGCGGCGGACCTTGTCGGCTTTTTCGCCAACGAGACCAACCGCGCGGCGGTCGAGGACCTGCTGGCCCAGCTCAGCGTGATCCCGCCGGAACGCCCGTCCGAGGACAGCCCGGTCAGCGGCAAGACCATCGTCTTTACCGGCACGCTGTCCGGCATGTCGCGGGCCGAGGCCAAGGCACGCGCCGAGGGGCTGGGAGCCAAAGTGTCGGGATCCGTATCGGCGAAGACGGATTATCTGGTTGCCGGCGCCGACGCGGGATCGAAAGCCCGCAAGGCGGCCGAGCTCGGCGTCACCGTTCTCGCCGAGGAGGAATGGCTGGCCCTGATCTCAGACTAGCCAAAAGCTGGCAAAGGGTCAGGACGACGCTCTCTACAATGGAGCACAGGCGGCGTCCAGCCAGGCCAGAACCTCATCCTCGCCCTCCAGCTCGGGCGTCAGTTCGGCATGAACCCGTGCATGATAGGCATCAAGCCATGCACGCTCCTCGGCAAGCAGCATGCCGGCATCGATCAGCCGCCTGTCGATGGGGCAGAGCGTAATGGTCTCGAAGCTGAAATATCCGTCATCATCCGGCGCATTCACCGCGATCAGGTTTTCGGTGCGAATGCCCCATCCGCCGGCGCGGTAGAATCCCGGCTCGTTCGACAGCAGCATGCCCTCCGCAAGCGGCACGCTGCCGCGCTTGGAAATGCTGGCAGGCCCCTCATGAACCTGCATCACATGGCCGACCCCGTGGCCCGTGCCATGGGCATAGTCCAGCCCGACAGACCACATCGGCGCGCGCGCCATCACGTCGATCTGCTGGCCGGTTGTGCCTTCGGGGAAGCGCGCCCGCGCCACCGCGATATGGCCGCGCAGGACAGCCGTGAAGGCATGGATCATCTCGGCGTCCGGTGTGCCGATGGCGACCGTGCGGGTGATGTCGGTCGTGCCGTCATTGTAATGCGCGCCGGAATCCAGAAGCAGCAGACTGTCTTCGGTCAGCGTGATATCGGCCCCGGGCAGCGCCCGGTAATGCACAATGGCCCCGTTTGGGCCGGACCCGCAGATGGTCTCGAAGCTGGATGCCATGAACCGCGGGCTTGCCTTGCGCAGCGCGAGAAGATGTGCCGCGATCTCGGTCTCGCGCATGCCGCGCGCCGCGCCGCTGTCGAGCCAGCACATGAACCGCGCCATGACCGCGCCGTCCTCGACATGCGCCCGGCGCGTTCCGGCAAGCTCGGTCGGGTTTTTCAGCGCCTTCATCGCGGTCACCGGACATGGCGCCTCGGCGAGGTCGATGCCGGCATTCACCAGCGGCGCATGCAGCGCCTTGGGCAGGCTGTCCGGATCGAACATCACTTTCGCCCCGTCATCATAGCCCGCGCGCGGGTCGATCAGCTTGCCAAACTGCGCCAGCGGGACGATCGCGGCATTGTTCGCAAGGTCGCCCTCCATCACCGGCGCCAGCCGCGTGATGTCTCCGATCAGGATCAGGCCGTTCTCGCGGTGATAGAGCGCGAACAGCAGGTTGATCGGCGTGTTCAAGAGATCGGTTCCGCGGATGTTCACAAGCCAGTTCACCGCATCGGCGCGGCTGATCACCACCGCATCGCACCCTGCCTGCGCCAGACGGTCATCCAGTTCGGCGAGCTTGTCTGTCATGCTCTTGCCGGCGACACGGTCCGGCATGCGAAACGGGCGCGAGACCGGCGGTGCGGGGCGCTCGCCGTGCCACAGGGCGTCGATCGGGTTCTCTTCCTCGGCGACGAGGCTTCCGCCGGCGGCGGTGAGCTGCTTGGCAAGCCTTGCATATCCGTTGACCGTCACCAGCCTCGGATCAATCCCGATGCGCGCGCCTTCCAGATCCTCTCCGGCGAGGAAACTGCCAAGCCCGGCCTCGGGAAGGGTAAAGCATTGCCAGTGATCGCCATCCGACTGGTTCGACATCTGCAGCGTATAGCGCCCGTCGCTGAACAGCCCTGCCGAACCGCCAAGGATCAGTCCGAAACCGGCCGACCCGGTGAACCCGCTGATGAAAGCCAGCCGTTCCTCGGCTGCAGGCACCTCTTCGCCCTGATACATGTCCTCGCGCCCGACATACCAGCCATCGAGGCCGCGCGCGGCGAGAATGTCACGAAGGCCTGCCAGCCTTTCGGAAGCAACATTGGAGGAAGCGGTCATGGCGGAGGTCCGGATCAGGTGGCGGAAGCAGTCCCTCGAGGATGCCACAGGCCCGCAGACCGGCCAAGCCTTGCCGGGCGCAGCACCAGCGTTGTCCAGTCGCCGATTGTCAGCCGCGCCGTGATCCGCGCCCCGGCGGCGGCATAGCGGCGTTCGACCATCACCGCCTGCTGGTTCAGGATGCCTGACAGCACCAGCCAGCCATGCGGGGCCAGCGCCGCCATCTGGTCCCGTGCCATGCCGCAGAGCGGCCCGGCAAGAATGTTGGCAAAGATCAGGTCATAGGGCGCGCGGCGGCGCACCGCCGGGTCTGCATAGCCTTGCGAGAGCACGGCCTTGACCCGAAGCGGCGGCAGATGGTTGATCCGTGCGTTCTCTGCCGCGGTGGTCACGGCGAGGATATCATTGTCGGCGGCGACAAGCATGGTCCCGGGCCGTGCCTTGAGAAGTCCGAGACCGAGGATCGCAGACCCGCATCCCATATCAAGCGCACGCCAGCGAAGCCGCCTGTCACGGCGCAGGATCGCCTCGGTAGCGCGAAGGCAGCCTTCGGTCGTCGGGTGCGTGCCCGACCCGAACGCCTGCGCCGCCTCGACCAGAAGCGGCCAGCTTGTCGGCGGCGGCGGCGTCTCGACATGACTGCCGTAAATCCAGAACCGGCCGATGCGGCGCGGCGGAAAGGCGGCGCGGTTCTCGGCAAGCCAGTCGCGCTGCGCTAGCGGCGTGATGGCCACCGGCACCGGTGTCAGCCCGCAATCCGCAAAGACGGGCGCCAGCAGGGCCGCCACCGCATCCTCGGCAGGCGGGTCGGTGAACAGCGCCTCGATCAGCCAGTCACCGCCGCCATCGCGAAGATGGGCCGTGGCCGCCGCATCAAGAAGCTCGGAAAACACGGTTTCGAAGCCGGCAAGCTCGGCGGGGGTCAGACGCTCGTCAAGCTGCAGCCGTGCCTGGAACAACGCGGTCATCGGCGTCTCAGGGCTTACTGACAAAGCCGGCGACGACCTTCTTGTGGCCGGCCCTGTCAAAGGCGATCTCCAGCTTGTCGCCGTCGACATGAACGACATTGCCCATGCCGAATTTCTGGTGGAACACCCGGTCGCCAGAGGCAAAGCCTCCGGCATTGCCCTGCGCGGTGAAGGAGGGCTCGCTGCCGGCCTCCTGCCGGGCCGCCATGCGGCGCCAGCCGGGGCCATAGCCGCCGTGCTGCACATCGCCGAACTCACCTCCCCCGGCAAGTCGTGCCTGGCTGGCGCGGCCGAACGGGATGCCGCCGCCAAGCCCCTGTGCGATATCCTCGATCACCGTCTCGGGCGGCAGTTCCTGAACAAAGCGCGAGGGAATGGAGGATTGCCACTGGCCGTGTATCCGGCGGCTGCCGGCAAAGCTCAGATGCACCTGCTTGCGGGCGCGGGTGATGCCGACATAGGCGAGCCGCCGCTCTTCCTCGAGGCCGACGGCGCCATTCTCGTCGATGGTCCGCTGGCTCGGGAAGACGCCCTCTTCCCAGCCGGGAAGGAAGATGGTGTCGAACTCCAGCCCCTTGGCAGAGTGAAGCGTCATCAGCATGACCTCGCCCTGATCGCTGTCAGTATCACCGTCCATCACCAGCGAGATATGCTCGAGGAAGCCCTGCAGCGTATCGAAATCCTGCATGGCGTTGACAAGCTCGGTCAGATTCTCCAGCCGTCCCTCCGCCTCGGGCGAGCGGTCCGCCTGCCACATGCCGGTATAGCCGGATTCATCCAGCACCATCTTCGCAAGATCGGTATGGTGCATGCCTGCCGCGGCCTCGCGCCAGCGGCCGATATCCTTGCAGAACCCGCCAAGCGCGTTGCGCGCCGCCGGGCGCAGCTCGTCGGTCGTCACAAGGTCGATGGCAGCCGCCATCAAGGGTTTGCCGGATGAGCGCGCCTGCACGTGCACGGCCTGAAGGCTGGCGGTGCCGAGCCCGCGTTTCGGAACATTGACGATGCGTTCGAAGGCAAGATCGTCCGAAGGCTGGGTGACAAGGCGCAGATAGGCGATGGCGTCGCGGATCTCGGCGCGCTCGTAGAACCTTGTGCCAAGCACCTTGTAGGGAAGGCCGATGGCGATGAAGCGTTCCTCGAATTCCCGTGTCTGGAATCCGGCCCGCACAAGGACGGCCACCTTCGAAAGATTGACCCCGGCGGCCTGAAGCGATTCGATTTCCGATGAAACGGACCGCGCCTCGTCGGCGCCGTCCCAATAGCCGTTGACGCGCAGCTTCTCACCCTCGTCGGCAGCGGTGAAGAGCGTCTTGCCAAGACGGCTCTCGTTGCGCGCGATGATCCCGGATGCCGCCGCGAGGATATGCCCCGTCGAACGATAATTCTCTTCAAGACGGACAATCTTCGCCCCGGGGAAATCGCTGTCGAACTTCAGGATGTTACCGACTTCGGCGCCGCGCCAGCCATAAATCGACTGGTCGTCATCCCCGACGCAGCACAGGTTGCGGTCAGGCCCGGTCAGCAGGCGCAGCCAAAGATATTGAGCCACATTGGTGTCCTGATACTCGTCCACCATGATGTGGGTGATGCGGCCGTGATATTCGGCCAGCACATCGGGATGCGCCCGGAAGACGGTCAGCATATGCAGCAGCAGATCACCGAAATCGACCGCGTTCAGCGCCAGCAGCCGGGCCTGGTAGGCCTCGTAGAGCTGGCGCAGGCGGCCATTGGCAAGATCGCCGGCCTCGGCAACGCCAACCTTGTCGGGGGTCAGGCCACGATCCTTCCAGCGCTGGATCACACCGCCCAGAAGCCTGACCGGCCAGCGCTTCGGGTCAATGTCGTCCGCCACCATCAACTGCTTGAGAACGCGGTTCTGGTCATCCATGTCGAGAATGGTGAAATCGCTGCGCAGCCCCACGAGATCGGCATGCCGCCGCAGCATGCGCGCCGCAAGAGCATGGAATGTGCCGAGCCACACCTGTTCCGCCATCGGGCCGACCATGCCGGAGACCCGCATCTTCATCTCGCGCGCCGCCTTGTTGGTGAAGGTCACCGCAAGGATGTTCCAGGGCTTGGCCTCGCCGGTCGCAACCAGTTCGGCAAGGCGCGAGGTGAGTACCCGGGTCTTGCCGGTTCCGGCGCCGGAGAGCACCAGCAACGGGCCGGACAGGGTCTGCACCGCCTCGCGCTGCGGGTCGTTCAGGCCGTCAAGCCAGGGGTGGGCTGTCGAAGGGGCTGTCTGCATGGGCGACAAAGTCGCAAATCGCCGGGCGGGGGTCAACGCCGGAAGCCGGCCCTGCGGCATTTGACCGGGCGTTGCCGCCTGTCTGCCACGGCAATGCCGCCTCACATCTGCCGCTTTGTTTGACGATATTTTCATTTGTGCCGCGTTACGATATCTTCAGGCTAAATGACGACGGGTAAATTCCATATGATGATGTTCCAGAGACTGTCTTCCCGGAACGCTGGCCGGACCGCCGTAAGGACAGCTTTGCCGCTTGTGCTTGGCGCGGCGCTTGTGCTGTCGGCATGTTCCTCTGTTCCGGTTGAGGAACGCAGTGATGTGCGCGACCGTTATGAAGGCGCGAACCGCAAGGTGTTCGCCTTCAATATGGGCGTCGACAGCTATGTCCTCGAGCCCGTGGCCGGCGCCTATCGCGACACGGTTCCGGAAGGCGGGCAGACGGCTGTCAGCAATCACCTGCGCTGGGCCTCGCTGCCCTCGACCGCGGTCAATTCCACCCTTCAGGGCAAGTTCGAGAATGCCGCGCTCGCCACGCTTCATTTTCTTGTAAACGGCTTGACGCTTGGGTTTGCGGACCTTGCCGCCGACGAGGAAGAGCAGATCACCAAGGAAGATTTCGGCCAGACACTGGCCTCGTGGAACGTGCCGGAAGGCTCCTACCACATGGTGCCGGTGCTTGGTCCCCGCACAACGCGTTCGCTTGGCGGGACCGTGGTCGATTTCGCGTTGAACCCGCTCAGCGTGTTCGGCACCGGCGATGTCGTGCAGACGGTCAACGCGGCCCAGGCGCCGGTTGGCGCGGTCAGTTTCCGGGCGCAGAATTACGATGCCATCAATGATGTGAAATACAATTCGCTCGACCCCTATGCGCGCACAAGGTCGGTCTATTACCAGTCCCGGCAGGGCCTGCTGGAGGACCGGGTCGCCAGAGGCGCCGCCAGCGCCGTGTCTGAAGACGAGTTCGATTCGCTGTTCGAAGAGGAGAGCAACTGATGTTTCGCCGGCAGATGATGGCGATGATGGTCGCCATGCTTACCCTGTTTCCGCTGACCGCATATGCCGATGCGCGGGTCACCGCCGCCGGCGCGCTGGTCGACACGATGATTTCAGACCTCGAGACCTTTCTTGCCACCGACACGGGTGACGAGAGCGCCCGCACAGCCGAAATCGACCGCGTGCTGAACACCTATTTCGACATGGACAGCATCACCCGCTTTTCTGCCGGACAATATTGGCGCGCCGCCAGCAGCGAGCAGAAAACCGAGTACGGGTCCCTGTTCCGCGAGGTGCTGTGCGGCACAATAGTGCGCAATTTCGACCAGCTTCAGGGTCTTGCCTACACGGCCGATGCTGCGACGGCCAAGGGCGACAAGTTCGTGATCGTCAGCGGCACCTTTACCGACACCACCGGCCAGCATCCGGCGGTCAAGGTCAACTGGCGGGTACTGACCCGCGAGGGCGCCGCTCCGAAAGTGTTCGATATCGAGATCGAGAACCTGTCGCTGCTGGTCACGCAGAAACAGGAAAACGTCGCCGTCATCCGCAAGAACAAGGGCGAGTTCGTCGCCCTGATCAATGCAATGAAGGACCGGCTGGCAAACCCGGTCCATAACGACAGCTGACCTTGCCATTAACCTGAAATCGCCGTCCAGGGGTCGCACGGACCCCGCTACCGGCAAACCGCGCGGGCTGCGTGCCTAGCGGCTGATCGGCTTGTACTTGATGCGGGTCGGGCGGTCGGCCTCGGCACCAAGGCGGCGCTTGCGGTCGGCCTCATAGGCCTCGTAGTTCCCCTCAAACCATTCCACATGGCTCTCGCCCTCGAAGGCGAGAATATGTGTCGCGATCCGGTCGAGGAACCAGCGGTCGTGGCTGACCACGACGGCGCAGCCCGCGAACTCCTCCAGCGCCTCTTCCAGCGCGCGGAGCGTGTCCACATCGAGATCGTTGGTCGGCTCGTCAAGCAGCAGCAGGTTGGCGCCGCTCTTCAGCATCCGCGCCAGATGCACGCGGTTGCGTTCGCCGCCCGAAAGCTGGCTGACACGCTTTTGCTGGTCGCCGCCCTTGAAGTTGAACTGGCCGACATAGGCACGCGAGGCCATGGTCCGCTTGCCGAGCTCGATCTCGTCGAGACCGTCGGAAATGACTTCCCAGACCGTCTTGTCGTCTTCCAGATCGTCACGCGACTGGTCGACATAACCGAGTTTCACCGTCTCGCCGACGGTGAAGGTGCCGGCATCCGGCGCCTCGCCACCGGTGATCATGCGGAACAATGTCGTCTTGCCGGCGCCGTTCGGGCCGATCACCCCGACAATGCCGCCGGGCGGCAGGCGGAAGGACAGGTCGTCGATCAGCAGCCGCTCGCCGAACCCCTTGCTCAGCCCCTCGGCATTGATGACGATGTCACCAAGGCGCGGGCCCGCCGGAATATGGATCTTCGCGGTGTCGACCTGACGGTTGTTGTCCTCGGCAAGCATCTTTTCATAGGCGCTGATCCGGGCCTTGGACTTGGCCTGGCGCGCCTTTGGCGCGGCGCGCACCCAGTCCAGCTCGCGCGACAGCGACTTGACGCGGGCGTCCTCGGCCTTGCCTTCCTGCTCGAGCCGCTTCTGCTTCTGCTCCAGCCATCCGGAGTAATTGCCCTCATAGGGAATGCCGGCGCCGCGATCGAGCTCGAGAATCCAGCCCGCAACCTCGTCGAGGAAATAGCGGTCGTGGGTGATGGTCACCACCGTTCCGGGGAAATCATGAAGGAAGCGCTGCAGCCAGGCGACCGATTCCGCATCGAGGTGGTTGGTCGGCTCGTCCAGAAGCAGCATGTCCGGCGCGCTCAGCAGCAGCTTGCACAGCGCGACCCGGCGCTTCTCGCCGCCGGACAGCTTGGTGACATCGGCATCGCCCGCCGGCACGCGAAGCGCGTCCATGGCGATCTCGGCCTTGCGCTCGAGGTCCCAGCCGTCGATGGCGTCGATCTTCTCCTGAAGCTCGGCCTGCTCGGCGATGACCTCGTTCATCTCGTCATCGGTCAGCTCTTCGGCAAACCTTGCGCTGACCTCGTTGAACCGGTCCATAAGCTCCTTCGCCTCGCCAAGGCCGGACAGGACGTTGCCGGCGACATCCATGCTGGCGTCGAGCTCCGGCTCCTGCGCAAGATAACCGACCTTGATGCCGTCGGCCGCCCAGGCCTCGCCGTTGAACTCGGTATCGAGCCCGGCCATGATCTTCAGCAATGTCGACTTGCCGGCGCCGTTCAGGCCGAGGACGCCGATCTTGGCGCCCGGAAGGAAGGACAGGCTGATGTTCTTCAGCACTTCCTTGCCGCCGGGCCAGGCTTTGGACAGGCGGTGCATCACATAGACGTACTGGTGGCTCGACATAACATTCCTCGTTGACTGGCGGCGCTCGCATGCCCTGTTTCTGGCGTGGCGGTCACCGGCGACTGGCTGCTGGATAGTCCTGACCGTTTCTAGCCTGCGGCCCGGCTAATCTCAACCCGCAGAATGTGGCAGGCCGAATTGCGCCCCCGGAATTATTTCCCGGAATCATTCCCCGATATTATTCCCCGGAATTAGCCCTTGCGTCGGATGACCCGGACCTTAATCTGTTGGCGTCTGTGAAATACATCCGCGGAGACTGACATGGGGAGCGATGTGCCGGCGCTGGGGGTCCTGATCGACCTGCCGCTTGGTATAGTGATGTGGTGCGCCATCCTGCGCTTCCTGTTGTCCATGGTGGTCAAGGAAGACAGCCGTGCCGGCATCATGCGCCTGCTGAACGCCGTGGTGATGCCGCCTGTCCATGCGCTGCAGATCGTCACGCCGCGCTGGGTCATCGACCGGACGGCGCCGCTCTATCTGGCATTCCTGCTGTTCATCATCCGCTTCTATGCGGCACCGCTGGCCATCGGATATGACGTCAACGGCTATACCGAGCTGCCGCTGGAACATCTGATCCTGTCGGTACGGTCCGAAATCGGCATCTAGCGCCTATTCCTGCGTGACCGAGATCACATGCAACCGTTCGCCGGATGGCGAAACCCGCCAGATTTCCTGGCCGTCCGGCGTATCGACAACGAGGACATAGCCATTGTCGGCGGCGCTTGCCGCGCGCAGCTCGGCTCCGGCGGGAAGCGTCAGCTCGGCCGCATCCGGGGGCGCGGCCCTGCCCGACAGGCGCGAGATGATTGTCGCGACCAGCACCGCGGTCAGCACGATGATGAGGACGGCCATGATCACCGCCGCCGCCTTGATCGCGCCAAGATGGCGCGTGGTGAAGGGCGGCTCCGTCATGTCATGCTCGGGACCGGGATTTTCGGGGGTCATGCCAATATCCTTTCACCTGACTGCCGCAGGACGGTTTTGCCGCACCGCAATATAGGCTAACCTGCCGTCCCATGACCAGTGACGACATGCAAAGACTGACCATCACCGCCCCGCCAGAGGCCGCCGGAGAGCGTCTCGACCGGTTCCTTGCCGCCGGGCTCGAGGCCCCCTCGCCGCTGTCGCGGACGAGGCTGAAGGCGCTGATCCTCGACGGCGCGGTGACCGAGAACGGCGCCGCCGTGATCGACCCGTCGCGATCGGTGCGGGCTGAGGCGGAATACGCGCTGCTGCTGCCGCCGGTGCGCGAGGCTGCACCGCAGGCCGAGGACATCCCGCTGGATATCATGTTCGAGGACGACCACATCATCGTCCTCAACAAGCCGTCCGGCATGGTGGTCCATCCCGGCCCGGGCCAGCCCGACGGCACCCTCGTCAACGCGCTGATCGCCCATTGCGGCGACAGCCTGACCGGCATCGGCGGGGTGATGCGCCCGGGCATCGTCCACCGGCTGGACAAGGACACATCCGGGGTGATGATGGCGGCGAAAAGCGATGCCGCGCACCAGAAGCTGACCGAGATGTTCGCGGCGCATGATCTCGACCGGCACTACCTGGCGATCACCTGGGGCATGCCGCCGGAAACCGAGGGCCGGATCGAGGCCGCGCTTGGCAGGTCGACGCGCGACCGCAAGAAACAGGCGGTGGTGCCGAACGGCCGCTATGCCGCCACCAACTGGACGGTGATCCGCAGGCTGCCGCCCTTTGCCAGCATCGTGGAATGCCGGCTGGAGACCGGCCGCACCCACCAGATCCGCGTTCACATGGCGCATCTCGGGCATGGGGTGATTGGCGATCCGATGTATGGCAAGCCGATGCGAAGCGGCCAGATGCCCGATGCGGTGGCCCGCGACTGCCTTACCGAAATCCGCGGCTTCCGGCGTCAGGCGCTTCATGCCGCCAGCCTCGGCTTCGCGCATCCGGTCACCGGCGAGGCGCTGCATTTCGAAACCCCGATGCCGGATGACATGGCCGGGCTGGTCGCCGCCATCGAGGCCGGCATCGCGCGGCGCGCGACAGCGCCAAAAAATCGCTGAAACCAGCGGCAAGCCTGCAAATTTTTTATCGTTTTTTCAACGCGCAAGCTGTTGAAGCGCCTTCTTTTTCGGGTGGTAAGTGCCTACATCTACAGGGATAAAAGACTTTTGCCGAAAACTGCCTTAATCACGCCGTGATGACGTGATTTTATACGCCCTCGGTAAAAGCTGAGAGTAAAGGCCGACCCGTGCTATCCGGCCTCCATGAGACGAACTGATGATGGAGACATGAAGATGGCGGCTTCGAAAACCTCGCTTCCGGCGATCAGCCCCGACGGCAACCTGTCGCGCTATCTAGAGCAGATCCGGTCCTTTCCGATGCTGGAGCAGCAGCAAGAATACATGCTTGCCAAATCCTGGAAGGAGCGCGGCGATGTCGACGCGGCGCACCAGCTGGTGACAAGCCACCTGCGGCTCGTGGCGAAGATCGCGATGGGCTATCGCGGCTACGGCCTGCCGGTGGCCGACCTGATTTCCGAGGGCAATCTCGGCATGATGCACGCGGTCAAGAAATTTGAGCCCGAAAAGGGCTTCCGCCTCGCCACCTACGCCATGTGGTGGATCAAGGCGGCGATTCAGGAATATATCCTGCGCTCATGGTCGCTTGTGAAGATCGGCACCACCGCCGGCCAGAAGAAGCTGTTCTTCAACCTGCGCCGCATCAAGGGCCAGATCCAGGCCATCGACGACGGCGACCTGAAGCCCGAGCAGGTGACGCAGATCGCCACGCAGCTGGATGTGTCGGAGGCCGAGGTCATCTCGATGAACCAGCGCATGGCCGGCAACGACCGCTCGCTGAACGTGCCGCTGTCGCGCGACGGCGAAGGCAGCGGCGAGTGGCAGGACTGGCTCGAGGATGATTCCGAGGACCAGGAAACCACCTTTGCCGAGCATGAGGAATTCTCCGCCCGCAAGCGGCTGATGCTGGAGGCGATGCAGGGGCTGAATGAGCGCGAGCAGCGCATCCTGCAGGCCCGCCGCCTGGCCGAGCCGCCGCTGACCCTCGAGGACCTCGCCTCGGAATTCGGCGTCAGCCGCGAGCGCATCCGCCAGATCGAGGTGCGGGCGTTCGAAAAGCTGCAGAAAGCCGTCCGCGACAAGGCCGAGGAGATGAAGCTCCTCCCGTCCGAGGAAGGCGCGCTGCTGCCGGCCTAGGGGTCGTCAGGTCGTCAGCTCTTCATTGCTGTCGTCATCGGCGCTTGCCAGTCGCCTGTCGCCAAGTCCGGTCAGCGGCACCGGCCCCTGTCCCGGCATGTCGGCGATGATTGACAGGGTTCCGCCCAGCGCCTCGACATATTTCCGCAAGGTGGACACATGGATGTCATTGCGCTGCTCGAGCTGCGCGATGGTTGCCTGCGCCACGCCCATGTTACGGGCCAGCGCCGTCTGGGTGAGTTCCATATGTGACCTGAGCTTCTTCAGCGTCAGATATTCCTGATGAATCTCCTCCGCGCGCGCGCCGATGCGCGCCCGGCGATCGGGCTCCAGCCCGTCCATCACATCTTTCAGCGTTCTGCCCATAGTGGCCTCCCTGCCCGAGCGTAGTTCATCATTATGTCGCCAGGCGACCGGAAAAACGGCTGTCGGCGAGCCGGATCAGGTCACGATAGAACCTGTCCTCATTGGCGCCACGCTTGTCGCCGGCCACCCGCGCCTTGCGCCGCTTCTGGCGATGCCATTGCTTCTGCTTCTTGGCGACTGCCTGTGGGGCGGGGCGTTCGATGGAGCTGACCATGGCGGAATCCGTGGCCGAGCCGCTGGCCGAGGCCAGGCCGATCCAGTTTGTCTGGGAAGACGGGAACGGCCAGCGGACCCCGCTGATCAGCACCATAACCAGCACCACCACCTCGACGACCAAGCGATTCATCGCCCGTCAGAAGATCGAAGAGCATCGCCGCAGGCCGCCGCATGCGCATCAGATCGTCC
>ENA-OSEY01001314-OSEY01001314.1-marine-metagenome-genome-assembly--contig:-NODE-1314-length-17350-cov-7.083888_pt1 | contig 17350 bp, 12 predicted proteins | sample MGYA00248465_ERZ534230 | MGnify/ENA primary metagenome ERZ534230 (study PRJEB26409, sample SAMN06344110) | marine metagenome | isolation source: Sea water from surface | place: Atlantic Ocean:Southern...
TATTTTTTTCAAAAAATAAGAATATTTTTTCTACTTTTTTTCTATTTTTGATTGGGATTGAAAATCTTCTAAATAGTTCGTCCTGATTTGATACATTAAGTTCAATTAAAGATGTAAAAAAAATTTCACCTTTTTGCTCAAAGAAAAAGCTTTTTAACATTTTAATGTTACCAATGTTTCTAATATTTAAACTATTATTTAAAATATTTATTTTGGCATCTGCCATTTCAAATTCGATATATCCAGATTTAAAATACGCATTTTTGATATCCTCGAAATTAAGCCTAATAGTACCGTTTAAATTTTTATGAATATTTTCTTTATTAAAATAATAATTATATAAAATACTATTTATTATTGAATTAATATTTTGTTCATTAATACCTATATCAAGGTTTAATGAAAAAGGTTTTAGTTCAATTACACCGCCAATTGAGGCTATTTGATTTTTGGTTTTTTCAGGAATAAACTTTATTAATTTGTCGTTATAAAAATAATCTGTATCGATTTTATAATTTAAAAATGTAGTTCTCAAGCTACCTATTTTCTTACTTTTGGCAGAGGTATTTAATTTATTTTCAAAATTTAAATTTGGTTTTTTAAATTTTAATTCAAAATTTGTAAGATGTTTATTATTTAAGTCCATACTCCAATTAAAATTGAAATTTGTATCAAATAAATTTCCTAAAATTCTCAGTTTTTTTTGATTTGATTTATTGTTAGAAAAATATGATAAATCTTTTAATACTGCTATAGTTGATACTTGATTTTTGTAGTTAGTGTAAAAAAACTTCGATTTTTTTATAATTACCTCTTTATTTTGATTTTGCATTAAATGATTTAGAAAAAGATTGAAAGTTTCTTTATTAAAATTAAAATTTACATTTTTCAAAACAATCTTGTTTACTGTCAAATCGTTTTTTTTGTATAAATTAAAAAATGGCACATATATTTTTGAATTTTCTGGAGAAGCAATAAGAGAATCTTTTTTTTCGTCTAAACTAAGATCAAACCTTTCTAAGACTAGATGAGGTGATGGAACAAATCTATATTTTATCTTTGAGATTTTTGAAATTCTTATACCGAAATCTGATTCGACTTGTGTTTCTATTTTTTTAATAAATTTTGAGTAATCAAATAAGGATGGTATTGATAAAATAATCAAAAATGAAAAAAAAACACCGAAAAAAATTATAAAAACAAGCTGAAACGAACTGAATTTATGGAAAATTTTTCTCATATAATTTTAAGACTTATACTATAAAAAATATAATAATATGAAAAATAAAGAATATCTAAATGGTCTTAATAATGAGCAAAGGGAAGCTGTATCATATTTAGATGGACCTTTATTAATTGTAGCCGGTGCAGGATCCGGAAAGACAAAAGTTCTTACGTCTAAAATTGCACATATAATAGAGGAAAAAAAAGCATTTCCTAATCAAATTCTAGCTGTAACCTTTACGAATAAAGCTGCAAAAGAAATGCAAAATAGAGTATCCGAAATATTAAAAAAAAATTCCTCAGGTTTGTCCTGGCTTGGAACTTTTCATTCTATAAGTGCGAAGCTTTTAAGAAAACATGCCAGAGCAGTTGGTTTAAATTATAATTTTACAATCTTAGATACGGATGATCAAATAAGGTTAATTAAAAATATTTGTAAATCCGAGAATATAGATGTTAAAAAAATTTCTCCAAATTATATTATTTCAGTAATTGATAAGTGGAAAAACAAAGGCTGGTATCCTTTAGATGTAGAGATTAAAAAATCCGAATTCTTAGAAAAACAATTTTTAAATGTTTATAAAATATATCAACAAAAACTACTTGATTTAAATGCGTGTGACTTTGGAGATTTAATTTTACATTGTGTTAAAATTTTTGAAAATAACGAAGATATATGTAAAATTTATTCTAATAATTTTAAATATATTTTAGTTGATGAATATCAAGATACTAATGTAATTCAAAGTAAATGGTTAAACTATTTAAGTTCGCATCATAAAAACTTATGTTGTGTTGGTGATGATGATCAATCAATCTACAGTTGGAGAGGTGCGGAAATTAAGAATTTTTTAGAGTTCGATAAATATTACGAAAATACTAAAATAATTAGATTAGAAAAAAATTATAGATCAACCCAAAATATTTTAAATACAGCATCTTTTTTAATTGAAAATAATAAAAATCGTGTTGGAAAAAAGATCTATACCGATGGAGAAAAAGGTGATTTGATAAACTTAAGTTGTTATAAAAGTGGAAAAGATGAGGCAATAAATGTTGGAGATAAAATAGAGAAACTAAAAAATGATTTTGGATTTAATAATATGGCCATATTGGTTAGAGCTATATTTCAGACTCGTGAGTTTGAGGAGAGGTTTCTAAAAATAGGTATACCTTACAGAATTATTGGAGGTATAAAATTTTATGAGAGAGCAGAAATAAAAGATTGTCTTAGCTATTTACGAATTGTTAATCAGCATAAAGATGACCTTGCATTTGAAAGAATTGTAAATGTCCCAAAAAGGTCAATTGGCGATACCACTATAAATACAATCAGTAATTACGCAAAATCAAATAAAATTTCTCTTATAGAGTCATCAAAAAAATTATTAGAGTTAAATAAAATAAAGCCCAAAACTAAAATTGGATTGTCATCAATAATTAAATTAATAGAAAAATGGTCAAGAGATCATTTAAACGGAACAAACCATGTGAAATTACTGCAAACAATTATGGACGAGTCTGGATATAGCTCAATGTTAAAAAATAAAAAAGATTTAGAAAATGAAAATAGAGTAGAAAATATTAAAGAATTAATGAATGCAATGAAGGAGTTTGACAATCTTGATAGTTTTTTAGAACATGTGTCTTTAGCAACATCTATTGATCAAGATTGGGAGGGACAGAAAGTTAATTTAATGACAATGCATGCTTCGAAAGGACTTGAGTTCGATGTGGTGTTTTTACCAGGATGGGAGGAAGGCTTGTTTCCACATCAAAAATCAATTGAGGAAAAAGGAGATAAAGGTTTGGAGGAAGAAAGAAGATTGGCTTACGTTGGGATTACACGGGCGAAAAAATTAGTTAACGTCTCATTCTCAATGAATAGATTTTATCAGGGCGACTGGATGGATAGTATGGCATCAAGATTTGTTGAAGAACTTCCAGAAGAAAATATTGAAAAAAACATTCAAAACGAAAATGAAGTAGCAGATTTTGAATTTAATCAAGACGTTGAATTTGAAAGCGAAATAAAGAGCCCTGGATGGCTAAGATATCAAAAAAGACTGAAATAAAATGCACATCAAAATCGTAAAAAGGTTAATAAATTTTTATGATATTGATGGTTATATAATTCCTAAAAATGATGAATATTTTTCAGAGTATTCTAATCCTAATAGACTGGAAGCTGTAACAGGCTTTACTGGATCAGCTGGTCTTGCAATCATTTTAAAAACTAAGAATTATTTATTCGTAGATGGTAGATATACTCTACAAGCACAAAGGCAAAGCGGATCAAATTTTAATATTTTTGAGGTACCAAAATTCAATCCAAAATTTGTATTAAAAAACTCTGCAAAATTTTTAAAACTCGGGTTTGATCCTAGTTTATTTACTAGCAATTTTTTAAGAAAAAACTTTTCTGAATACTGTTCTTTAATTCCAATTAAAGAAAATTTTACGAATAGATTCATTAATCAATTTAACAGAGGATCAAAAAATAGTTTTTTTGCTTTAAACGAAAAAATAACAGGAGAAAGATGGCAATCTAAAGTTAATAGATTAATTAAGTATTTAAAAAAAAGAAAAATTAATAATCTATTTATAAGCGCTCCCGAGAATGTTGCTTGGTTATTAAATATCAGAGGTTATGATAATCCCAATAGTCCAATTCCAAACTGTAAATTAATTTTGCAAAATACAGGAAAAATTCATTTAATTGCAGATGTAAAAAAGTTAGAGAAAATAAAAAAAATTAAAACATATAAAAAATTAAAATTCATAAAAAAAGAAAATTTTTACAAATTACTTTTAAAATTAAAGGGTAAAAAATTTCAAATAGATGAATCAACATGCTCTGTTTTAGAGGAAAATTTAATTAAAAATAATTTTAAAGTTACAAAGACACTGGATCCTATATACAAACTAAAATCTATAAAAAATTCAGAAGAGATTAATAATACAAAAAATATTCATATTGATGATGGAGTTGCAGTTACCAAATTTTTATATTGGATTAAATATAAAAATAAAAAAAAAATATCTGAGATAGGAGCAGAAAAAAAGTTGGAGAAATTTAGAAAAAAAAGTAGTAAATATTTATATCCAAGCTTTGAAACAATATCAGCAAGCGGCTCTAATGGATCGATTATACATTATAAGGCTACAAAAAATTCTAATAAAATTTTAAATTTCAAAGACTTATATTTATGCGACTCAGGTGGGCAATATAAGTATGGCACAACGGACATTACAAGAACAATTTGTTTTAGTAATCAAAGTCGCAAAATAAAAGAAAACTTTACTAGAGTTTTAAAAGGACATATTGCTGTTGCAAAAGCAAATTTAAATAAATTAAACAAAGGAAATGCGATTGATAAATTAGCTAGATATTCATTAAAAATAAAAAAATTAGATTATTCACATGGAACTGGTCATGGCGTAGGTTACTTCTTAAATGTTCACGAGGGTCCTCAAGCCATATCTAAGTTTAATACAGTAAAGTTGGAAGATGGAATGATTTTAAGTAATGAACCTGGCTATTATAAAAAAAATAAATATGGAATAAGAATTGAAAATCTTATTTATGTTAGGAAAAATAAAAAAAAATTACAGTTTGAAAATTTAACACTGGCACCTATAGATAAGGATTTGATAGATTTTAAGTTACTCTCTATTGAAGAGAAACAATATTTACACGAATATCATAAAAGAGTTTATTTGAAATTAAAAAATTATCTTAATTTTGAAGAAAAAATCTGGTTAAAAAATTTATTTTAACAACTGATTAAACTCATTTTGATCTAAAACTTTTATTTTTAATTCTTTTGCTTTAATAAGTTTATTTTTGGTGGGATTATCTCCTGTTATTAAATAATCTAATTTACTATTTACTGAACTTAAAATTTTGCCTGCATTCTGCTCAATAATTGATTTAATCTCGGCTCTGCTTATGCCCTCTAACTTTCCTGTTATTAAAAATGATTTATTTTTAAGTTTACCATTTTTGTTTTTTACTAAATTTTTGATTTTCATAACTTTTGCTAGTTTACTTATGATCTCTAAATTAACTTTATTTGAAAAAAAACTTCTCAAAGATTTTATTTGTGTATCCCCTATTCCGTCTGTATTTAAAAGAATATCAAAATCATATGTGTTATCTATTTTTAATAAGTTATCTATATTTTTAATTGTATTTGAGATTAATTTTGCAGACTCTTGTCCAATATGTCTAATACCTAAAGAATAAATTAATTTATCGATTGTTGTATTTTTAGACTTTTCAATTGAAAATTTTAAATTGGATACAGAAAGATCTCCCCATCCTTCCAAATTTTTTATTTTATCGTAGTCTAGATTATAAATATCGAAAGGTGTTCTAATCATCTTTAAATCCCAAAAATTTTCAACTACTTTTTTTCCTAAACCATCAATATTTAATGCATCCTTAGATATAAAATGTTTAATTTTTTCGACTGATATTTTATCACATTCGTAACCTTCTGCTGGACATCTTTTAACTGCATCGAACTTCTTTGTCAGAGTATTGAATTCTTTAACAATTTTTCTTCCACAAGATGGACATTGATTTGGAAATATATATTTTTTGGAATTTTTTGGTCTTAAATTTTTATCAACAGAAATCACATGTGGGATTACATCTCCTGCTCTTTCGATTTTAACAGTGTCTCCAACCCTTATATCTTTTCTGTTTATTTCATCCTCGTTATGCAAAGATGCGTTTGAGACAACCACTCCTCCAATATTAACAGGCTTTACTTTTGCGACAGGTGTAAGTGCACCAGTTCTGCCGACTTGAATTTCGATTTTTTCAATTATTGTTGTCGAACTTTTTGCTGAAAATTTATGCGCTATAGCCCATCTTGGAGCATTAGCAACATTTCCAAGTCTAGACTGTAGTTTTAGGTCATTGACTTTATAAACTAATCCATCCGTATCATACTCTATATCAAAACGTTTTTTTTCAAAATTTTCATGATTTTTAGTTAGCTCTTGGACTCCAGTAATTACTTTATTAAATTGACTTGTCTTAAATCCCCACTTTGACAGTGAAAAAATAAAATCTGACTGTTTTTTAAAAAAATTACTATCAAAGTATCCAAAGCTATAAGCAATAAATCTAAGTGGAATTTTTTTTGTTTGACCTGGATCCTTTTGTCTTAAAGATCCAGAAGCAGCATTTCTCGCATTAGCAAATTTATCTTTTAATTTTTCAAAGTCTTTATTTGTTATAAATACTTCGCCTCTTATGTCTATGTCATCAGGAAAATCTTTATGGTTTATTTTCTGAGGTATGTCGTTGATGGTTTTGAGATTTTCAGTTATAAGCTCTCCTATTTCTCCATCACCCCTAGACAAGCCGGATAATAACCTTCCATTTTTGTAAGTTAAAGATGCAGATATGCCATCTATTTTTGGCTCAACGCTGTATTCGAATGACTTATTTTTATCTAAGTTTAAATAATTACAAATTTTTTTCTCAAAGTTAACTAAATCCTCTTCATCAAATGCATTAGACAAAGATAACATTTTTTCTCTGTGCGCAGACTTTTTAAAATTTCTGGATGGTTTGAAACCCACAGTTTTTGAGGGAGAGTTACTGTCATTTAAAAAACTATACTTTTTCTCTAATTTTAAAATTTCTTCTTTTAAATTATCATAATCTTTATCTGAAATTTTTGGATTACTCTTATCATAATATAAAAGATTATGTTTTTGTAATAACTTAATTTTTTTTTGATATTCACTCTTAATTTTCTTTTCACTCATACTTTAATTAATAAGCGATCTTAGTCTTTGAATTATTGTTTTTTTATTCTTAGCAGTTTTAATTTTTGGTTTTTCATAATTTTTATTAAAAATTTTATATGATTTTTCGTACCACTCGCCAGATTGATAATTATAACCTAATAAATTAGCATACTTTTTGGACTCATTTATCAATCCAACTTTGTAATGTATTTCAACAAGTCTATGTATAGCCTCCTCTACATAAATAGTATCATCATAATTTTCTAATATTGTTTTGTACCTATTGATTGCAGGTATCCATTTTTCTTTTTCTATATAGTATCTTCCTAAGTACATTTCTTTGGCGGCTAAGATTTCTTTTATCAAATCTAATTTAAACTCTGCATCAGCAGCATACTCACTACCCGGATATTCATTAATAATAATTTGAAAATATTTTTTTGAATTTATAATCGGTTCCAGATCTTTCTTTTCATCAACTATTTGCTCGTAATATGCTAGACCAAGAAGATAGTAAGCATAATTTTGTCTATTATGTTCAGGATAAGTTTTTAAAAATCGTTCTAATTCAAATATTGTGTCAAAATATCTTTCATAAACATAATATGAGTAGGCTGTCATCAGGGCTGATCTAGGTGCCCAAATCGATTGAGGATATAAAATTTCAGCTTCACCAAATTTTTTAACTGCTAACATATAATCTTTATTATCTAAAGCTGTTAAACCTTCATTGTAAGCTTTTATCATTTGACTATCTATGTTCGAGTCCTCTAAAGGCTTAACCTCAACTTTTTTTTGTCCACACCCTGAGATTATTAGATAAGTGAAAAAGATAAAAAAAATGAAAATTTTTTTCATAAAATAATATTTGGGAATTTATATAAAAATACTAAATTAAGCTATAGATTTTAATTGATATTTTTCAATTAATGAATGAGGTAAATTTTTACCTTTTAGTTCAAACACCGAATAATTTTTCCTATCACTGAATAATTTTACCAATAACTGATGAGTTAAACTATGACCACCTTGTGAGCAAGTTATAGATCCTACAATTTTGTAGCCTGAGAGATATATATCGCCTATACAATCCAAAATTTTATGATTTACAAATTCTTTATTATTTCTTAATCCCTCTTTATTTAATAATTTAAATTTATCTACAACTAACGCATTATCTAAACTTCCACCTTTAGCTAGACCAAGTCTTTTTAAATTATCAATATCTTCGTATTTACAAAATGTTCTTGAGTTATAGATATCTTCTAAATTATCGTTATATACACTGATCTTGTTTCTTTGAGTTCCTATCATTGTATTTGGATATTTAATCTCAAAATCTATATCTAGATTAATATTTGATACATCAACCTTAATAAACTTATCTTTATTTTTAATTTCGACTGTTTTATTAATTTTAATAACTTTTATTGGTGAGTTAGAATTTTTTATACCAGCTTTTTTAATGATACTTATCCAGTCTTTAGAAGAACCATCTAGAATTGGTACTTCCTGACTATCCAATTCAATTAAAACATTATCTATTCCTAAAATATATAAAGCAGCCATTAAATGCTCAATAGTAGAAACTTTCACTCCAGCATGATTGGTTATAGTTGTGCACAGATTTGTATCGCAAACATTATTATATAAAGGTGAAACTATTTTTTCTTCATTTACTATGTCGACTCTCTTAAAGTTTATTCCCTCATTTGGATTGGCAGGTAAAATATTTAAATTTACATTTTTACCTGAGTGTAAACCGATGCCTGAAACACTTATTTTTGAATTAACTGTTTTTTGATTTAAGATGGACATATTGAACTATACAAATCTCAATCAAAATTAAAAAAACAAGAAATGTTACAGTAAAATACAATTATCTACTGAAATAATAGAAAAGTTTTTCAAAAAAACCCTGTTTTTTATAAGTTTTTGGTACTATTAAAATCTCATCTGATTTTTCAGAGGTATGGAACAAATAACCTGCTCCACATATTAAATCAGTGTTTTCCTCAAAAAAGGTCATATCATTAAAAAATTTATATTCATCTTTAAGATATATCGAATTCTTATCTAAAATTTTTGAGCCGTCGCCAGTAAAAATTAATATCGAACTATAGTTTTTTAAATAATTTAAATTATTAAAGTTTTTAAAACTTAGGTCAATTATTTCTTCAACTCTAGCATGTATTATCGCTAATAAAACATTTTTTGTTTGTTCATTATTGATAAATGTAGAGTTAGACTGTTTAAGAGATTTTTTGATATTTTCAGATTTTTTAAAATCATATTTTAAAACCTTTGAAATATCACTTGTTATGTGCGCACTTCCTATGGAAATATTGTTTAAATAATTTAATTTATTTTCATCATAAACTACTAGCGTTGTTTTAAATTCACCAATATCTAGAAATACTTTAAATTTAAAATTATCTATATTTTTGTTGTAATTATGAGTTTTTATATAACTTGAACAATGTAACTGATTTATCATTATATGATAATTTTTAAATATTTTTCTTAAATCTGCAATTGCATCTTTTGGGGCTAAAATAAATTTTATGTCTAGGATTATTTCGTTATAAATCTTATCGTCCTGTACATATTCGTCATAATCTATTCCATCAAGATTAATTTTATTTAATAACAAATGTAATATTTTGAAATTCGAGTAATTATTGTTAATCAATGTCCTCGCTTCAATTAAAAATTTATTTATTTGGTCATTGTGAATATTTATTTTTTCAATTTTTTTTTTTAAACAAATATCCAGTGAAAATATTTTAGAATGGTCAAACATAACATTAATATTTTTTAAGTGTCTATTTGTCTCTTTTTCAGCATTTAATATTAAATTATTAATATTTTGATTTTCAATTATTTTATAATTTAAATTAATTTTTTCGTGGCTAACATTTTCATTTATTAAAAATTTATTAAATGGAGGGTAATTTTCAAAAATTCCTAATCTTAAGTTAGATGATCCATAATCGATTATAGAAAAGATATCCTTGTCACTCATTACTTATGATTACTTGATTTGCAACCCTTAAATCAATTATAATATTTCCAGTGATTTTCTCTTTTTCGATAAATTTTTTTGCAATATTAATTGAATTATCTAATTTATTTATAGGCAGTTTAATTAAAAGGTTGTTTTTAAATTTTACATCCCATCTTCCACTATTATAATAATATAAATCAGTTATCTCACTTAATATAAAATTATTATTTTCTAGTAACAAAAAAACTCTTAATAATTCCGGTGTTTTAAAATTTCCAAATACCTTTGGAAGTTTTTTTTTATTTTCATAATAATTTTCCCCAATAATTTTTCCATTAGAACCTATATATTGAATTTTGTTATTATCGAAAGTTTTTGCTATTAATTCTGTTTCTTTAATATTTAATATTATCTGAGAAGGATATTTTTTAAAAATTGTATAACCTTCAATGAATGGAAATTCATTCATATCGTTTTGTATAAATTCTTTATTCAATAAGAGTAAATTACTACTTAAATACTTTTCTAATCTAGAATTTATATCAAGTGTTAATTTTTCGTTAAGTCCATTAATTTTTATATTTTCAATTAAAAAAAAATTTTTTTTTAATTCATGAATATTTGTATTGTTAAAAGTAGATAGAAATAAGATTAAGAATATGTAAAAAATAATTTTAATTTTTTTATCGATTGATCGAAGCATCTTTTATAAGAAAATCAATAAGTTTAAAGAAATTGATATTTTTAAAACTTGCTATTTCAGGCACTAATGACAGAGAGGTCATTCCTGGTTGTGTATTCAGCTCTAGAAGATAAAATTTATTATTATAGAACCTAAAGTCAGATCTTGAAACACCTCTGCACTTTAATAGTTTATGAGCTTTCAAAGCTATATCATTTACTTTATTATAGTTTATTTGAGACAAAGGTGCTGGCATCAAATGTTTTGTTTTCGCATTTTTTTGATATTTTGCTTTGTAATCATAAAATTTTCTACTTGGTATCAACTCAATTGCACCCAACTTTTTTTTTCCCAGCACTGCTGCCTGTATCTCTCTACCCGGGATGTACTTTTCAACTAAAATCTCATTGTAGTCTTTAAGTTTATACAGGTTTTTAATAAAATTTTTATTACTACATATATACACTCCAACACTTGAACCTTCATTTAAAGGTTTAATAACAACGGGAAATTTAAATGAATTATTAATTTTTTTAATAATTTTTTTTTGTATTCGTTTGTGAATACTAGTAACTATAAAGCTGGGTGGCGTTAGAATTTTATTTTTTTTGAAAATTTTTTTAGAAACCTCTTTATCTATAGCTAATGATGATGAATATACTCCTGAGTGCGTATATTTAATTTTTTCACTTTCGAGAATAGTCTGCACATACCCATCTTCTCCGTATGTGCCATGTAATGCATTAAACACTATATCTGGTTTATCTTTTCTTAATTCATTTATTAGACCTTTAGATGGATCTAATAACTTTGCATTATATTTATTTTTAATAGATTTATAAACCTCTTTACCAGTTTTTATGCTAATCTCTCTTTCTTTTGAATATCCTCCAGCAAGTATTAAAACTTTTTTTTTCATTTAATCAGCAATGACAATTTCTAAATTTAATTTTATTTTGTATTTTTCAAAAACTTTTTTTTTAATAAAATTAATTAATTTTATCATATCATTGAATTTGGCATCTTTTTTGTTTACTAAAAAATTAAAATGTTGATGTGAAATTGTTGCATCCCCAAATTCACACCCAGCTGGGACAGAGTTTTTAATTAATTCCCATACCTTTAATTTGCTACTATTTATTGGATTTTTAAATGTGCTTCCCCCAGTTTTAACTCTTGATGGTTGGGATATTTTTTTTTTATTTTTTAATCTTTCAATTTCTTCATATATTTGCTCTTTCTTTTTTTTTTTTCCTTTAAAAGATGCACTTAAAAAAATCAAATCGTTTTTTAAATCAGTTCCTCTGTAAAAAAAATTTATTTTTGAAGACGGTATAGTATAAACGTTTCCCTCAAAGTCCATTACCTGAATAGATAAAATAAAATCTTTAAACTCTTTTCCATAACATCCTGAATTCATCCTAACCCCACCTCCAACAGTGCCTGGTATACATGATAAAAATTCTAGACCACCAATTTCATTTTCTGCAAGATAATTTGATAGGTTTTTATCTAGAACATTACTACCTGCAATTACTGTATTATCGTTTAATTTAGAGATGTTATTAAAACGATTTCCTAATTTTACCACAACACCATTATAAACTTCGTCAGTAAATAATGTATTTGATCCAGCGCCTAAAATAAATATTTTTCCTCTTTTATTGTATAATTTTAAAAATTCAGATAAATCCTTTAGTGAATCTGGTTTGTAAAAAAGCTTTGATTTACCACCAATATTAAACCAATTCAAATTTTTGATATTATAATCAAAATGTAATGTATTTCTTTTCTTTTCAGAAAAATTTTTTAAATCTTGTAATTTCATTTGAGTTTATGCTCTAATGATCTCATCCAGTTGGATATTGATCCAGCCCCCATACCAATAACAATTTTATCTCCAAAAATGTTTTGCTTTACGTATTTTAATATATCTTTTTCTTCATTAACAATTACTAAATTTACTTTAGAATTCTTTATTATTTGTTTAGCAAAGTTTTTATAATTAAAATTTAGTTTAATATTTTCACCAGCTTTAAATACTGGACATAGTATTAAATAATCTGAATGTTTAAAACATTTTGTAAATTCATCTTTTAAACTATTTAATCTCGAAACTCTATGAGGCTGAAAAATGCAAACTATTTCTTTTTCCCTATACACTTCTCGTAAACTAGTTAAAACGCAACTAATTTCAGAAGGGTGATGAGCATAATCATCTATAAAACTTATGTTTCTATAACTAAATAAATTATTAAAACGCCTTTGCACTCCTTGAAAATTTTTTAATCCACTTTTAATCATGCTATTTGAAATACCAATTAAATAACACACTGCCGCAGAGGCTGCTGCATTCCTTATGTTATGTAAACCAATAATCGGTAATTGTAATTTTTTTATATAATCTTTCTTTTGACCTGGTAAATTTATAGATAAGTTAAATTGGGAGTAATCTTTATTATTAATTACATTCTCTATTCTAAAATTAGCACTCCTGTCTAATCCATAAGTCAAAAAATTTTTATTTTTAATTTTATTTGAAATACTTTTTATTGCTGGGTCATCTATACATATGAAGCTTTTACCAAAAGAAGGCGTTTTATCCAAAAATTTAACAAAACTTCCTTTAAGTTTATCCAAGGATTTATGATAATCTAAATGTTCTGCATCGATGTTGGTTACAATAGAATAAGTTACTGGAATATCCAAAAAACTCCCATCAGACTCATCAGACTCTAAAATACACCAATTACTTTTTCCCAATTTGGCTGAATTACCATACGAATTTAAAACACCACCATTAATTACCGTAGGATCGATTTTTGAAAATGAAAAAATTGATGAAATGAGAGAGGTAGTTGTCGTTTTTCCATGAGATCCAGCAACAACTATATTCTTCATTAATGACACAATATGTCCAAGCATTTCTCCTCTTTTATAGATTGGTAATTTTTTTTTTTTAGCTTTTATTAATTCCGGATTATTCTTCTTGATTGCAGAGGAAATCACTAAAATAGTAGAATTTAAAATATTTTTTTCTCTATGACCTAAAAAAACTTTAATTCTATTATTTTTGAGCCTCTCTATATTTTTGCTAAATGATAAATCACTTCCTTGAATTTTGAAACCAAGACCTTTCATGATTATAGCCAATCCACTCATTCCAATGCCACCAATTCCTACAAAATGTATAGTCTCTTTATTTCCAAGTTTAATTTTCATTGATTAATTTGATTAATTTTTTATTTATATCATCCCACTTATTTTGATAAGAAATATTTTTCAAATTCGAATATTTGTCTTGATAAACTGCATCACTAGATATTATTTTTTTTAAAAGGCTTATTAAATTTAATTTTTCAAAATTTGCTTGATTAACAAGCCAACAACAGTTTTTTTCCTCGTAATATTTTGCGTTAAAGTATTGATGATTATCTTTTGCAGATGGCAACGGTATTCCTATAAACGGGATACATAATTTTACCAATTCACTTAATGTTGAGGCACCACATCTAGATATCGCTAAATCACATTTTGACATATATTCATAAATATCATTTTTAAATGTAAATAGTGAATTTGGAATATTATGTTTTGCATAAGTTTTTTTTATTTCATCAATTTTACTTTCATCGCTTACCTGCTGATATATATTTATTTTTTTAATTTTATTTAAATCAATTAATATCTCTTGGATAGTTTTATCAAAGTACAATGCTCCTTGGCTCCCTCCGATAACTAAAATTTTAGGCACTTCTGAGATATGTCCATTTTGAATATTTAAATCATATATATCTTTTTTTAAAATTGTTTCTGTTAAAAATATTTTATTTATATATTTATCTGGAAAATTCATAATTTTTTTATTGTAACAAATTATTTTATTAGCAAATTTTAAGAAGTACTTGTTTGATCTCCCTAAAACCATATTGGGCTCAAATAATATGATCGAAATATTTAAAAATTTTGCAGACAAACAAAATGGGAGAGACATATACCCACCCGTACTTATAACTAATTTTATTTTGTTTTTTTTTAAATATAAATATCCTTTTATAATTGAAATAAACATAAGGGCTAATGAAAAAGGTAATTTAAAAATATTTTTTGATATTTGATTTATTTTAATAGTATCAAAACTATATTTATTTTTATTTATAAATTTTTTCCCTCTAATATCTGTTACAATTTTTACGTCGAATTTCTTATTTAAATGATCAAAAATATTTAATGCAGGCATGACGTGTCCACCTGTACCCCCTGTTGTTATTAATATTTTTTTCATTAATATTTAATTTTTCTTTTAGTAAAATTTAAAATAATCCCAGATATAATAGCAGTGCTTATAATTGAAGATCCACCATTACTTAAATATGGCAAGGTCATGCCAGTAGTTGGTAATATTCTAATATTAACTCCAACATGAATAAATGTTTGCATTAATATTAATACTACACATCCTAACAGAATTAATTTTATAAGATTGTTATCCTCTTTATCAATTATTTTCATTACCTTAAAAGATAGAAAAAGGTAAATGAGCATAATTAAAATTATAGAAATAGCTCCAAATTCCTCAGAAATTACAGATATTATATAATCAGTATGTGCTTCTGGAACTTTCGTATTTAAGGTGCCTTCTCCTATTCCCTTTCCAAACAAACCTCCATTTATAATTGCCTCTGATGCTTTATCAGATTGATAACTATTTCCCGACGAAGGATTTAAAAATGAAATTAATCTAAGTTTAATATAACTAAACTTTGGTATATAAATTATTAAATAACTAACAAAACCTCCCAAGATAAAAAAAGATGAAAAAAATAAAAATAAGTTCACTCCTGATATAAAAATTAAAGACAACCAAACTATTATTACTAAAATGGACTGACCTATGTCAGGCTGAATCATTAATAGTAAAATTATTGGTAAAATAATTATAAAACTTAAAATAAATCTGACATATAAATTTTTAATATTTTTTAACGTAAGCAAAAATCCAATGGTAATAATTATAAAAGGTTTTAAAATTTCGATTGGCTGAAACCTTGGTAAAAATCCAAAATTAAGCCACCTTTTAGATCCTTTTACCTCAACTCCAAAAAAAGGAACTAAAATTAGGAAGAATGTACAAATTAGGAATAAAATTAAACTTACATAAATCAATTTATCTCTTTCGATGAATGAAATTAAAAAAAGTAATGATATTCCAACACATATAAATACAAAATGTTTTAAAAAAAAATAATATGAATTTGTACCCAATTTATCAGATGCAATAATAGATGTAGATACAAAAGAAAAAAATAATCCTAAAAGAAATAAGCTCAAAATTAATAATAATATTATTTTATCAATATTTTTCCACCAGTCATAATAAGATTCAAATAATTTATTTTTTAACATTAATTCTTTTTATTAAGTTTAATTTTTTAACTAATTTATTAAAATAAATTCCCCTATCTTCAAAATTTTTAAATTGATCAAAAGAGGCTGCGGCCGGGCTAAAAATAATATTTTGACGATTTTTTTGGTTCAAGCAATTTATAATTGTTTTTTTTAACGCATCATTTAAATTTTTAAAATTATAAATATTATTTTTATAATTTAATTGTTTAATAAAAAAATATCTGTCTCTTCCATAAATATAATATTTAATATTTTTTTGAAATTTATCTGACAAATTTAATTTATCGCCTTTTTTTGCTAGACCGCCTAATATCCAATGAATATTCTTAAAAGATTTTAAAATATTTAAAGATGATGAAAAACTAGTTGATTTGGAGTCATTCATTATCATAACTTTTTTATTTTGATATATAATTTCTTGTCTAAATGGTAATCCTTTAAAATTATTTATAGTTTTTTTTATGATTTTTTTTTCAATCTTTAATAATTTAGATATGTAGATAGCAAAGTTAAAATTTTGAACCATATCATTGCTTATAGTTTTATTTTTATCAATAATTTTATTTTTTGAGCTACTATTGATTTTAATAATCTTAGTTTTAGTTCCTTTTTGTTTTATGTCTTTATTTGAAAAAATATTTTTCTCTATTAATCCAGTGCCACCAGGATGTAAATTTTTCAAAAGTTTAAATTTTATTTTTCTATAATTTGAAAATGTTTTATGTCTATCTAAATGATCTGGAAATATATTTAAAATTGCTGCAATATCACTTTTAAAATATTTTGAATATTCTATTTGGTAAGATGAAATCTCAACAACAAAAACTGTTTTTTTTGTAATTTTTTTTTCATTTAAAATTGGTTGACCTATGTTTCCTACAAGTCTTGCATCAAGACCTGCATTCTTTAAAATTTTATGTATTATTTTTGAGGTAGTAGACTTGCCATTAGTTCCTGTTATGCATATTTTTAAATTTTGTATATTTTTAAAATAAAAAATATCTAAATCACTGATAATCTTACTTTTGTTTATTAATAGAAATTTTTTTAAATTGCAGACATCTTTGTTAATTCCTGGACTTAAAACAATAAAATCAAACTTTGTTTTTTTTAATTTGAATCGTGAAATTTTGAATTTTTTTGGTAATTTTTTTAATTTGTCGTCGTATATTTTTACAATATTATCTTTTTTTAGATAATTTAAACATGACTTGCCACTTCTGCCGAAACCATAAACAAGAATTTTTTTATTTTTA
>ENA-OSEY01001315-OSEY01001315.1-marine-metagenome-genome-assembly--contig:-NODE-1315-length-17338-cov-3.256127_pt1 | contig 17338 bp, 16 predicted proteins | sample MGYA00248465_ERZ534230 | MGnify/ENA primary metagenome ERZ534230 (study PRJEB26409, sample SAMN06344110) | marine metagenome | isolation source: Sea water from surface | place: Atlantic Ocean:Southern...
CTCTCATCAATGACTGAAATACGTCCAATTTATAAGCTCGATAATATGACTGATATTACTGGCGGGAATGATTTAACTTCAAGAATTACTATGGTTTCAGAATTGTCAACTATTTCATCCAATCTCAATACGGAATTAGGAAACATCGGCTTGAGCGACAATTCCTCTCTTAGAACAAGTTTGACAGATGGTCTTAAGAAGCTTGATAATGGAGGATTTAAATCTGATGGAACAACCAAGTGTGATGCAGCAGTAGCACTTGATGTTGTTTATTTATTGGTTAAGGATGCTGCTGATAATACAACCTCTTCAACTGCTTCAAATCTGCATGATAAAAATTTAGTTAGTTTGACAGATCTAACTAACAACATCGATAGCAACATATCTGAAGATAATCCGTTTAGCAGTAGTGGAGTCACAATGGATAAGGTAAGATTTATATATGCAGATAATCCCGCAGGGACAGTTCATACTGACTCTTATGAAGATGCTCATAGCGCTCTCTATACATCAATAAAGAACACCCGTTCATTGGGAACAGAAACGAGTAACAAAGGTGATGGAAAAGTAATATTTAGAGAGTTGCTGTGTATTGCAGACAATTGATCAGATTATTCTGGTCTTTTTCCATCACATTCCTCCTTTTCTTTCTTTTTTCCTTCAGTCAATCCCATTCTAAATCCATCGTTTTCTCCGGAGATCTCCGCGGAGAGATCAAACCCTGCGGTTGTGCAGAAGAAGGAGACATGGGCGGTCTTCCCCGGCGCGCGACGTTTTTCAGGCAATTACAGGATGATGGGAAGTTGGTCTACTTTGATCTCGGCAACAACTTTCCAAAACCCTCCGAACAGGGAAATCTCAAAGTCAGCCTGATTCACCAATCGCTGAAGGAGATGAATCCTTCGGTGATCCTGTTGGGACCCAATGAGTGGAGTTACGGGAAGGAGTTTATCGATCTCGGGATGCCCTACCTGCTCAGCAACGGTTCCAAAAAGTTGTCTTATCTAAATAATTTTCAGACCAAAATCGGGAACAGGACCGTCCAGGTTTTGGGCTACCTTTCCCCTTCACTGGTTTATCAGAATCCCAACGATCCTCCTTCGGTCTTTCCTGTGGACCAGGAACTGCTGGAACAATGGAAGGGAACAACCGACGAGGAAGCCTGGAAACTGTTGTTGTTCCGCGGGTCTCAGGAGGAGTTGGAGCTTTTTCAGCGTTCCGAATGGTTCGACCTGATCGTTGCGGGAAGCAACAACGATGATGAACTGGAACAGCGGATGGCAGTCCGGACTTCCCTCGGTGAGGTTCCGATGATTCCAACCAAGGGTCAGGGAATCGTGGCAGGAAGTTTCAATTCCGGAAAGCTCGAGGCCAGGGGGGAGTTGGAAATCCCGGAAAACCTGGGGGTCACCTGGCTCCGCAGTGATTTTGACGATGATCCGGTTTTGAAGGATTTTTTCAAGCAGTACGATGACGAAGTCAAGGAACTGTTCTTCACCAACCTCGACCGCATGGAAAGCCAGCGCAAGGATTCGCCATTCATCGGGGAAGCAGTCTGCGCGGCCTGTCACTCCGAAGCAGCGAAAGTCTGGAAAAAAAGCCGCCATGCCCATGCGTTTGCCACTTTGAAAAAGGAAGGCAAACACTTCGACCCGGAATGCCTGGAATGCCATGTGGTCGGACTAAAACCCTGGCAGCCTCCAGAGGATGCGGACCCGCAGTTCAAAAAATGGGAGGGTCTGGTCGGGTTCCTCAGTCCTGAACTGACACCGCACATGATGAATGTCCAATGCGAGAACTGCCACGGCCCCGCGCGGGCGCATCTGCTGGACCCGAATCAGAAGCTTCCGGTTTCCAATCCTGGAGAAACCTGCGTCAGCTGCCACCATGGCAGCCATTCACCGCTGTTTGATTTCGAAAAATACTGGCCGAAGATTCAACACAAGTGAAGGTGTGAAGGCCTGAAAGGTTGGGCTACTGGACCCAGCGGTCCTTGGAGGCTTTGGCCTGGGCCAGCAGTTCCACCAATTGTTGCTTGTCATTCTGCCTGATTGCCTCCCCGATTTGATGGATGCAGGTGCTCAGGGCCTCGACTCGCTGAAGCAGAGGCTGCTGGTTCTGTAAAAAGATATCCGCCCACATTTCCGGGCTGGATGAAGCAATCCTGGAAAAATCCTTGAGTCCCGCCCCGGAATGCTCCAGGGCTTCCGGGCTGTCCGAATCGGCAATCGCCTGGATCGTTGCGTAGGCCAGCAGATGCGGAAGGTGACTGACCGAAGCAAAGATGCGGTCGTGGAGGTGGGCATCCATTTCAATCACCTCGCATCCAATTTCCGTCCAAAGCCTGCGCACGGCTTCGAGTGGTGCTTTCCTTGTCTGCTCATTCGGGGTCAGCACAAAGCGTTTCCCGGCAAACAGTGATTCGACGGCGGCTTCGGGGCCGAAGCGTTCGCCTCCTGCGATAGGATGTCCTCCCACAAACGCATAGCCTGCATTCTCTGAGCGGAGCATGATTTCCTGTAAAGGGGCCTTGACGCTTCCGGTATCGGTGATGAGGATGTCGGGTTTCAGGAATGGACGGAACTGATCCAGCGCCTTTTCGGTCGACTGAACCGGAACTGCAAACACAATCCAATCCGCATCGCGAAGGGTTTCATCGGGAACGGAGTTGCAGTGGTCAGCGAGGTGGAGTTCCTTGGCCTTCGTGCAGTGTTCGGGATTGGAATCGTAACCGAGGATTTCTGCTGCAAGACCAAGACGCCGGAGATCGATGGCCAGTGAGCCCCCGATCAAACCAAGCCCGACTATGGCCAGTTTCCTGATCGGGAAAAAACCGGGGTCCTCCATGATGTAATGGAAATCAGCGATTAGTCGCTGGTTTTGGGCGGGGCGATTTTGGTCAGCCAGAGTACCGTGGGACTGGCCACGTAGATCGAAGAGTACGTTCCGATCAAGACTCCGACCAGAAGTGCGAAGGCGAAGTCATGGATGATCTCTCCCCCCAGGAAAACCAATGCCAGTACCACCATCAGCGTGGTTCCTGAAGTGAGCAGGGTTCGGCTCAGGGTTTCCGTGACACTCTGGTTGATCAGCGGAAGCAGTTCCCGTTTTCTGAATTTGGAGATGTTTTCACGGATCCGGTCGAAAATCACGATCGTGTCATTCAGGGAGTAGCCGACTACCGTGAGCAATGCAGCAATCACTGGAAGGGTGAATTCCTTGTCGAAAATCGAGAAAATTCCCACGACGACCATCACGTCATGCAAAAGGGTGATGATCGCGGCAATCCCCTGACGCCACTGAAAACGGAAGGTGATGTAAATCAGCACCAATCCGAGTGCGATCAGGATCGCCTGCAGGGCACTGGTTTTCAGTTCGTCTCCGACTTTGGGACCGATGGTTTCAATCCTTCGGATTTCCATCTCCGGGTAGTTTGGTTGAAGCATTTCGCGCAAGCCCGAAGTAAGCTTTTCTCCCGTTCCCAATGGATTGTCCACCGAAAGTCCTAATAGGATTTCCCGGTCTTCCACTGCTCCAAAAGTCTGGAGCATCACGTTTCCAAGATTTTGTTCCGAGAAAAAATTCCTCAGTTGGTCGAGGTTGGGAACTTCCTTGAAACGGATCTGGATGTTTGTTCCTCCGCGGAAGTCGATGCCGTAATTCAATCCCTGGTGCATGAGTATGGAGACCACACCGCCCACGAGCAGGATTGCGGAAAAGATTCCGGCATAAAACCGTTTTCCAAGAAAATCGATGACGGTTCCTTCTTTCACCAACTGCATAGTTCCTGTCAGGTTAATTTAAAGATTTGGTCAGATGCTGATCGATTGGAGGCTGGAGCGCCTGAGGTAGATCCAGTCGAAGAAAAACCGGGTGACGACAATCGCGGTGAACATGCTGGCCAGGATGCCGATGGAGAGGGTCACGGCAAATCCCTTGATCGGGCCGGTGCCGAACTGGAGCAGAGCCAATGCGGCAAATAGGGTTGTCACGTTCGCATCCAGGATTGTTCTGAAAGCACGGTCGAAGCCTTCCTTGATCGCTCCCCTTGGGTGGCTGGTGCGTCTCATCTCCTCCAGGATTCTCTGGAAAATGAGGACGTTCGCGTCTACGGCCATACCGATGGTCAGGACGATCCCGGCCATTCCCGGAAGGGTCAGGGTGGCTCCGAAGGCCCCCAGCACCGAAATGATCAGGACCACGTTGAAAATCAGCGAAACCGAGGCAAACACTCCGGCAAGCTTGTAGTTGGCGATCATGAATACCAGCACCAGCGCACTGCCGATCAGCAGTGACATCAGACCCTGGCGAACGGAATCTTCTCCAAGACTGGCTCCGACGGTACGTTCTTCACGGATACTGATCGGCGCAGGCAACGCCCCCGAGCGCAGCACCAGTGCCAGGTCGCTGGCTTCCTCGGTGGTGAATAAACCCGAGATCGAAGCCTCGCCTCCGGTGATGGCTTCGCGGATGACCGGTGCGGACTGGATTTTGTTATCCAGCACAATGGCCAGGTTGCGTCCGCGGTAACGCTGGGTGATTTTGGCGAAGCGGTCCGAACCCATCGAATCAAAACTGAGGGAAACATAGGGCTGGTTGGTCTGCGGATCAAATCGAACCCTGGCGTCACGAATGAATTCTCCGGTCAGCAGGACTTTTTTCTCGAGGACGAAGGGTCTCCGGGAAAGCAGCTTGTTCGTACTTTTGTCCCAGGTTTCCTCGTATTTGATGGTTTCGGTGAGTCGGTTGTAGGTGTTGACGGTGGCATCACTGTTGACGAGGTTGAATTCGAGAATTGCCTGGGGCCCGATCAACTCGATTGCGCGTTCACGGTCCTTGAGCCCGGGGAGTTGGATGACGATGCTGTTTTCTCCCTGCTGCTGAAGAGAGGGTTCACTGATGCCCAGTCCGTCAATGCGGTTGCGCAACACTTCCAGAGCCTGACTGATGGAATTTTTGCGGACGCGTTCCGCTTCTTCCGGCTTGATGCTCAGCCTGACCAAATCACCGTCCACTGTTTCATCGAACTGGACCAGAATCCGGTCAAACGGAGATTCTTCGAGTTGCACCTTACGCCCCGGTTCCATTTCCAACACCAGGCTGTTCTGCTGCTGACGGACCTCGATGAAATCCACCTGTTCGTCGATCAGCAGATCTTCCAGGTTATCACGGGTTCGCCTGACAATTTCCTCAACCGCTGCATCGCTTTCGACTTCGATGTCGAGGTACATCCCTCCCTGAAGGTCGAGGCCGAGGTTTACCTTGTCAGCAACGGTCTGAGGATCGACCCCGCTTTGGTAAGCCTTAAAGGTTGGAAAGACATAATACAATGCGGCTACCAGAACAATCAGGATCAGCCCGCCTTTGAATTGGACGTTCATGGAGTCAGTTGAAAAACGGTTGGATGATTAACGGCAGAAGATCGAGCAGGTGGGGTTTCTAAAAAATCAGCCCTTGGTCACACCTTTGGGTAGAGACTCCTTTTCATCATCGGAGTCGTCCTTGCTTTTATCTGCAGCCTCTTTATCAAGACGGGAAACCTGGCCTCGTTCAATCTGAACCCGGACCTTGTCGGCAATTTCCACCGTCATCCGGTCTTCGCCGATCTTGGTGATGGTTCCAAACAGTCCGCCGGTCGTGACAATCCGATCACCTTTGCCGAGTTCGCTGATCATCTTCTGGTGTTCCTTCTGCCTCTTTTGTTGGGGACGGATCAGGAAAAACCAGAAAACCACGACGATTAAAATCAGTGGTACAAAGGAAACAAAGGGATTGGCTTCGGCACCACCAGCCTGGGCGTAAGCGACGGATTCAAAAGGGAACATGGAAAACCTTTGGCAAATTAATTTCGGATAAACATAATCTTTTAACAGTTTTTTTTGGAAATCTCACGTAAAAAGCACTTTTGGATTTTCGGTGAACCAGAAACGGCCTCTTTAACGGCGGTATTCCTGATCCAGGATGAAGTTCAATCCGCGACTGCCAAGAGGCAGAGCCTCGGCTGAACGGACGATCAATTCCCCTGGCGCGGACTCGAAGGGTTGGTTGTTTTTGTCGGTAAGTATTCTCAAAGAAAAAGGACCTTTCAGTTGAGCTCCCGGCATTGCGTCGGCTGAGCCGATTCTGAAATCCAGTGGAAATTGGATGTTTTCCAGAATACGGAAAGCAACAGGACGTGCCAGTTCGGGATCAAAAAGCATGATCACCAGACGATCTCCTAAAGCTACGAGGTCCTTGAATTTTGGGGAGACGTCAACGGTTCCGCTGATATTCGTCTCAGGATCATTTCTTCGTGCCTCCATCAGTTCCTTTGGATAACCACGGAACGGACGGTCGAGCAGGTATTCGAAAGCTTCGGTTCCGAGTTCCAAAGGTGGGGTCAATGCGCCGATGACCTCTCCCCTGGCAGGATTGTCAGGATTCCCGTCTTTGTCAGAAAGGATCAAAAGACGGAAGGGACCTTTGAGAGGTTTGGATGCGTCTTCCTGTCCGATGAAAAAAGTGGTCGGCGGGAGAAAGGGGTTGATCACTTTGGTGGCTACGGGATAGGAAGAACCGGGTTCAAACAGCAGCAGATAGGCGTTGTCGGTTTTGACTATACCCGCCCCGGCTGCAGGCGTGGCAGTGATCACTCCACTGATGCTGTTGCTGATCTGGGCCTGGTTTCGGTCCAATTCACGCAGTAGGGCATAACCCAGGATGATGATGAAAGCGCTGATGCCAAGGGCGTAGAGAATGCGGTTTCTTCGCATCAAATGAAGGAATATTCAGGGAACCGGATACTCAGGCAAGCATTTCGGCTTGGGGAGAGCTGGGCAGATTGCTTTCTCCCATCAGGTAAAGGTCGATGCAACGCGCAGCTTCACGGCCTTCCCAGATTGCCCATACCACCAGGGAGGCTCCACGTTTGGCATCCCCAGCCACGAACACTCCGTCACAACTGGTCATGAAGTTCTGGTCTGCGCGAACCTGGAACATGGGCTGTCCATCACGCATCAGTTTTTGAAGTTCCTGAACCCTCAAGGCCTGGTTCTTTCCACGAACATCCATTTCGAGGTTCAGTTCCTGGAGCAGGCCTTCAAGGCTCGGTCCCAAAAATCCAAGTGCCAAAAGGACCAAGTCTGCATTGACGGAGAATCGGGTGTCTTCGAGCCGTTTCATGCCTGAGCCCTTTTCCCATTGGACCTTGACCGCATTCAGGCTTTGGACGTTTCCTTCCGAGGAACCGTTGAGGCTTTCGGTCAGGATGTTGGCGCGGCTGTCCATTTGTGCTTCTTCATGGACCGGGGTGGGACGCGGCAGCATGTCCACTAACTCAAACTGGCAGACTTCCGGGTGAACCCCCTGGCGGTTGAGATTTCCCAGGCAATCGGCGGCAGTGAAACCGCCTCCAAGTATCACTGCCTTTTTCCCGGATGCCTCGATCTTTTCTCCATCCTTGAGAACATCTCCTGCCACCTCACGGTTTCGTTGAGGAAGATAATCCATGGCGTAATGGACTCCCGTGAGATTATTTCCTTCTGCTTCCAGTTTTCGTGCATGTTGTGCTCCGATGGCAATCAATAACGCATCAAACTGCTTCCGCAGATCGCTGATCTTCAGGTCTTTTCCAATTTCGATGCCGGTTTTGAATTCAACTCCTTCCTGGGTCATTTGATCAATGCGGCGCTGGACATGGATTTTATCGAGCTTGAAATCCGGGATGCCATAGACCAGCAAACCTCCGAGGCGGTCATCTTTTTCAAAAACCGTTACCTGATGTCCCACCCGTCTCAATTGCTGCGCTGCCGCCAACCCTGCGGGTCCGGATCCGATCACGGCAATTTTTTTCCCGGTTTCCTTCTTTGGAGGTTGAGGTTGAATCCAGCCTTCCTCCCATCCGCGTTCGGCAATGTGCTTTTCGATCTGCTCGATGGTGACGGCATGTTTTTTCTTAATTTTTTCTTCGGGATCGAGGGTGTAGTGTTCGTTCAGCACGCAGGAGTCTTCACAGGGAGCGGGGCAGATACGTCCGGTGAATTCCGGAAAATTGTTGGTACTGTGTAAAGCTCCGAGGGCGTCTTGCCACTGGTCACGGTAGACGAGGTCATTCCAGTCCGGGATCATGTTTCCAAGCGGACAGCCCATGTGACAGAATGGAATTCCGCAGTCCATGCAGCGTGAGGCCTGCTGGCGAATGTCATTGTCGGAATAATTCAGGTCGTATTCCCGGAAGTCCTGGACTCTTTCCTGAATTTCCCTGCGTGGTACCGCCTGTTTTTCAAATTCGATGAAACCCGTGTCTTTCCCCATGATTTCTTTCTTTTCAGGCAGCCTTCAGTTTTTGTTTTTCAAGAACCATCCGATATTCCGTCGGCATCACTTTGACGATGCTAGAAAGGGTACTGGACCAGTCTTTGAGTAATTGATCAGCAAGTTCACTCCCGGTTAGCTGTTGATGCCGGCTGATGAAGTCTTTGAGCCAATTCTGTTCTTCGGGATCAACAAGGGGTTCCAATTCCACCATACCCGGATTACAACGTTTTTTGAACTGCTTGTCTTCATCGACAACGTAGGCGATTCCGCCGCTCATGCCTGCAGCAAAATTTCGTCCGGTCGGTCCGAGTACCACCACCCTTCCGCCGGTCATGTATTCACAACCGTGATCTCCAACTCCCTCTACAATGGTGTCGGTACCGCTGTTGCGGACGGCGAAACGCTCTCCGGCGACTCCCCGGAAAAATGCTTCTCCGGAGGTGGCGCCATAAAGAACGGTGTTTCCAATCAGGATGTTTTCTTCCGCTTTGAAGGGAGACTGCTTCGGGGGATAAATGACCAGTCTTCCGCCGCTGAGCCCTTTGCCGGTATAGTCGTTGGTGTCTCCTTCCAACTCCAAGGTTACCCCCTTGGCAAGAAAAGCACCGAAGCTTTGGCCTGCAGATCCTTTAAATTGGCAGTGGATGGTTCCATCGGGAAGTCCCAAAGCACCGTATTTTTTTGCAATTTCACTACTTAGAAGCGTTCCGAAAGCACGGTCGGTGTTTTTAATGGTTCCTTCAATCCGAACCGATTTTTTAGACTCCAGTGCAGGAGTTGCTTGTCTGATCAGTTGATGGTCAATCTGCTTGTCAATGCCGTGATCCTGTTCCTGGGTGCAGTAGCGGGTATCCCCGGAGCCGACATCAGGCTGGTGAAGCAGGTCCGTGAGATCGACCTGACGCGCTTTCCAGTTGTCCACTTCTTTATGTTGCAATAAATCTGTTCTCCCAATCAATTGATCAAATTCACGGATTCCTAAAGATGCCATGATCTGGCGGACTTCCTCGGCGACGAAGAAGAAATAGTTGATCACATGTTCGGGCTGCCCGACGAATTTCTTTCGAAGATGGGGATCCTGGGTGGCAATCCCGACAGGGCAGGTATTCAGGTGGCATTTGCGCATCATGATGCAGCCGATCGCCACCAGAGGTGCAGTGGAAAATCCGAATTCTTCCGCACCAAGCATTCCTGCGATCACCACATCCCTTCCGGTTTTAAGCTGGCCGTCGGTCTGCAGCCGGACCCTCCCCCGGAGGCGGTTGAGCAGCAAGGTCTGGTGTGCTTCCGAAAGCCCCAGTTCCCAAGGGACTCCTGCATGCTTAATGGAGGTCAGCGGTGAAGCTCCGGTTCCTCCGTCATGTCCTGCGATGGTGATGATGTCTGCATGAGCCTTGGCCACTCCCGCGGCAATGGTTCCGACTCCGGCCTCCGCTACCAATTTGACATTGATTTTCGCGTCAGGATTGGAGTTCTTCAGATCGAAGATCAGTTGCGCAAGATCTTCGATGGAATAGATATCGTGATGGGGCGGAGGAGATATCAGGGTCACGCCGGGGGTTGAATTCCTCACCTTCGCAATGTACTCACTGACCTTCTTCCCAGGAAGTTGTCCTCCCTCTCCGGGTTTTGCACCCTGGGCAACCTTGATCTGCAGTTCACTGCAGTTGACCAGATAATGAATGGTCACTCCAAAACGACCGGATGCGACCTGTTTGATGGCACTGTTGGACCAGTCCCCGTTAGGCATCGGTTCAAAACGCTCTGAATCTTCACCGCCTTCACCGCTGTTGCTCCGGGCCTTGATTCGGTTCATCGCAATGGCCAGGGTTTCATGGGCTTCCTGGCTGATGGAACCAAGGGACATCGCACCGGTGGCAAAACGGCGGACGATGGATGAAGCAGGCTCAACCTCTTCGAGCGAAATGGAATTTGCTGATTTGAAATCAAGCAGACCCCTTGGGGTGGACATGAAGACGCTTTGGTCATCCGACAGTTTGGAAAACTCCGAGAAAGTGGATGTACTGTTGGCCCGGGTGGCTTGCTGCAACAGGTTGGTGCTGAGCGGATTGATCTGGTGATATTCGCCACGGCGTCTCCAGAAATAATGCCCGCCGGGGTCAAGTGAATCCCTTAGATCGGTGGTATCATTGAATGCTGCTTCGTGCCTGAGCAGGGTTTCTTTGCCGATTTCTGCGAGGCCGATTCCACTGATCCGTGTCGGAGTTCCGGAAAAGTGCTCACGCACCAGATCGTCATTCAACCCGATCGCTTCAAAGATCTGGGCTCCGCGATAACTCTGGATGGTGGAAATGCCCATCTTGGCGAAAACTTTGAACATCCCCTTTTTCACGGCCTTACGGTAATTGCTGATCGCTTCTTCGGAACTGATTCCAGTCGCCAAACCGCGTCGCAACATTTCGTCGAAACTTTCATAGGCGAGATAGGGATTTACAGCACCTGCCCCATAGCCGATGAGCAGGCAGAAATGGGCAATCTCCCTGGCTTCTCCGGTTTCCACAATGATCGATGCCTGGAGCCGAACGCGCTGACGAATCAGATGATGATGGACTGCAGCAGTGGCCAAAAGTGATGGAATCGGAATGTTGTTTTCATCCGCACCACGATCGGAAAGAATGAGCAGCCGGTGCTTCTGCAAAACAGCCTGTTCTGCTTCCTGGCAAAGCTGGTTCAGGGCTTTTTCCAGTCCTTGCTCCCCCTCATCCCTGGGAAAGAGCATCGAGAGGGTTGTCGGCTTGAGTTCCTCTCTGGTGTTGTTCCTGATTCTTGTCAGTTCCTCGTTGGTCAGCAAAGGATGCTCCAGTTTGAGCATGCCGCCATGCTCCGGTCCGGCCTGGAGGAGGTTATGCATTCGGCCCAACCGGCTGGTGAGGGACATCACGAGTTCTTCCCGGATGGAATCGATGGCCGGATTGCTCACCTGGGCGAAGATCTGTTTGAAATAATCAAAAAGCAGTCGAGGCTTGGAGGAAAGCACAGCCAGCGGGGTATCATTGCCCATCGAGCCGGTGGCCTCTCCGGCGGTTTCGATCATGGGCAGCATCAGGACCATCAGGTCTTCCATCGTGTAGCCGAAAATCTTCTGCCTTTGTAAAACCGTCTGATAGTCCGTTTGGTGAACTGGATCTTTGAGCGGCAGGGATTCAAGCTGGATGGAGTTGGCATCAAGCCACTCACGGTAAGGCTTGCTGTTGCAAATTTCCGATTTTAGTTCCTGGTCATCAATGATCCTTCCCTGACGGGTATCAACCAGGAACATCCGCCCCGGTTGAAGCCGGCCTTTACGGACAATATCTTCTTCAGGAATTTCAATCGCCCCGACTTCAGAAGCCATGATCACCCGGTCGTCCCGCGTCACCACATACCGTGCTGGGCGTAAACCGTTACGGTCAAGGATGGAACCGATCTGGATCCCATCGGTGAAGGCCAATGCGGCAGGTCCGTCCCATGGTTCCATCAGATGTTCATGGAATTCGTAAAATGCTTTTTGTTCTTCACTCATGGATGGGTGATTTTCCCAGGCTTCCGGAACCAACATCATCATCGCCTGGGCCAGGGAATAGCCGGACTGCACCAGAAACTCGAGGACGTTGTCGAGACAGGCTGAATCACTTCCACGGGGAATGACGATGGGCATCAGATCATGCACATCTTCATAAAGATCCGATTCGAAGGTCGGTCTGCGGGCCCGCATCCAGTTGATGTTGCCACGCAGGGTATTGATCTCTCCGTTGTGGGCCAGCATCCTGAAAGGTTGGGCGAGATCCCATCGTGGAAAGGTGTTGGTCGGAAAACGGGTGTGCATCAGAATCATGGCTGAAACCACCCTGGGATCAGCCAGATCGGTGAAAAATCGATCCATTTGGTAAGGAGTCAGCATCCCTTTGTAGATCATCACCCGTGAAGACATGCTGATGATCATGAAATGCTCTTCATCCTGGAGTGCATTGCGGATGGTTTTCCGTGTCACATAGAGCTTCCGTTCAAAGCTTTCCGCATCCAGTTCTTCACTTCCCTTACTGACAAAGATCTGACGGATGACTGGCATCGCTTCTGCCGCCTGAACCCCTACATGGCGGCTGTCCACGGGCAAATCACGCCAGCCCAACAACTCCAGTCCGCTGTCAATGATCGTGCTTTCTACAACTGAACCACAATGGAAACGGTGATCCTGATTCTGAGGGAGGAATATCGTTCCAATTCCATATTCTCCTGCTGCTGGAAGACTGAATCCGGAAGCAGGACACTCTTCAGCAAAAAAGTCATGGGGAATCTGAATCAGAATCCCGCAGCCGTCTCCGGTTTCAGGATCTGCCCCCAAAGCACCGCGGTGTTCCAGATTTCCGATGAGTTCAAGTCCCTGCCGGATGATGTCGTGGGAAGCACGGTTGTGCATGTCGACGATGAAACCCACCCCGCAACTGTCATGCTCCAAATTGGGATCGTAAAGTCCCTGTTTTTCAGGATAACGCATGGAGGAATTCATTCAGGGCGTGGTTTTCAGGGGAAATTTCTTCATCAACTTTTTCAACAAAATCCGTTTTATTTTGTGATTTAATGGATTTCATTCACACCCGCTCAGGGTTTAATGCAGGGTGAATGTTTAAACCGTCCCACCAAAAATGGGACGAACGGATGGGGCTGAGATTACCGTCTGAACACATCCATGAAAAAGACTTTCAAGGATGACTCACTATTTATTTAAAAGGAATTTATACCATTCATGATTTATGAGTGCAAGCTTGAAGGATTGGTAGAACTAGGTTTACGGCTTTTTAAAAGATGGGACACGTATTTACTGAGACCCGGGACTAACTTGAAGCTGAGCACGAAGAGGGTCATCATAAATCCATCAAATACTCTTCATAAAGGTCATATGGATCAGCTCATCGAAAGACTCTCATCATTGGTTCGAAAGGGAAACGATCTTTTCCAACAAGAACGCCCGGTTCAATACGGGGTGTTGGGCGGTTATCTTGTCCTGTGGCTTTTAATCAGCGGGAGTCTGACTCAAACCCTTCTGGTAGGATTGGCGATGGGGCTGGCGTGGATGGTGGGAACCCGGAAGGGAGATTAAACCGTCTCAAAAGCTTCACTTCTAAAAGAACATCCTGATTTCCCAAAACCATTTTTTGGTCTAAAAGGATTCGTTGCTGTTGAGCAGGTTGACCATGAATCCATGAGCCGGTTCAGGACCCAAACTTTCAAGCCGATGTGGAGAATCGGTTAGAAACCTTAAAGTTTCTCCGGAAATCAATTCCCGGCTCTCGGTTCCTGAAATCACCAACAGTTTCCCGGAAACCAAAGTCAGGTTTTCCAGACTTCCCGAACCATGGGATTCTGATTCCAGAATTCCTCCTTCTTCCGCTTTGAATTCATACCACTGAAGGGTAGAAACCGTTCCAAGGGTTCCCAGGATTTTCAGCACAAACTTTCCATCGGTACTGCTGACCACCGGGGTTTGGTTGACCTTCAAATGCTCGAAACGTGGTTTTTCTTCACCACTGGAAAGCATGTCCACCAGGGGCTGCTTGAGCGCCTGGGAGATACGCCAGATGGTGGAAAGTGTGGGGTTGCTGTGGTCCCGTTCGATTTGTGAGAGGATTGACTTGGAAACTCCGGATTTGGATGCCAATTCATCGAGTGTCAGCTGATGTTCCTGTCGCAGACGCTGAATTTCCTTTCCCACCAATGGTGGACGATCGGAGGTGTTTTGGCCCGCAAAAGCGTCCCTGGCAAAAGAACTCGAAGAAGAGGCTTCTTTTTTTTGTTGCATTATCCTGTTTGTTTGATATATTCAATTTATCTAACTAATGTTCATTATTTTGAACACAAATTAAACCATCAATCAAGTCACTTTTTCAGGAGTTCAATATGACGGTCATGGTTGAGATGCCGTCCGCGCTGAGGCAATTTGCTGATAATCAGGATGAGCTTGATTCGGACGGAAAAGATGTAGAAGAGGTTTTGGCAGATCTTTGCGGCAGGTTTCCGGAATTGAAGCAGAATTTGTATGAAGATGAAGGCAGCATTCGGAATTTCATCAATATTTACGTCAATGACGAAGACATCCGTTATGCGGATGGGATGCAGACCGGGCTCAAAGATGGGGACAGGATTCAGATTGTCCCCTCCATCGCGGGAGGTTATTAGCATTCAAACCGTTACAGCCTAGAGGCGAAGCATGAAACTCAGCAACGAAGAAGTTACGCGTTACAGCAGGCATCTGACATTGCCCGAAGTGGGGATGCAGGGGCAATTGAAGCTTAAGGAGGCAAAAGTCCTGATGATCGGGGCCGGAGGACTCGGCTCGCCTTTGGGAATGTACCTTGGAGCAGCCGGGATCGGTACGATCGGGGTGATTGACTTCGATGTGGTCGACCAGACCAACCTCCACCGTCAGATTGCCCATTCACTGGGGGATCTCGGACGCCCCAAAGCCGAGTCCTTGCGGGAGACGCTTTTGGCAGCGAACCCGAACGTCAGGGTCGAAGTGCATGATGAGCGGCTGACCCGTGACAACGCCCTCGAATTATTTGAGTGTTATGACATCATCGCGGACGGTTCGGATAATTTCGAAACCCGTTACCTGATCAACGATGCAGCTTTTTTCACAAAAAAACCGCTGGTATCCGCATCGATATTCCGGTTTCAGGGGCAGCTTTCCGTATTTGATCCTGCTTCCGGAGGTCCGTGTTACCGTTGTCTTTATTCTCAGCCGCCTCCAGCATCGCTGGTACCAAGTTGAGCGGTTGCCGGAGTCCTGGGCGTGCTCCCGGGAACTGTGGGCCTGATGCAGGCCACCGAAGTAATCAAACTGGTGCTTGGTGAGGGTTTGCCGATGATAGGGCGGTTGTTGCTCTATGATGCGATGAAGATGTCGTTCCGAGAGGTCAAGGTTCGCCGCAATCCTGATTGTGAGCTCTGTGGAGAACATCCAAGTGTGAAGGAATTGATCGATTATCAGGCTTTCTGTAATGTTCCGCTGGGAGTAGAGGAAGCAGAGGTATTTGACGGTTCCGCCTACGAAATGACTCCGAAAGCCTTGAAAAAACTGCTTGATAGCGACGAAGAGCCGGTCCTGCTTGATGTCCGCGAACCCTATGAATGGGACATTTGCCGAATCGAGGGGGCGGAATTGATGCCGCTCAGCAGTTTCAAGGCGGACCAGACCGGGATCGCAACAGACACCCCGATTGTCCTGTATTGCTACAAGGGAGTTCGCTCGATGTCCGCACTCCAGGAACTGAAAAAAGCAGGTTTCAGTAAGCTCAACAACCTCGAAGGAGGAATCGACCGTTGGGCGCTTGAAGTTGATACCGACATGCCTCGTTACTGAAATGAAGATTCCGGAAGACATCATCCAGCAATGTTTCGATCATGGGCTCGAGTGTTATCCTGAAGAAGCCTGTGGATTCATCAGTGGGCCTGAAGGGGAAAATCCGGAATCATTCTCTGTGCATCCGATGGAAAACATCATCAATCGTCTTCACCAGGAAGACCCCGAGAACCATCCCCGCACCGCAAAGGACGGCTACATGATCGACCCGCTTGAGCAGCTGAAACTCGAGCGTCAATTGAAGGAATGCGGTCATCAAATCCGGGTCATCTACCACAGTCACCCGGATGTGGGTGCCTATTTTTCAGAAAAAGATATCGAAGATGCTCTTTGGGACGGCCGGCCGCGCTATCCCGGCATCCTCTTCCTAGTATGCGGGGTAAAAAAAGGGAAAGAGGATGGCGCCATTTTGGCGGAGTTCGACCAGCAGACTGGCGGTTTCAACAGCATAACCCTGTGCTGACGGGATTGCCTCACGGATGCCAGTTTTTTTGGGAAATGCAGATCCCCGGTTTAGCTTCCGGATTCCAGCGCTGTCAGGGTGTAGACGTTGCCTCCCTCCTCAAATTGGAGGATGTGCCGGGGAGATTCCAGTTCAAGCAAAAAACGGAAGTGACTTTTCTTTTTAGGGAGGAGTGCCCGGAGCATCATCGATTCCGGAAAAATTTCCAGCCATACCGCCTTACGATCCCCAAGCTCTGATTCCCAGGTTACGGCATCCAGGGTACGTATCCGCATTTGGATCAGGCTCATGGATCGTGGAAGTGCACTGTTTTCCAATTCGATGGCCAGTGCCGGAAGGTAGAGGGTGAAGAGGTAGTTTTCGCTGGTTCGGATTTGCTCCAGGTTTTTCCTTAGGAAAGGAAGCAGCAGTTCGAAGGAAACGGCGGGTTCTTCCTTGAGTTCCATCTCGAACTCAACCGTTTTCTCGTCTTGGCGGAGGGTGGTTAAGATTTTATTACCCTCATAAAGATTGACGATATGAAGATCCTCCCTTAGGTCCTCTTCCAGGTATTCGATTGGTTTACCGGAAGGATATTCATACCAGAGGGATTTACGCCGGGTTTCCTCTCCGTCGGATTTGATATTGATTTGTGTTTCGAGCGTCGTCTGCCTTCCATTATGAACAGCCCTTAGGAACTCCTGGTGCGTGTAGCCGGTGAATTCCTCTCTTTCGCTGTTCCAATGACGGTAACTTAGCTTAAGTCCGTCTTGAAGCTGGTCCGAATAGGTCTCTGCCCTCAGGGGAATGATCATGAATCCCCAAAGCAGGAAGAAAGAAAAGCAGAGCTTGAGGGTCTGGCAAGGAGTCATCAGAAGTTTTGATAATGTATTTGTTTGAAAGCACAAAATTTTGCTTGGCTGCAGATCAAAGGTCAAATGATCAAAAAGGCGTTCTTCATTTTTCAATCAGCATTTTGTTGGTTCAATCCAAATGCCTTTGGTTGACAAGCAGGAGATCCAGGATTAATTTCTTAAGAAATTGCAATTTTCACCCATCGGGTATTTCGGCTCATTAGATTCGATTCATCAATATTGTTCCTTCATGAACCACGAGGATTATTCAGACCGTTATTTGCGTGAGATCCTTCTTGATGTGCGCAGCATTGCCATGGTCGGTGCCAGTACGACCTGGAGTCGTCCGAGTTATTTTGTGATGAAGTATTTGAAACAAAAGGGGTA
>ENA-OSEY01001318-OSEY01001318.1-marine-metagenome-genome-assembly--contig:-NODE-1318-length-17304-cov-14.106403_pt1 | contig 17304 bp, 22 predicted proteins | sample MGYA00248465_ERZ534230 | MGnify/ENA primary metagenome ERZ534230 (study PRJEB26409, sample SAMN06344110) | marine metagenome | isolation source: Sea water from surface | place: Atlantic Ocean:Southern...
TGATAGATCTCATCAAAAGGTTCTCCACCCATTCTAAGAATATCTTTGACTAATGAGACTTCTCTTAGATCTCCTTTAACAAAATCATGAGCTTCTGTCTGACTGAACTCTGGATACTTTTGATCTACTCCTCTGACCCAGTATCCCTCAGAACGCAGTCTTCTAACCATGTGGCTACCAATAAAACCACCAGCACCACATACTAATGCTTTCTTAATATCTGCCATTTAAATTTGTGTAAGTACTTTGTATATATTATATAAGAAGAAAGAGGTTATGTAAACCCTTAGTCTATATCACCATAATGTTTTTTAAGTGTATTAACTAGTTTGTCTAGTCTTGCTTCCAATACTGACAATCTATCAGTGTCACCTTCTTCTGTGTCATGATGACACTTTGGATGTGCTTCTGCTTCTAATGCTTGTAATCTTTTTTCTACTTCTACATCATACTTAGACATAGAAGCACCACTTGCAGACTTTGCTGCTGAACCTTTTGCTGCCATTTGTAATTAAATATCTGTCTTATTTATCACACACATAACAAGGTACACCAGCAGGATCTAACCACTTTGTATATTCAAAATCTTCTATAGCAGTTTTGAACTGCATAAAATTATCACAGAGGTACATATCTTTATAACCATTATGATTGTTCCACTTCTGAATACGATAATCAGGATGACCATTCTCTAAGAGATCAGGCATCTTTACATACCTGTATGGATCATTCTGGCATAGAACTTCAATCATAATACATCTCAATTGGGTGCGAGAAACAAAAATGATAACTGAGATCATTTTGTTTCCCTATTATTAATATAGCATAAAAAAACCTCCTGTGTAGGAGGTCTGTTACACTTCTTTAACTGTCAACCACCTATCATCTTCAGAGTTTCTTTGTGGTCTGCATCAAATATCTCTAAACCTTTATCTGTAAGAACATGATTATACATCTTATCAAATACAGAAGGTGGCATTGTAACTATATGAGCACCATTTGCAAATGATTGAGATACACTATTCACATATCTAATGGATGCAGATAATATCTTTGTCCTATGAATACACTGAACTCTATACACTTCATCAATATCTTTTATTAAATTCAAACCTGCAATAGAGTTATCATCTAATCTACCAACAAAAGGAGAAACATATGCTGCACCTGCTTTTGCTGCAAGTATTGCCTGTGCTACATCAAAGATAAGAGTCACATTGACTCTAATACAATTCTTCATTGATAACTCTGCACATGCAATTAAACCATCAGGTGTACATGGAACTTTAACTGTGCATGAATTAGGAAACTTTGTAGCAAGTCTGATTCCTTCTTCAACCATTTCATTAGAATCACCAACAACTTCCATACTGATGTCATGCAATCCAATGTCCTGTATCTCCTGATAGACTTCCTCAGGATCTCTTCCACTTCTACGAATTAAAGTTGGGTTTGTTGTGACACCATCAATTAATCCTGTACCATAGTACTTCCTAATTAAATCTGTATCTGCTGTGTCTAAGAAAATTTTCATACTATCAAGTTTGTTGTACATAAGGTCTTTTTGTATATATTAACATCCATCATCATTTTCTGCACAATGAATGCGAATTATTTCATCTTCCTCACTTAAGGATTCTTTTGTGTCCTTTTCTTCCTTTTCCTTATTCTTTGATTCAGTCATCGTACTTCAAAGTTAAGTTTCTTAATCTTCCTCTTACTTCTTTGTTCTTGCCATTCAAGATCCTTAGATGTAAGACCCTCTTGTTTCTTCTTCTTTACGCCAGAAACAATGACAACTTTAGATAGGTCAACAGCAGTTACTGTTTCATCTATAAGTGTCATCTTATTTACACATTTACATGCTTGCAACTTAGGTGAAGACTTTAATTCAACTCCACATACTTTGCATCTCACAGTTAACATCACTGTACATCAAATAAAAAAGAGGGAGGTTGGATTCCTGTATACCAACAAATAACGGGCATTACTACAGTAGTAAAAACGTTATTGCCTGAGACCCGATTGGTTGATCGGTTCTGCATCGCTGCAGCAGCACCACCTGTGTCTCATCACCTTAACTAGCGGTTGCCAGTAAGTTTATTCAGTCACTCCCATGTTGCGTCCAACAAATATAGTATAACATAAAAAAAGAGGGTGTCAACCCCCTTAATCATCATAGTCATCCTCTTCTTCAAGTTCTTTTAAAAACTCTGGATTATCAAAGAAGAATACTTGGTTTTTACGATACTCTTCACCAAAATACCTATCAGTACAGATATTCATACCATGTGGAAATTCATATCCATCAAAAAATACAAATCTATTATACTTTGGTTCTAATGTTTTTATTACTATGAAATCTTTTTTTGCTCCCCATGGTTGATAATGTTCAGGTACATCTGGTTTTTCCACCAGTTCTTCATAGAAACATGTGCCATGTTTATCATCATCATTGAAATACACTATACCATTATATCCACCATCAGTATGTGGCCACCAGTAATAATTTTTATAATCATTAAACTCATGCTTTTTAAACCTTGAGCAATTGGTAACAATATCAGGAGCTTCATAACTTTGTCCACATAAACCAGATAAAAAGTCATAAACTTTTTTAAGATCTAAATTATCTTCTGAGTCATGCCTACGATCTTCAAAATAAACTCCATTAAATGATGGTTTCTCATACCTCTTATGTAAAGGTATCTCACTTGGTTTACCAAACAAATAATTTTCTACCTCTTTTGGATTCTTATAAAAGTCATCAATTGTGTATATTACAGTTCCTTCAAATAATTCCTTTTCTATTTTTAGATTTTCATTTAATTCAAACATCATCACCCTCCCAATAATCTTTTTTCATGTATCTTCCTAGTATATTACTATTGTAGTATGCAGGTGTACCATCTTCTAATGATTCAGTTAGAACTCCATGGAGGAATAACTGTCTTGTTTCCTCATAGTTGACCTTTCCAAGGGTTCTGTGGAGGGAGATGATTTCTCTTCTGAAATTCTCTTTTCCCATTCTTCCAATATCCTGTTTAAGTTCGTCAGAGCTTCCAAAATATCGCTTCCAGTCTGATTCGCTTGTGACTCTTCGCTTTCCTCCTCTTGGTTTTCTCTTCTGCACGAAGTACTTTCTTCCAATGTAGGACTTGCCGTTGGTGGTATTTGTGATGCGATAGACGAACCCATAGTAGTCCCCAATATCATCAGAGGTAAAAGGGCGACCTTCATATATCCAAGGGTTTTCATAATCAATATCCAAAATGTATTCATTACTATCTTTTTTTATTTAGTGGTTATTTTATAGTTTGAATCCACTGAAAGTATCTTTCTTGACATCTTGCTTGATGCCTCCTACCACATATGACTCTACTTCTGTCTCCTGTGGTGCTACTTGAAGACCCTTAGAGGAGATCCAATGATCTGTCCATGGTAATGGGTTGTTTCTTGCAGGTATATCATATTGTGGTTTTAGTCCAATAGATCTAATTCTTCTATTTGCAATCCACTCAACATACTGATGTAAGAGTTTATCATTCAATCCAATCATAGATCCATCTTGGAAAAGATACTCTGCCCATCTCTTCTCTTCATTCACACAGTTATCAAACATTGAATATGTCCACTCTTCTTCTTCCTTGACAATCTCTTTCATCTCAGGATCATCACCCTTTCTCCAGTTGTTTATTATGTTTTGGGTGATTGCAAGGTGTTGATTCTCATCTCGTGCAATGAGGGATATGATTTTTGCGGATCCCTCCATGAGCTTGAGTTCCCCAAAAGCAAAAGAGCAAGCAAAAGATACATAAAAACGAATACCCTCCAAGATGTTGACATTGGTTACTGCCCTATAAAGTTTTCTTTTGAGTTCTTTTCTTGTAAAGTCTGCAAGATAAGAACCTTTGTTATCTGGTTTCCACTGATTTCCTGTGTCATATTCATGTGCCTCATTGATAAAGTCATTGTATGATCCTGTTACACTAGCAGCTCTTTCTAAGATTTTAGGATCACTGATAATCTTATCTAATACTTCTGATGGTTCTGAATAAACATTCTTAATGATATATGTGTATGATCTGCTATGAATCATCTCCATAAAAGACCAACACTCCATACATGCTTCTAACTCAGGTAGAGAACAATATGGTAGAAATGCCATGCCTGGTGCTCTGCCTTGTACAGAATCAAGCATGATCTGATACTTAAGATTAGAAGTATAGATGTGCTTCTGCTCTGGTCTTAGAGTCTGATAGTCACCTCTATCCTTTTGTAGAGACACCTCTTCTGGTCTCCAAAAGTATCCTAGTTGAGACTTAGTTAGGTTTTCAAATGCTGGATATTTAAAATTATCATATCTTTGTACTCCTAAGGGTTTTCCAAAAAACATAGGTTGTTTTTTAGTTTCAACATCTTCTGTGTTGAAGACAGTCATGCCTTTAACTTTTGACATAGGTTTTTCTGTTGATGTAATTTTAAATTGCGCAGCTTTCACAAGTCTCCTCTTCTGTGTCTTCTAGTATGTTATCTATTAAATTCTTTAATTCATCACCTGAGCCATCATTTATCTCATCTGTCTTCATGTCATGTGTATTTTGATAATAAGAGGTCTTCCAACCATACTTATATGTAGTTAAAAGGTCTTGTGCCATGACAGATACAGGCACTTCATTGTCTTCATAATTCTCTGGATTGTAACTCCAGTTACCAGATATGGCTTGATCAAAGAACTTTTGCATCACTGCCACTACATTTATGTACCCTCTATTGTCAGGCATATCCCACAATAGTGTGTAGTTGTTTTTTAAAGTAGAGTATGATGGCACCACTTGCTTAAGTGGTCCTTTCTTTGATTTCTTAACAGAGAGGTAGTCTCTGGGTGGTTCTATTCCATTTGTGGCATTACAGACAATAGAACTACTCTCTGATGGCATTTGTGCAGAGAGTGTTGAGTGTCTTAACCCATGTGCTCTGATGGCAGTTCTTAGACCTTCCCAGTCGTGTTGTAATTTTTGACTACTAATTTCATCCACATCCTTCTTATATGTATCAATTGGAAGAATTGCATCAGCATACTTAGTTCTACCAAAATATTCACAGTGTCCTTTCTCTATTGCTATCTTATTTGATGCTGATAAGAGGTAGAACTGAAAGGATTCTGACAACCCATGAACAGCATCCCATGCTTCCTGAGAGTCATAGTCATGTCCTAGTTTTGCCAAATAGTGTGCCAACCCTATGAAACCTATACCAAGTGATCTTCTTGCCTTTGTAGCAATCTCTGCTGCCTTTACAGGGTACTTCTGATAGTCAATTAACTCTTCTAGTCCTCTGACAGATAATTCACATAACTCCTCTAATTCTTGATCATTTCTAATCTTTCCAACATTAACTGCTGATAGTATGCAAAGAGCAATCTCTCCAAACTGATCATCTATATGTTGTAGAGGATAGGTGGGTAGAGTTATTTCCTGACATAGGTTACTCATCCATACCTGATCTTTGAAGGATGAATGACTATTACAGTGATCTATATTCATGATATAGATTCTACCTGTCTCTGCTCTCTCCTTAAGGAGTGCAAGTATTAATTCTTGTGCACCTATCTTTTTCTTAGGTATATCAGGGTTGTTTTCATACTCTAAGTATAGATCATCAAACTTCTCAGTACCAAATACATCATACAATCCTGGTACAGCATGAGGAGAAAATAGAGTGATCTCCTCATTCTTTATAAACCTCTCATAAAATAACTTACTTAGTTGAATACTATAGTCTAACTTTCTAACTCTGTTGTCTTCTGTTCCTTTGTTGTTCTTGAGAACAATGATGTCTTGAATTTCTTGATGCCAGATAGGGAAGTGGACAGTAGCTGAGCCCCCTCTGATCCCGTTTTGAGTGCAGCATCTGACAGTTGCTTCAAACTTTTTAAGGAAGGGGATGACACCTGTGTGTTGAACTTCTCCACCACGGATTTTACTGTTGATCCCTCTGATTCTACCCGCGTTAATACCAATACCAGCCCTTTGTGCGACATATTTGCCAATAGCCATATCAGAGCTAAAGATACTATCGAGGGTGTCATCAGAATCAACCAGAACGCAAGATGCAAATTGACGAATGGGTGTTCTGACTCCTGCCATGATGGGAGTTGGAATGTTGATTTTGTGCTTTGAGATTGCATCATAGTACCTTCTGATGTAGTTTAGTCTTTGTTCTTTTGGATATTGAGCAAATATGGTCAATGATATCATCATGTACATGAACTGAGGAGTTTCATATACTTGACCACTGCTTCTGTCTTGTACCAGATATTTATCAACTACTTGTCTAAGGCCAGCATATGTGAACATAAAGTCACGACTATGATCAATATATGAATCTAACTTTGCTATCTCTTCTTTTGAATACTTAGTATACACATCAGAGTCATATACCTCTTGATTCACACAAGAATAGATATGATTCTCTAAGGTTGGTAGTTCTCTGAGTCTACCATATAGACTTTTCCTTACTGAAAACAATAAAAGTCTAGATGCAACAAATTGATAGTTAGGATGATCCAAATCAATAAGGTCACTTGCTGACTTGATTAATATTTCTTGTATCTCACCTGTAGTAATACCATCATAAAACTGAATACCAGACTGTATCTCTACTTGACTTGCAGAGACCCCTGCAAGACCCTTACATGCCTCTTCAACCATGTTGTGGATCTTTTCTAGGTTAAGTGGTTCAATTGAACCATTTCTCTTCTTAACCTTGTTACCGTTACTCATACCTTTTTCCAGTTAGTAAAATTAAGTTTTGCTTGTAATCCTTGGAATGTATTGGATTCTACTATATCTTGAACCTGATGTCCACTCAATACCATATCATTTATGTCCTTTTGAACAATGTTGTTTGGCCAGATCACTACTTTCTCTCCTCTATCAATTGTTTTGGAGATTCTGTTGATGATTTCTCTGTTACGAGGTTCGTTATCATAAACCCAAATATAATTGCTCCAATTATACGACCTGATATCAATATCAGACCCAACCATCGCAATGGAATTATCCAAGAAGGTTGAGTCAAATGGTCCTTCAACAATGTAAATGGGTTTTTCATGGTCAATTTCATCATATCCATATATTTTAGGAGCATCATCACTAAGCATCACAGTAATGTATTTAACATTGCTAGGACCTAGAGATCTGCCTTGTAGACCAATAAGTTCACTATCCTTAACAAGAGGTATAATGATCCTACTGTCATCATAGTCTAGATCAGTAAATTTGTTTGGTACTAAGGTATTAACAAACTGCTTAAACTTCTGTGCATAATAAAAGTTTCCACCAAAAATTGCCCTTCTATGAAGGTAAACTTCTGATTCTTTAACATCAAAAGCAGATGGTAGATCTATATTAATCTTCTTCTTGAACACAGGTTTAGACTCTTTCACTTTATCAAGTTCTGGTTCTGGTTTAGGAACAACAAAGTTCTTGCTACCAGCAAACCCCTCCTTGAACTTCTCAAAAGCATATTGTTTCTGAGTAGTTGGATCAATCTTCTTTAAAAAGTTATTAAAAGATATATTAACTCCACAATTATGACACTTATAGTTAGTGTTATTCTTTACTTGATAGAAATATCCACGTGCTTTATTCTTATTTTTCTGAGAATCTCCACAGATAGGACACCTAAAATTATAAAGGTTGGGTTTTACTCTTTTAAATTTTGATAGTCTAGAAGAAATCAAATTGATGTATTTAACATCAATAATATCCATAATCAAATATTTACTGCCTATCCAGTATAACTGATGAACTGGGAGGTGTCAATGTAGATGTAATGATTCTTGAACCTACTGGTGATACTAATACACTTATAACTGCCAAAGCACCTGCTATGCTCCACATCTTTCTCTCTATGGTGCGTATTCTTGACAGCACACTGTTATGATCGACGTCCATTTTATCACGGAGTTGGTCAATTTTAGTAAATAATACGTTGTCAATTTCCTCTTGTTTAGTAAGTCTCTCTTCATGGACAGCTAACATTCTACTCACTGATGTATTTAACTCACTCAGTTTTTCTATAGCTGATTCCATCTTATGGATCAGAGGTTTTAGATCTTCTACCTTTTGATTTACAACTTCAATTTTTGATCTACCAGACCATGCCATTGTTCTATTTGAAATATGGATTAAAATTCATTGCGTTCTTGATTGCCTTTTTATTTTTTCTCTTCTCTCTGTTAGTCATTAACTGATTAATATACTTCTTTACATATTTTCTTCTACCATCAATCTTTTGCTCTGGTTTCTTTCCCATTGGAGTGTCAAAACCTGCTGTAGGACCTTGAGGTGCTGACTGTCCACCAAATCCACCTTGAGCACCAGGTGCATTTGCTACCATTCCTTCTTCCTCTACCTTGAACTCATGGTACATGGCATTGCGAAAAGCATCTATAAATCTATCAATCTTCTGTTTTTCCATTAGAAATTCTCTCTAATTCTGTTAAACAAGTTTCATCCATTTCAATGTCATGTAATCTAGTTCTTGGATGCTCTGGAAGTTTATCCAGAAAAACTATGAATGCTTTGATTGATGGCCACAAGTTTTGATCTATTTTATAGAACAACATGGGAGTGGCAGCATCACCAAAGATATTATACAGTATGATAAAGTGATTGATCAATAAATGAACTTTCAATTCACCACTGCTTCTATACCTTTTGAGTAATCTTTTGATATATCTAAAGTGATTTAGATCCTTATCAAAATCCTCTTTGGTTACTGCAGATGGATTTTCATAGTTTTTAATAGCAAAGAGGAGAAAATTCTCCTCATTCAAGTCAGAAAATAACATATTATATTATATTAGTTTTTGTGTTATGCAGCAACAGTGATTGTTCCAGCAGCAGTTCCAATTGATGCAACAGAAGTAATTGTGGCATTAGTAGTGCCATCTGCAGTATCCTTGATAGTACCAGAAGCCAAAGCAAGTGGGTTTGCTCCAATTGAGAGAACATCTCCTGCATTTGTTGCAGCATTAGCAGCAGCAATTGTCTTTCTGAATATTAATTCATTTGTAGTTGATCCAGAAAGGTAAGTAGCAGTAAGGTTTCTTGCTGGTGTATCATTAGTTATTGTAAGTGTTGGAGTACCACCTGATGTGTTAACAGTGACTTGCTCATTGAATCTAACTCTTACATCAATGTTACCACCATCTGATTTATCAAATGCAGTTGTGATAAATTCAATCTCTGTAATGTCAGCAGCTCCAATACCTGTAGCTAGATCACCAACACAGCATAAAACTTCTGGTTGGGCATCAGTGTTGTCATTTCCAGTCTGAGTTGAACCAGCTTCAACTACCCATCCACTATTATTTGCGAATACTTCTTTCTTTTGTGCAGTAGTGAGCCACTTTGGTTTAGCCTCATCTGCATCTGTAATTCCCCAGAGTGCCATTTGTTTTACTTTACAAGTTTTGTCTAAAGATATTTATGGTTCTATGATCTTTAGGTTATCTAGCAACTAAAGCTTTCTCAACTTGCTCTAGTAGTTTATCGTCCATGTCTGTTTTAGTCAATTTCACTGCTTTTTTCAGTATGACTAGACAAACTTCTATTAATTTTTCACCTAATTCTGTGTCATCAGGAATTTTTTTGACTGCATCAGATACAATTTTTGATGCAAATGGTAGTAAAAATGAAAGCATAATCTTAAAATGAGCTACAAACTATATATATGTTTAATCATCAACATCTAAGAAATTAACATACTTGTGATGTTCTTTGTTTCTCATTATCTTTGCTGCTATTGCACCAGCATCTCTTGGTTTCTCTTGTTTCTGTTTTTTACCCATGACTCTCTTCATAGCATCTCTAGCTTTGTCTTGGAATCCTTCATAGGTTTGTACTTTTTCTTGGTTATCCATGATTGTTCTCCTCTAAATTACTTTTTTGTCCATTATTTACAGAGAAAGGATTGTATTTTGCTGTAGCAACATCATACTTTTTGTGTTGCTTCTTCTGTTCTGCAGCATCCTCCTCAGTATTTTCAACTGAACATGGGGTAGTGTCTTCTATCATGTGCCTAACCCACGTCCTTTTTTCATGTTATCTTCACTGCCATATCTTGCTACTACATTAGCATAGTCTTGTGCAGTTTTGTAACCAGCTTTCTTTGCTCTGGTTTCAAATGCTCTGCTAGATGCTTTGGCAGCCTTCATTCTAGTCATTTTTTGCTTTGTAGGACTAGTTTCATTAGGATTCTTAGCACCTCTGACTTTCTTTGGTTGATTAGCACCCATTCTTTGCTTACCAAACTTCTTCATAACTGATTGAAATGCCCTATCATTCTTAGCAGTGCCACCTTTTGTTACTGGTTTACCTGTCTTAGTATCCATTCCTTTCTCTTTTTCAAAGCGATTTAACTCAGTTACAACCTCTTCTTTCATCTTTTTCTTTTCAGCAACTTTTAAATCTTGCTTTCTCTCTTTCTTTGCAATAGCAATAGCTGCCTGTTGTGCTGCATTTACTGCCTCAGGTAATTTCCCTCTTTCTGCTGTTAACTTAGCAGCAATTGCCATCTCTCTTCTCTTTTCCTTTGATCTACCTTTGAACTGTGGCGCATCAGATTTGTAGAAGTCTTTTACAACATCTCCCATATCTGCTTTCTTAAGATCTAACTTCTCTTGAAACTCTACTTCTTCTGACTTAGTTTTTTTTTTAACGCAGTTTGGATATCTCTTACCAAACATAGTCTTCATACCTTTCTTCTCATATCCAGCCCAACACTTTTCATCTAAAGTATCTCTCCAATTAGAGTGACCCTCTTTCATACCCTTGGTTTTTACACCCCTTCTTGCTTTATGCTCTTCTCCTCTTTTTACTGCCATTTTTGCTGTTGATGATATTCCCTGACCAGTTCTTCCAGTAGGTTCTGTGCTACCTTTATCACCAAATCTTCTTTGGTTTCTCACTTCTGCTTTCGCAACATTTGAAATGTATCCACCTTCTTCTTTTCCTTCATCTACAACTTCTACTGACTCATAAGCATATCTGTCATCAGATTTAGATACATCACCTTTTCTTTTGATGATATCAGCAGCAATTTTTTCTTTTACCTTTTGTTTTAGATCTCTCTTTTTAAGAGCACCCATGATCTCTTCTTTCTTTTTAGTCTCATAATCTTCACTTACCTTATATGCAGGAACTTTTGCACCTTTAACACCTCTTCTTGCTTTATGCTCCTCTCTGCGTTTGTCAATAGTTTTTCCTCTCTTACCCTCAGGATCAAACATACCAGGTTCACCATGACCTGGACCCATTCTTCTATAGTTTCTGATAGATGCTTTACCATAATCAGAACGACCTGTATCTACTTTTGCTTCTTGAACTGCTGGTGCAATTACATCAACAATTTCAAAAGCAATATTACCATCTGAATCACTTAGGAATGTGGACTCACCAGACTTTGCCTTATACTTAATATCTTTCCACTGTACATCTTCTTTCTTTGTACTATTACCCCAGTTAGCAGCACCAACTCTGCGACACTTAACTAATGCACCAGATGCATATGCACTTGGCCACACAGAGTATCTTGACTTAACCTTATGATAGCAAGCATCTTTTGTACCACTACCCTTACCTTTTCTATCTTTAACTTCTAATAGTTGTATTTGATCATCATCAACTTCAAATATCTGAAATACTTCACATGCTTCTAGGAGTTGACCACCAAGTTCTTTAGCAAAACTCTCAGCTTGTCCCTGAGCTGGATTGACAGTAACTTTATTCTTTATTTTTTTCTCTGTAATTCTTGTTTCTGCATCACCATTTTTCTTTGGCATCATGCCACTGTATTCTGAGAGTTCATGTCTCCAACTATAATATCCTTCTTTAGATACTCTTAAACTAACTAGTTTATCAGGTTTGTCTATAGTTACAGTAGGTTTTGTTTTCTTTGTTTTCTTCTTACCAAATGCTGCCATAGGACCTGATGGTTTACCTGTTCCTCTGGATAATCCATATGCCATACCTTCCTGATGCTGTGCACCACCTGTTAATCCTAATCTCTCCTTAACCATAGACTTTTCAGTTGCACTAATACCTGCCTGACCTGCCATGTAGTCATTATATGCTTTATTAAGTTGATCTCCTTCCTTTCTTGCTCTATATCTGATTGCTCTAACATGCTGCATCACACGAGCTTTTATTGCTTCAGGACTATTATCTGCTTCACTAATTTGTCCCAAGTAAATGTCAGACAACTCGTCTAGAGGATTAATCATGATCGTAAAAATTTAACTACTCTTTTTCCTGTACTTATTTAGGAATTCTTTTATATTGAAGTTGATTATTTCTTCTTGACCAGGCACCATAGACTGTGCATATTCTCTCTGTGCTGATGTTCCAACCTCTCTTTGGTTTGAGGGTACACCATAAATTCCTGTTTCTGATGCTCTTTTTACCCTTTTCTTCTCTGTTAAGTCCCTAATCCATGATTTAAACATCATACCATCCTCTGTTACACAAATTAAATAATTAGTTCCTCTTCTAATAACTCTTCCAACTAGTCCTGTATTTAAGTTTTCTACTAACTGATTTACATTAAATATTTTTCCTGAGACATAATTTTCTCTTAGATTCTGCCAATCAAATTTAGGTGCTATCTCCCACATAGTCCAACCTTCTTTGATCTTCATTTGTTTCTTAACTGTATTGAACAACTGTTTTACAGTCTTATCATCTAAACTATTAGGAACTCCCTTACTAAATGTCTCAAAATCATTCTCTGCTGCTGCTTTTCTCATCTTAGATGCAGACATTCCTTCTACACCTTCAGCATCTGCATCTCTATCACCTGCTGATATGGTTTTTACTTTATTAAAATTATATAACTTACCATTATATTCAGTTGAAAGTTTATCAAACTCCTTAACTCTATCACCACCAACAACTATATTCACACTTGAATATCCATCACCATATGCTTTCTTTAATACATCAAAGATAGTTTTAGAATTAGGATCATTGACTATATTATCTGCATGACTTGGGAACATCTTCTGCATTACATCATACTTTGTATCTGTATCTAATGGATTCTTCTTTGCATCCTGACTTCTTGATGGATATATTCTTAGAGTTCCTTTACCTGCTGCCTTCTTTGCCTTATCTAAAAGTTTCTGATGTCCTATTGTAGGAGGATTAAATCTACCAAATACTAAAGTTATCTCACCTCTATCAGTCTTAGTCTCATCATCTGACTTTGGTTTATCATCTTTAATATCTTCTTCCTTTGCTTTTCTAACTTTCTTTGGTGCTTCTTGCTGTGGTGCTTTTACTTTCTTATCTAATAATACTAATCTACCTTGTTCTGTTTTAGCAACTATATTACCTTCCTTATCCATCCAATTGCCGTGACCATCCCCTGTCAAACCTCTGCGTTCTGCTTGCTGAGAGGCTTGTGATACTCTTGCTTCAGTAAAAAAACTAGTAAAGGATTTCATAAAAATTATTTATGCACCCGCCAAATTGAATACATCTGTATCACTCTTGACTTCTATACCACATTCTTCAGTAAATTTCTTCAAATCATTCTTAGATGGATTATCAAATCTTTCTCTTGCCATGTCATGATATTCATCTGATAAATCAAATCCAATGTAGTCATGACCTAATAGTTTTGCTGCTAATCCAGTAGTACCAGATCCACTATAAGGATCAAGAACTACACCTTTCTCTTGCATGATACCTTGAATACATCTGAGTGGTAATTTGATAGGATATGGTGCAGGATGTGGATTACTCATCTCAGGACCAAACTTCCATACACTACCATAATTAGCAGATCTTCTAGGTAATCTAGGATGCTTTTCACCTTTACATAACCAATAGATTCTTTCATCTATCTGTATGAATCTGTAACCAGATATTTCAGGACCACTACCTCTGTTCCATACAATCTCTTCTCTGATATTCCATTTAGTTTTGACTAACCACTGCCATGGTGATATAGCATTACCTTTGAAATATCTAACCTTGTGATTATAAAAGAATGATCCACCAGGTTTTGTTTTATCAAATAATATATTCAGCAATTCAATCTGTTGATCCTGATACTGATCTTCTGGAAGAGTATCATCAAATGCAGCATATTCAATCTTACGAAACAAACCACCACCTACTCCACATTTGTTGTATGGTGGTGATGTAACTGTGCAGTCTATACTATTATCCTCTAACTCCTTTGACAACTGAATACAGTCACCAAGTCTCAAATCAATCATAGACATAATTTACCTACCTATATTATAGCACATATCTATGATACTTTCAAGAAAGGTCCATTAAGATCACCATATGAAATATTTTGTTTTGCTGCCAAATAATATGTTTCCATTATAAATTGATCCATCTTTTTATTTTGTTTTGCTTTAATTAAAGCTTTTAGAACTCTCAATTGTCTTAACTTCAATCTTATCTTTTGAGGAAATTTATCAAAAGGAACACCAAATTTATCTTTTGCAAGTTTTGGATCTTTTATACACATTTCATCAATTTCAAATAATTTTGTAATATAACCCTCAGTGTCATTACCATATTTCTCATTTATATCTCCAATGGTTATATTTAATTTGCCAAGTGTTTTTTTAATTTTTGTATCATTCATAACACTTGATAGATAATCACTCCAATAATTAATATACGTTGAATTATTTAAAGGTGTTGATTTATTAGGAATATTTTTATCCATATCTGATTCATTACTATAGTCTTCAATCATTTTATATAATTTTTTTGTTGGAATAGTTCCTGTTTGTGCGCTAGCTCTTTTATCTTCACCTTTGTTAGTTAATTTTATATCTTTAACTTCACCTTTCATTTGATCTCCTGATAATCTATATTCAATTAGATATCTTGTTTTGTAATCTCCAACTTTAAAACTTGCAAAAAATTGTAATGAATTACCTCCATCTTGTTTACTAGGACCTCCACCAAAACTTATTTTTCCACCTCTCTCTAAAACATTAAAATACATAAATGGATCAGTTGTAAACTCAGAATCAATTGCTTCTATCTTTCCTGATTCATTCCACTCATGCATATTAGTTTCTTTTATAGTCATACTAACACCACTAGTTTTCATCTTCAAAGATATTGGAAGTAGAATACCAGATTCTACATATTGAGTTAAATATGTGTTTACTGTTCCTATGAATACTTCAGCACCACTTCCATTCATCACCTCTTCATTTAAAAATTCTTTTTTTAATTCTGCTATTTCTTTTAAAATTTTTTTATCTGCACCATTTTTTACCATAAAAACATCAGCAGTATTCCAAGAATCTTTTTGTCCTTTACCACCAAATAACTTCCATACTTGAGCACCCATTAAATCCCATATATCAGGAAGTAAAGTTGTCACATCTCCTTTATCAACTTCTGCTGGTATACCATCATACCATCCAAATTTATATGCATTAGTTTTAGTTCCAATAGAGTGTTTGCATAGTTTATAATTACATATTGCTTTTGCTTGTGATATAAAAGTTTCATACCATGCCTTATTCATAGCAGGATAAACTTTTTTTAATGCTACATCTAATTCTAATTGTGCTGTTTTAGATGCTTTATTTCCATTACCATTATTTAAGTTTGCTCCTTTTTTATATGCATAGTAAAGCGCAACTAAGGATCCCTGTTCTTGTAGAGCAGTGGATCCTGTTTTTGCTTTTGGTTTTTCTTTATTCTTTATAGCCATCAGAAATGGTCACTTGAGGCATTATAACATATTTATTTTACTATACAGACATCCCTCTGTCAGCCATGAACTTCTTGAATGCAGGTGAGTTGATTCCTCTTTCTGGATCTGCCATTCTTGCTGCTCTAGATCTCTTATGATAGGGTTTGTCTCTTTCAAGTTTCTTGTCCTGTTCCCTTTCATACTTCTCAGGATTTCTCATTGCACGATAGTTTTCTTCAATATCTGTATCAAATTCATTCCAGATAAGTTTAGTAACCTCATGCTCAGAGAAAACACCAGATGCTAGTAGTTCTTCTCTCATTCCTTTTTTGATACCTTTACCTGCACCTTGGAATGCACCCTTTACTGCACCACCAACTGCACCTGCAGTTCCTCTAAGTGCTGCCATACCAACTTTCTTTGCTGCTTTGCCAACTTTCTTAGTCACTGCCTTAGTAACTTTATCATCAAATTTGTTGAACTTCTTAACACCAGATTCTACACCTTGAGCAGCTTTAACTAGCATACCCTCTTTCATGTGATCTGCTGCCTTATATAATGGTTCACCTGTTTTTACATTCTTCTTACCTGCTTTGTAAGCTTGATATGCTGGTGTGTTACCTTTCTTGTCAGCATTAGTTACTGTATATGCTTCACTCATCTTCTTATCTTTAGCAGCCTTTTTCATTGACTCTTTCTTGTCACCATCTTTATCAAGATCTAGAAAGTCTGGTTTGCTACCTTTAGATGATTTGCCATTACCATTCTCTTCCTTATCATCAGTCTTCTTACCCTTCTTCTTATCAAGATATGCTTGAAGACCAGCATTGATCTTACCTTCAATGATTTCTAAGATACCAGATTTTATAATCTTTCTATCTTCTGCAACTAAACTCTGATGCAATCTCTGTTTAGGTAAATCAAGATCATTGTTACTTGATAATCTAGAAAGTTGATCTTTCTTATAAAGATATTCAGTATAAGACTCTTTTGCTACTCTGATTGACTTTTCCTTAACTCTGTCAAAAGCAGATGCAAATGCCTCAGTTAATCTCTCAATCTTACTAAGTCTAAGTGGTGACTGATCACCATCAATAGCATCTGATAGAATTGCTTCAATCAATGACTCTGCTGTAGGAACATCTAGATCATGATGAAAAAATACTTTCTCCAATATCTCTTCTGACACTTCATAAAGATCTTGATCATTTAACTGATTCAAGTTCATCTTGCTGAAAGCATCTCTAGACTCTTCTAAATTCTTCTTAATTTCAGGGTTGTATATTGCAGCATAAGCATTATACACATGTCTCATATCTGACATTGCACTACGATGTTAGTTTATCTTTATATATTTATAAATCGCCTTCTCTCCTATTCTCAGATTTATGTACATCAAACTCTCCACCAGGATATCTTGCCTTGAGTTTATCTACATTCATCTCAATAATTTCATCAAATGTAGTGTCAAGTGCCATACAAGCTTGAGCAAGATACCAACAAATATCTCCTAATTCTCTTTTCATATGGAAAACATTGTCTTCATTATAT
>ENA-OSEY01001321-OSEY01001321.1-marine-metagenome-genome-assembly--contig:-NODE-1321-length-17284-cov-3.390132_pt1 | contig 17284 bp, 15 predicted proteins | sample MGYA00248465_ERZ534230 | MGnify/ENA primary metagenome ERZ534230 (study PRJEB26409, sample SAMN06344110) | marine metagenome | isolation source: Sea water from surface | place: Atlantic Ocean:Southern...
TAAAGCAAATTTATAAAGTGACTTTATGTGCAACTCTACCGCAGTTTTAGTAGCTTCTTTATCTTTGTGTAAAAGGGCAGTGATTATAGCTTCATGTTGTCTACTATCTGGCTCAAGTCGTTCTGAAAGGTTTTCTATTTCGAATAGTTTTGTTGTTGCTCTTAACGACTTTATCACCTCTCGCAGTACCCGATTTGGGCAGGCGTCAATAAATAAACCATGAACTTCTTCGTCAGATTGCCAATGGGCGATCATACTATATGGTTGCAAAGTTTCTACTGCTTTCAAATTTTTCCAGACAATTTGAATATCCGTTTCTCTAACGTTATTAGTCGCTGTATATGCTGCTTCGGCTTCAAGTAATTCTCTGACCTTAAGGCTATGTAAGTATTCTTGTAGTTCTACGCGACGTACGAAATAGTGACGACTGCCACTTTTCTGTAAAAGACCTTCACCTTCTAACCGCATCAAAGCCTGTCTTATAGGTGTTCTAGAAATTCCAAGTTGTTCAGCCAAGCGCAATTCAACAATTTGCTGACCACCTTTAAAATAACGTTGGTGGATCATCTTTGAAAGATCTGCGTATGCTTGTTCGGCTAACGTATCAGTTAACGATTTAGTTTTAACTTTTACAACTGCCGGAGAATTCGTTTCACTTTCTGATTTAGACGAAGTTTTAATCAAATCACCTAATTTTTAACGCATATTGAGCTTCATGATTAAAATACGAGCAAACCAAAAAAAAACAATAATTTTTTTTTGATTGCCCTTCTTTTTGAACTCTTATGTGTTGCTAAATCTATGTAGTTAATTAAATTGTATACAAATGGGATACACTAGAGGCAAGATATTGAAGCGAGCCCCCTTAGAATACTTATCAGAATTAATAGAGACGCAGGCTCAAGGCGAGGCGGCCATACAATCTCTGATAGCAAAAACTATGGAACAAAGCGGGTGTGCAGTAGAATTTTACGATTATTTTCCTAACCAAGTTCCAGTGAAGGGTGAGTTTTCCACTGGTGAACCTAACAATGGGCAAAAGCGTCGCGTTTTGATAGCAACTGCAAAAGGAGATCCAACTTTACCCTCATTACTTATATTTGCTCATCCTGACAGTGAAACTGTAAAAAATATTGAAAAATGGAACTCAGATCCTTTCGCTGCAATTTCTAATAATGGAAAACTTTTTGGCTGGGGCGTAGCAGATGATTTAGCTGGTTGTGCTTGTGCTGTAGAAGCGATTAAAGTCACTTTAGATCGCAAAAAAGTGGCATTGGGCGATATAATTTTCGCTTCAACACCATCTAAAAATTATGCTAGGGGAGTTGCATCTATATTGCATCGTGGATTGACTGCTGATGCTTCTCTTTATTTGCATCCAGCCGAGTCTGGCAAGGGTATGGGTGAGATAAAGGCGGTTGCATCCGGTCAGTTAGAATTCAGTATTTCTGTTATTGGTTTGGCGCCTGATACAACGGAGCCTGGACATACAGCGTTTTCGCATCTTGGAGTAAATCCAATTGATAAAGCAATCAAAATCATCGATGCTCTTTACCAATTGAATGCAGCCCGGAATTTGCGAATAAAGCATGAAAAAATTCATAAAGAAGTTGGGCGTTCCACTAATTTACATATATCTAACATAGTATCAAATGATGAACATAGACTTTCACGTCTTAATGAAACCTGCACTTTCGGGGGGGCAATTTCATTTCCTCCGGGTGAGGACCTGAGCCAAGTTAAGGAAGAAATTGAAAAAACAGTTAAAAAAGTGTCAGAAAATGATGATTGGCTGAATGCAAATAGCCCTACTATTTCTTGGGTTTCGGGTGTTACGGGGGCCGAAGTGCCCGAGAGCAGTTTATTCTATCAAATAGTTTCCTCAGCAACGAAAAGCATTACGGGCAAAATGCCATATGTAAATCCAATGCATACTTCCTCTGATATAAGAAATCCTATTGTTGAGGCTAATATACCTTGTGTTGGATTGGGTTGCTTAGGAGGTAACCTTTCTCAGAATAATAAAGTTGATGAGTGGATTGATATTGAAGATTTTAGCCTTATGGTTGAAGTAACTTCAGAGATTATTGAGCGTTGGTGTAGTGGCGAGCAGAAAAAAGGCTAAATGGTCTTTAAACGTGTATAAAAATTTTAATAGAAAGAGGACTGATAAATGAAAAAAATTATTTCAACAATGGCCGTCTTTGGCATCATATTTACCAGTGGTGTGATGGCTGCCGATTGCCCAAAGGATTTACCAACAATAGAGCCTGGTAAATTAACCATGTCTATAAATGCGACAATTCCTCCTAGGCAATACATAGATGACAGCGGAAACCTTCAAGGTCTCCATCCTGATTTAGGTAATGAAATTGCTAAAAGACTTTGTTTGGAGCCTGCCTACATGAATGTAGAATTTGCAGTTCAAATTCCTGGATTAGCAACTAAACGATGGGATATGGTTAATACTGGAATGTACTACAAACCAGAGAGGGCACAAATAATGAGGATGGTACCCTATGTTGTTAATGCTCTTGCCTTAGTTGTCGAGCGTGGGAACCCAATGGGTGTCACAGGATATGAAAGCTTAGCGGGAGAGCCGGTTGGTACTGAAATTGCGGGTTTTGCTGACAATCTAATAAGAACCATCAATGATGAGCAAGTTGCTAAAGGTATGGAGTCAATGGATATTAAAGCTTTTAATACTTTTGCTGAAGCTTTTGCAGCGCTTGGAGCTGGTCAAGTAAAGGCTGTATTCGGACCTGATGCTGTAGCAGCGTATTATGCCGAACGTGGCTCTTTTGATGTTGGTGCTTCTGGTTTGAACCCTGGTCTGCCTTCTTCGTTTGGCTTTGACGGCAAAACTGGGCAGCGGTTATCACAAGCCGTAGCGAAAGTATTGCGTGATATGGTGGATGATGGGACTTATGATCGGTTAATGAGTTCTTACGGCGCAACTCAAATTCAATTTTGGGACGATTACGTGGGCGATATAGCTGTTTACTATAATCCAGAATAAACAGCCTAATTTTATGTAAATATTACAATTTGTGTTTGGTTCTTGACTTTTGTCGGGGGCCAAGCACTTTGCATTACAAAAGAAAAACACTTTCAATGGTGGGAGAAAATTAGAAGTGAGTTGGAGTTGGCCCTATTTTTTTGATTACATGACCAATGGTCTCATGTTGAAAGGAGTTTGGGTTACAATTTGGCTAAGTATTATATCTATGGTGATCGGCCTTGCACTCGGAATTTTAGCCGCACTTATGAAAATGTATGGGAATGGGCTGCTACGTTATATTGCTGAGTTCTACATTTGGCTGTTTCGGGGGACACCAATCCTAATACAGCTTGTGATTATTTATACAGGTCTGCCCCAACTGGGAATCAGATTTACCGTGATAGAGTCATGTATCCTGGGCTTGGCGCTCAATGAGGGAGCATATTTGGCTGAAATTATTAGAGCTGGTATTATGTCTGTTGATAAAGGCCAGGAAGATGCATCACGAGCTGTTGGGATGAATTGGCGTGAGCGCATGTGGTTAGTGATATTGCCTCAGGCCACACGCACAATTATCCCCCCTTTGGGCAATCAATTTAATGGTATGTTAAAAACAACATCGCTTTGCTCAGTGATTTCTATGCAAGAACTAATGCGTAGCGCTCAAATGATTGCGCAAATTCAATTCAGAGTTTTAGAGGCCTATTGTATTGCAGCTCTTTGGTACCTACTACTAGTGTCGATTTGGGGGCTTATTCAAGCTCGTATTGAAGCTCACTATGAAAAACCTTTTGGATCGGAAGAAGCAACAGTGAGCGATAAATCATGAAACGAATAATAACATACTATCCATACACCAAACCAAAATTTATGATCTTTTTTGGCCCTAAAATTTATTGGGAGTCTAAGCTTAAAGATGAATGATATTGAAAATGTAGTATCTTTAAAAAATGTCAAAAAAGCATTTGGCAAAAATGTCGTTCTGGATGGAATTGATTTGGACGTCAGAAAGGGTGAGGTTGTGGTAATCTGTGGTCGCTCTGGTAGTGGTAAAAGCACACTGCTGAGATGCATTGATCAGCTTGAGACAATTGACTCGGGTGAAATTCGTGCTGCAGGCCATTTGATGGGTTTCCGCGAAGTTAAGGGGAAACTTGTTTCTTTAAGCGATGCGGCTGTGGCTCGCCAGCAAAGAGACATTGGTATGGTATTTCAAAACTTTAATCTTTTTCCCCACGTAAGTGTCTTAGAAAATATCATGTTAGCGCCGACAAAAATTTTAAAACGCAGTAGATCAGAAGTAGAGCAAGAGGCGTTAGCTCTTTTAGAAAAAGTGGGTCTTCCGGATAAACGAAATGCATACCCTAGGCAGTTATCAGGCGGTCAGCAGCAAAGAATCGCAATTGCCAGAGCATTAGCCATGAAACCCAAATTAATGCTTTTTGATGAACCGACTTCTGCTCTTGATCCGGAGATGATTTCTGAGGTTCTGGACGTGATGGTAGATTTGTCAAAAGCTGGCATGACTATGATTGTTGTTACGCATGAAATGGGATTTGCTAGGGCGGCAGCTGATCGAGTGATCCTTATGCATAATGCCAGTATAGTAGAGGATGCAGCACCCCAAGAATTTTTTGAAAATCCAAAAAGTGAACATACGCAATTATTTCTTTCAAAAATTTTACAACATTAATGATGAAAAAAGTGCGCACAGTTTTGGGAGATGTTTCAAGCATAGATATCGAAAATATTATGATACACGAGCATATACTTTTCGATATCTCACTACCAGATACGAACAAAAAAAATCTGTCTGAAATTTCAATGAAGGACCGATGGCAGATTGATTATTTATCTAATCAAAATGCAGAAAATGCACGCCAAAAAAATTTCACAATTGCACTCGAAGAATTAAATTATTTTCGTGAAGATGGTGGAAATCTGATCGTTGACCAGTCAGTTTTTGGTTTGGATAGAGATGCAGAGGGCTTAGCCAAACTTTCAAAGCTATCTGGTGTTCACATAGTGGCATCAGCCGGATGCTATACTGAGCCCTATCTTCCCAAGTCATTTTTGCAAAAAGAATTTAAAGATTTAGTAAGCCATTTCATTTTTGAAGTAAATGAAGGGCTCGATGGTTCACCTGTAAAAGCGGGTATAATTGGCGAAATTGGGTGTTCTTGGCCAATTACTTCTTTCGAAGTTAAGGCACTCAAGGCTGCTGCTGTCGCAGCTAAAGAAACTGGGTGTGCACTATCAGTTCATCCTGGCAGAGCGCCAGAATCGTGTGCTCAAATTTTAGATATTGTCACCTCTATGGATTTGAACCCCAACAGAGTCATACTTTGTCATATGGATCGTACCTTTCCAAACGGCGAAGGTGTTGAAAAGTTATTAGATACCGGAGCTAATGTGGAGTGGGATTTTTTTGGAATTGAACAATCTTATTATTGGATGGGCAATGTAGAGTTGCCGAATGATTTTTCCCGTTTGCGGCTCATTAACAAATTTTCAGATGCGGGGTATTCAGATCAAATTTTGATTTCTCATGACATTTGTACAAAGACACGGATGAGATCGTTTGGAGGTCATGGATATAGCCATATTATTCGCAATATCCCAGAATTATTTAAAAGATTAGGTTTTGATGTAAGTCTTTTAAAAAAGCTAATACATGAGAACCCAAAAAACATTCTAGCGTTTTAGGAGTTATGACAAATGGCGAAGAAATTTCGTGGTACATTTACCGTTATGGTCACTGCATTCGATAATGATGGATTAATTGATTTAGATGCTCAGGCGAGGTTCACGCAATGGCAAGTTGACAGTGGCATACATGGATTAATTCCATTGGGTTCAACAGGCGAGTTTCTTTCAATGTCATATACAGAGAGGAAAGCTATAGCCGAGTGCGTTATTAAAACTGTAAACGGTCGGGTTCCCGTTTTAGTTGGCGCGGGTGCCGAAAGTACTGACGATGTTATTGAGAATGTAGAAATGGCGGAGAATTTAGGTGCAGATGGTACTATGATAATTCCTCCTTTTTATTCTACACCTACTCGTTCGGAACTATTAAAGCATTTTGAACGCATTAGTCAGAAAGCTACAAAGCCAATAATGTTATACAATAATCCAGCGACAGCCAATGTTGACTTGACTCCGGATCTTGTAGCAGAATTATCTCATTTTCAGCACATAGACTATATAAAAGAGTCAACTATGGACGTGACCCGAGTAAGAGATATTTTAGATTTAAGTGAGGGTCGAATGAATGTTTTTGGAGGAATAATGGGCTATGAAAGCTTTTTATCAGGAGCCTGTGGCTGGGTTGCTGTTGGGTCCAACATAATGCCTAAAGAATTTGCTATGCTCTTTTCATTTTCTGACAAAGATAAAAATTTGAAAGAAGCTCGAAGTCTCTATAAACAACTATTACCCATTATTAGATTGGTTGGTGGCCATCGATATGTGTCAGCAACAAAAGCAGCATTGATGGAGATTGGGCAGCCTGTTGGACTACCTAGATCCCCAAGGCTTCCTCTTCCAGATAACGAATTGAATATGGTTAAAGAGGCCCTAGAAAGGTCTGGGTGTCAAAGGGCGCAGAACTTATGAACAGATTTAGCTTCTATTTTGAAGGAGAGAGGATTTCAGCTTCTGAAGGCGATAGTGTAGCTGCTGCTCTATTAAATTCTGGGAAATATAGTTTAGGTGAGCGTTTAAATGGCAAAGAGCGCGGTCTCTATTGCGGTATGGGTGTTTGCAATGAATGTTTAGTTAATATTAACGGAGAGAGAGGTTTGCGCTCTTGTATGGAGTCTGCAGAGCCTAATGCAGTTGTACAAAGAGAAATAGATACAAGGTGGACTAGCACGCAAAGGAAAGTAAAACATCCCAAGAGGTTAAGTTTGGAAGTGGATATTACCATTGTTGGCGCTGGTCCTGCTGGTCTAAATGCAGCAATAGAAGCAGCTAATTATGGTGCCAATATAGTAGTGATAGATGAAAGAGAGGAAAGTGGAGGACAATATTATAAGCCCAGAACAAAAGGTTTTAGAGGAAAAACTAAAGAAGATCGGCAACATCTTGAAGGACTAAAATTAAGAGCGCGCGCGCATGAAAGTAAAGTCAAATTCTTTACGGGGCAGACTGTTTGGTATGCTCGCAAAGAGAATGGTATTTTTGAATTGCGATGTTCTTCGAAAGAGCAACAAGTGCAATTATTTTCTTCGGCATTGATTTTATGCACTGGCGCATTTGAAATTCCGACCGTAGTCCCAGGGTGGACATTACCAGGCGTAACTACAATTGGTGCAGCTCAAACTATGGTTAGGCGCTATGGTGTTGTTCCCAAAGGTAGGGGTTTGATAGCTGGAAATGGTCCCTTGGGTTTGCAACTTGTTCATGAGATGATCAAGCTTGGAAAAAACCAAATTACCCTTGCAGAGCGCGCAAATTTTAAGTCTGGTAGTGCGCTATTTAAAACAGCGTTTTATTCTCCCCAATTATTTCTTAAAGGGGTAGCGTATAGGCTGTCTGCGATGAAATCTCGAGTTCCTGTGATGTCAGGATGGGAAATTGAGAAGGTATTAGGTAATGACAAAGTTGAAGCTGCATTAATCAGAAATATAAAATCAAATTCTAAACTGGAATTGCCAGTTGATTTTATAGCTGCAGGGGAAGGTTTTGCACCACAATCAGAATTAAGCAGGTTGCTTGGTGTGCCAACTAAAGTTGATCCAGTTTCAAAGCAAATTATTCCGATACGAGCAGACGATTGCTCAACATCTATCTCAAATTTATGGATTGCTGGGGATGCTGGGGGCATGGGAGGAGCTGAGCTTGCTGAAATACAAGGTAAAATAGCGGCTCATGGCGCTTTAAAAAATTTATCTAATGAAATTAGTGGGAAAGAGTTAAATAGTGGTTCTCGTTCACATAAGCGCGTGGAAAATTTTCAAGCTGCTCTTTGGTCACTTTATAGAGCACCTGTAAGGGATTTACCCAAAGAGAATTTTATTATTTGTCGTTGTGAGCAGGTTTCTCTACAGCATTTAACAAATGCTGTAAATTGTGGTGCTCATGATTTGGGATCAATAAAGCGTGAAACACGTTTAGCAATGGGAAGATGTCAAGGTCGATATTGTATTCCACAGGCAATCAAGCACTTGGAGAAAAGAAACTTAATTATAGATGGGGATGGTCTTTTTGCTCCTCAGATCCCTGCTAGGCCAATTAGTGCCCGTGCAATTTGGCTTGAAAAACCAGAATGGAAGGGACACAAGGAAACTAGTTTGCCCTCTCGGCCGCAAGCCTTGTCTAAGAAGCCACTATCCAAGACTAGTGCAGATCTCGTTGTAATAGGTGGTGGGGTAACAGGAATCTCAGCTTCCTATTTTGCTGCTAAGGAAGGTGCATCCGTAATATGTATAGACAAAGGCCATGTAAACTCTGAGGCATCTGGCGGAAATGCAGGCAGCCTACATTTACAACTATTATCTTGGGACTTTGGTTCAAAGGCTGTTGGTGATGGCCAGCTTCAGCTTGGAACTTTGCCACTACAAAAGGAATCAATAAATTTGTGGGGTAGTCTTCAGGACCAATTTAATACTGATTTTGAGATGGAGTTCACAGGTGGTTTAATGGTTGCTGAAAATAGTGACCAGGTAAAATTTCTTGAGCAGAAAATTAAAGCCGAAGCAGGAGTTGGTATTCAAACCAATCTAATAGGCAAAGATCAAATAGCCAAAATTGTACCAGAAATTTCGGGGTCTGTGATTGCTGGATCATGGTGTAAAGAAGAAGGCAAAATAAACCCGTTAATTGCTACACCAATCTTAGCAAGAGAAGCAAAGTCTCAAGGAGCAGTGATAGAGGAACTAACCCAAGTAATAGGGTTATCAAAGGAATCTCATGGATATGAAGTTTTGACAAACCGAGGGTCAATTACGGCAAAAAGAGTTATTGTTGCTGCTGGTGGATGGTCATCGAAAGTATTTGCGATGTTAAATATTTGTATCCCTATCAAGGGGGCTCCATTACAAATGATAGTGACCTCGCCTGCACCAAAAATTGTTACCTGTTTGATGTATCATGCAGGAAGACATTTGACACTCAAACAATCTAAAGCCGGATCTATAATAATTGGGGGTGCGTGGCCCGCAAATGTCTCGCCCGAAGGTAGGTCTGAAGTGCTGCCAGAAAGTATTGAAGGGAATTTATGGGCAGCTGGCCAAACAGTCCCTAGTATAGGTGATGTACCAGTCTTAAGAACTTGGGGTGCGATGAATATAGACATTGATGGTGCTCCAGTTATTGGAGAAATACCTGGGTATCCTGGGTTGATAGTTGCTGCAACGGCCAATGGATATACACTTGGGCCATTAATGGGGCAACAAGCTGCAAATTCAGTTTTAAGCGGACATTTGAGACAGGATTTAGAAATGTTTTCTGTAAAAAGATTTAATTAAAGAGGTGATTAAAAGATGACAAAGTTAAAAGTAACTGCTGGTGAATTTACATTTAATGCCAAACTTGAAAAAGAACTTGCTCCAAATACGTGTGCAGCGTTTGAAAAACTCATGCCATTTACTGGCCAATTAGTTCATGTCCGTTGGTCTGGTGAGGGTATTTGGATACCGTTAGGTGAAATGGATTTTGGTGTAGGCTACGAAAACCATACGAGTCATCCTGCTCCTGGGCAGATAATTCTATACCCTGGTGGAATAAGTGAAACGGAAATCTTACTTGCATATGGTGGGGTCGATTTTTCCTCAAAAATGGGACAACTAGCCGGAAATCATTTTATAACGCTTTTAGATGGCTTGGAGAATTTGATGGAGTTGGGCAATACGGTTCTATGGAAAGGTGCACAGAGCGTTCGCTTTGAATACTAAGATTTATGTTGTCTAGCGGATTTTCAACGAGCAGGGTAATCGTTTGTAATTTTAAGAGTGATGCGGCTCTTTTTGTCCTTTAATTTTCAAACTCGAACTTAAATACATCATTTATTTCTTTATCAAATACTCGAGAAATAAGAAAAGCTAACTCAAGTGTGGGATAATATTTTGCTTTCTCAATAGTAGCGATGGTTTGACGTGTTACGCCCACTTTATTTGCAAGAGTGTTTTGGGACATTTCGTTTGAAGTAAAGCGTAAATGTCTAATATTGTTTGTGATTTTAGGCCTGTTTCGCATTTTAAAAGCTCATACGATAGCGAGCTAATTTTGTTATCTCTCCAGCGAGACCTCCCAATGAAAAGCAAAACATTAGAAAAATGAGACAATCTATGGGTTTGTATCCAAATTTAAGACCTAGAATAAGTACGATAAAACCCGCTCCTATGATGGATAAAGTGATTTTATCACCAGTTGATGCAATCGCTTTGTCACGTTCATCTGATATAAAATTATAATCTGCCTCGCCCAAAATAACTTTTTCTATTACCGAGAAAATAACAGTTCCTATGATGGTCAAACCTATACCCGCTACAACGGCAATTATTATGATCCAAAAAACAGTTTCTGCCCAAATTTGAATAGCTGTTGGACCTTCCATAAAACCCTCTGAGTAGAGCTGTTTTATTTCGAGAATTAGCCAAATGTTGATAGCAGCGCCAATAACAATTTGAAGGATGGTATTTTTTTCTTCATGAGACATTTTTCGAATCCAAGTGTTAAAAATAATTTACATAATGTTAAATATTTTTAACATAGCTAAATGTCAATATCCTGTTATAAGCTACTGCTTATGTTTTTAAGTGCCATTTAAAATACTTGCTAGATTCTCAGCGCTTCAACAATGCAATCAAGCCCATCAGTGAGTGCGGCTGGACCGGGTTGTAAAATAAGGGGAGACTTGATTTCTTTGATGCGCCCGTTTTGGACGGCTGGAATAGTATCCCAGCCCGGACGGTTTGCAATTTTCTCTGGTCGAACTTTCTTGCCGCACCATGATGCGAGGATTACATCTGGGGCAGCTGTGATAACCTCACTTGATGTGACAAATCGATCTTTAGCTGCGGCTTGATTAGCATAATTTGGAAAAATATCTGTGCCGCCAGCAACTTCTATAAGTTCGGAAACCCATTTGATACCCGAGATCATAGGATCATCCCACTCCTCAAAATAAACTTTAAGAGGTGGTCGACCTTCTGCTTGGGTTCTGACATTAGCCAATCTAGATTTGTATTGATTCACTAATTTGATAGCCCGCTGTTCTTGGCCAACGGTCGCTCCAAGATGTTGAATCATCGCCAGTATCCCATCGATATCTCGCTGATTGTACGTCATTACTGTAACACCAGCTTGGATCAATGAAGAGGCAATTTCTGCCTGTAAATCAGAAAATGCTAAGACAAGATCAGGAGATAAGGCAAGAATTTTGGGAATATCTGCCGATGTGAAAGCTGAAACACGAGGCTTTTCCTTGCGAACTTGTTTAGGGCGAACGGCATAGCCGGATACCCCGACAATTCGATCTTGTTCTCCTAGTAAATAGATAGTTTCCACCGTCTCTTCCGTAAGACAGACTATTCGTTCAGGTGGAAATGCTTTCATTTAATTAAAGTGTGCCTGTTTTAAAGTGATAACATACTCCGCATGAGTATTTGATTAATTGAGGGAGTGTGCAACCAAAAATATCGGAAAGTTTATAGCTGTTTTGACTTAGTATGCTTAACTACAGGTTTTATTTGTTGAGAAATAATTGAATTTCGATAGCATTCTTAAAACTGACCAAGGAACATAACTATGCTTACAACCGAACAGCAGGATTTTTATGATCAGAATGGCTATTTAATGGTGGAGAATGTAATCACCAAAGATCAGCTCAATAAGCTCCAGACAATCACATATGAATTCATAGAAGCGTCTCGTAACATCCAAGAAAACGACGATGTTTTTGATTTAGATGAAGGGCACAGTGCGGAAAATCCTCGTCTTACGCGCATTAAGCTACCCCATAAACAAAATAAATATTTTGATGAAATTCTCAAAAATTCTGGAGTAACAGAAGTTCTGCGAGACCTATTAGGTGATAACGCAACGCTATTAACATCTAAATTAAACACGAAGGCACCTGGTGGTGGTATGGCGGTTGAGTGGCACCAAGATTGGGCTTTTTATCCTCACACAAACGATAGCTTGTTGGCGTTTGGTTTGATGTTGGAAGATGTAAATCTAGAAAACGGTCCTCTTCAAGTGATACCAGGATCGCATAAAGGTCCAGTATTGAGTCATCATCATAATGGTATTTTCTGTGGTGCGATCGACCCCGATGATCCAGATTTTCAACGTGAAAAAATCGTAACACTTACCGGCCAGGCGGGAAGTATGACGGTGCATCATGCGCGCACTCTGCATGGATCAGCGCCAAACCAAAGTGATCGCCCTCGATTAATTTTATTTTATGAAATTGCTAAAGCAGATGCTTGGCCAATTTTGGGAGCAACTTCGTACTATCATGCTTTAGGTCAAAGTAAATTTTGGGATGATTTGCAAGACCGCACTATCATTGGCACGCCGTGCGTTGAACCGCGTGTTGAAAATGTGCCTGTCCGTATGCCTTTACCGCCCGCAAAAGACGCCTCATCCATATTTCAGACCCAAAAGTCTGGGGGAGCAAAAAGCGCTTTTATGTGATTAGGCTTAAGGAAAAATTATAGTCTCGGTTCTTATCCATCAAGTGCGAGAAACTTTATAAAAATTGCCAAGAGGAGTGATCCAAAAATGAAACGTATATATGATTTCTCGAGAAAACCTGCAAAACGAAATTACACAATTTCGGACCTTCAGGATCTTAAAATAACAGGCCAAAAACTATCGATGGCAAATCCTCTTAATGCCGATGAAATCAGGGCCTGTAGAGATGCTGGTATTGATTTATTTGTATGCGGCATGGATCAGATAGACGATGTTCGTGAAATTGCGCCAACTCATTTTTGCCGGGTGGGCTCAAAGTGGGCACAGTTTGACTCAAATGAAGAACTAATGGCTGATGCCTTTGAAGCAATGCGCCGCGGTGCAGATATGTATTACACATTGAGATCACTTGATGCAGTCGAAAAGATGACACGCGAAGGCATACCGGTGCAGAGCCATATCGGACTTATACCTACTTTTAGTCAATATTGTGGGGGACTTCGCGGGTGGGGTCGCAAAGCTGATGAGGCAATAAAAATATATGAAAACCTTAAAAGGATGGAAGACGTTGGTGTTGTCGCCGTGGAAGCGGAATGTATTGCTGAAGAAGTGCTGGAAGCCGTCAATAAAAAAACATCAATTGTAACCTTCTCACTAGGGTCAGGTATGGCAGGGGATGTCATTATGTCTTTTGTTGCAGATATATGTGGTGAGGACAGTGAAGAAGAGAAACCGCCTAAACACGCTTATGCCTTTGGCAATGTAGGACGTTTGTTCAAGCAAATCCATGAAGAGCGTGTGGCGGCACTGGGAAAGTTTCACAGTGAAGTCACTAAGGGGAACTTTCCATATCCCCAGACGAACATCTCAATGCATGATGGAGAGAAAGATAAGTTTTTAGAAGCTCTCGACAAATGGAGTCCCACTCACCAATAAGATAAGGTAATAGTAATTTTCTTAAAAAACTAAATAAGTGCTCAAGAATTAAACTACACTTCGTGAGAAAGTTTCCGACCTTGTGCCCTATAGAGACAGACCTATATCTATCTAAGTGGAGGCGCATAATTGCTGCTCGAGTTAAAAGATATAACCAAATCCTTTTCCGGTGTAGATGGAGACGTGGAAGTTCTGCGCGGTGTATCACTTGGACTAGATGCGGGTGAGACTTTAGCTTTAACCGGTGAGAGTGGTAGCGGTAAAAGTACAATTCTACATATTTCCGCTGGGCTAGAAGTTCCTGATGGCGGCAGCCTTCATTTAGAGGGCGTTGAGATTAATGAGCTTAGCGAGGCTGAAAGAGCTAACTTACGCCGGTCCGAGGTAGGGATTGTTTTTCAACAATTCAATTTAATACCGTCACTTACGGTAGAAGCAAATATTGGGTTTCAGGCGTCCTTGGCTGGGCGGCGCGATAAGACATTTGAAAGTGAGTTAGTAGAAGAATTAGGGCTTTCTGATCAACTTAAACAATACCCTGAATCCTTGTCTGGTGGTCAGCAACAGAGAGTTGCGATTGCACGGGCACTTGCGGTGCGACCAAAGTTACTATTAGCGGATGAGCCAACTGGCAACCTCGATGAAAGCACTGCCTCTGCAGTTCTCACTGCTATGCTGGACTTAGTTGGGCGTACTGGAGCAGCACTTATGGTCGTGACGCATTCTGCTGCTTTAGCTGAGAAAATGGATCGGCGAGTACGATTGAAGGGTGGAGTTCTCCTGTGACAAATACGATCTTGCGGGCTCTCTTGAGCTACTGGTGGCGCAGTCCATTACAATTATTCACCTTTTTAATGGGATTGGCGTTGGCTACTGGGCTGTGGTCTGGGGTACAAGCTATAAATTCTGAGGCCCGTGCAAGTTATGATGCGGCAGCGGCTACGCTAGGAGAAGGACAATTTGATCAGCTCGTGCCACGGGTTGGGGATCAAATTTCCCAATCAGTTTATATTGATTTGCGCCGGGCTGGTTGGTTAGTTTCGCCAATACTTGATGTTACATTTAAAGGGGTACGGTTTGTAGGAATTGACCCGCTAACGACGCCTACTCAAATGAGTTTTTCCTCCGATTCAGGTTTCTCTCTCGAAGACACAGATTTAATTTTTGGTAATGCTGAAGTGGCTTCAGTATTGGAAGGCTTTGTTGAGGTTAATGTAGATAAATCTATTCCTCCTGGGATTGCGATTGCCGATATTGGTGTCGTCCAACGATTGTTCAAACGTAATGACCTGAGCCGTCTTATGGTGTTACCAGAGCAGCCAATCCGGCGACCTGATCTGGTTAAGATAGCCCCTGAATTGGTAATGCAACCAAGCCAACAAATTGCAGATGTGGCTGCTTTGACAGATAGTTTTCACTTAAACCTCACAGCTTTTGGCTTTCTGAGCTTTGCTGTCGGTCTTTTTATTGTACACTCGACAATTGGTTTGGCCTTCGAACAAAGGCGTGGAATGATACGGACCCTTCGCTCCCTTGGCGTTCCATTAAGCAATTTACTTTCATTAATAATAGTTGAGATGGGTTTGCTGGTATTGGTTGGAGCCATTCTGGGTATTGTGATGGGTTATACTATAGCGGCCATGCTACTTCCTGATGTCGCGGCGACGGTTGAAGGACTTTATGGTGCACGTGTATCGGGAACTTTAAGCTTGCGACCAGAGTGGTGGCTGTCTGGAATTGGACTTGCCTTTTTGGGAGCAGGGATGGCACTTGCTGTCCGTATTTGGCAAATTATGCAAATGCCTTTGCTTTCAGCAGTCCAGCCACGAGCCTGGGCTATCGCTAGCGCTAAGCGGATCCGTGGCATTGCAATTCTTGGTATGATTTTGCTTGGGTTTTCTGGTCTTTTAGCTCTAATTGGGACCGGTCTAGGGCAGGCCTTTGCACTAATAGGTTTTCTTCTTATTGGTTCAGCTCTTGTGCTACCCTGGTTAACTATAAAGCTATTAGACTTTGCGCCGGGTAAGGGAGTTGTCACTTCCTGGTTCTGGGCGGATACCCGTCAACAGATGCCTGGGCTCAGTCTAGCGCTTATTGCTTTGCTTCTGGCGGTCAGTGCAAACATTGGCGTCTCTACAATGGTTTCGTCATTTAGAGTTACTTTTGTATCATTTTTAGATCAGCGGCTAGCTCCAGAGCTATTTGTAAGAGTAGAAGAAGAAAAGACTGCATCTGCTTTGGAAAAATATCTGCTGGAGCGCGAGCTTGAAGTCCTACCGCTTCTGACAGTGGAGCGCCCTGTGGTTGGTCAGCCTGCCAAACTTTATGGAGTGCGGGTTGGTCGAACTTATAGGGAAAGTTGGCAGTTTTTAGGTGCTGATCCAGATGTTTGGGATCAAGTTTCTAAAGGTGAAGCGGTTATTGTGAATGAGCAACTTGCGCGCCGGAACAATTTATGGGTTAGCGATGAGGTTGATATAGCGCCAGGGCTCAACCTTCCCATTGCTGCTGTTGTTGGAGATTATGGTAACCCGCAAGGACAGGTGGTAATGGGCGAACTACTTTTTCGTAAATTATATCCTAACGCAGTTGCGACTTCTTTCGGTATTAGAACTACGGATACAGTGAATTTGCGTAAAGCGATCCAGGCGGATTTAGAAGTGCCCGATAGCGGAATTATCAACCAAGCGTCGATTAAAAGTATGTCACTAGAAGTATTCGAGAGAACTTTTGCTGTTACTGCCGCACTGAATATACTTACGCTTGGAGTTGCTGGGTTTGCTATGCTGATGAGCTTGTTGACACTTGCGGGTATGCGAACACCTCAGCTTGCACCCGTTTGGGCCTTGGGACTGACGCGCACTCGGCTTGGAGTCTTGGAATTGGCCCGTGCTTTGGGGCTGAGTCTCATCGTGTTTATATGTGCGGTACCCCTTGGTCTAGCGTTGGCTTGGGCACTTTTAAACGTTGTTAATGTTGAAGCCTTTGGCTGGCAGCTTCCGATGTTTTTCTTTCCTGCTGACTATGCATTTCTAGGCGGTTTGGCGATATTGGCAACGCTGATAGCGGCTGCTTGGCCTGCAATTCAGATGGTTCGAAAGCCTCCCGCAGCTCTACTTAAAGTGTTCTCAAATGAAAGGTAGAGTATTTCTTCTTCTAGTTTGCTTTTGGCCTTTTATGGCATGGGCGCAGAGCTTTGGTGGTCTGGGATCAAAAGCTGCTGATGAGTTTGCAACGCCTCAGCGAAATTTTGTGTTTGATTTTCCAGCTGACCATGGAGCTCATCCCGACTACCGGATCGAGTGGTGGTATCTTACTGCAAATTTAGAAGATCTAGCAGGAGTGCAATACGGATTGCAGTGGACATTATTCCGAACTGCTGTTGCCCCTGGAGAAGAAGAGGGTTGGTCATCTCCTCAAGTTTGGTTTGCCCATGCTGCGGTGACTACGCCAGAGGCACATTTTTCGACTGAGCGTTTTGCTCGCGGTGGAATAGGTCAAGCAGGTGTTACGGTTGAGCCTTTTCGCGCCTGGATTGATGAATGGAAATTGGAAGGTCCAGATATGAATAGCCTTTCAGTCCAGGCTGCGAGCCCAGATTTTGTCTTTGACATGGACTTGCTTGCAACTGGGCCGTTGGTTTTTCACGGTGAGAATGGCTTTTCTCAAAAATCAGCAGAGGGGCAAGCTAGCTATTACTACTCT
>ENA-OSEY01001322-OSEY01001322.1-marine-metagenome-genome-assembly--contig:-NODE-1322-length-17277-cov-3.270523_pt1 | contig 17277 bp, 14 predicted proteins | sample MGYA00248465_ERZ534230 | MGnify/ENA primary metagenome ERZ534230 (study PRJEB26409, sample SAMN06344110) | marine metagenome | isolation source: Sea water from surface | place: Atlantic Ocean:Southern...
GCGCCGCCTCATAACGCGCTGCCACATCTGCGATCAGCAGCGACAGGCCGCCGACGCCAACCACGATAAGCGCCATATCGGCAACGGCGCAGAACAGCACAACAGCAAACACATGCTGCCGCAGCAATCCCTGCCGCAAGACAAAGGCGTTTTGCGCTCCGATGGCAATAAGGAGTGAAAACCCGAGCACGAACCCGGTCGCATAAGAGGAAGCCAGCATGCAAATTCAGGCCAGTCACGGCCGCCAGACTGAAGCAGGCCAAGCCCGCTGAAAAACTGAGACGACGCTAGCACAGCCGCGCCCCGCGACAATCAGAAATTGTCAGCCGCGCGACAAAGCCCACTCGACAACGTGGCGTGCATGCAGAAGCGTCGTGTCATACAGCGGCAGGACGTGGTGCTCCGGCTTGACCAGCATCTCGATCTCGGTACAGCCGAGGATGATGCCCTCGGCCCCGCGCGCGGCGAGGCCATCCATGATTTCAAGATAGCTGTTGCGCGAGCTGTCCTCGACAATACCGCGGCACAGCTCATCGAAGATGACAGCATCTATGCGCCCGATCTGCCCTTCGTCGGGAAGGATCACGTCGATCCCGAACCCCTCGCGAAGCCTCGTTGCATAGAAATCCTCGACCATGGTGAATCTTGTTCCTAGCAAGCCGACGCGTGTCAGCCCGTCAGCGGCCAGCGCATGGCCGAGCGCATCGGCGATGTGGAAGAACGGAATGCCGACGCGCGTGGCGATCCTGCCATACAGCTTGTGCATCGTGTTGCTGCACAGCAGAACACAGCCGGCACCGCCCTGCTCCAGCGCGGCCGCCTCATCCCCGAGACGGCTTTCGATCGCCGTCCAGTCACCGCGCCGCATGGCCGCCTCGAGCCCGGCAAAATCGACGCTTCGCATCAGGATTTCAGCCGAATGAAGGCCGCCGAGACGCGCCGCCACCATTTCGTTCAGCAGATCATAATAGATGCGGGTGGATTGCCAGCTCATCCCGCCGATCAGGCCGATGGTCTTCATGACGGCTTTGTCTCCCGCCGTGGCCGCGGCACCAGCTCGCCGCCACAATTGCGGCATGCCAAGCCGTCACCTTCGGCGCAAGGGCGGCACCAGCTGCATTCGTAGGAACAGATCAGCGCCTCGTCCTGCCAGCCAAGCGGCGCAGCGCACCCCTGGCATTCCGGCTTCATCTCAAGCGCCATTCAGCCTTCTCCCACAGTGTCGAGCTGATTTGAAATCTCGATCAGGTTGCCATCCGGATCGCGCACATAGACCGACCAGAGAGGTCCCGTCGCGCCCGTTTTCGAAACTGGCCCGTGTTCGACAGCGATGCCGTGTTCAGCAAAGCGTTGCTGCCAGTCGGCAACCGGATGATCGCTCAGCAGGCAGATATCGACCGCACCAGACACCGGGTTGCGGGCATGTGGCACATAAGGGGCCGCGCCGTCATGGATGTTGATCTTCTGATGGCCGAAGCAAAGCGCCCGCCGTGGCGCGCTGCCATCCGGCGGGCTGAAGGTCTGCAGTTCCATCCCCAGAACATCGCAATAAAAGGCGATGGTCTTGTCGACATCGGCGGATGTCAGGACGATATGGTCTATGGCTATGATCATGAGAGCCCTCCTGCCACGCTATTTCTGCGTATGAAACCTGTTTTGGCAAGACGGCCGTGGCCTTCAGCAGATCAGGCGAAACAGATCTGCCTTAATCGCCGGCATCAGAGCATAACACTAGGTCACTCCCACTCGATGGTGCCCGGCGGTTTCGACGTCACGTCATAGACCACGCGGTTGACGCCCTTCACCTCGTTCACGATGCGGGTCGCCACATGTGACAGGAAATCATGGTTGAAGGGATAGCTGTCGGCGGTCATACCGTCGCTGGAGGTCACCGCCCGCAGCGCGCAGACATATTCATATGAGCGCGCATCGCCCATCACCCCGACGGTACGCACCGGCAGCAGCACCGCAAAGGCCTGCCAGATCTCGTCATAGAGGCCGGCGGTACGGATGGCGTCGAGATAGACGGCATCGGCAGCGCGCAGGATATCCAGCTTCTCCACCGTGATCTCGCCGGGCACGCGGATCGCGAGACCCGGCCCCGGGAAGGGATGCCGCCCGACAAGGCTTTCCGGAAGCCCGAGCTCGCGCCCAAGATCGCGCACCTCGTCCTTGAACAGCTCGCGCAGCGGCTCGACCAGGCTGAGCGCCATCTTTTCCGGAAGCCCGCCGACATTGTGATGCGACTTGATCGTCACCGCATCGCCGCCGGCGGCCGATATGCTTTCGATGACATCGGGATAGAGGGTGCCTTGCGCGAGGAAGGCCGCGCCCTCGATCTGCTTTGCCTCTTCCTCGAAGACTTCGATGAAGCTGGCGCCGATGATCTTGCGCTTCTGTTCAGGGTCTGACACGCCGTCCAGCCGCCCGAGGAACAGGCCGGAGGCGTCGCGATGGATCAGCGGAATGTTGTAATGCCCGCCGAACAGCGCCACCACCTCTTCAGCCTCGCCGGCCCGCAGCAGGCCGTGATCGACAAAGACACAGGTCAGCTGCTCGCCGATCGCCTCGTGGATCAGCACCGCCGCCACCGAGGAATCCACCCCGCCCGACAGGCCGCAGATCACCTTGCCGTCTCCCACCTGCGCGCGGATCGCCTCGATCGCACGGGCGCGGTACGCGGTCATCGACCAGCTTCCCGAACAGCCGCAGACCCCCAGCGCAAAACGCGACAGCAGCGCGCCGCCATCCTCGGTATGGACCACCTCGGGATGGAACTGCACGCCGTAATAGCGGCGCTCGTCATCCGCCACGGCGGCAAAGGGCGCGCCGGAGGATGTGGCGACAACCCGGAACCCGGGCGGCAGCTCGGCGACATGGTCGCCATGGCTCATCCAGACGGTACGGGTCTCGCCTGCCGGCCAAAGTCCCTCGAACAGCGCGCAGCTCTCGCCGATCTCGAGCGTGGCGCGGCCGAACTCGCGGCTGGTGCCGGGCTCGACCCGTCCGCCAAGCTGCTGGCACATGGTCTGCTGGCCATAACAGATGCCGAGAACCGGCACAGCAAGGTCGAACACCTCCTGCGGGGCGCGCGGCGTGTCCGCCATCGCCACCGAATTCGGTCCGCCCGACAGGATGATCCCGCGCGGCGCGGCAGCGGTGATCTTTGCCGGATCGGTGGTGCAGGGCAGGATTTCGGTGTAGACGCCGGCCTCGCGGAGGCGCCTTGCGATGAGCTGTGTCACCTGTGAGCCGAAATCGATGATCAGAACCGAATCATTCATGCCGTTTCCAATTCCCTGTCCCAATGCCCAGTTTTCTCCAGTCGCCTGTTACCGCAGCCGCGATTGCAGCACTGCCATGAAAAATCCGTCGGTGCCGTCGCGTCCGGGAAGCAGCCGCAGCATGCCGTCCTGCGTCTGCGGACAATTGTCACCGCCAATCACATCCTGCCAGATATCGCTTATTTCCGCGATTTCCAGCTCCGGCGCCTCGGCCAGGATGCGTTCGACCTGCGCCTCGCCCTCGCTGTGCAGGAGCGAGCAGGTGATATAGACGATGCGCCCGCCCGGCGCGACCATGGCGCGGCCACGGTCAAGAAGCGCCGCCTGCTGCCCGAGCAGATTCGCCAGCACATCCTCGTCACACCGCCAGCGCGCATCGACGGCCCGCCGCCAAGTGCCCGAGCCAGTGCAGGGCGCGTCGATCACCACCCGGTCGAACTTGCCGCGATAGCGTTTCACGCCCCAGTCACCGGATACCGCCACACGCTCGATATTATGGATGCCCGCACGCCGGATACGGACCGCCCCGCGCTCCAGCCGCTCGGGATCGGTGTCCAGCGCGACGATCCGCCCGCGGTTTTCCATCGCCGCCGCCATCACCAGCGACTTGCCGGCCGCACCGGCGCAGATATCCGCCACCTGCATGCCGGGCCGGGCATCACAGAGCAGCGCCGCGATCTGGGAGGCCTCGTCCTGGATCTCGAACAGACCGTTACGGAATTCCTGCGTGTCGTCGGTGCGCACACGCTTCGTCATGCGGATGCCGAGCGGCGAGAGCTTTGTCAGATGGCAGGCCATCCCGCGTCCGGCGAGCTTGTCACGCAGCTTGTGCCGGTTGCTGATCTTCAGCGGGTTGAGGCGGATATCGGCCCCGGCCTCGCCGCGCATCGCGGCAAGCTCGTCATCCGTGGCATCGCCAAGCGCCGCCTCTGCATCGGCAAGCAGCGCCTCGGGCCATTCGAGGCGCATGGCGCGCGGCATGCCGGCATCGTCGAGCTCGCGTCCTTCCAGCCGGTCAATGAACGCAATCTCGTCATCGCTCAGCGCTGGCGGCGCATGCTTTTCGCCGCCGCCAAACAGCGCCTTGATCTCGTCCGCGGGCTTGCCCTCGCCAAGGCACAGCCCGGCAAGCACCAGCGCGCGGCCGGTGGCTTCCTGACCAAGTTCGCCAAGATGCCAGCCAAGCCGTGCCAGCGACCGGTGAACGCTCCAGAACAGCGCGCTGATGGCCTGCCTGTCGCCCGACCCGGCATAGCGGCGCGCCTGCAACCCGCGACGCAGCGCGGCGCCGGCCGAAACCGACGCAATCTCGCCGGACGGCAATTCGGAAAGGATTTCGATGACAGCGGCGATGCGGGCTGCTGGGGTCATGCGCGGGGAAACTCCGGAAACAATCAGACGCGCGGGCGGTAATTCGGCTCTTCGCGGGTGATGGTTACATCATGGACATGGCTTTCGGACAAGCCGGCACCGGTAATCCGCAGGAATTTCACATTCGCCTGCAGGTCGGCGATGGTGGCGTTGCCCGTATAGCCCATGGCCGCGCGAACACCGCCCATCAGCTGATGCAGCACATTCTCGACCGGACCCTTGTAGGGAACCTGCCCCTCGATACCCTCGGGAACGAGTTTCAGCGGCTGCGAGACCTCGGCCTGGAAATAGCGGTCGGCCGAGCCGCGCGCCATCGCGCCGGTCGATCCCATCCCGCGATAGGCCTTGTAGGAGCGTCCCTGATGAAGAAAGACCTCGCCCGGCGTCTCGTCGGTGCCGGCCAGAAGCGAGCCAATCATCGCGCAGTCGCCACCGGCGGCGAGCGCCTTGGCAAGATCGCCCGAATATTTGATGCCGCCATCGGCAATCACCGGCACATTCTCGGCGTGGCAGGCCTCGGCAGCGTCCATGATCGCGGTCAGCTGCGGCACGCCGACACCGGCAATCATGCGGGTGGTGCAGATCGACCCCGGCCCGATGCCGACCTTGACCGCGTCGGCACCGGCGTCGATCAGTGCCTTGGCGCCGTCGGCAGTGGCGACATTGCCGCCGATCACCTGCACTTCATTCGCCATCTTGCGGATTGCGCCGACCGCACCGAGAACGCCCTCGGAATGGCCGTGTGCCGTATCCACGACGACGACGTCGGCACCAGCCTCGATCAGCGCTTCGGCACGCTCCTGCCCTTCCGGGCCGGCCCCAGTCGCCGCGGCAACCAGCAGGCGGCCGGCATTGTCCTTTGCCGCCATCGGATGGTTCTTCGCCTTTTCGATATCCTTGACCGTGATCAGCCCGATGCAGCTCTGCTTGCCATCGACGACGACAAGTTTCTCGATGCGATGCTCATGAAGCAGCCGCTTGGCGTCTTCCTGCGTCGCGCTCTCACCGATGGTGATCACCTCACGGGTCATCAGGTCCCAGACCTTCTGGTTCAGGTCGCTGGCGAAACGGACATCGCGGTTGGTCAGGATGCCGACGAGACGGTGCGGCGGCTTGCCCTCGCCATCGACCACGGGAATGCCACTGATCTGGTGTGCCTTCATCAGTTCCAGCGCCTCGCCAAGCGTGCGCTCGGGCGTGATGGTGAGCGGGTTCACCACCATGCCGGATTCATATTTCTTCACGCGGCTGATTTCGGCGGCCTGCGATTCGATGCTCATATTCTTGTGGATGACCCCGATGCCGCCGGCCTGGGCCATGGCGATGGCGAGCCTGTGTTCGGTCACCGTGTCCATCGCCGCTGAAACAAGCGGAATGTTCAGGGAAATAGACCTTGTCAGCCTCGTCGCGACATTGGTTTCGGCAGGCAATACGGCCGAGCGTGACGGCTCGAGGAGCACGTCATCGAATGTCAGGGCTTCGCGAATTTTCATGAGGGCGCCTTCCGCATATCCGGTGGCGCGCCACTATATCTTAGGGCTCCGCAGAATGACAGCCCCTAAATAGGGGAAAAACCGCCTTCCGGGGGTGGTGCGGCGCCTTCATCCTCGTTGGCCCCTTGGCTTGTCCAGCCACCACGTCCGTGAAAGCCCGTGGCAAGCACATAGCTCTCGACGGATTCCTGCCGGCTCGCCGCCGGCTTCACGTGGCGAACAGTGGCAAAATTCGCCTGCAGTATTTCGAGAACGCTTCGCTCCGCGCCGCCGCGGAAACATTTCGCGATGAAGAAGCCGTCCTCGATCAGCACCTCCAGCGCGAAATCCAGCGCCGCCTCGAGAAGCGCCGTTGTCCGCAAATGGTCGGTCGGCCGGTGCCCGGTCGTTGCGGCGGCAAGATCGCTCATCACGCCATGCGCGCGCCCGCCGACAGCGGTGCGGACGCGATCCAGCATCTCGGGCTCGGTCATATCGCCGACAAAGATCTCGACACCGTCCAGAACATCTGTTTCCAGAAGATCGATCCCGACAAGTTTCGCGCCGCTGCTGCCAAGCTTGCAGCGGTCCGCCGCGATCTGCAGCCAGCCACCTGGCGCACAGCCCAGATCGACGATCGCCATGCCGGGCTTCAACAGCTTGTAGCGGTCATCCATCTGTTCCAGCTTCAGCGCCGCGCGCGACCTGAAACCGCGGGATTTCGCCTCGGCGACAAACGGGTCGTTCAGCTGGCGCGTCAGCCAGCGCTGCGACGACGGCTTGCGGCCACGCATCTTCTTCGGCTGACGCGTGAGGCCGGCATCGCCGCGGTAGCTCCGCCCGGACGAGCCGCGCGTCGGGGCCTTGCCGCCACCTGATTTTCCTGCCTGTCTGCGTGTCATAACCGTCTTCGTGTCACACTGTCCTGTGCCGCGACCGGACGCGGTCGCCGATCTGCTTGCACCCGAATGCTCTACGCGATACCACAATCGGAATGGTTTTGACATGACGTCATTGCGCCTCCTGCCTTGGCGTAACTGACCGGAAGGGTTTCATGGACAGCACTGCGATGAGCTGGCGCGAGCATATCCGCCAGAACATGCGGCTTGCCTTGCCGCTGATGATCGGCCAGCTGGCGACCATCGGCATCTGGACAAGCGACACCATCGCCATGGGGTGGATCGACAGCTCGAGCCTTGCCGCCGGCGCCCTCGCCTCGCGTTTCTACCAGCCCTTTTTCTTTCTCGCGCTCGGCATCTCGCTCGCCGTCGGCCCGCTTGTCGCCCAGGGGATCGGTGCCGGCGACGAACGGCAGGTACGACGCGCCTTCCGCCAGGGCATGGTGATTGCGGTCGCGCTAGGACTGGTCACCGCGCCATTGCTGCTGTTCGGCGAGCAGGTCCTTGTATTGCTCGGGCAGGATCCCGAACTGGCGGCGATCGGCCAGCCCTTCCTGTTCTGGTCGAGCTTCGGCCTGCCATTCATGTTCCTGTCCGTCGTGCTGCGGCAGTTCCTGATCTCGCACCAGCGCCCCATGCCACAGGTTATCGCGTTGATCATCGCCCTTGCCGCGAATGTGGCGTTGAATGAACCATTTGTGTCCGGGATTCGGCCGTTTCCGGCGATGGGTCTTGCCGGCATCGCACTGGCGACGACGATCGTCTATGCGCTGCTTTGTGCCGGCCTCATCGCCTATATCGCCATGATCCAGCCCTTCCGCGACAGCAGGCCCTTCCGGCGGCTATGGTTAATGGACTGGGCGGTGACGGCGCGGCTTCTTCGCATCGGCGTTCCCATCGGGCTGACCATCGTTGCCGAGGCCGGCATGTTTATCGCGGTCACTTTCCTGATCGGGCTGTTCGGCACGGCGGCGCTGGCCGCGGCGGCGATTGCCAACCAGATCGCGGCCGTCACCTTCATGATTCCCATCGCCATCGCCCAGGCGAGCACCGTCAGGGTCGGCAATTTCGCCGGCGCCGCCGACCGCGCCAACCTGTCGCGAAGCGCAGGCGCCACCTTCTGGATCGGTATCGCCGCGACCGCGGCGACCATGGTAATTGTGCTGATCTGGCCGGAGTTCCTGATCGGGCTGTTCCTGACCGGCAAGGACGCCATGTTTGCCGAGGTAATGGCCCTCGCCCTGCCGATGCTGCTGCTGACCGCCCTGTTCCAGATCCCCGACGGGGTGCAGGCGATCGCCATGTCGGTTCTTGGCGGAGTTAACGACACCCGCATACCTGCCATCGTCGCCATCACCAGTTTCTGGATTTCGGGCGTCGCCGTCGGCGCGCTTGCCGGATTTTCCCTTGGCTTCGGCCCGACCGGCGTCTGGGGCGGGTTGCTGCTTGGACTCAGCGTGGCCTCGCTGATCCTGACCATGCGCATGATGAGGGCTATGCGGCGCATCCGCGACGGCGGCCGGATCCTGCTGGCCTAGGCCGCGAATCAAGGATTTGGACGCCGGGATTTCATTCACTATGATTTTTGCATGACCAATACGGCCGCAGACCATTCATCGCCCGACCGCCTTGTTGCCGGCCCGGCGCGCGCTCTGGATGCGCATGCCGGCATCCTGCCGGAACTGACAGAATGGGCAGCCGCGCATGTGCCTGACGGCAGCAAGCTGGATGGTGCCCAGCTTGCCGCTATTTTCGCCCATTCCCGCCACCTTCAGGGACTGGCGCGCGCCCATCCGCACAGCATCACGGATATCCTGTCCGGCAGGGCTGGCGATGTGGTTGCCACGGCCATGGCAGAACTCGAGGCGGCGGCGTCCGAGATCACGGAAGAGACAGCGATGATCAAGGCGATCCGGCGGCTTCGCCAGCAGAGCGCGCTGGCCGTCGCCCTTGCCGACATGGCCGGGATCGCGCCGGTGGACGCACAGATGGGCTGGCTGAGTGCTGCGGCAGAAAGCGCGCTTCGTGCCGCCGTGACCTATCTTTTCAGACGGGCGGCGCGGCGCGGCCAGATCGCCGACGAGACGGTGATCACGGCGCCCGGCATGGCGGGGTGCGGATGGGTTGTGCTGGCGCTTGGCAAGCTCGGTGCCGGCGAGCTGAACTATTCCTCGGACATTGACCTGATCCTGCTTCACGACCCGATCGACAATCCGCTGACTGATCCGGAGTCCAGCCAGGCCACCTATGTCGGCATGACCCGTGACCTTGTGCGCCTGCTCTCCACCTCGACGGGCGACGGCATCGGCTGGCGGGTCGATTTGCGGCTCCGGCCCGATCCCGGGGCAACTGCTGTCAGCATCCAGCGCGAGGCGGCGCTCGGCTATTATGAATCGATTGCCAGGACGTGGGAGCGTGCCGCCTTCATCCGCGCCCGTCCGGTCGCGGGCGACATTGCCATGGGCGAACAGTTTCTGGCCGATATCCAGCCCTTTGTCTGGCGAAGGACCCTCGATTACACGGTGATGGACGACATGAAAGTCATGTTGCGACGGCCGACGGGTGCGACGGGCTGGGAAGGCTTCAACCTGAAGACCGGGCCGAACGGCATCCGCAGCATCGAGTTCCTGACCCATGTGCTGCAGCTGGTCGGCGGCGGCCGCGTGGAAACGCTTCGCGATGGCAGCACGCTTCCGGCGCTGGCGGCGCTGGCAACCGAGCAATGGATCAGCGAGGCGCAGCGCGACCGGCTGTCCACGCTCTATCTCGAGCTTCGCCGCGCCGAGCACCGCCTGCAGATGATGGCCGATGCGCAGACACATGCCCTGCCGCGGACGATGGAGGGAATCGGCGAAGCAGCCTGCTTCATGGGGCACGAGGGTGACAGGCCTTTCCTTCAGGCGCTCGAGACCGTTCTGGCAGAGGTTGGCGCCAACACGACGCACAGGCTGTTCGGTGACGAGTATGACGATGACGGGGCGGATGCGCCACCGCTGGAAGACAGCGACAGGCTGGCGGTGTGGCTGGAGGGGCGCGGCTTTTCACGGCCAGCGGACATCGCTGCCATCCTGTCAGGCTGGACCGCCGGGCGGATTGCCGCGACACGCGGCGAGCGGTCGCGCGCACTTCTGGGACGGATCATCCCGCCAATGATCTCGCATCTCTCCTCGGCGGCTGATCCGGACGCCGCCTTCGCCGCCTTCGCCGGCTTTGTCGAGGGGCTGCCGGCAAGCGTGCAGATTTTCTCGCTGCTCGACCATAACCGCGACCTGACGCGCCTCCTCGGCGATGTCCTGGTGCTGTCGCCAAGGCTCGGAACAACGCTCCGAAACCATCCGATGCTGTTCGATCTGGTGTTGTTCCGTGATTTCTTCGCGCCGCTGCCGGATGCCGACAGTTTCGAGACCGAACTCAGGGACGGCATCAGTGACATGCCGGTCGAAAGCGCTCTGGAACTCATCACAAGAAAAACGCGCGAGCGCAGGTTCCGGGCCGAGGTGCAGGGGCTGAGCGGGGTCGCCGACCGCGTCACGGTCGGACGCGCATTGTCCGACGGGGCGGAAGCGGTGATCCGCGTCGTCCGTGATCTTGCGCGCACCGACATGGAACGCCGCCACGGCGCAATCGAGGGGGATATCCTGGTGCTTGCCATGGGCAGGCTGGGTCAGCGCGACCTCACCGCCACATCCGACCTCGATCTGGTCTTCGCCTGGGACGCGCCGGATGACGGGCAGTCGGCTGGCCGAAGTGGCGGCGGCGGCGCGCTTGGCGCCACCGCCTATTTCACGCGGCTGGCCCAGACCATGGCCAGCTGGCTGGGCGGCGCCACGGGCGAAGGTGTGCTGTTCAGCATCGACACGCGGCTCCGCCCCGATGGCGAGAAAGGCGCGTTCGCCCCGCGGCTGGACAGGCTGACGGATTACTATCGCGGGGAAGCATGGCTTTGGGAGAAGCTGGCGCTGTCGAAAGCACGGGTTGTGACCCCGGCATCGGCACTGGCCGGCAAGGTCACAGCAATGGTGACCGAACTCCTTGCAACGCCGGTAGCGGCCGACAATATGGCGAAAGCGCTCCATGACATGCGGCAACGCATGCGCGCCACCTATGGCGACGCGCCGGACTGGCAACTGCGGAAGCAGCCTGGCGGGATCGGCGAGATCGACCTTCTGCTGCGGGGGCTTCGCCTTGTGCATGCTGATTTGTTCGACAGCGGCAGCGACAGGACCGGCGAACTTCTCGAACGGCTGGAAGCCGCCGGGCATCTGACGCCTGACCACGCAGCCCGGCTTGGCGAAGCTGACAAGCTCTTCAATGACCTGCATCACGCGCTCCGCCTTGTCATGGGGTCGAGCGCCCTTGGGCCCGATACGCTGGCGCCTGCCGCCCGGCAGTTTGTGCTCGACGCCTGTGACAGCCCGGATACGGCGCATCTCGACCGGCACCTGACCGGCGCACGCGCGGATGTGGAGGCGATATTCGACAGATTGATGCCCGCTTCCTGACGACCTGCGGGGCGTTGGACCAGGCCACCTTGAAACTTTCCTGCCTTTATCGCCAAAACGACCAGATTGCGGAAGTTTCTGAACAGACTTGCGCGGTTTTTGGTCGCAAAGAGGGCGAAGACGGTCAAGGCCGTCTAATGATATTTCAACACATTGCTGAACTTGGTCGCTGACCCCCCCGGACATGCCCGGAAAAACGACCGTATCTGGAACTGTAGGTCCGCCATGCTGAGATCCGCTGCGGCTTCATGGACTCTGTTTTTTGGCCTGTTGCTGATCATGGCCGGCAACGGGCTTCAGGTCGTTCTGCTCGGCATCGAGGCGACCGGGGCGGGCTTTTCCAAAGTCACAACCGGCTTTGTGATGGCCGGCTACTTCCTTGGCATTTTCCTCGGCTCTCTGCTGGTGCCCAAACTTCTCGACAATGTCGGCCATGTGCGGGTCTTCGGCGCGATGGCGGCGCTGGCCTCGGCGGCTGTGCTGGTGGTCGCGATCCTCGTCCATCCGGCCGTCTGGGCGATGATGCGGATTGTCACCGGCTTCTGCTTCGCCGGCATGTATATCGTCTGCGAGAGCTGGCTGAACGACAAATCGACCAACGAGACCCGCGGCCAGATGCTGTCGCTCTACATGATTATCTCGATGGGCGGCCTCGGCATCGGGCAGATGATGATCTCGACCGGCGCAGAGAACAGCATGGCGCTTTTCATCCTGGCGTCGGTGCTGGTGTCGATCGCCGTCGTACCGGTGCTGCTGTCCGCGACCGGCGCGCCAAATTTTGAAGAGCCGGAGCGGATGAGTGTCCGCCGCCTGCTGCAGGTCTCGCCGCTTGCCGTGATCGGCCTCGGGCTGAACGGTGTGGCGGTGTCGATGCTGTTCGGCATGGGAGCTGTCTATGGCCTGTCCATCGGACTCGACAGCAGCGAGGTCGGCTATTTCATGACGGCGCCCGTCGTCGGCGCGCTTATTCTTCAATATCCGGTCGGCAGGCTGTCCGACAGGTTCGACCGGCGCATGGTGATCATGGGGGTGGCTGTTGTAGGCGGCATCTCCGCTGGCCTCGCCACAATGTTCGGCAAGAGCGAGTTTGCCCTGCTGCTGGTCTGCATGCTGATCTATGGCGGGTCGCTCTTCCCGCTCTATTCGCTCTGCATCGCGCATGCGAACGACTTCCTGACACCGCGGCAGATGGTGGCGGCGGCATCCGGCCTCGTCATGGTGAATGGCGGAGGGGCGGTCCTTGGATCACCACTCGCCGCGCTGTCGATCGAATTCCTCGGGATCGGAAGTTTCTTTGTGATGATCACCGGGCTGCAGGCGCTGATCGCCGCCTTCGCCCTCTACCGGATGTCGCAGCGTGCGGCCGTCCCGAACGAGGCACAGGGCCCGTTCGTCGCGATCCCGGAAAGCTCGAGCGCGATTGCCGCCACCCTCAACCCGGAGGCGGAATGGATTCCCTCCGGCGAGGAGATTGCCGCAGAAGACGATCCGTTCCACGACAACCCCTATGTGAACTGATCAGATCCGCCGGCCCAGCGTGATCCTTCAGCATGATTTGAAAGCAGGACGCGGCGGATGGCGGTTCCTGCTTTTCTGTCTGGCATGCAGGCACCTCTTTATTTTAGTTTCATCTAATGTTCAGACGGGCTCTTCTCATTCTGGCGCTGGGACTTGCATGCGCCTCTCCGCTTCAGGCCGGTGCCGGCGAGGCAAGTTTTGATCTGTCGGGGCCGGTGACGGTCACCCGGGTTGTGGACGGGGATTCGCTTCGCAGCGGGCCATTGAAAATTCGAGTTTACGGCATCGACGCGCCCGAGCGAAAACAGCGCTGCAAGACAGCTGCAGGCAAGGACTGGGATTGCGGCGTTGCGGCGACAAGGGCGTTGCAAGCCATCATCCAGGGCTCATCCGAACTGCTTTGCAGTCTTGTTGATGTCGATCGTTATGGCCGCCTGATCATGCGCTGCCTTGCCGGCGATACCGATATCGGCGAGGCCCTTGTGGAACAGGGACTGGCCATGGCCTATCGCCGCTATTCACAGGATTATGTGACGGCCGAGCAGGATGCCAAACGAGCCAAACGCGGCATATGGCAGGGCCGGTTCGACGCCCCGTGGGACTGGCGGAAGAAGAACTAGAGAAGCCCGAGTTCGCGAAGTTCGGCGACCAGTTCCGGCGGCATCGCCTCGTCACCGTCGGCGGCCATCGGCAGGTCCGCCGGCGCGTCCTTGACCTCGAGATAGCGCCATCCCTGGAAAATCCGCACCCGCATCGGCTCCACCGCGAAAATCTCGGGGGCGAGGACAATGCCGCATGCAGGCTTGCCGTCGGCGCGCTGCATCTCGCGAAGCTCGACAATCGGCTGGCGGGCGCACATCACCCCCTTGATCACCCAGAAGATGCTGCCGCCATCCAGCACTTCTTCGGCGCGGCGCGGCGTGTTGCGGGTGACATGCATCAGCTCGAACCCGGCCTTGCGCCGGGCCTCCTGCCACTGGCGCAGGCTGGCAAGCGATTCCGAACCGACGGAGAGTTTTTTCAGATGCACGGTCATACCGGGGACGCCATTCCTGTCAGATCAAGTAAAGGCTTACTGAATCAGATATAGGGCGGCGAGCCCGAGAAACACGAAAAAACCGACAACATCCGTGATTGTGGTGATGAAAACGCTGGAAGCCACGGCCGGGTCGACCCCGGCCCTGACCAGCCCGAGCGGCACCAGCGTGCCGCTGAGCCCGGCCACCACCATGTTGGCGAACATCGCCACCGCCATGACCGCGGCAATGTCGGGATCGCGGAACCACAGGAAGGATATGCCGGCGGCCAGCGCCGCGAACAGGATGCCGTTCAGCACCGCCACGGCCAGTTCGCGCCGGACAAAGCTGGCGGCGGCGTCACGGTCGATCTGGCGCAGCGCCAGCGCCCGCACCGCGACCGTCACTGTCTGGGTGCCGGCATTGCCGCCCATTGAGGCGACAATCGGCATAAGCACCGCAAGCGCCACAATCCGCTCGATGGTGGCATCGAACAGCCCGATCACCGCCGAGGCAAGGATGGCCGTCAGCAGATTGATCAGCAGCCATGAGCTTCGCCCCTGAATGGTTTCCAGCAGGCTGCTGCGGACATTGGACTCACCGACACCGGCAAGCGCCATCAGGTCCTCCTCGGCCTCCTCGTCGATCACATCGATGATGTCGTCAATGGTGATCATGCCGATCAGCCTGCCATGCTCGTCGACGACCGGCGCGCTGACCATGCCGTAGCGGCGGAACAGGATCGAGACTTCCTCCTGGTCCATATCGGCCGGGATCTTGCGGAAGTCTCCTTCCATGATCTCGCTGATCCGGCGTGGCCGCGGAGTGCAGAGCAGACGGCCAAGTCCGACCTCGCCGATCGGGTTGCGGGCCGGATCGACAACAAAGATCAGGTAGAATTCGGTGTCGCTGAATTCAGAGCTTCGCAGGAAATCGATGGTCTGGCCGACCGTCCAGAAGGACGGCACGGTGACGATCTCGCGCTGCATCATCCTGCCGGCAGAATCATCGGGGTAGGCAAGGCCTTCCTCGACAAGAACCCGGTCCTCGGCCGGCAGGGCGGCAAGAACGTCGTCGATCTCGTCCTGCTCCAGTTCCTCGATGATGTTCACCGCATCGTCGGTATCGAGATCGGGAAGCTGGCGCGCCAGCGCCGCCATGCCCATCACATCGACAATCTCGTCACGTGTGGTCTCGCCGAGATAGGCCAGTGCCTCGGCATCGAGGCCGTCACCGAGCATACGGACCAGCGCGGCGGATTGCGGTTTTGGCAGGCGCTCAAGCAGATCGGCCTGATCGGCCGGGTGCAGCGGCGCGACAAGCGCGCGGCACCGGTCCTCCGCCCCTTCGCGGATGGCCGCGACAATGGCCGATTCGACCTTTGGCGTCAGACCATACAGAGCAGCAAGGCGGTTGCCGTCGTCACGACGGTCGAGCGCGTCGGCGGCTTCTGCGCGAAGCTCGCTGGCTCTTCTTGAATCGGTGTTTTCAGATACCATCTGGCCTGCTCCCAACATGCAGCGGGGCAGCCGGCCTGCCTGTGCCGGCGAGGCGCACCATACCAGATCACCAGCACGTGGCAAATGTCTGAAAAATCGATTGTAATTTTATTGCGCCGGCACGCCGGAGCCGGAATTTGAAATTAAATTACCGGGCAGCCGTCATCGACGCGCGCCAGCTCATCCTTCAAGATCGTAGAGGCCGATCCGGCGTGAGTTGCCGTCGAACCTCACCTCGTGACCGACCGGCGGATGGGCCCGTTGCGCGCAGTCCATGCGCTCGCAAACCGCGCAGCCGATTCCAATGGGATCAAGCTGCCGCCTCTTTGTTCCCTCAAGGTCATTAGCATAGACAAGATCACGGGCGTGATGCATCTCGCAGCCGAGAGCGACGGCAAACTCAGGCGCGTCTTCGCCGGCAGGCGACCAAGGGCGCGGCACGGTCCGCGCCATGGTGAAGAATTTCTGGCCGTTCGGCAGTTCGGCAGCCTGCAGCAACAGCCTGTCGGGCGTGCGGAAGGCCTTGTGGACATCCCAGCGCGGGCAGGTGCCGCCATTCTTGGCGAACTGCATGCCACCGGCGGCAAGCCGTTTGGAGATGTTGCCGGCGTCGTCCACCCGCAGGAAGAAAAACGGAATGCCCCGCGCATTCGGCGCGTTCAGGCTGGTCAGACGGTGGCAAACCTGTTCAAAGCTGGCGCCGAACCGGCGCCCCAGAAGATCAAGGTCATACCGAAGGTCACGCGCAGCCTCGAGGAAGCTGCTATAGGGCATCATCACCGCCGCCGCGAAATAGCCGGCAAGCGTGGTCCGGAACAGGGATCGCGCGCCGTCATCCTCCAGCCCGTGGGCTTCGGTCAGGTCCGTTATGAACCCCGACTGCCGGATCAGCGCCAGCTGGACCAGAAGATGGAAAATCCGCTGTGGGCGACGAAGCGCTTCGCTGAGAAGGATTTCGCGGCGGTGATAGTCATAGCGGCGCAGCTGCGTGCCCATGACGTTTACAGGAAGGATGCGGACACGAAGCCCGGGGTCGCCGGCCGTGTGCTTGATCAGCGCTTCCAGCAGGCCACCGCTGTCGGCCGCCCCGCCCATGACCAGTTGCCGGAACTCGTCAGCCGCCGTCTCGGCTTCGGGGAAATAGTTGTTGGCCTGTTGCAGCACATCGCGCACCCGTTCCACCGGATTGTCGACACCGCCGGCACCACGACCGTCTCCGGCATTCATTTCCAGCTGGTCACGTACCTTGCGATAAGCCTGAAACAGGCTGAGCATCCCGCGCGCCGCCGAAGGCGCGGCCGTCACCAGGTCCTGAAGCTCGCGCCGCGACACCCGCTCTCCCGAAAGCAGCGGGTCGGCGAACACTTCGGCAAGGTCGGTCATCAGCGCCGGGCTGTCATCCTCGGCAAAGCTCTTCATGTCGATGTCGAAGCTGTTGCCGAGCTTGAGCAGAAGCGCCACCGTCAGCGGCCGCTGGTTATGCTCGAGAAGGTTCAGGTATGACGGGCTGATATCCAGCGCCTCTGCCATCGCTGTCTGTGACAGGCCGGCGGACTGGCGAAAGCGGCGGAGCTTGTGGCCCACCAGAATTTTTTCCTGCATGCAACCCTCCCCGGTGGCATGAATGAATGACTGGACTGTTGGAAAATTAGGACTCCATATGAAAAAAGTAAATATTTTACTATTTTCACTTTTTCAATTTTTTCTCGGCAGTCT